>Ga0075431_100002228_pt1 | contig 18563 bp, 9 predicted proteins | sample RhiMetdeltSRZDD5_FD_75297 | JGI IMG/M metagenome (GOLD analysis project Ga0075431, IMG submission 75297) | Populus rhizosphere microbial communities from Tennessee, USA - Rhizosphere MetaG P. deltoides SRZDD5 | ecosystem: Host-associated > Plants > Roots > Rhizosphere > Soil | place: USA... | reverse complement strand
CTCGGCGAAGGCAAGGGCGCGCTGGGCAATCCCCTCGTCATCGGCGGCATCGGGCTGGTGCTGAACAACCCAGGCATCCTTGGCGGGCTGCTGCAGCGCCCGAATCAGTAGACGACCGCCAATCCTCTTAAACGAGTAGCAGGAGAGCCGAGCAATGGGTGTCACCATACCTTTCACTTCACCGGCCGCCAGCGCCGGCGGCGGCCAAACCGGCGGGGTCCTGATCCCGCTGCGGTTCGGAGCCGGAACATTCGGAACAGCAACGGGCGCGGCCGGGCTGCAGGAACGTGAGCAGGCGGTACTGCGCGCGGTGTCGGCAGCCGTCGCGCTCAGCCACACCGGCGAGTCGCTCACCATCGCCCGCGCGGCGCAGGAGGTGGACGACGACCCGGGAGCGCGCTTCGCCGCCGTCGTGGCGGTCGAGGGGGACCTGCGCATCGTCCTCGACGAGGTGGTGCGGGTCCAGGGCGACCGCTCGGGGGCGCCGAGCGCCAGCGAAGAGCAGCGCGTCGTCGCGCAGGCGGTCGGCGCAGATCCGGTGCTGGTCGCTGCTGCGCATTCGAAGGTCGTAGGAAACAACAAGACCGGCCCCGCAGCGGGGCAGTGGGTTGCCGTGGTCGACGCCCCTCTGCTCGAGCGTGCGGCCCGTGCCGCGGCGAGGCGTGAGCTGGTCAGCCGGCCCACGGCAACCTCGTCGACGGACCTCAAGCAACTGGAGGAGAAGATCGACAAGGGTTTCAAGGAGGTGAAGGACCAGATCGCCGCTCTCGACTATCGCGTGCAGAAGCTCGAGGGCAAGACGAAGTAGTGGTGCGTGGGAAGGCAGGCAGGCAGCCGTGTCGGAGCCCGAGACAGACCTCCGCGACTACGATCCCGCGCTCGCCGAAACGGTGCGCGAGGGGAAGGGAGACGACGAGGTATCCGTCATCGCCCGGGTCACCGACGTGGCTGCTCTGCCGCCTTGGGTGGTGGTGGTCACCCGCTTCGGAGAGATCGTCACCCTGCGGGCCCCCCGCTCCCGGATCGCCGAGCTGGCGCAGAGCAAGGCCGTCCTCGCCATGGAGGCCTCGCAGCGGCTGAGGCCGACCTGGGGCGATTGCCAGCAGAGCGAGACCACGGAGGGGCTGGGCGATGGCAACGGCTGTTTCCTGCCCGTAGCCGCCGAGGACGATGCCTACACGCGACGGCCCGAGGGCGTCAGGGCCACGGGTCGCGGCGTGGTGGTCGGCGTCCTCGACTGGGGCTGTGACTTCGCCCATCCCGCGTTCCGCAACGAGGACGGCTCGACACGCCTGCTGGCGTTGTGGGATCAGCGTGGGAGCGGGGGCACGAGCCCCGGGAACCGGTGGGGATACGGGCGGATCCTGACCGCGGCGGAGATCGACCGCGCGCTCGGCGAGGAGGATCCCTACGACGCGCTGGGGTACCACCCCGCCGACTCCGACCCGCCGGAAGCGAGCGGAGGCCCCGGGGCGGGGGCGCACGGCACGCACGTGCTCGACATCGCCGCCGGCAACGGCGGCGGCGGCGGCGCCATAGGCGTGGCACCCGAGGCGGATCTGTTGTTCTGCCACCTGTCGAGCACGGTCGACGTGCTCAGCAGGGGCAACCTGGGCGACGCGGGGAATCTGCTCGAGGCGCTGGACTGGATATTCGAGACGGCGGGCGACCGGCCCTGCGTCGTCAACTTGAGCCTCGGCGCCCACGGCGGCCCCCACGACGGGTGCACGCTGGTGGAAGAAGGGATCGACAAGGCGCTGTGGCTGAAGAGCGGCCGGGCGGCGGTGAACAGCGCCGGCAACTACTTCGAAGCCGGCGCTCACACGCAAGGGCGCTTGCATCAGGACGGACAGGCGGTGCTCCGCGTCTCGGTGCCCTCCGGTGACCCGACGGAGAGCGAGATCGAGCTCTGGTACAGCGGTGCCGATCGGTTCACGGTCACGGTGAGCGGGCCTGACGGCGAAGACCTCGCGACGGTGGGGCCGGGAGCCGACGCTCCCATGACGGTGGATGGGCGGGTGGTCGGTCACGTCTACCACGTGCGTCAGGCCACCAACCAGGAGCACCAGGTCGACGTGTTCCTGAGGCCGCGCGCCCCCGGTGGCACCTGGACCATCACGGTGCGGGGCGACGTGGTCGAGGACGGCCGCTATCACGCGTGGATCGAGCGCGACCGGGGCCCTCATCCGCACTTCGAGGGCTCCGTCGCCGTTGGCACCTCCACCACCGGGACGTTGTGCAACGGACGGCTCTCGATTGCCGTCGGCGCCTACGACCCGCACGCCAGGGAGCGGCGGATCGGCTCGTTCTCGAGCGCCGGTCCCACCCGGGATGGCCGCGTGAAGCCGGAGATCGTGGGCCCGGGGGTGGACATCTGTGCCGCTCGCTCCACCCCCGCCGGCAAGGCGCCGCGCGCGCGCTACGTCTCCAAGAGCGGGACGAGCATGGCCGCGCCGCACGTGACGGGAGCGATCGCCGTGATGTTCGAGGCGGCGCGCCGGCCTCTCGAGATCGACGAGATCCGCGCGCTGCTCTTCGCCAGCGCCCAGCGCGTCACCATCGAGGACGGAGCGCAGGTGGCGGTCGACCTTCATCGGTTCGGGTACGGGTACCTCGACATCCCGGCGATGGAGCGCGCCGCCCGCGATTGGGCCGGCGGCGACGCGGCCGAGGAACGGATCGAAGAGCTGTCTGAGGTGCTGGTCGAAGCGCAGCCGGGGTCACCACCGGAGGGTGCGGTCCCCGCGACCGAGGGGGAAACGATGGACGACGTGCTCACCGAAGCCGAGCCCGCAGACGCAGCCATGGAACCCAGCGTTGCCATGGAGCCGATCAGCGCAGCGATGGAGCCCGTCGGCGAGGCGATGGACGACTCCACCTTCGCCTGGCCAGACGACGAGCCGCCGTCACCGGCGTCGTTCCGGCAAGTGCTCTGGAGCCTGGCCGAGAGCGCCCCCGCCTGGCCCGGCCCGGACGAGCTCGTCGATCTCGCCGCCTCGGCGCTGGGAATCGACTCGGACCCTCGGCTGTTCGTGCTGGCTCATCCTGCGACCCGTCTCGAGGAAGACGTCCGCCCCGGCGACCTCCTGGTGCGCTCGGCCCCGGCGCAGGGGCTTCACTACACATCGATCGTCGTCTCGGACCCGGTGGAGCGGGGAGACCTGACCCTGCGCCGGGTTCCCGTGGAAGCGGGCGGGCCGGGTTTGTACGTCGAGGTCGCGGAAGCTCCGCTCCCGCGGGGCGCCCTGCGCTCGGTCGGTCGGCGGCTGACCGACGCCTGGGGCCGCGTGCCTCGAGGGCAGACGTTGTTCCGCGCCGATGAGGCCGCTCCGTTCATGGAGTGGGCGGAGGACGACCCGCCGCCCCCGCCGCCGGAGCCTTCGTTCGACCAGTGGGTCCCCGAGCAGGACAGCATCGTTCTTCTCGCCGCCGACCAGAAGCTGTTCATCCTCCCCTCGTCCCGCATGGGCGTGATCGCGCCGCCGGAGCGGCTGCGCAACATCGACTGGCGGAAGGTCGTGCTCGCGCACGAGCTGGGTCCGCTGCTGGGCCTGCCGCCGGTCGGCGCCGGCGGATCGCGGATCGTCAAGGCCGGGCCACGCTACGGCGTGATGATGGACGTTGGCCGCAACCCGCAGCGTCAGCCCGCCATCTGGTACCTCGACCACGTGGCCGCCCGCATGCACGACCTCGAGGTCTCCGAGCTCCGTACGGTGATCCTGATCCATCGCCACAGCGATCACGTCAACGAGATCGCCCGCGTGGTGCGGGAGTTCAACATCCCGGCGGCCAACGTGATCATGCCGGAGGCCTACGTCGGGCAGCAGCCGCGCAAACAGTGGGACGCCTTGCTGGCCGCGCTCCGGCAGCAGTTCGGAGCGAGCTGGCAGCCGACCACCCTGAAGCTCAAGCCGCAAAGCCCGTCCCGTGAGCTGCTCCGCGGGCGCTACCTGCTGGGCGATACGACGTTCGAGTTCTTCGCGCTCGGCTCCGCGTTGCGCCTGCAGCAGCACACGGACCGCGCGTCGCTGCTCACGCGCATCCAGCGCCGCGGTGAGGGCGGGGCCACGGCCGTCATCGGCGACCTGCGTGGGGCCGACCTGGAAGCGTTCCATAGCGTGATGGGCGCCCCCAGATTCAATGAGTTCTTCAGGGACATCACCACCATCGACGGCTTCAGCCACCACCGCGGGGCGCTGGTCACGGGCGACGTGAACGGGCTCATGCGCCTGCTCGATGCCACGCTGCTCAAGACAGGCCGCCTGACGGTCGTCCTCCAGACCGACCCCGGGCAGCACCAGATGCAGCGTGCGGACACCCTGGAGCTCATGCGCCACATCGGCATCGAGGTGCGCGAGGCCCACGTGGCAGAGTCGGGTCAGGCCTCCGGCGTCAGAGCGACCGTGCGGGGAGCGCGCGCGAGCGGGCCGTACGCGCAGGCGCATCAACCCCACCCGTCCGTGCTCGTCGAGGGCCTCGCGCGGATCGCGAAGCTGCACCAGGCCCGGGCCACCGTCGATCTCTGGGGTCCCCACATCGCGCAATCGAACTCCTCGTTCAACCTGACGACGGAGCTGCGGCAGATCGACACGTCGCTGGCCGAGCTCCGGCGGACGGTCAAAGAAGCCGTGAAGGCGGCCTTCGACGTGCGGGTGAACGGGAGCTACACGTCCGCCGGGGCCCGCGACTATGCCAACGGCGCGAGCGGCCGGGCGTTCGTTGCCGCGCTGGGCCGCATCCCGGCTACGACGGCTGCGGAGACGGCGATCGGGCCCGCCGGCTTCGAGGGACTGGCCCGGATGCGCCGCATTCCCCCCGCGGACGTCCCACGCTTCGTGGCCCTGCGCGATGCGCTCACCAACGCCAAGTACAGCCCTCAGGCGTTCCAATACATGCTCGCCCAGCTCGATCCAGCCACTCGCGACAGCCTCCTCAAAGGTCCGCGGGGCGGCCCGCGGTCCGGCCCGGCGGCGTTCCGGCGGGTGAAGGCGGAGTTCGGCTTCCGGCTGCAGAACCCGCTCAGCTTCGACGTGATGAGGTCGGCGCATCTCCGGGGCGCCCCGCGGGCGGTTGCCCGCGGTGCGGGCGCCGCGCTGATGGTGGTCGAGCTGGGCAACCTCGTTGCCCAGGGAGTCCAGTCGTATCGGGTGTCGCAGGCCACCGCCCGCAAACGCAACATCCTGCCGTTCCTCCGGCGGATCGCGTTCTGGCGCCAGTTGCGGGCCGAGCCGGCGGTGGTGGCGGTGGACGACGGACTCACGGGCGCGACCTTCGAACGAGGATCCGCCGCGATCGACACCGGCCTCCAGAAGGACGACTGGGACTTCCTGTTCATCGAGCACACCGCCACGCGGCCTGCCCTCTCCGACGCGGAGATCTTGCAGCTGATCGCGGTGCTCGGCTTCAACGTCCGCAGCTACGACGAGTGGAACACGCTCTTCGACGACTCCGGCCAGGACGCCGTGCGTATCGGGCCGTCCGGTTCCGGCGACACCCGCTGGGAGGTGCGCGTCGGCCGCTTCGACACCTCGGGCACCAACCACATCGAGGAACGATGGGTGGAGCTTCCTCTGCTCAGCGAGGGGCTGCGCGCCGTGTTCAACCGCGCGGTCAAGAACACCGTCACGCTGCTCGAGCGGGCCGCACGCAATGAATCCACGGACACCGAGGACTATGGTGTTCTCCAGCTGCCGCCCGGAAAGCTCCTGTACCAGGCGCAGCTCCGCCCGGGTATCGGCGCATCGGTGGTCGAGCTTCGGCCCTCCGTGCCGTCGACATTCAGCGGCAGCGGGCCAGCCGCGAGCCGCGTGCTGAAGCGCTCGGTGAAGTGGTCGGCTGGCGACCGCCCGCGCTTCTTCGTGTGGGCGGAGACGGCGACGCACGTCCTCGTCTCCGGAGCCGACTTCATGACCTACGCCAGCCTGCGCGACCTTCTCACCGAGAGCTACTCCGTCGGCAGCAGCGGAACCACGGTGAATCAGCTGTTGACGAGAGTCGTCGGAAACGAAACCGGTGAAGGCTGGCTGCCAAGGTACGAGATCGTCCGGATCTAGACGAAGGCGAAGTGATGGAAGACGACTTCACCGAAGCGCAGTCCACGAACGGGGCGGATGAGCCCGACTCCGACCGCGTGCGTCCGAGCGACTCTCCCGGTCAGCCCGACGACGAGTCTCCGTTCGCCGAGCCGTCCGCTCCGGTGTCGTTCCGGCGAGCCCTCTGGAGGCTCGCCGAGAGCGCGCCGGCCTGGCCTGGTCCGGACGAGCTCGTCCCTCTCGCCGCCTCGGCACTGGGGCTGGACTCGGAGCCTCGGCTGTTCGTCCTGGCCCACCCTGCGACCCGTCTCGCGGAAGATGTCCGCCCCGGCGATCTCCTGGTGCGCTCCGCCCCCGCGCAGGGGCTCCACTACACGTCGGTCGTCGTCTCGGAGCCGGTGGAGCGCGAGGACCTGGCCGTTCGCAGAGTTCCCGTCGAAGCTGGCGGCGCTGGCATGTACGTCGAGGTTGCCGAAGCTCCGCTCGAGCGGGGCGCCCTGCGCTCGGTCGGGCGGCGGCTGACCGACGCCTGGGGCCGCGTGCCACGCGGGCAGACGCTGTTCCGCGCCGCCGAGGGCGCTCGGTTCGTGGACGCGGCGGAGGACGACCCACCGCCCCGGAAGCAACAGCCGGCGCCCGTCACGCCGCAGCCGGCGCCCCGCGCGCCGCAGCCCACCGGAGCTCCGGCCGTTCCGCGCGTCGAGCTCTACGAGACGCAGGGCATCGTCTTCGACCCCGCCGTCATCTTGCGCAAGGCGAGCTCGACCTACTGGGAGCTGCGGCTCGCCGCCCTCGGCTTCAACCCGGCGATGGATCAGCCGACACAGCTCCGGCTGGCCTTCGACCGGGACGAGCGGCGCGCCGTGATGAGCGCGGTCTTCCAGGTGCGACCCCAGGCGGCCACGCTCGCGCAGGATGCCAGGAGGCTCATCACCATCCCGGCGCGCGCCGGCGCGCCGGCTTCGCGGGACGTGACGTACCAGGTCACGTTCGAGGCGCGGCCACGCAGGGGAGAGAGGGAGAGGGCGGTGACGATCCTCTTCGTCGCCGCGGGCAACGTCGTCGCCGCCGAAGCTGCACCGCAGGAGCTCACCCCGAAGCCCCGCCCCAAGCCCCGCCCCGACAAGACGAGTGGCTTCCCGTCGGACGACCCGGACGCGTACTGGCGGGCGAATCCCGACCAAGAGCGCCGCGTCTTCCACTGGATCGCGAGGCGCGCACCCCGACAGTTCGACCAGGTCATCACCACGACGAACCCCGGTGGCAGCGCCTCGTTCCACGTCAAAGGCAAGAAAGAGGGGCCCTCGGACGACGTGGCCGGCCTGGTCATCACGTTCCTGGGCGCCGCGGCCCCCACGCCCCAGCACCCATCCGCCGACTACTTGACGAAGGACTTCGGCGACAAGGCGGTCGAGGACGTGCAGTCGACGGCGGATCCTTTGCTGGGCGACAAGCTCGGCACCATCAGCGGCCTCGATCGTCTCGGCGTCGAAGAGCGGGGCCCGGTCAAGCTCGCGATCGTGCAGTACTACAAGAGCCAGCCTTCGGCCGACCGTGCCAGGCGACAGGCCGGCACCCGCAATGCGGAAGTCGATGCCATCGTACCGGTGCCCCGCGGCGACGGGATGACGCACCGCCGCGTGCTCTACACCTTCCGCTTCCGGCCGAACGCGCGGACGGCAACCATCCAGGACGTTGAGGTGCAGCGCATCGGCGAGGACGGTGTGGCGGGCGTCAGCGCCAGCATTGCGCAGCGAGGCAACCTGGCGCGCGTCAACGGCTTCTCCGACCACCTCGTCGGTGCAACCGAGAGGGAGAAGGTGGCGGCGGTCTGGGGCTGGCTGGAGAATCGCTACCCCGAGGTGATGCCCACGACCTTCGCCACCGTCCGCGAGGTGGCGGAGGACGTGAGCGCCCAGATCCGCGCCGGCAGCAACGATCCCAAGTGGTTCGACACGAACTACGGCATCAAGATCCTGACCCCCGATCAAGCCAAGGACTGGCTGGACAAGGCGCACGGTCTCCGCGCCACCGAGAACGTACAGGACCTGTTGCCCTTCCCGACCGACGAGCTCTACCTGCTGGAGTACGTGCTCGAACGAATGAGCGACGGCATCGTGCGTCGCTTCAACGAGGTGCGACTGATCCGGCAGAAGGTCTACTTCGAGTTGATCACTCCGGGCGTCTTCGAGCGCCGGGAGACGGCCGCCGGCATTACGCGCACTGAATCGGTCAACTCCAAGGTCACGTTCTCCACGGTCACGTACTTCGACGCGGCCACCGCCAACCCGGGCGCGCGCTTCATGGGCGGCATCGGACCCGACGGCAAGCCGGCGACGATGGCCGGCTCCGCGATGGAGTTCGCTCACGAGCTGGGCCACGTCGTCGCGCGTCGCGATCCAGCCGTGAAGAAGGCGTTCGACAAGCTGGTCGCCGCCAAGGCCATCAAGCCGATCACTTGGTACGCGGCGTCGGACCCGTCGAACGAGTTCTTCCCGGAGGCCTTCGCGCTCTTCTACGGCGATCCGGAGTGGCTCAAAAACAACCGGCCGGACCTGTTCGACTTCTTCGCCGCGCTCGACAAGATACCCCCGCCGAAGAAAGCCGTCCCGCCCAAACCGGTGGTCAAGAAACCCTAGCGCTTTGCTGCAACCAAGGGGAAGCGATGGACGACGACCACACCGAAGCGCAGTCCACGAATGGGTCGGCGGATGAGCCCGTATCCCAATGCGCGTGCCCGGGCGATGATCCCGGTCAGCCCGACGACGAGCCGCCGGCCGCCGAACCGCCCGCGCCGGCCTCGTTCCGGCGTGCGCTCTGGGGACTCGCCGAGAGCGCCTCCGCGTGGCCCGGTCCGGAGCAGCTCGTCGAGCTCGCCGCCTCGGTGCTGGGGCTCGAGGCGAGCCCTTCGTTGTTCACGCTGGCACACGCGGCGAACCGGCTCGACGACGACGTCCGGCCGGGCGACGTGCTGGTGCGCTCGCTACCGGCGCAAGGGATCCGGTATGCGTCGGTCGTCGTCTCGGAGCCCGGGCTGCGCGGCGACCTCGTGCTGCGCGGCGTTCCCGTCGAGGCGGGGGGCAGGGGCCTCTACGTCGAGGTGGCCGACGTGCCGATCGAGGGGGGCGCGCTGCGCTCGGTGGGCAGGCGGCTGACCGACGCGTGGGGTCGCGTGCCCCGAGGGCAAAGCGTGCTGCGTGTGGCCGGTCGCCCGCTGCCCGACTTCTACGGGGAGGACGACGCCGCCGCGTGCCCGTGGTGGATGCCCGTGGACACGAGCACCGACTACTTCCAGTTCGCGCAACCGAAGACGTCGGGCACGGTCACGCTCCTCAAGAACGGGCGCTCGTCGGGGGGCACTGGGCCCAACGACGATCGCTGCGAGCCTTTCAACGAGATGCAGGACGCCGTGGAGGCGACGAAGTCAGGCGACTCGGTGCTCCTCGCGTCGTGGATGTTCGACCCGGACACGGAGCTCACCAAGGCAACCACGGTGTCGAAGGCGAAGACCTGGGGCGATCTGATCGCTGCCAAGGCAAAGGCCGGCGTGGTCTTCCGGATCCTCCTGAACGAGTTCCCGGCCCTCATGAAGTGGAGCACGAACTTCAAGGCGCTCGATGCCCTGGTGGCCGGTCTGACGTCCAGTCACTGGGACAACGTCAAATACGTCCTCACCCGGCACCCGGCGCACATCACGCTCACCGCGTGGTGGGCCAAGCGGCTGTCGAAGTTCTCGGGCGTCCCACTCGCCGCCGGCGACCACCACGTGGCCGTGTACCACCAGAAGTTCATGGTCGTCCGCTACGTGGACAAGATGACGACGTTCTGCGGCGGCGTCGACATCATCCCGGGCATGACCCCGAAGAAGTGGTCGACGACGAAATGGCACGGTTGGCACGACCTGCAGGTCCGGCTCGAGGGCCCGATCACCCGCGACCTCGAGAAGGAGTTCGTGGAGCGGTGGAACCGCGAGCTGGGCTCGACCCGGCGCACTCCGGCCAAGGGCTGGAGCACGCTCGACCCACTCAAGGTCACGCCGTGGACGAAGCCGAAGGCGACCTCGCCGATCCCCGAGATCGACATGCAGATGTTGCGCACGATCTCGGAGAGCAAGGGCGACACGCTCTCGCAGTTCGCGAAGACCCGGCGGGACGACGTCCGTCAGGCGTACCTCCACGGCATCGCCTGCGCGGAGAGCTTCCTCTACGTGGAGAACCAGTACTACCGCACGCTCGAGTTCGCCGACTGGATCGTTACCCGCGGTAAGGAAAAGCCCGAGCTGATCGTCATCATCGTCGTGGTGCACCCGGACCTCGCGGCCGCCGACGACGGGAAGAACGCCTTCACCGACCACGGCATCGCCCTCCAGTTCGAGACCTTCGACAAGATCGTCACCGGGCTCGGCGCCAAGCGCGTGCGCTTCTACGAGATGCACGATCGTTACGTGCACTCCAAGGTGATCTTCGCCGACGACAAGTGGTGGTGCATCGGCTCGGCGAACGTCAACGGTCGGGGCTTCGGGCTCGACAACGAGCTGAACGTCCAGATGCGCGAGTCGAAGCCCAACCAGCTCCTCGAGCTCCGCAAGCAGCTCTGGGCGCACAACCTCGGGGTGTCGGAGGCGACGGTCGGGGGCTGGGCGGTGTCCGACTTCATCGCCAAGTGGGACGCGGTCGCAGCCAGCAACGCCAAGGTGTCGCGGGACGCGATGCAGGGCGAAGGCGTCAAGGCGTTTGATTACACGAAGTTCCAGGGGGCGAAGCTGGCGCTCGTGCCCGACCTGCTCGCCCACGTCGGCTTGCCGGGCGGGCGGGTGGTGGGCGATCGAGGTGACCGCGTCGCATGAGCGCGACCTTCCGAGAAGCGCCGTTCCGAGAGGCATTGTGGGAGCTGGCGGAGAGCGCGCCGGCCTGGCCCGACGCGAAGGGCCTCCACGAGCTCGCCGTCTCGCTGCTCGGTCTGGGTCCGGGCCACGAGCTCGTCGTCGTGTCGCGTTCGGGCGCCCCGCTGGGCAGCGGCGTTCGTCCCGGCGATCTGCTCGTGCGGGCGACGTCCGCGGCGGGGCCGCCGCATTCGGCCGTGGTGGTCTCCCCGCGACCCGAGCGGAGCGCGGCGCTGCGGTCGAGGGGCGTGCCCGTCGAGGCGGCGGGCGCGGGCTGGTATGTGGAAGTGGCGGAGGCGCCGCCGGTGGGAGGCGCTCCGCGCTCGGTGGGATGGTGCCTGACGGACGAATGGGGCCGTGTGCCGCGCGGCCAGATGGTGCTCCGCGCCAGCGAGGCGAGGCGCCAGCCGTTCCCGGGAGAGACCGGCCTGGTCGAGGACGAGCCCGCCGGGAGCGCAACCAAGATCAACGTGATGACCTACAACATCCGAATCGGCAAGGAGACGTCGCTGAAGGAGGTGGGGGAGGCGGTGATCGCAGCCGGCGTCCCGGACGTGCTGGCGCTCCAGGAGATCGGCGTCGACTGGCCCGACGCCAACAAGGTCGATCGGGTCGATCAGCCGCGCGTGCTCGCCAAGCAGCTCGGGTTGTCGCACCACCTCTTCGTCGGGGCGCTCACCAAGGCGGGGGGGCGCTTCGGCGTCGCCCTGCTCTCGCGTTGGCCCTTCCTCTCTGCCGACACCACCACGCTGCCCCTGGACATCGACGAGCAACGTGTCCTCGTACGCGCGCGCATCGGTGCCCCTGCACCCTTCTCGGTGCTCACCACGCACCTGGCCCGCAAGCTCAAGGACCGCCTCAAGCAGGCCCCGATCGTCGGTGCCACCGCCGCGGCCGCCGAGGGGCCGGTGGTGCTGCTCGGCGACTTCAACGACGAGCCCGGCAGCGCCACGCTCAAGTCGGCGAAGGGGGCGCTGTTGGATTGCTTCGAGGTCGCCGGCACGGGTCCCGGCGAGACGTTCAGCGTCAGCGACCCCAAGGAGCACATCGACTACATCCTCTGTGGCGGCGGTTTCGAGCCGGTCGGCCCTTCGCGGGTGGTGCGCACGGCCAAGGCCAGCGACCACTTCCCGGTCACCGCGGTCGTCGGACCGAAGTCGTCGGCCCCTCCGAAACCGACCGCACCTCCGACGCGACCTCCGCCGGTCTCGCGGCCGGATCCGAGCTTCCGGCCCCGGTTCACCTCACCTCCGCCACGGTAGCCGCCGGCGAGCCGCGGAGCCGCCGACGTAGAATCGGCGCCGACTCCTGGAGCGCGGATCCCGTCGGAGGGTGAGGATGTACAAGATCGAGAATGCCGTCGGCCGCCTGATCGAGGTGCGACTGGCGAGCCCGCTCAGCCTCGAGGAAGTGCATCGATTCGCCGAGCAGCTGAAGAGCACCATCGCCGGCGTCCGCGGCCGCTACGTCGGGGTGGTCGACGTCACCCGGGCCGAGCTCTTCCCGTCCCCGGTGGCCGAGGCGCTGATCCAGCTCATGTCGAGGGAGGCCGAGCAGGTCGACCGCACCGCCGCGCTCATCGGCGCGAGCGCGACCTTCTCGTTGCAGGTGGAGCGCATCTTCCGCAACTCGGCGAGCCCCCATCGGCGGGCCTTCCGCGACCCGAACGAGCTCCGCGACTGGCTCCGCGAGGTGCTGGGGAGCGACGAGCGCGTCCGCCTCGCCCGCTTCCTGCACGAGATGGCCTGAGCGGTCACTCCGCGCGCAAGCTGACCACGGGCTCGACGCTCACCGCCCGCCGCACGGGCCCCACGGTCGCGAGCACTGCCGCCAGACCGAGACAGCCGAGCGCGCCGAGGACCGCCCTCGGATCTTCGGGAGCGAGCTGGAACAGGAAGCCTGCAACCGCTCCGCGCAGCAGCAGACCGGCGAGCACGCCGGCGGCGACGCCGCCCAGGACCATCCGCCCGGCCCGACCGCCCACGAGCATGAGGATCTGCCGTCGGCCGGCGCCGAGCGCGATCCGCACTCCCAGCTCCTTGCGTTTGCTCGCCACGGCGTGCGCGAGCACGCCGTAGAGCCCGACGCAGGCGAGCAGGAGCGCCAGCCCCGCGAACAGCGAGGTGAGCAGTGCCCGCGTGCGCGGGGTGCCGGTCGCCTCGGCGGCCAGGCCTGCGAGGGCGAACGCCTCGCCGACGGGTTGCCCGCCGTCGAGCTGGCGCACCGCGTCCGCGACCTGGCGCTGCAGCGTCGCCGGCGGCAGCGCGGTGCGCAGCACAAGGACCGTGTTGCCGTTCGTGCGCTGCGCGAAGGGCACGTACATCTCCGGGAGTGGAGGCCGCTCCGGGTGCTCCTGGCGCACGTCGGCGACGACCCCGACGACGGTCCGGTACGCGCCCGGGAAGTCGAGCGTCGGAGGTCCGTCGGCGCGGAAGCGCAGCGCCTCGAGGCTCATCGCCAACCGCTTGCCGAGGGCGCTCTGTCCGGGCCAGAGCTGCCGCGCGAGCGTCTCGTTGACGAGCGCCACCGGCAGCGTCGCGGCGCGGTCGCGGCGATCGATGTCGCGGCCCGCGCGCAGTCGGATCCTCATCGCCGACAGGTAGCCGGGCGAGACGGCGAGGTTGTGCACGAGGACTTCCTCGTTGGGGCGCGGCTCGGGAAGACCCTCGGCGCGGATGTCCGACGTCTGCTGCGGGCCCTGGAGCGGGAGCTGCTCGCCGAGGGCGGCCGCCTCGACGCCGGGCAGCGCCGCGAGGCGTGGCAGGAGGGCGTCGAAGAAGGCCACCCGCGACTCCGCCGTGCCGTAGGCGGCCGGCGACAGTCGCATGCCGACGCCGACCACCGCCCTCGGGCTGTAGCCGAGCTCGACGGCGCCGAGGGCGGCCAGGCTGCGCACCAGCAACGCGGCGGTGAAGAGCAGCACGAGCGAGAGCGCGATCTGCCCGGCCACGAGCAGGTCGCTGCGGCGCCGCTGCCGCGGGCCGGAGCTGATGCCGGTGCCGGGACGAAGGCTCGCCGCCACGTTGCGCCCGCCCTGCCACGCCGGCGCGAGACCCGAGACCATTGCCGTCGCCAGGACCACCAGCGCGGTGAAGCCGAGCACCGGCAGATCGAAGCGGACCTCGCTCGCCGCGACGACGAACGGGTTGAAGAGGTCCTCGCGCGCCGCGGCCAGCAGGGGCATCAGGCGCAGCGCGAGGGCCGCAGCGGCGATCCCCCCGGCTCCCCCCAGCAACGCCACCAGGAGGCTCTCGGCGAAGAGTTGCCGCGCCAGACGCAGCCTCCCGGCGCCGAGGGCGCCGCGGAGCGCGAGCTCACCCTGGCGCTGCACTGCGCGGACGAGCTGGAGGTTGGCGAGGTTGGCGCAGCCGACGAGGAGCACCGCCGCGACCGATGCCCAGAGCAGCATCAGCGTCGCCCGCTTGCTGCCGACGACCTGCTCTCGCATGGGCACGGGTTCGAGGGCGAGCCCCTCGTCGAAGTAGGGGTTCTCGCGCGCCAGCCGCGCCGCGATGGCCGCCAGCTCGGACTCCACGCCGCTCTCGGAAACCCCCGGCGCCCGCCGGCCCACGACGCCGAGGTATTTCGCGCCGCGCGCGTACATGCGCGAGCGCGGTCCGCTGCCGGCGGGGTCGAGGAGGAGCGGGTACCAGACGTCGACGCCGGCGCCGCCGAAGCGGAATCCGGCCGGCAGCACTCCGACCACGGTGTGCGGCTTGCCGTCGAGCAACAGCTTGCCGCCGACGATGGCCGGGTCCGCGCCGAGGCCCGACGACCAGAGGCGGTGACTGACCAGCACCTCCTGACCGCCGGCCGCGGCCTGATCGTCGGGCGTGAACGTCCGCCCGAGGGCGGCGTCGATGCCGAGCACCGCGAAGAGATCCGCCGAGCCCACTCCGTAGCGCACCTCGAGTGGCTCGCGGGCGCCGGTGATCGCCACCCGGTAGTCCTCGAGCGCGCTCCATGCCGCGACCGCGGAGAGCGACCGCACACCCTCGCGGAGATCGCTGTAGTCCGGATACGAAAGCGGGAGCCGCGGGAAGGGCGAGCCCGGTTGCCGGCCCCACACGAGGAGCAGGTTCGCGGGATCGCTGAAGGGCAGCGGCCGCAGGAGGACCGCGCGCACCAGGCTGAACACCGCGGTGTTGGCACCGACCGCCAGCGCTACCGTGAGCACGGCCGCGGTCGAGACGCCGCGGGTACGCCAGAGCTGCCGGCCAGCGAACCTGAGATCCGCGCTGATGCCCATCGTGTGCCTCCTCTGACGGGTCGTCGGGCGGATGCGGAGCAGCGCTCGTGCCAGGCCGAGACGGTGGAGCAACTCCTGTGCTTGCAGCGGTCTGGCGGCAATCCCCGAGCGTCATGCGCGTGCGGCGGTGGGAAGCCGCCACGCGAAAGCGGACAGCGCTGCTGGACCCTGGAGGGCTGGCCAGACCATCTCCGGGTGGTCGCCGGCTGGCTGGCAGCCGGCCCTCAGCAGTCGCTCGATTCCGGTGCGCCGGTCCGAGGCGCCGTCGCACCTCGCCGCTTCGAGCCGTCCGCTTCGCGGCTCTTCGCGTCCTGGAACGGCATGGCGAGCAACCCCGAGGTTGTCTGCATCGACGGCTCGTCGAAGCCGTCGAGCCCGCACGTGACGGTCGTCCCGAGCCACGACGGCGTGTAGGTGCCGAAGAGCCGATCGAACCACGAGAAGATGTTGCCGTAGTTCGAATCGGTCTCTCGCACGTCGCGCGAGTGGTGGATCTTGTGCATGTTGGGCCAGGTCGTCACCAGCGACAGCGCGGCGTCGAGCCGGCGCGGCACCCTGATGTTGGCGTGCTCGAGCAGGGCGTTGAGGGCCGACCAGATGCGGTAGACGGTGAAGGCGCCGAGGCCCACGCCGAGCGCGCAGGCACCCGCGGTCAGGAACGCGTAGCGGATGACACCCTCGAGCGGATGCTGGCGGATCGTGGTCGTGACGTCGACCACCGGATCCGAGTGGTGCACGCGGTGCACTCTCCAGAACGCGGGCACCTTGTGCATGGCGACGTGCGCCACGTAGAACGAGAAGTCGAGCGCCACGACGGCGATGGCGCCGGCCGCGAGCGGGTGCAGGGGAGCGAGGCGCAGGAGCCCGAAGCCGCGGCCCGCGAGCCAGAGCAGCAGCAGCACGAGTGCGCCGTTGAAGACGAAGTTCGTGGCGAAGGTGAGGAAGGTCAGGGCGAGGTTCGGGCCGACGTGGGCCCGGTGCCCTCGTTCCCGCGCGTGAAGGGGGATGACCGTCTCGAAGAGCGCGACGACGGCCATCGCGGCGAGGATGGCGCCGATCGCCGAGGCGTTGCTCTTCAGCATCGAGAGCAGGTTCATTGCCGGGCTCCGGTCGGGCTGGCGAGCGCCTGCAGGGGTGCGAGCTTCGCGGGATCGCGCACGACCCGCATGGCGGTGATGCGCCCAGCACGCGTCTCGACGTGGACGGATGCGAACACGGCGTTCGCGGCGGTGGGCAGCGAGACCAGAACGCTGGGCTCCGCGTTGAGTCGCACGACCCGGCAGGCGACCGGTTGCGCGACCCGCTTGCTGAGGCCGGTGAAGCGGCGCAGGAGAGCCCGCGCCCCGACGGTAGGTCGCGACGCCACCGGCACGACGCCTCCTCCGTCGACGACCCCCCAGACGTCGTCGGCGAGCAGCTCGGCCAGCGCATCGACGGAGCGCTCCTCGAGCGCCCGGGCCAGCCGTTCGACGACGCCGGCGTCGGCTCGCGGGTCGACGTCGATGCGAGCCCCGGTGTGAACGTTGCTCCGCGCGCGGGCGAGCCCCGCGCGAGCCCGATGCAGCGTTGCCTTGGCGGCGTTGCCGTTCGTGCCGAGGGCGGCCGCCGCCTCGGCGAGCGGCAGCCCGCAGACGTCGTGGAGGAGCAGGACGGCGCGCTGCTTCGGCGCCAGGCTCTGCAGGGCGACGACGAGCGCCAGCCGGACCTCTTCGCGCTGGAGGAGGGCGGCCTCGGGACCGGCGGGGGCCTCGGCGACGTCGTCGAAGGCGACCGGGTCGACCAGCTCCGTCAGCTCTCGCACCCGCCGCGCGCGCCGGAGGTGGTCGAGGCACACCGTGGTCGCGATGCGGAAGAGCCAGCCCTCGACGGCCGTAGGGTCTTGCAGGGCGTCGGCGCGTTCTATGGCCCGCGCGATGGCCTCCTGGCTCAGGTCGTCCGCCTCCGCGCGGCGACCGGTCATCCGATAGCAGTGGGCCCACAGGCGCTTCCGGCAGCGCTCGACGGCGGCCAGCACGATGGTGGTAGGGCTCTGCATCATGGCCTCTCGGGACAAGGACGTTCCGCGGCCGTCCAAGGGTACGGCCACGGGCTCGGTTTGCGGGAAATGACGGCGCAGCGGCCCACGGCGGTAACCTACCCGCCATCTTTCGCGTAGGCAGGTTCATCGGTCAGGAGGGAAGGCATGGCTCTACCCGTCGCGTCGCCGCCCGAAACCCCCACGTCTCGACCGCGGCGCCCGCGCCTGCCGCTGCTGCTCGCGACCTTCGGCGCGGCCATCGTCCTGGGGATCGGCCAGGCCGTGGTCCTGCTCCTGCGCAACCAGGATTCGATGAGCCCGGAAATGGCGGCCGGCTTCACGCGCCTGGGGATGCTCATCGCCCTGGTCACGATGCTCCTGCTGATGCCGGTGGCGTTCCTGCTGAGACGGCGTCACAGGGACGAGCGGGCAGGAGATCGGTTGCAGGCGAGCTGGTCGGTCTGCTTCGGGCTGGCGGCGGGCCTCGTCGGCTGGTGCGTCGCGAACCTGCTCCTGTCCGGGCTCGCGTCGCAGTCGGTGGCGCCCTGGTTGGCTCTGGTGGTCGCCTTGCCCGTGGCGTTCACGGCCTCCTTCCTGCGGCTGCCGCGCCGTCTGCTCCTGGGCTGGTGCTGGCTCTCCGTGCTCCTCGTGATCCTCTGCTTCGTTCCCTGGCCGGGGCCGCAGCCGCCGGGGAAGGCCGCCGCCGATCGAGGCCGCAGCGAGCCGGCGAAGGCTCCCACCGGCTCCGCCGATCGCCGCCCCGACGTGGTGCTCGTCTCGATCGACACGCTGCGTGCCGACCATCTGGGCGCCTACGGCCGCACGCCGTCGATCACGCCCGAGATGGACCGCATCGCCGCCGAGGGCGTGGTGTTCGCGCGGACCCTCGCCCCGGCTCCGTGGACCACCCCGAGCGTGGCCTCGATGCTCACCGGCCTGCCGACCGTCCATCACGATGCCGGCCGGCCGATGCACTCGGGCCACACTTTCGAACGGTCGCCGCTCGGGGACTCCTTCACCACGCTGGCGGAGCGCTTCAAGATGGCCGGCTACCGCACGCGCGCGGTGGTGGCGAACGGCTTCATCTCACCGCAGTCGGGGATGGCGCAGGGCTTCGACGAGTTCGTCAACCCGAGCGGCGGCTCGTACTTCGCGGGCATGCTGCTCGATCTGCCCCTGACACGGGTGATCGTGTCGGCGGTGCCCGCGGTCAAGTGGGGCGACCCGCGGGCCGAGGGGCTCACCAACACCGCGCTGGGCTGGTTGGCGAAGAAGGACGAGGCGCCGCTCTTTCTCTGGGTCCACTACATCGATCCCCACGTCCCCTACCAGCGCGATCCGGCGCGGCTCGAGCTGACGGACGTGCTCGACATGATGCGCCAG
>Ga0075431_100002221_pt1 | contig 18598 bp, 15 predicted proteins | sample RhiMetdeltSRZDD5_FD_75297 | JGI IMG/M metagenome (GOLD analysis project Ga0075431, IMG submission 75297) | Populus rhizosphere microbial communities from Tennessee, USA - Rhizosphere MetaG P. deltoides SRZDD5 | ecosystem: Host-associated > Plants > Roots > Rhizosphere > Soil | place: USA... | reverse complement strand
GACGGCTCCGGCGACGTCTACTTCGACGTGCGGTCGTGGCCGGACTACGGCGAGCTGTCCAACCAGCGCCTCGACGACATGGCGCCGGCCGCCGATTCCGGTTTGAGGGGCAAGCGCGACCCTCGCGACTTCGCGCTGTGGAAGGGCTTCAAGAAGGGCGAGGAGCCTGAGACGGCGGCGTGGCCCGCGCCGTGGGGACTCGGCCGGCCGGGCTGGCATCTCGAGTGCTCGGCGATGTCCGGCAAGTACCTCGGCGACGAGTTCGACGTCCACGGCGGCGGCCTCGACCTGCGATTCCCGCATCACGAGAACGAGCAGGCGCAGTCGCGCGCTGCCGGGCGGCCGTTCGCGCGGCTGTGGATGCACAACGCGATGGTCAACCTGACCGGCGAGAAGATGAGCAAGTCGGTCGGCAACTTCATGCTCGTCCACGAGATGGTGAAGCGGGTACGGCCGATCGTGTTGCGCTACTACCTGGTCGCGCCGCATTATCGCTCGATCATCGAGTACTCCGACGAAGCGATCGCCGAGGCCGCGACGGCGTTCGGCCGGATCGAGGGGTACGTCCAGCGCGCCAGCGAGATCACCGGTGGTGTCGACTCGGCGGACGGTCACATGTGCGCCGATTTCGAGACCGCGATGGACGACGACCTCGGTGTGCCAGCCGCCCTGGCGGCGTTGCACGACGTCGTACGCGAGGGCAACAAGCTGCTCGCCGACGGCGACTCACCGGCACTGCGTGGCAATCTCGCCTCGGTACGCCGGATGCTCGGTGTGCTCGGACTCGACCCGCTGGCCGAGCCGTGGGCCTCGGAGCGATCCGGCGACTCCGGCCTGCGAGGCACGGTCGACGCCCTCGTGGCGGGGCTGGTCGCGCAGCGTGGCGAGGCGCGGGAGCGGAAGGACTTCGCGACGGCCGACGCGATCCGCGACGTGCTCCGGGACGCTGGCGTCGAGGTCGAGGACACTCCGTCGGGTCCGCGCTGGACGGTCGCTTCCCGAGGCGAGGGCTGAGCCATTCCGGGGAGCAGTCGTCGTCGCGGAGCGGTTCGCAAGACCGGCAAGGGCAACCCGACCGCGGGCTCGGGAGGTCGCCGGCGCAGAGGTCTCGAAGGCAAGGGGCCGACGCCGAAGGCCAAGGACCGGACCGGCCATCCCGCGCAGCGGCGGGCCAAGGCCGCCGATCGCGACGGTGACCGGCGCCCACGACGGGGCAGCTCCGACGACGGTGACGAGTGGGTCGCCGGACGCAACGCGGTCGTCGAGGCGTTGCGGTCGCGGGTGCCGGCCAAGACGGTCTACGTGGCCGAAGGCGCCGAGCGCGACGACCGGCTCCGCGAGGTCTTCCGCGTCACAGCCGATCGGGGCCTGCCGATCACCGAGGTGACGCGGGCCGAGCTGGATCGGATGACGTCGCGAGCCGTGCACCAGGGCATCGCGATGCGGGTGCCGGCCTATGAGTACGCCCACCCCGACGACCTGATCCAGGCAGCCGTGGACGCCGACGAGCCCGCCCTGATCGTCGCGCTGGACAGTGTCACCGATCCGCGCAACCTGGGCGCCGTCGTACGCTCGGCCGCCGGATTCGGCGCCCACGGTGTCGTCGTACCCGAACGCCGGGCCGCCGGCATGACCACCGCCGCGTGGAAGAGCTCGGCCGGTGCCGCGGCGCGAATCCCCGTGGCGCGGGCGACCAACCTCACCAGGCAACTCAAGGCGTACGCAGAAGCCGGCCTGATGGTCGCGGGCCTCACCGCCGACGGTGAAGTGGCGCTGCCCGAACTCGATCTGGCCGACGGACCACTCGTGCTCGTCGTCGGCTCCGAAGGCAAGGGCTTGTCGCGGCTGGTCGCGCAGACCTGCGACGTCCGGGTCGCGATCCCGATGGCCGACGAGCTCGAGTCCCTCAACGCCGGTGTCGCCGCCGGCATCGCCCTCTACGAGGTGGCCCGGCGTCGCGCGACGACCGCCCCTTAGCGCCGAGATTGCGCATCTGTCCCACCCCGCCGTGACGACGCGCAAGGTCGACGCGACGAAGTGGGGCAGATGCGCAATCTCGGCGGGAGAGTGGGGCTGCCCGTCAGGCCGTGCCGCCGGCCGCCAACCGCATCAGGTCGGACTCGAGGTCGATCGACAGCTCGGTGCCGCCGGCGCTGCCGTACTCGTGCGGGTAGCTGTGCCAGGACTCGTCCTTGACCCGGTGGGCGAACCCGCTCTCCATGAGCAGCAGCAGCTCGAGCGCCGCGCGGTCGATCCGCTTGTTCAGGGCCGGGTCGTTCCAGTCCTCGGTCGCGGCGAACAGCGACGTCGGCACCGAGGTGGCCCGGAGGTACGCGAACAGCGACCGCAGCTGCTCGTCGACCACCAGCGCGTGCCGGGTGGTTCCCGCGGTGGCGGCGAGCACGGTCGGCTTGGCGATGAGCAGGTCGTTGTCGAGCACCTGGAGGAACGAGGTGAACAGGCCGCTGGCACCGGCCTTGTAGACCGGCGTGCTGACGATGATGCCGTCGGCCTCGCCGAGGGTCGTGATCGCCTGCTGCAGGTTCGGGCCGACGAGGCGTGAGACCATCGCGCCGGTGATCTCGGTGGCCAGCTCCCGCAGGTCGATGACGCGCGTCGTCACCTGGCTCCCGCGCCGGCTCGCCAGCTCGGCGACGCGCTGCGCGGTCCGATCGGCCAGCAGCCGGGTCGTCGAGGGGTCGCTGGTGCCGGCCGTGACGACGACCAGGGCATAGGGGCTGTCGGTCGTGCTCATGCGCGGGCTACCTCCTTCACGTCACTTCTCAGTGTCCCGGTGGCCGGCTGACCCGCCAACTTCCAGCAGATCCCGGCCAGTTGCCGCAGCTCGTCCGGGTCCAGCTCCGTGCTGACCGCGCGAGCGACGGACCGGGCGTGCTGCCGCCCGATCTGGCGCTGCCTGGCCCGGCCGTCCTCGGTCAGCGACAGGCGTACGCCGCGGCGGTCCGCCGGGTCGGTCTGCCGCTCGACATAACCCCGCTCGACGAGTCGGTCCACCAGGCGGGACAGGGCCGGCTGGCTGAGCAGGACGTGTCCGTGCAGCTCGCCGATGCGGACGGGCTCCGGGCACTTCGACAGGGTGTAGAGCACGTCGTACTCCCGCATGGACAGGCCGTGCCAGATGTCGTCGGCCGCGAGTTGCTTCATCAGCCGCGCATGGGCGGACAGCAACGCCTCCCACGCGTTGTTGGCGAGTCGGGCCTGGCTCGCCATCACGGCCTCGGGTAGCTGGCCTCGAGGGCCGGGTCGGTGTCCTGGTAGGGCGAGGCGCCGGTGACGTTGTCGCCGCGGTTGGCGTTCGGCCGCGGCTGGCGCGGTGGCTCGTCGCCGTACTTCGCCTCGACCAGGCTGGCGTGCGTGGGCGCGTCGGGGGCCTCGGGATCGCGCTTGGCGGCGAACTCCTTGCGCAGGGTCGGTACGACCTCGCCGCCAAGCAGTTCGAGCTGGTCGAGCACGGTCTTCAGCGGCAGACCGGCGTGGTCGATCAGGAACAGCTGGCGCTGGTAGTCGCCGAAGTGCTCGCGGAAGGTCAGGGTCTTGTCGATGACCTCCTGCGGACTGCCGACCGACAGCGGCGTCATCCGCTGGAAGTCCTCGAGCGACGGGCCGTGGCCGTAGACCGGCGCCTCGTTGAAGTACGGGCGGAACTCCCGGATCGCGTCTTGTGAGTTCCGGGCGATGTACGCCTGGCCACCCAGTCCGACGATGGCCTGCTTCTCGCTGCCGTGGCCGTAGTGGGCGAAGCGCTGCCGATAGAACTCGATCAGGCGCATGTAGTGCTCCTTCGGCCAGAAGATGTTGTTGGCGAAGAAGCCGTCGCCGTAGAACGCGGCCTGCTCGGCGATCTCCGGAGTACGGATCGAGCCGTGCCACACGAACGGCGGCACGTCGTCCAGCGGCCGGGGAATCGAGGTGAAGCCCTGCAGTGGGGTGCGGAACTTCCCCTCCCAGTCGACCACGTCCTCGCGCCACAGCCGGTGCAGCAGGTTGTAGTTCTCGAGCGCGAGCGGCAGGCCATGGCGGATGTCTTGGCCGAACCACGGATAGACCGGCGCCGTGTTGCCACGCCCGAGCATCAGGTCCACGCGGCCCTGCGACAGGTGCTGCAGCATCGCGTACTCCTCGGCGATCCGCACCGGGTCGTTCGTCGTGATCAGCGTCGTCGCCGTGGTCACGATCAGCCGCTTGGTGGTCGCCGCGATGAAGGACAGCAGCGTCGTCGGGCTGGAGGAGAAGAACGGCGGGTTGTGATGCTCGCCGATGGCGAACACATCGAGCCCGACCTCCTCGGTCTTCTGCGCGATCTGGACGATCGCGTCGATCCGCTCGGCCTCGCTCGGGGTGTCGCCGGACACCGGGTCCCGAGTGATGTCGCTGACCGAGAACACTCCGATCTGCATGACGCTCCTCTTGGTCGCTCTCGCCGCTGCTTCGCGAGTGGCGAGTTATATGCGTTTGCATCGACTGTAACGCCGGGCGCTGGGCGCGTATTCCGGCCCCGCGCTGGTGCCGGCGTCAGCCGCGGAGCGTGTGGTCGACCAGCGCTCGCAGTTCCGCGTACGCACGCGAGTCGCTGATGCCGATCCGGCCGGTGATGCCGCCGCGCTGGATGTCGAGCATCGTCTGCGTGACGACATCGGCGACGAACCGGGCGTGGACCTTGCGGAATCGGCCCGCGCGTCCGCCCTCGCTGATCAATGCCCGCACCCGCTCGGCCGCAAGCTCGGTGTTGCGCTCGTAGACCTCGCGAGCCGGTGCGAACTCCGCGACGTCGTGGAGGAACTGCCGGCTCACCGGTGACAACGCGTCGGCGACGGCGTCGAGATAGGCGACGACGCGATCACCGGCCGATGCCGCCGCGACCGCGGTCTCGACCTGGTTGGTCGCGGCCCGGAAGTAGTGCCGGACGGCCAGCACGACGAGCTCGGCCTTGCTGGGCGCGAGCTGATAGAGCGTCGACTTGGAGCAGCGCAGTTCGCGGGCCAGGTCCTCGAGGGTGAGGTGGGCGAAGCCGTGATCGAGGATATAGGCGACGAGCCGATCCCTGAGGTGGATCTGGCGGTCGGGCGGTGCGGTCCGAGTGCCGTCGAGTACCATGTCGAGTACCAGAGTACGCCACACAGTACTCATCCTCATCCGGTTCCGGATCCGCTGCCGATGGAGATCCCATGCCCGTGGACCGACTGTTGCCGACGCCCGAGGCCTACGACCTGCTCGACCTGACCCGCGAGCTCGCCGCCAAGGAGCTGGCGCCACGCGCCTCCGACGACGAGGCCGCCGGGCGCTTCCCGCGCGACGCGTTCCGCACGATCGGGGCCGCCGGGTTGCTCGCGCTGCCCTACCCCGAGGAGTACGGCGGTGGCGACCAGCCGTACGAGGTCTATCTCCAGATGCTCGAGGAGATCGCCACCGCCTGGCTCACGGTCGGCGTCGGCACCAGCGTCCACACCTTGGCGTGTTTCGGCATCGCCTCCGGAACCGAGGAGCAGCGCAAGCGCCTGCTGCCCGACGCGCTCGGCGGCGGTCTGCTCGGCGCCTATTGCCTGTCCGAGCCGCAGGCCGGCTCCGACGTCGCGGGCATGACCACCAAGGCGGTGCGCGACGGCGACGACTACGTCGTCAACGGCGTCAAGTCCTGGATCAGTCACGGCGGCGAGGCCGAGTTCTATCTGCTCTTCGCCCGGACCGGCGCGGATCGGACCAAGGGCATCAGTGCGTTCTACGTCCCGCTCGACACGCCCGGTGTGTCGTTCGGGGCGCCCGAGCACAAGATGGGCATGACCGGGTCGACGACGACGCAGATGATCCTCGAGGACGTGCGGTTGCCGGCGGCGAACCGGCTCGGCGACGAGGGCACGGGCATCCGCCTCGCGCTGTCGGCACTCGACTCCGGACGGCTCGGCATCGCCGCCTGTGCGATCGGGCTGGCGCAGGCGGCGCTGGACGTCGCGGTGGACTACGCCGACGAGCGGCGGCAGTTCGGCCGAGCGATCGGGGAGTTCCAGGGGCTGCAGTTCCTGCTCGCCGACATGGCGGCGGCCGTCGAGTCAGCGCGGGCGACCTATCTCCATGCGGCCCGGCTGCGCGACGCCGGTCGACCCTTCGGCCGCCAGGCGTCGATCGCCAAGCTCACCTGCACCGACGCCGCGATGCGGGTCACCACCGACGCCGTGCAGGTGCTCGGTGGCTACGGCTACACCCGCGACTTCCCGGTCGAGCGCTACATGCGCGAAGCCAAGGTGACACAGATCTTCGAGGGCACCAACCAGATCCAGCGCCTCGTCATCGCCCGCGACCTCCTGCGTACGTAGAAGTTGTCAGCATCTATTCGGCTTGGAGCCCGAGTAGTTGCTGACAACTCGCACGGTCCCGCGACGGGGTGGGCGGCGTTTGCCCGACATGCCGGGTTCGGGACCTTCGGCAGTCGAGATCGGGACCGACGGCCGACCCGAAACTGACGCTCCGTGTCCAACATGGGAGCTTCTCGTAAAGTCCTGTATGGGGGAGACATCACCATGCCCGTAACGCCGCACACTGTCCTGTCCATCGACGGCTCCGACCGAGCCGCGTAAGTGTCCGCCGAGGAAACCGGCCGGGGCCAGGTCACCCGGCGAGTGCTGCTGCGTGGGGCCGCAACGTCCACTGTCATCGGTGCCGCCGCGTGGAGTCAGCTCCCGGCGCAGGCGTTGCTGCCGCCCGGATCCACGCCCTGGCTAGGACGCGACTACTGGGCCAACCGCCTGCAGGATTGGGCCCGGCGGAACGGCCGCTTCGAGTGCGTCGCCCAGCCGGGCAATCGTCTCGTGCGTACGGTGGCCGTCCTGACGCGCTCGATCGCCGGAGCGCCGGCCGAGATCCGCGTCCGCACCGGCACCCTCCAAGCCGGTCGCGGCTACTCCGGATTCCTGATCGGTACGGGAACCCCCGAGTCGCATCCGCTGGCGGCGGCGCTCGTCTTCACCGCGAGCGGCACCGGCGGCGGCATCTTCGCGGTCTACGACGCCGACGGACAGGTACGGTTTCGCGACCACACCGACGAGCAGAACCCATTCAGCTACGCGAAGCTGCCGTTCACCGCCAGCGGTCCCGCCCCGGCGCGGCGCCTCGGCGAAGATGTCGACCTCGTACTCGCGATCCTGGCCGACGGTCCGGGCCGGGTTAGGCTCCGCCTGCGCGCGATCGATCGCCCGACCGGACGGCTGCTGTCCGAGGCGGTCATGAGCGGGGTCGAGCGAACGCGTGTGCAGGGTGGGCTGAGCCTCGTGTCGACGGACCGGGCCAACTCCGGCGCGCGCTACTGGTTCCGGTCCCTGCAGACGTCCGGCGCCGGCGTGGGTCTCCATCCCGGACGCGCGTTCGGTCCGGTCGCCGGCACGCTGTTCAGCCGGGCTGGATCGGAACTCCGCATGACGGTCCAGGTGCTGCCCGACGAGGCCCTCCGCGGCGCGCGAGTCGTCGTGCAGACGCAGGGTCTGGACGGGATCTGGCGAGCCGGCGGGTCCGGCACGGTGGGTGTCGGCTTCACCGCCCGGATCGTGGCGGGAAGCTGGCCGAGTGGGCGAGCGGTTCCCTATCGGGTGGTGCTCCCCTCCGGAGTCGCCTGGTCCGGAACGGTGCCCGCCGAGCCCACGCAGGGCATGGTGGTGGCGTCGATCAACTGTGTGAAGGCGAGCCATCGACCGACCGACAGCGCCACGAGTGGTGCGCCGAGCCTGCCCGGATCACGACCGTTGGGTCTCTACTCGAGCCGGAACATCTACTTCCCGTTCGATCAGCTGGCGGGGAGCATCGGCACCCACGAGCCGGACATGCTGGTCGTACACGGCGACCAGTTCTACGAGACCAGCCCGACGCGTCGTGGCGCGATGGGTGAGCTGGAGTTCCTCTACAAGTACCTGCTGTGGCTGTGGTCGTTCCGGGAGCTGACCCGTCGCATTCCCACCATCGTGCTCATCGACGACCACGACGTCTTCCAGCCCAACCTGTGGGGACACGGTGGCCGAGCGGCGCCGGGCGGCGACATCCACGAGGGCGGCTATACCGGCTCGGCCGACTTCGTCAACCTGATCCAACGGGTGCAATGCGGCCACAATCCGCGGCCGTTCGATCCCACGCCGGTGGCTCGTGGCATCGGTGTCTACTACACGTCGTTCGCCTACGGCGGCGTGAGCTTCGCGGTCGTCGAGGACCGGAAGTTCAAGACCGGGCCCGATAGCGACGCAGCCGAGACCAACCCGATACTGCTCGGTACGCGGCAGGAGAACTTCCTGCGCGACTGGGCGGGTCGCCATCCGGCGTTACCGAAGGTGCTGCTCAGCCAGACCGTGTACGCAGCCGTCCACACCGACGAGGCCGGAGCGCCGGTCGCCGACATGGACACGAACGGCTGGCCGCGAGTCCCGCGGAACCGAGCCCTGGGGCTGATCAGGGACGCCGGTGCGGTGATGCTCGCGGGCGACCAGCACCTCGGCACCTTGGTCCGGCATGGGCTCCAGACGTTCGACGACGGCCCGATCCAGTTCACGGCCCCGGGCGGCTCGACCAGCTTCCAGCGGTGGTTCGAGCCCGCTGGCGAGCTGCCACGGGCCGGTGCAACACCGTTCACCGGCGAGTGGACCGACGCCTTCGGCAACCGGCTGCTGAGCCTCGCCGTCGTCAACCCGTCGTTCTCGCAGGCGGAGTTCCGCGAGCACCATCCCGACTCCAACGGCTTCGGCGATCGCGGCCTCAAGAGCGAGGGCTACGGCATCCTTCGCATCGACCCGGAGGCGCGGGAGTACACGTTCGAGGCGTGGCGGTGGGACAGCGACCCGACCGACGCTGCCGCCGAGCAGTACCCGGGCTGGCCGTACGTGCTGTCGTTCGACGACGTCTGACGCGGCGAGGGGCGGTCAGGCGGTCGAGGTCAGGCGGTGGAGCTCTCGGCGGCCCGGACCGTCGCGGCTCGCTCGGGGAGGACGTCCTCGATGTAGGACCTGGCGGACTTGAAGAAGTCGACCTCCTTGCCGGCGGTCTCCGACAGGAACCAGCGGTGGACGAGGACGTCGTGGAACAACTCCGCCGCCTCGAGCACGCCGCGCTGCTTGGCGGGCACCATCGCCAGCAGCGGTTCGTAGACGTCGGTCAGCCAGCGATGCGCGACGACCATCGGGTTCTCGGCCTGCAGGTCGTGCGCCGCCGCGTAGGCGTCCAGGTCGTTGAGCAGCCGTCTCGCCTGACTCTCCTCGACGTCGAGCCCGGTCAGTCCTTGGAGTCGCCGGGCGTGGTGTCCGGCGTCGACGACCTTCGGCTGGATGCGTACGGTGGCGCCGTCCCAGTCGGTGACGATGTCGAGCTCGTCGACGTCGAAGCCGAGGCCGTTGAGCCGCTCGATCCGCTGCTCGATCCGCCACATCTCGTCGGTGCCGAACTCCTCGACGCCGGTCAGGGCGTTCCAGAGCTCGGCATAGCGTTCCTCGATGCGTTCGACGAGGACGACCGGGTCGATCTGCGCGTCGAGCAGGTCGCCGGCCTGCAGGTCGAGCAGCTCGCCGAACACGTTCACGCGCAGCAGTTCGAGGTCGTGGGCGCGCTGGCCGTCGCTGATCAGGTCGTGCAACTCGCCGGTCTCGGCGTCGACGAGGTAGGCCGAGAACTCGCCGGCGGCGCGCCGGAACAGCGTGTTCGACAGCGAGCAGTCCCCCCAGAAGAACCCCTCGAGATGCAGCCGGACCAGCAAGACGACCAGCGCGTCGACGACCCGGTCGAGCGTGTCGTCTTGCAGCCGGTGGGAGAACAACGCGCGGTAGGGCAGGGAGTGCGCGAGATGCCGGGTGATCAGCGCTGGCTCGATCGGCTCGCCGTCCGGCGCCTCGCGCCCGCTGACGATGCCGACCGGCTCGACCACGGGCAACTGCAGCCGGACCAGGTCGCGCAGCATCCGATACTCGCGCTCGGCCATCGCGGGCCGGGTCTCCTTGATCGCGTACACCTGCCCCTCGACGCGGACGAAGCGCACGATGTGGCGGGAGATGCCCCGGGCCAGCGGAACGTCATACGACTCGTCCCACTGTTCGAGCGTGGTGTCCCACGGCAGCCGGAGCAGCAGCGCCGGATGCGGGCGGGTCGCGAGAAACCGCAGCGCCATGGCACCTAGTGTGACGGTTCGGCCGTGGTCGCGCGTCCAGCCGAGGCCGGCGGGCCAAGCTCGCGTTGCCGGACAACTCGGACTCCTCGATCTGCGATAACGCTGGTATCGCGTGCCTAGGGTGGCGGAGTAGGGTCGCAGATTCGACGGTCGCAAAGGAGGGTCGACGGTGGCCGACAGCGCGCTTCATCCGCAGGTCGCGGCGGACCGGTTGTCCCGGCCGCTGCGTGACCTGCGCATCTCGGTCACCGACCGCTGCAACTTCCGGTGTACGTACTGCATGCCGCGTGACGTCTTCGGGCCGGAGTACCAGTTCCTCGATCGTTCCGAGCTGCTGTCCTACGAGGAGATCGCGCAGCTCGTCCGGGTCTTCGTCCGGCTCGGCGTCAGCAAGGTCCGGCTGACCGGCGGTGAGCCGCTGCTACGGCGCCAGCTGGAGCGGCTTGTCGAGCTGCTCGCCGAGGTCGACGGCATCACCGACATCGCCATGACGACGAACGGCTCGCTGCTCCGCGCGAAGGCGCCGCTGCTGCGGGCGGCCGGACTGTCTCGCGTAACCGTCAGCCTCGACTCGCTCGACCCGGGCCGGTTCGCCGCGATCAGCGACACCAAGATCCCGGTGACGCGGGTGCTCGACGGAGTCGAGGCGGCCCGCGAGGCGGGCCTCGGCCCGATCAAGATCAACGCCGTCGTGAAGCGCGGCGTCAACGACGGCGACGACATCACCGACCTGGCGGCCTACGGACGGGAGCACGGCTACACCGTCCGGTTCATCGAGTACATGGACGTCGGGTCGACCAACGGCTGGCGGATGGACGACGTCGTACCCGCCCGCGAGATCGTCGAGCGCATCGATGCCGTGTGGCCGATCGAGCCGGTCGACCCGGCGTACACCGGCGAGGTCGCCGAGCGCTACCGCTACGTCGACGGCGTCGGCGAGGTCGGCGCGATCGCGTCGGTGACGCAGCCGTTCTGCCAGACCTGCACCCGCTCCCGGCTGTCGGCGCAGGGGGAGCTGTTCACGTGCCTGTTCGCGACCCGGGGCCATGACCTGCGGGCTCTCGTCCGCGAGGGGGCGACCGACGAGGAGCTCGAGAAGGCGTTGCGTGGCATCTGGACGCGGCGGACGGACCGCTACTCCGAGCTTCGCACCGAGCAGACGACGGTCCGCGACAAGGTCGAGATGTCCTACATCGGCGGCTGAGCCTCCGGAGCCGTCCCCGAGAGCGGGTCCGGCCACCCCCGTCGTGCAGCCGGACCCGCGTCGGTGTGAGTCAGCGTCCGGTCGCGGAGAACCACGCGCCGGTCGGCGACGTCACGAAGATGATCGGCGCGATGCACGGCCGCGGCAGCGCGACGAACGTGTTGATCCTGGCGTCGCCGTCCGTGGACGCCGGGACGAGTCCGGTCTCGACATTGGTCGTGGTGGCGGCTCCGCCGCTGATCGACTGGCAGCTCACGATCGCCTTGAAGTTCGGGACCGGGTTGGTGCCTTGCAGCTCGGCGGGGACCGGGGCGCGGCGAGCCAGGACCAGGCCTTCGACCTCGACCTTGAGCCGGCCATTGGCGCCGAGCTTGCCCTTGGCTTCGTCGATCTCCCACGGCAGTCCGCCGCCCGGGACGCCACGGATCGCGTTCGTCGCACCGGTGTAGGGCTCGGTCACCGGCGCCATCACTTCGAACTTGACGACGGAATCGTCCTGGCTCGATGCCGTTCCCATGCTCGGCGCGAGCAACACTGCGGACAACAGCGCCACCAAAGTCACCATGCGTTGCACCATCCCCTGCTCCTTCCCTCGGCGATATCAGGGGATACGGGCTCTCGTACGGAAGGGATTGGGTCTTGGCCGAGACGGTTTTGCGCCCGTACTGCCGGTGCGAGGTGGTCGTCACCGTATGTACGGGCGCAAACCGACGGCTACTCGGCTTGCTGAGCCTGTTCGATGACCTCGACGAGCTCGTCCGCGCCGTGGACGCCGTCGGCATCGAGCTCGGCCGCCGCGACGGACAGACTGTCCAGCGTCACGCCGCGTTCGGTGACCGGGGTCGCGCCCTTGAGCAGCTGGGCCAGGTCGGACACGGTGGCCGCGAGGCGCAACGACGGCTCCGGAGCCAGCTGATAGCGATGCAGCAGGTCATTGAGCCGATGGATCGGGATGCCGCCCTCGACCGTGACAAGTCCCCGGCTCTGGTCGATAGAGATCGGCCCGTCGAGCGCCGACAGGTCGAGCTGCACCCCGTCGGTGACGCCGATCGACGTGAAGGAGTGGCCGGATCCGATCGGCTTCACCCGCGGGCCGTCCGCCCGCGCGGCCCGGACCGTGTCGGCCAGGTCGTCGATCGACTCGGGCCGCTCGAGTCGTCGCGGCGTGGCGGTCTGGTTGCCGGCCCAGTTGCGCCAGGCGGTCGGCTGGTCTCCCGTCGAGTTGTCAGCAGCTATTCGGGTCGGGCGCCGAATAGTCGCTGACAACCTCCGTCGCATCGACCTCATCCGAAGTTGCGTCCCTCGCCGCGATAGGTCGGCACCGTCTCGAGCGTCCCGCCGGCGCCGATCAGATGCACGGCGTCGAACCGCTCGCACATCTCACCGGCCTTGGCGTGCCGCATCCACACCCGGTCACCGATCCGTAGCCAGCGGGCCGTGTTGCCACGCACCGGCGTCTGGACTTCACCGGCGCCCTCGGTGCTGAGTAGTTTCAGACCTGGAGGATAGGCGGGTTGCGGCTGGCGAGCCCGCGACCTGCCGGCCGGGCCGGAGGCGATGTAACCGCCGGCGTAAAGCGTGACGATGTCCGGCGCGGCCCGGCGAGTCACGGGCAGCGCGAACAGCGCCGCCGGTCGAGGCGTGAACGCTGCGTAGCCGTCGAACAGTCGCGGCCCGAACAGGCCCGACCCGGCGGCGAGCTCCGTCACGGTGGGATCGTCCGTCGTGGCATGCAGACTGCCCGTGCCGCCGCCGTTGACGAACTCCAGGTCGGCATGCTCCCGCACCGCATCGACCAGCGCTGTCCGCCTCGTGGCGAGATCGTGCATCGACGCCCGCTTCATCATGCGCACGGCGGGCGACGTGTCGGGTACTCCGGCCACCTGACCTTCGTAGGTCATGACGCCGACGAGCCGGAACCCCGGTCGCATGCCGATCGACCGGGCGGCGTCGGCCGCCTCCTCGGGCGTGTGGAGTGGCGATCGTCGCGTGCCGATGTGGCGAGGCATCGAGGTCCAATGCCACCCGGATCGGTCGGTGGCCCGCGCCGAGGACGTCGGAGACGAAGTCGAGTTGCTCGACCGAGTCGACCATCACCGTGACGGCCTCGGCGCGGGCGTCGTCCGCCGCGAGCGCATGCCACGCCGCTCGATCCGTCGAGGGGTAGGCGACGACGATGTCAGTCTGCCCCTGGTCCGCGAGCCAGTTCGCTTCGGCGAGCGAATACGCCAGCACGCCGGCGAATCCGGGTCGCTCCAAGGTCCGTTCGATCAAGTGCCGGACCCGAATCGACTTGCTCGAAAGGCGAATCGGCTTGCCCCTGGCGCGATGCACGAGGTCGAGCGCATTCGCTTCGTACGCCGCCATGTCGACGACGGCGAACGGCGGATCGAGTTCGGCCGTGGCCGCATCCAGGTCCTGGTGGCGCATCGTGCGTCCGATCCTGTCACGGCCGCCAGCGCATGGTCCGACGCAGTCCGGTGCCCCGGCGACGACGCATTGGTACGTGACGGATGCACCATCGACGGCGCTCGAGTGGTGTACCTGTCACATACGGACGCGGGCCCGGTGCTCACCTCGGCGACGACGGCGTCGGACTACCATGGCGTCGCAGTCCGGCCGGCGTGGCGCAATTGGCAGCGCATCCGACTTGTAATCGGAAGGTTCCCGGTTCGATCCCGGGCGTCGGCTCTCTGACCTGCGGAAACGCCGATCGCAGGTGATCACGCTCCGTGGTCGTGGCATGAAATTGGCTGAGGCAGCTGGGTATGACGTTCGTCTCGCAGCTCGTCGACAAGCAGCCAGAGCAGCGGATCGTCAGTCGTTCGGACTACGCGTTCGACTCTCGACTCGAGTACCCAAGCGGCCATCGACTGACCCGCGCGCAATGCGGCATGTCCGCGCGTTTCTATGTCTGTGTTTCTTTGGGGGTGAGGTCTGGGTGCACTATCCAGACGTTTGGTTCCCAGTAGTAGCCGCGGTCTTTTGATCGGTCGATGTGCACGGGCGCCAGGCCCTCGGGGAAGACGTAGTCACCCGACTCGGGGAATTCGATCCCGGTCCAGGTTTCCCATTCGGGTACCGTCCCGGTGATCTGCAGAGACTTGGGAATGGGGGTTGCCACTCGCGCGCCAAGGCGTTCGTGGATACGCATCCAGGGATCGAATAGCTGTCCGTCGGATCGGCGCCACCGAACGTAGCGCTCGATGGCCGTCAGTGGGTACCGCTCCTTGAGCGACGGACGCACCGGGGCGACCATGTGTGTTAGGCCCTGACGCTCGCCGATCTCGCGCATCGCGTTGAGTAGTTGCTCGGCCAGGCCGCGTCGGCGACCCTCGCGTGGACTCTCGGCGGCCAGCGCGCAGAGGGTGTTCTTGGGCTGGCCGGCTCGGATCCGGGCGAAGATCTGCTCTATCGCTTCGTCGATGCCGTCTGGCAACTCGGCATCCGATCCGTTCCACCAAAGAGGCCCCGTGTGGCCCTCAGCGACCACCTCGTCGCGGGTCTCGTCGTACAGCACGAACTGAAACTCAGGTAGGTCCTCGTCCAAGTGCGGCCACCAGCGGTTCAGGACGTCCCCATGCATGTTGTACTCCGGCCATACCGAGGCGGATGGAATGCCGCGCTCCCAAAGGTCGGGCCGCTCGGAAGCGGTGTGCACGGTGAAGGTCATGAACCGATGATGCCCTCCTTCCTCGATGCGGCGTTCCACCGTCACCGGCACACGCGCTCGATCGGCGGTATGAGCGGACGCTTTCGGTTAGCTTCCGGAGCCCCAAACCTCGTAGCGTCCCATTGGCGCCGAGGTGGATGCGTTGGGATTCGTGCGGCCCACTGAGACCACGTGCCGCGGTCAGCCTGAGTCGGGTGTGATCGGGGCTTGACCAGTTCTGAGTGCGAGCGCGGATACTTCGCGACGCGAGGTGGTTCCGGTCTTGCGCAGCAGGTTCGAGACGTGAACACTGACGGTCTTCTCGCTGATGAACAGCGCCTCGGCGATCTCGGCGTAGGTACGCCCGGCGACCAGGTACGAGAGGACCTCGTATTCTCGTTTGGTGAGAGTGTTGAATGGCACCGCCCCAATTTCAGGTTTGGACGGTTGCACTGGTTCGTCGAGGGGGATCCGGCAGCTGGCGGCCAGCGCTTCGATGTCGCGTTGTAACAGCGCGGCCTCGGCTTCAGTGGCGAAGCGGTAGGCGGATCGGAGTGGTGCCGCGATTGTCGACTGGCTGGCGTCCTCGGCGAGTAACGCTTGAGCCCACCGCCAGGACGCGATCGCCTGTTCCCACCGCATCCCGGCAACCTCACACCGCTGGGTGGCAGTGCGCCAGGCGTCGCTTGTCGGCGCCTGAGCCGCGCATCGCTGCGTCTCCGCCTCGAACAAGGCTTGCAGCGCTGGTTGCACCTTGTCCTCGGGAACCAGCGGTTCGAACGGCTGATGCGGGAGCTTCGCACGCAAGGTTACGAGTTCGTCAAGCGCTGCGCGGGCAGTTCCAAGCGCCGCAGTGTCGTGGCGGTCGCGCGCCATTTCGGCGAGGTCGGCCGCAGCGCGGGCACCCCAGATCAAGACCTCGCCTGAGAAGAAAGGATCGACGGTCTGGTCGGTGAAGGTACGCGACAGTAGGTCGAAGGCCGCTTGCGGCTCCCGTCTGGCGAGCAGGTATTCCACCATGATCGGCGGGGCCGCCAGCCAGCGACGGTGCTCGAGGTTGGGGATGAGCTCTTGGGCTCGCTCCAGATGCATCTGGGCCACGTCCAGGTCGCCGATCCGAACAGACAGCAGGGCGGCGCTCAGCCGGACGTGCGCGCCGGCGTTGGGCAGGCCTGTGTGTGAGAGGCCCTCTCGGACCACGAGGCGGCTGTCCGCGACGCGGCCCAGCGCCAGCAAGTCTCGGGTCAGGAAGGCGGCCTGGAGGGCGGCGAACGACAATGCCCCCGCGTCGATCGCGAACCGAACCGCCTCCGCCTCGTTTTCGACGACCTCCTCTAGGCGGCCGCGATCGGCAAGACAGTTCCCTCTCGTGATGAAGGCGATTTCTGTCGTCGTGACGTCATCGCTCATCCGGGCGTAGCGCACGGCTTCCTTGGTGGCATGGTCGGATCGCTCCTCGCGCGCGAAGAATGCAGCAGCTTGTGCTGCGTACGCCATGCCCAGCGCTTTGTTACTGCCAGACCGTCGAGCGGCCTTCAGGGCTTGCTCGGCGTGCTCTTGTGCCGCCGGGACGTCGTTTGCCCAGTACTCAGCCGTGCTGAGTTCGGCCAACGCTTCGGCGTATTCCGTGCTGTCGGGATGGGGTCGGGCGAGCTCGACGGCCCGCCTGACGTCAGCCACCGTCCCGCCTTCGATGGCGTCGGTCATCGATCTCGCCCCAGACCAGTCGATCAGGAGGCGGCTGGCGCGAAGTGGCTCGGTGTTGGCGTCGACGAGGTCGAGGGCCCGGCTCAGCGCGGCCAGGCTCGCATCGCTGTCGCCCACCAGAAAGCTGGCTCGCGCCACCCGTTGCAGAAGGTCGGCCTCGGCGAGCGGTTCGTTCGCGGAGGGCCACAATCGCCTGGCCCGGTTCAGATGAGTCGCTTCCTCGCGTAGGGCCTTGGCGTGTTGTGCGAGGTCGGCTGCGCGAAGTGATGCGTCGAAGGACGCCGCAAGCTGGTGGGAGCCCTCGTAGTGTCGGGCCAGGTCTGCCTGTCGTCGGAGCTCGTCGATGCCGCTGCGGGAGCCGGCCTCGAGGACCTTTGCCCATGCGGCGTGGATCGATGCTGCCTCACCGGGAGCCAGCGTGCCGTACAGGACGTCGGCTAGCAGCGGATGCCGCAGCCAGCACACGTCCGCGCCTTGGGCCACGACAATCCCACGGTCGGACGCCTCGGCCAGCGCGGACGGCACGTCGTCGGCGCCGATGCCGTGGTCTGCCGCCATCTTTGCGAGGTCATCGGCCCGGGATGGCCGGCCGGCCACGGCGAGTAGTCGCACGATCTCGCGCGTCGCTGGGTTGAGTCCGTGCCAGGCCGCCAGCAGCGCCTGCTGCAGGGCGGTGGGCAGATCGTCGGGCAGGCGGTCGTCGTCTGGTGTGAGACCGGTGACGAGCAGTTCGGTGAAGTACGCGTTTCCTCCGGTCAGACCCTGCACGGCGTCCACCAGGTGAGGGTGTGGCGCGCCGCCGACCAGCAGCGCGATCTGCCGTTCGGTCTCGTCGCGAGTCAGCCGGTCCAGTCGCACCTCGTGCACCGACGGCAGCCGCTGCAGATCCGCCAGCCAGCCATGCGTCGGATCACCGATAGGTAGCTGTTCGTCTCGCAGCGTCGCCAACACGATCAGCCGCTGGCTTCGGAACCCGGCGATCAGGTAGGCCAGCGCATCTCGTGACGCCGGGTCGGCCCACTGCAGATCGTCCACCACAAAAACCGTCGGCCCACGCGATGCGATCGCGTGGACCAACCCGTCGAGAACCGACAACAGACGTACGGGTCTGACCGGCGCCGGCAGTTCGAGCGACGGCAGGAGTTCAGCCACGCCGTCGACGGCAGCCAGCACCTGGTCCCGCTCGACGGGCTCGGCCGTCTCGATCCAGCCCTCCAGCGCGTTGACCAGCGGGAGATACGGCGATTCCACCGCACCGAAATGGACACACCGCCCCCACAGCACGGTGCAGCCGTTCCTGGCAGCTTGCTCGCACATTGTCTTAACCAGGTGGGTCTTGCCCGAACCCGCCTCACCGCGGACGAAGAACGCAGCCGGCACTCCCTCGGCCGCTGTCTCGATCGCCGCACTCAGCAGTCGCTGTTCTTCGATCCGCCCGGCGATCTGCCGGACGGGTTTTGCTCCACCCACGACTCCCAGTCTGCGCCGCCGACAGCGCGCCTGTCTGCACGCCACTCCCCGCAAAGAGCCAGGGCTAGCAGCCCGCGACGCACCTGCCAGCGCGGATCTGAGGGTTACGGAGGCGTTTCTGAGGGGCTGATCCCGATGTCCTGAGCTGCCGCGCGCCGCAGAGTCAGTAGCACCAAATTGCAGCAACGGACGTGCGGCACTAACACGGCGCGCGTCCTCTAACCAGAGGAATCGTCATGAAGCACTCAGCCAAATCCACCACCGCGGTCGTCGCCAGCGTGGTCGGCGTCCTGGCCGGCGTCGGCGCGACCCTGGTCGCCGCTCAGCTGGCCACCGATCCCGACGGCGATCCCGCACCCGCGACCACGAGAGTCACCGGGCCGCCACCACCGGGTCCTGGGCACCCCTACAGCCCTAACAG
>Ga0075431_100002220_pt1 | contig 18599 bp, 18 predicted proteins | sample RhiMetdeltSRZDD5_FD_75297 | JGI IMG/M metagenome (GOLD analysis project Ga0075431, IMG submission 75297) | Populus rhizosphere microbial communities from Tennessee, USA - Rhizosphere MetaG P. deltoides SRZDD5 | ecosystem: Host-associated > Plants > Roots > Rhizosphere > Soil | place: USA... | reverse complement strand
CACGGCGTTGGCGAGGATATCGACGCCGCGTAGCATCTGTTCACGGGCGCTTGAACCAAATTTTACCGTTTTGGCAGCCATAGTAAGGCTCCTTGATTGCGTTGTTTCGGGATTTTCTCAGAAAGCCGTTAGGCCGCGGCTTTCCTGGCAACTTTCTCTTCGATCACCCCCAGGATGTCCGACTCTTTCATGATCAAGAGCTCTTCGCCTTCAATCTTGACTTCGGTACCCGACCATTTGCCGAACAGCACCCTATCCCTGGGCTTCAGATCGATAGGGATTAGTTTGCCGCTGTCATCGCGTCCGCCCGGTCCGACGGCAATCACCTCGCCCTGCATAGGCTTTTCCTGAGCCGTGTCGGGAATGATGATGCCCCCTTTGGTTTTCGAATCTTCTTCGATGCGGCGCAGGACGACGCGGTCGTGCAGAGGACGAAATTTCATGAGGCTTGCTCCGTTTGAATGGGTTTTCAGATGTGTTGACGGCCACAGCTTGTTAGCTGCGCGCAACGATCAGATGGCACTCTGAAGAGGTTACTTACATGGGAGTCTCAACCATAGATGACAAGGGGTACAGGATAAAAATAGTAGTTGTATTGCCAGCGCTTGCGTTTTGGGGTCATTCCAATCTTGTTTGCGCTTAGCCTTCGCGTGGCTGCAACCAAATTTATTGGCCGCTCCAACCGCGACGAACGGCAATTCACTCTGCTCAATGCGAGGAGCTATGGGCCTTCTCGGTGTTTCCGCCGCATCATCTCTCGGCGTTAACGGTAAAGATGAGCCAGACAGCCATGAACATCGCAGCAATTACCGGCCCCAAGACAAACCCGTTAATCCCAAAGATAGAGATACCACCCAGCGTGGAGAATAGCACAACATAGTCAGGCAACTTTGTATCCTGTCCTACCAGCATAGGCCTCAGAATATTGTCGACCACACTGATCACAAGCACGCCGTAGGCAATCAGAACGATTCCCTGCCACGTCGCGCCGGTCATAAGAAAGAAAATCGCAACCGGCACCCAAACGATGCCTGCGCCAACCGCCGGTACCAGTGACAAAAAGGCCATCAGCACCGCCCATAAAAGTGGCGCGTGAATCCCTAAGAACCAAAAAATGAGCCCACCAAGCGCCCCTTGCGCGATTGCCACGACAATATTGCCTTTGACTGTGGCGCGGATAACGATGGTGAATTTACTGAGTAGAGCACGCTTCTGATCTGCGTCCAGGGGAATGGCGTCCGTGATAATCTTCAACAGCTTGTTACCGTCACGCAGCAGAAAGAAGAGGAGATACAACATTAGAAACAGGCTGATGATGAAGTTAACAGTGTTCTGACCGATGTTGATAATCTGTGTAGCGAAAAACTGACTGCCCGCCGTCAAGCCAAGGGACAACTTCTGTAATACGGCGCCAAGGTTGGTCAGCCCAAAGCGAGCAAGGAGATTGGCTGCCCAGCCAGGCAAGGCATCGAAGACTTGTTGAAAGTAGCGTCCAAAATTCCACTCCCCCGACTCGATACTGGCGTACACGCTGGAGGCTTCCTGCAGCAATGCGACGGTGATCAACGCTAGTGGCAGGATGACCATGACGATGATGATCATGACTGTAAGGGAGGCAGCGAGGTTGCGCCTTTGCGGCATCAGCTTAAGTAGTCGCCGATAGAGGGGTGCAAAGACAATTGCTGTGATAGTTCCCCAAAGAATGGCGCCATAGAAAGGCAAGAGGATGAATGCAAAAGCGAGTGATGCTACGATGATTAAGAACAGAAATGTTCTCTTTGCGATGGTGCGCACGCTGATGTCCCATACGACCTAAGACTGGAACAGCTTAAGAGCTAAGCATGTACGTTGGCAAAGGGGATGCGGAGAAACTTAGGCGTCGCGGCGCTTGCAGTGTGGCTCATGCATTCAAACGAGCTCGAGGGCGCGATGATCGTGCGGTATCGGAGGCGCAGGTCGAGCTCCGACATCGATTGGAGGTAGATGTTCGCAGTTAGCCGAGGCGCTCCACTTTGCGCTTGCAAAGCGCTAGCATTGAGCAGCAACCGGCCAGTTCCGCAACCGACATCGAGGACGGGCTCGCCGCATCACACGACTTCTCCGAACCAGCCACGGCGAACCATCCACTTCACCACTTCGACTACCGGCACGATAGTAAAGGCCAACGCGATCGTCAGCATCCAGTCTCGAGCTGAGAAGCCGAAGGTCCCGAACGCCCGCTGAAAGAAGGGGACGTAGGTGATGACGATCAGCAGGAACAGTTCCCAGGCGACAGCCAGGTTCAGCCAGCGATTTGAGAACACGCCCTTGATGATCGACAGACGATCGGATCGGCAATTGTAGGCGTTGAAGAACTGGATCAGGACGAGCAACACGAAGGTCAGGGCCATCACCTCCTCGAGCGGCCGCCCCGAACGGAGCAGCCAGACGAACAGTGTGATGTTCATGAGCGCGGACCACACACCAGCCGTGATCAGCATGACCACGACCGGCGGCGTGAAGATGCCGATTCGGGGATCTCGCGGTCGTCGCCTCATCAGGTCCGCTTCCGGCGGATCCACGGCCAGGGCCAGCGCGGGCAGACCGTCGGTCGCGAGATTGACGTAGAGAATCTGCACGGCCGTCAGCGGCATCGGCAACCCGGCGATGACAGCGCCGGCGAGCAGTACGATTTCGCCGACGTTACACGACAGCAGATACATCAAGTACTTCTTGATGTTCCCGAAAACGATCCGGCCCTCCTCGACGGCCGCGACGATGCTCGCGAAGTTGTCGTCGAGCAGGGTCATGCCTGCCGCCTCTTTGCTGACATCGGTACCGGCGATGCCCATCGCAATGCCGACATCGGCTTTCTTTAGGGCCGGCGCATCGTTGACGCCGTCGCCGGTCATCGCCACAACCTGCCCGCGACTCTGCCACGCGCTCACGACGCGGAGCTTGTCGGCTGGCGAGACGCGGGCGTAGACCGCGATGTCGGTAACCATCCCGTCTAGAGCCTCGTCGCTCATCGCTTCGAGATCGCGACCGGAGACGACCCGCGCGTCCTTGATGATCCCCAGCTCTTTGGCGATGGTGCTGGCGGTCAGCGGGTGATCGCCGGTGATCATCACTGCCCGGATGCCTGCGGCCTCGCACGTCTGCACCGCGACCCGCGCTTCCTCGCGAGGCGGATCCATCATCGCGACGAGCGCCAGCAGCGTCATGTCGCGTTCGGCATCCTCGAGCAACGCGCCGGTTTTCTTCGCGATTGCGAGGACGCGCAGGCCCTCGCCGGCCATACGCCGTTCGACGGCGAGAATCGCCTCGCGGCCCAAGTCGGTCAAGGGACGCTCGCCACCCGAACGCAGCTCTCTGGTGCAGCTCGCCAGAATCTCGTCCGCGGCACCTTTCGAGTAAGCCACGGCGCCACCTGGATTCGTCGAATGCAGCGTGGTCATGCGGCGCCGCTCGGACGCAAAGGGGATCTCCGCCGAGCGCGGCTCCTGTTCGTTCAGCGAGGCTGGACTCAACCCCACCTTGGTTGCCGCGACGACGAGCGCGCCCTCGGTTGGATCTCCCACGACATGCCAGCGCCCATCGCGGGACACGAGCTGCGCGTCGGACGCGAGCACGCCGGCCCGCAGCACCTCGCGCAGACTCGACGGCGGCTCGACTGTCCGTCCGCTGTCGAGGACCTTGCCGACTGGCTCGTAACCGACGCCCGTCAGCTCCAGCAGGCGATCGTCGACGAACACCTGCCGGACGGTCATCTCATTCCGCGTCAGCGTGCCCGTCTTGTCGGAACAAATGACCGATGTGCTGCCCAGCGTCTCGACGATCGGCAGTCGCCGAACAAGGGAGTTGCGCTTGACCATCCGCCGGAGGCCGATCGCCAGCGAGATGGTCACGACGGCTGGAAGCGCCTCGGGAACTGCCGCCACCGCCAGCGCTATGCCAAAGAGGAACATGTCGATGACCGGGAGGCCGCGGGCGATCCCGACGACGACCACGACCGCGACCACCGAGAGTGCGGCCTTGCCGAGCGTGCCCCCGAGTCGATCGAGATTAACTTGCAGCGGAGTCCGGCTGGCTTCGACCGTCTCCACCATTTGTGCGATACGGCCGAACTCTGTCGCCATCCCGGTCGCGATGACCACGGCCTGCCCGCGTCCACGGGCCACGAGCGTTCCCGCGTACGCCATGTTCCGTCGATCGCCGAGCGGCAGCTGGTGATCGTCCAGGCGGATCTCGGTTTTCTCGACGGCCATTGATTCTCCCGTGAGGGCAGCCTCGTCGACGGCGAGGTTGACAGCCTGCACCACGCGCACGTCCGCGGGAACCCGGTCGCCGGCGCGGAGCAGGATGACGTCGCCCGGCACCAGCTCGCGAGCCGGCACGGCGGTTTCCAGCGCGTCACGAAGCACGTGTGCCAGCGGCGCCGCCATCTTCTTCAGCGCTTCGAGTGCCCGGCCCGCCCGATGTTCTTGAATGAATCCGAGCAACACCGCAAACAGGACAATGACCGTGATGACGATGGCTTCGAGAGTGTGCCCGAGGAATCCCGATACCGCAGTGGCGGCGAGAAGGATCAGAATGAGCACGTTCTCGAACTGTGCTGCAAAGGTGCGCCATGCCGACGTGTGCGCCGTCGCCTGCAGCTCGTTCGGTCCGTACGTTGTGAGTCGCTGCGCCGCCTCAGCGCCAGAAAGACCAGCCGGTGTCGTCGCCAGCCGCGTGAGGACTTCCTCGACCGGCGAGGTGTGCCACGTGGGACGCTCTGAGTCGGTTGTCATCGCTCCATCACACAGCAACCTCTAAGAATCATGCTTCCCCTTCCCGGTTTCGTCGTATGTCCAAACAAGCTCGCCCTTTATATACCATTGGGTCAGTGAAACGAATCCTCAGTGATCCCCGTGCCGCCCCACATCGGACGAACCTTTGGATCAACTGTCTCAATTCTGAGGGCCTTGAGCGCGGCCAGCGTGCCCGCCTCATCCTGGCCCATGAGACGACTATAGCCGACCATGTCGGCTGCAAAGATCGCTGCAAGGCGGCGCTGTGTGGTGCTATTCATCATTCTGGCAAGCCCGCTTTGCGCAAGCCGTCCAAGAATTTCTGCAGGTCAGCATCATTTTTCCAAGGAAGCCGTTTGCCCCAGGTGGTGACCGAGAAGTCTGGCTTGGCTTGTAAAGCTAATGCCGCGTGTTCACGCGCCTTTTCCATTTGACCAAGCTCGGCGTGACAGGCGGCGACATAAGCATGATAGAAAGATGGGCGTTGAACCATCCTGCTATAGGCTTCCAACGCCTCAGCGTACCGTCCTGCGGCGTGAAGCACAAAAGCAAGGGTGTTCCAATACCAGTTCGGATGATAAGGGTCTTGCCGCATGGCTTTGCGAACCCATGCTACGCCTTCCTCTGCCCGACCAATATGGCGCAGCATGCCCCCCCGATAGACAGCCGTGAACGCATCGTTGGGGTTGAGAGCGATGCTCTTGTCGGAATGAAATTCCGCGCGGTCGTATTCTCGCAGCTGCACATAAATGGCGCTCAGTGTCCGATGACAGCGACTATCATTTTCGTCCAGTTCGAGGGCTCGGCGTGCAAAGGAAAGTGCGCGCTCAAGCTCCCCAGGGGCTCGACTATTCATCCACTGAACATAGATTGCCAAGGCGAGGTAAGCGTGACCCACGGCATACTGTGGGTCTAACTCGACAGCTTTTTGAAACAATCGGAGGGCTTCCGAATTGTGCTCCTCTCCTTCCAGGTTGAGTTGTTCCAAGCCACGCAGTACGTAGTCATATGCAACAAGACTTTCGGGTGGCTTTCGTTTAGCGATTTGAGCGCCAGTGGCTTCCAGTCGTCCCGCGACAGTCGCCACAACTGTACGCACCACCTCATCTTGGACGGCAAAGATATCCTCTAGTTCGCGGTCATACCGCTCAGCCCAGAGATGCGCACCCGTTGACGCATTGATCAGCTGGACGGTAATACGTACCCGATTTCCAGCGCGTCGAACGCTTCCTTCCAGCACAAATTGCACTCGCAGCCTTCGTGCGATTTCACCTACATCAATTCGCTCGTTCCGAAACGCAAATGAGGAATTACGCGCTATTACGTTCAGAGAGCGGAAGCGGGACAGTTCTGTGATGATGTCCTCTGTGATGCCATCGCTGAAATACTGCTGCTCCGGATCACCGCTCATGTTGACAAAAGGCAAAACTGCAATGGATGGTTTGTCTGATCCTGCGGGAGCGGAAGCCCTACGCTCCGAAGTAGCCATAGCTCTGGTTTTGTACACTCGCACAGGCCGAGGAATGTTTTTGAGCTGCTGCTCGCCGATGTCCTCAAGAACGATGTCGAGTTTGTCACGCACGTAGTCGTACGCCACGCCGCTAACGCAAATGCCGCCTGGCTCTGACAATCCTTCTAGCCGCGCAGCGACGTTGACACCGTCCCCATGAATGTCGTCACCATCGACAACAATGTCGCCCACGTTGACACCGATGCGGAACTCAATTCTTTTCTCCTGAGCCAGGCCGACGTTTTGTTCTGCCATGAAGCGCTGAACATCAACTGCGCAGCGCACAGCATCCACCGCGCTTGCAAACTGCACGAGAAGCCCGTCGCCCATCGTTTTGACGATGCGCCCGCGATGCTCGGTTATTTTGGGATCAATCAGGGAGCGCCGCAGCTCCTTCAACCGAGCAAGCGTTCCCTCTTCATCAAGGCCAATGAGACGGCTGTAGCCGGCAACATCGGCTGCGAGGATCGCAGAAAGCTGTCGTTGCGCCCGTGGTTCTGTCGCTGGCATATCTTCCGGCACAGCCTAACATTAAACTATGCAATAGAGCCTGCGCAGTGCAAAACAACCACGGCAGTGGGGCTGGATTGTCACTTAGGGTACGCAGATAGGCGATCAGATTTACTCGCTCTGTTTTGTCCGGAATACCGCGTATTTCCATCAATACCCCAGGCGTAGTAAGTGTGGGTCCATAGAGATAGGTATTCAAGTCCTCGTAATTCCAAACCCCGCCCCAAGACTTCAACGTCTCTGAATAGGTTATCTCGGCAACCGCCGCTTTGTCGTGCCCGACAACACCCAGAGGCTCGGCCCCACTTTTCGTTCCTTGGGTTTTGCGGAATGACAAAACCCACAATTGGCTTCAAATACCACCTGGCCTTTTTGCACATCAGCAGCCGCCAACTTGGGCGAAATCGGCTCTGGCTTCGGTATTATGACGCCATGCATCAAAAGATAGTCGGCCACCTCACCTAGCCCCCGGAGTTTGGCAATGTGAAGAGGTGTCCGGTATTGGCCGTTTGAAGTCACTGCGTTTACATCCGCCCCTGCTTCGACCAATGCTTTGACACAGTCGAAGCAACCGGCTTGGACGGCTAAGTGCAGGGCGGTTTGGGTGCCAAGGACAGAGTTTGGATTAGCGCCATGGTCGAGTAGAAGTTTGATCAGCTCAATATTGCGCCTACGTACGGCAGGCACCAGCGGAGCAATACCCAATATGGAAGGGGCATTTACGTCGGCTCCTCGCTCGATCAGTAATTTTGCCGCTTCGAGTTTTACTCCAACGACTGCGTGATACAGCGGCGGGCCCATGAAATCGCGCCCATTGATGTCTGCACCCGCATCCAATGCAGCCGATATAGACGCAACATCCCCCTTCTTGGCAGAATCATGAATTGCCCCAGCGTGCGATACTACTGGCATCAAGCACAAGAAAATCAGAAGAAAACCGACCTCTGTACGCATCGGCCTTCACCCCCCATGCTCACCCACAGGGTTTTTCATACTCCTTTGGCTTGCCAGTTGCGAACTGATTGTTTGGCTGATTTCTCATTCCTGCGCCTCGGAAAAATCTAGCCACCACCTTCGTCGAGCAACTTCGGTAAGTGCCCTTTTTTCCTGCTTGCTAAAAATGACCTGCTGGAAATCGGAGAGGTTGTGACATGCTTCATAAAAAGACCCCGACAAAGCCGCCCGGTAATGGCACCCATTTGCGGGTGACGATGCTCCAAGACACCACCGGGGTGGGGAAAGTCTTCTACGTAAGGCTGCGGCGAAAGCTCGCGCCAAGCAGCAGGACATCGTTTCCTTTGCCAGTCAGTTCGCCATTGCAAACTTGGTTGGCAAGCCTACTGCTCGTTCGCGTTGCTACTTGAATGCTATTGGTGCCCCTGGAGGGACTCGAACCCCCACTCCGTTGCCAGAAACAGATTTTGAGTCTGCCGCGTCTACCAGTTCCGCCACAGGGGCCTCAAAAGCCGGCGGATCATAGGGTCTGAGCCTTCTCCGTCAACTGCAAAGGCGAAGCGCTTAGGCTACACTCTTGGGGTCATGATCCGCATCACCCCTTCATTGTCGATCGCCGAGGACGAATTGGCCTTGAGCTTCATCCGCGCCTCGGGCCCCGGTGGCCAGAACGTCAACAAGCTCGCAACCGCAGTCGAACTGCGCTTCGATGCCGCCCGCTCGCCGGCGCTCGATCCACCGACTCTGACGCGGTTGAAGCGCCTCGCCGGCCGGCGCATGACGGACAATGGCGTCCTTATTATCAAGTCGCAGAACTTTCGCACCCAGGAGCGCAACCGGGCAGAAGCGCTGGCCCGGCTGATCGACCTTTTGAAGCGCGCCTCGGAGCGCCCCACGCCGCGCAGGCCGACGAGGCCCACCCTGGCATCGCGCGAGCGTCGACGTCGCATGAAGGATCATCGCTCGGGCCTCAAAAAGCTGCGACAGCGCATCGAGGATTAACCTATTGGACAAGTCGCGGGCTCCCCTGCTAACAGCGCCGGTCGAATCCCATGCAAACGCGCTCCTCCCCTCTCGTTCAGGCAACCCTCGCCATCGCTCTCATCGCCACGCTCACCATCGCTGCGGCATGGGCGTTTCAGATTATTGGCGGCTACGCACCCTGCCCGCTCTGCCTCAAGCAGCGCTGGCCTTATTATATTGTCGTGCCGCTCGCCTTCTTTCTCCTCTGGCAGGGAAACGCTTCGCCCCGCCTCAGCCGCGCGGGCCTTCTCCTCATCGGCCTCATCATGCTGGCGGGCGCGGCTCTCGCTGCCTATCACGTCGGCATCGAATGGAATTGGTGGGAGGGCCCGCAATCCTGCGCCGCCTCGGGTGGCCTGTCGGGCGGTCTTCCCGACCTCTCGAACACCCGACTCGTGCGCTGCGATGAAGCGCCCTGGCGCTTTCTGGGCCTCTCCTTCGCCGGCTGGAATATGGTGGTCTCGGTGGCCCTCGCCGGCCTCGCCTTCAACGCCCTGCGCTCGCGTACCGCTTAAGGCTCGAGTTCCGTATCCCAGTAGAGATAGTCCTGCCAGCTGTCGTGCAGATAGTTTGGCGGGAATAGTCGCCCATTGCTGTGAAGCTCATGCACCGTGGGCCTCACCGGCTTCTGCGCTGGCCACATCGAAACCTCGCGCGGCAGATGGCCGCCCTTTTGCAGATTGCACGGCGCACAGGCCGTGACGACGTTCTCCCAGGTCGTGTGTCCGCCCTTCGAGCGCGGCACCAGGTGATCGAAGGTGAGGTCGTTGCGGTCCCCGCAATATTGGCAGGAGAACCTGTCCCGCAGGAACACATTGAACCGTGTGAAAGCCGGGTAGCGCGCGGGCTTGATGAAGGTCTTGAGCGAAACCACGCTGGGCAGCCGGAACTCGAAGGAGGGGCTACGCACCACCCTGTCATATTCCGACACGATGTTGACCCGGTCCATGAACACGGCCTTGACCGCATCCTGCCATGACCACAGCGACAGAGGATAATAGGACAGGGGCCGGTAATCGGCGTTAAGCACGAGAGCCGGACAGTTTTCCACTGCGATCGGGGCTTGATACACGTAGTTCCGCCCTTTTGCCTGTCGAGTCCTTTCCGATAACTACTATATCTTGTGCAACGATGCTGTGAAGGGGGCGAGCGAATTGGTCTGAACCGCGCCCCGCGTTTTGACATTGCCGTAATGCATCCACAAGAGTCGCGCCGCGACTGATCGCCACGGCCGCCACGCTTCTGCGATCTCGCCCATCCTCTTGCGATCGGGCCTCTGCTCGAGTTCGAACAGCGAGGCGACCGCCGCTTGCAGCGCCACATCGCCCGACGGCCATGCATCAGGGCGCCCAAGCGCCGTCAGGAGATAGATGTTGGCGGTCCACGGACCGATTCCCTTGAGCCTCATGAGGGTTGCCGAAGCCTCATCGTCCCCCATGGACTCGAGGGACTCAAGATCGAAGCGCCCTTCCACGATCGCCTGCGCGAGGGTCTTCAGCGCTTCCGCCTTGGCTTGGCTCAATCCCAGCGCCTTGAGCTGTGACACTCCTGCATGCACCAGGCCCTGCGCTTCGAAAGACCCTAATTCCGCTAGAAGCCTTGCGCTGATCGCCGCCGCGGCCTTGAGCGAGATCATCTGCTCGATGAGGATCTGGGCGAGAGTGGCGAATCCCGGCACCTTGAGCCTGAGCGGCGGCAACTCCTCTCGCGCCACCATGGCGAAACGTGCCTCCCGCGCCGCGAGCTGCTGAATCCCCTCTTCCAGATCGGCGATGCTGCTGATCGTCCGCATAGCTTTGACTATATTGGGTGACGTCGAGCTTGAACACCGCCCCGCCATGCCACAACCCGTTTTCCGCTTTGCCCCGAGCCCCAACGGCGAACTCCATTTGGGCCATGCCTATTCCGCTCTTTTCACCGAACGCGCTGCCAGGGCAGCAGGCGGTCTCTTTCTCTTGCGCATCGAGGACATCGATTGGACACGCTGCCGCCCCGAATTCATCACCCGCATCTTCGAGGATCTCGCCTGGCTCGGGCTGAGCTGGCCCGAACCCGTGCGCTTCCAAAGCCGCCACCTTGACGATTACGCGGCGGCTCAAAACCGCCTACGCGACGAGGGGCTCCTCTATCCCTGTTTCTGCTCGCGCAAGGAAATCGCCTCCACTGCGAGCGCCTTTGATCCCGACGGCAACGTCCTATATGCGGGTACCTGCCGCAAGCTCCCCCCAAGCCTCGTTGAGGAACGCGCCGGCTGGGGAGCGCCCTTCAGCCTGCGCCTCGACATGGAGAAGGCCAGCCGCAAGGTGGCCAGGCTCTCGTTTGTCGACGAAGAGCAAGGCGAGGTTGAAGCCGATCCACGCCGCTGGGGCGACGTCATCCTCGCCCGCAAGGATATTCGCACGACCTACCATCTCTCCGTCGTCGTCGATGATGCCATCCAGGGCGTGACTCATGTGACGCGCGGCCTCGATCTTTACGAGGCGACGCACATCCACCGGATGCTCCAGGCACTCCTGGGCCTCCCGACGCCCCACTATCATCACCACAAGCTCATCACGACCTCTGCAGGCCGCAAGCTCGCCAAATCGCTGAGCGACCCCTCGCTGCGCATGCTGCGCAACTCAGGGCTCGCCGCGGCTGAGGTCAAGACAGGGCTGGGCTTCGAACCCTAGGCCGCGCTTTCGCTTAGGCGCCCCTCGATGATTGCAATCATCTCGCCGATGAGCCGGTCGATTTCGTAATCCTTGGGCGTGTAGACCTTGACCACACCCAATTGCTTCAGGATGAGGACATCGGCCTGCGGAATGATGCCGCCGACCACCACCGGCGTGTCGAGCTTCGCCGCCCGCAACCCGTTCATCACCTCGCGCACGAGAGGCACATGCGAGCCGGACAGGACCGACAAGCCGATGAGATGCGCATGGCTCTCGCGCGCAGCCTCGACGATCTCCGCCGGCGTCAAGCGTATGCCGTCGTAGCGGACCTCGAAGCCGCAGTGGCCGGCTCTGAGCGCAATCTGCTCAGCCCCGTTGGAATGGCCGTCGAGCCCCGGCTTTCCGATAAGGAGCCGGACGGGTGTGCCGAGTTTCTGCTCGAGCCTCTGCACCGATCCGGTGAGCTCCGATAGCGTCCTCCCCTCTGCCGGCGGGAGAACGAGGCCGGTCGGCGCGCGGTAGGCGCCGAACATCTGGCGCAGGGCATCGGCCCACTCTCCCGTGGTCACCCCAGCCTTGGCGCATTGGATCGAAGGCTCCATGATATTGCCGCCCGCTTGTGCGGCGATCTTGAGCTGTGAGAGAGCATGGATCACGGCACCATCGTCGCGCCGGCTCCGCCAGATCTTGAGCTTTTCGCGCTGGGCATGCTCGACGTCGTCTCGAACGCTGATCACCGCCTGCTCAAGATCGAAGGGCGAAGCCTCGCTTTCCCGAAAGGCATTGACCCCGACGATGGTGGACTCGCCACTTTCGATGGCCTTGAGCCGCGCCGCATTGGACCGGACGAGCCTCTCCTTCATATAGCCTTTGGTGACCGCCTCGATGGCGCCCCCTATCGCCAACACCTTCTGCAACTCTGCCTCGGCAGCCTGCTTCAACCTTGCCGTCTTTCTCTCGATTTCGGTCGATCCCTCGAAAATATCCCCATATTCGAGAAGATCGGTCTCATAGGCCATGATCTGCTGCATGCGCAGCGACCATTGCTGGTCCCACGGCCGCGGCAGGCCCAGGGCCTCATTCCACGCCGGCAATTGCACAGCGCGGGCGCGCGTCTTTTTCGACAGCACGACTCCCAGCATCTCGATCAGGATTCGATGGACGTTGTTTTCAGGCTGAAGCTCGGTGAGCCCAAGCGAATTCACCTGCACGCCGTAGCGGAACCTGCGCAGCTCCGGCTCTTCCACTCCGTAGCGCTTGAGGCAGATGTCGTCCCACAATTCCGCGAAGGCATGCATTTTGCAAATTTCGGTGATGAATTTCATGCCGGCGTTGACGAAAAAACTGATGCGCCCGACCACCTGTGGAAAATCCCTTGCCGCGACCTCTGCGCCTGCTTTCACCTGGTCGAGAATGGCGATCGCCGAGGCGAGCGCGAAGGCCACCTCCTCTTCCGGTTTGGCGCCCGCCTCCTGCAGGTGATAGGAGCAGACATTCACCGGGTTCCACTTCGGCATCTCCCGCGCACAGAAGGCGATGACGTCGGCGGTGAGCTTGAGCGACTCGCGCGGGGGGAAGATATAGGTGCCGCGCGACAGATACTCCTTGATGAGGTCGTTCTGTGTCGTCCCCTTGAGCTCACTCCGTGCCGCACCCTGCTCGTCCGCCACCGCCACATAGAGGGCGAGCAGCCACGCCGCCGTGGCGTTGATTGTCATCGAGGTGTTCATCTGCTGAAGCGCCAAGCCGCTCATCAGCGTTCGCATGTCGCCGATATGCCCGATGGGCACGCCGACCTTGCCGACCTCGGCCCGGGCTAGGACATGGTCGCTGTCATGTCCCGTTTGCGTCGGCAGATCGAAGGCGATCGACAGACCCGTCTGCCCCTTGGCGAGATTGCCCCGAAACAGTCCGTTGCTTTCCTCAGCCGTCGAATACCCGGCATAGGTTCGAAAAATCCATGGGCGTTCGGCTTGTTTCTGCAAGGGAAGGCACCTTCAGCTGAAGCCGCATCGAAGCATGGCCCTTGCTGCAGCGCAATAATGACGTTCCGATGCTCAGGCGCTTCGGTTGAAGAGCGCGATGGTACTCAGGAAAAGAATGCTGGACGTCGACATGCCGAAGCAGATCGCGGCAAGGACGAAGCTCATGCTGCTCTGCCAATGGCCGATGAACCCGTAGTCTGTGGCAACGCCGATGGCGGCGATAGAACTCACCAGCATCACCGGATAGTAGAGAAGGCCAAGCGCCACGTTCTTGAGAAGCTGCGTCAGCACATAGGTGCCGAAAAGACACATGAAAGCAGCCAACATGAAGGGTTCGGAATCGAGACTGAACCATATCTGCAATTTCTGAAAAATGAAGCTCATGGCCTTCAGCCCCTTTTTGCGATCCAGATGATGCTAAGCGCCACGAGGGTCATTCCCGTGAGCGACATGATCGTGGGATAAATCACGATGGAGTCGACCGGCAGTTGGATGCCGCTTCCGATCCAGTTCGCCAAGGCGGCACCGAGGAACATGGCGACAAGATTGACCGGAAAATTGAAGGGTCCGGCCTCGCTGGTCTTCTGCGACAGCATATAGGCTCCGGCAACCGCGCAGATGAATGCAATCCAGAACCGACTGCTGGTCATGTCGAAAAAGCCGCCGAGCCCTGCGGGCAAGGCAAGCCAGTCGAAACCAAAGAATTCAGCCAGCCCCATGGCTCGTTTCGCGCCTGCTCGATCCTCGCCTCAGTCTAGGCAGGTTCTGGTGCATGCTTCGTTAAGAGCTCATGTGGACTTTGCCGCATCAGTCGCTGCTAAGGTGCGGCGGCTTCGAACATGTTTCGGAAGTTGTATCCAGCGCCTCAATTGAAATCAAAGATAGTGGCGGCATCCGGCGAAACGGGGCGCCGTTTTTTGGCATCTGGACCGCGTTTCGCGTTGGCCCTCGACATTTTTTGCACTGCACAATATTCTGCGCAAACAGATATGAGAGGTTAGGCATGGCCGCTTCGAGGGCCACGGTGAGTGCTGTTGCGCCGCCGGTGGGGGGTGTTCGCAAGGACCTTTACCAATTGGGCGAAATTCCCCCGCTCGGCCATGTGCCGGAGAAAATGTACGCCTGGGCCATCAGGCAGAAGCGCCATGGACCCCCGGCGACCGCCATGCAGGTCGAAGTCGTTCCGACCTGGACCATTGCCGATGACGAGGTTCTCGTGCTCGTGATGGCGGCGGGCGTCAATTACAACGGCGTGTGGGCTGCCCTGGGCAAGCCGGTTTCTCCCATCGATAGCCACAAAAATCCCTTTCACATCGCAGGCTCGGATGCTTCGGGCGTGGTTTGGGCTGTGGGCGCCAAGGTGAAGCGCTGGCAGCCGGGGGATGAGGTGGTCATTCACTGCAACCAGGATGACGGTGATGATGAGGAGTGCAACGGCGGTGATCCCATGTTCTCCCCCTCTCAGCGCATCTGGGGTTATGAGACCCCGGATGGCTCCTTCGCCCAATTTTGCCGTGTGCAGGCGCGCCAGCTTCTCCCGCGCCCGAAACATCTGACCTGGGAGGAGTCGGCCTGTTACACCCTCACCCTCGCCACCGCCTATCGCATGCTGTTCGGCCATCGTCCCCATACGCTGAAGCCCGGCCAGAACGTGCTGGTCTGGGGTGCGTCGGGAGGCTTGGGCTCCATGGCGGTGCAATTGATCGCCACCGCCGGCGCCAACGCCATCGGCGTCATCTCCGATGACGACAAGCGCGACTTCGTTATTCAGCTTGGCGCAAAAGGTGTCATCAATCGCACCGCCTTCCAGTGCTGGGGCCAGATGCCCAAGGTCGGCACGGAGGAATATTCCCGCTGGCTCGCCGCCGTCCGCGATTTCGGCAAGGCGATCTGGGCTTTCACCGGCAAGGGCAACAATGTCGATGTGGTGTTCGAGCATCCAGGCGAGCAGACCTTTCCCGTTTCGGTCTTCATCGTCCGCCGCGGCGGCATGGTTGTCATCTGCGCCGGCACCTCGGGCTACAATCTGACCATGGACGCGCGCTATCTATGGATGCATCAGAAGCGCGTGCAGGGCTCCCACTTTGCCAATCTCATGCAGGCATCCAATGCCAATCGCCTTGTGGTCGCCAGGCGCATCGACCCCTGCATGTCCGAGGTTTATTCCTGGCAGGACATACCCAAGGCGCACATGAAGATGTGGAAGAACGAGCATCGCCCGGGGAACATGGCCGTCCTCGTCTCCGCTCCGCGCGCTGGCCTGAAGACGCTCGAAGACGTCATGGAAGTCTCGAGCTCGTGAGCATGAAGGATCTGCCTGGCCGCACCGCCGCGGCCGTCGCAATCGTCGAGGATCTCTACGGCAAGGCACGCGCAAACCTCGCTCGGCGTCTGATCGAGAGCGGCCGCATTTCCGAGACTCTCATCGAGCAGCAGCAGCATCGCGCCCATGGCCTCGCCTGGCTTGCCACCTATGTCGCGGTTCTGAAGAGCCTTGCCTCCTATGCCGAGGCGCTCGCCGTCAGCGATCGGCTGGGCGAGCTTGAATCTCTCCTCATCGCTCAGGCCTTCGGCGAGCACCTGCAACAGATTTCAGGCGGCATTCCGATGAACCAGTCGGAATTCGTGAGGCCCACGGATTTCGATTTGTCGCAAGATGACCTGAAGCCTCTCTTCAGCGGCGTCCCCTTGGCCTTTAGCGTTGAAGCTGCATCACCTGAGAATCGCGCCCGCATCCTCTCCCTGATCAGGGAACGAAAAGGGGGCTTGACCTGTGGCGACGGCGGCCTGGATCAGACGCTCGATCAGATGCGCGCCGAGATGCGCCGCTTTTCCGATGCCAGGATCGCTCCCCATGCCCAGGCATGGCATCTGCGCAATGCCTATGTGCCCTCCGACATCATCATGGAACTTGCCGAACTCGGTGTTTTCGCCCTGACCCTGCCCGAGGACCATGGCGGTCTTGGTCTCGGCAAGACGGCGATGTGCGTCGTCTCGGAGGAACTATCGCGCGGCTGGATCGCCGTCGGCTCGCTCGGCACGCGCGCGGAGATAGCCTCCGAGCTTATTCTCGCAGGAGGAACCGAAGCGCAGAAACGCAAATGGCTTTCAGGAATAGCCTCGGGCACGCTCATCCCCACGGCTGTCTTCACCGAGCCCGATGCCGGCTCCGACCTTGCGAGCCTCAAGACCCGCGCCGAGCGCTGCGAGGGAGGCTATAGGATCACCGGCAACAAGACCTGGGTCACCCATCCGGTCCGCGCCGATGTGATGACGATCATGGCGCGCACTGACCCCGCCAGCTCAGATCACAACGGACTTTCGATCTTCATCGCCGAAAAGCCGCGCGGCACGGATGAGCATCCCTTTCCCGTCCAAGGCATGAGCGGCAGTGAAATCGAAGTTCTGGGCTATCGGGGCATGAAGGAATATGAAATTCGCTTCGAAGGCTTTTTTGTTCCATCGGGCGCCCTCTTGGGCGGCGTCGAAGGACGCGGCTTCCGCCAGCTCATGCAGACATTCGAATCCGCCCGCATCCAGACCGCCGCCCGCGCCATCGGCGTGGCGCAGAACGCCTTCGAATTGGCCTTGGCCTATGCCGAGGACAGAATGCAGTTCGGAAAGCCCATCGTCGTCTTTCCCCGCATCGCCGATAAGCTCGTCCACATGGCGGTTGAAATCATGAGCGCCCGCCAGCTCACCTATGCGGCGGCGCGCAGGAAGGATGAAGGCAGCCGCAGCGATCTCGAAGCCGGCATGGCGAAGCTCTTCGCTGCCCGCGTGGCCTGGGCGGCCGCCGACAACGCCGTGCAGATTCACGGCGGCAACGGCTTTGCGCTGGAATTTCCCATCTCGCGCATCCTCTGCGATGCGCGCATACTGAACATCTTCGAAGGCGCAGCCGAGATCCAGGCGCAGATCATCGCCAAGCGGCTGTTGGCGGAGGCTTGATCATGAATATCCTCGACTACCTGGTTCCCATCGCCGTCGGCGTCGTCTTCGTTATCCTTCTGCTTGGTCTGTGGAACATGATGCGCGGCGGTGCCGCCAATACCTCCCAGAGACTGATGCGGATGCGCGTCGTGGCGCAGTTCCTGGCCATCATCCTCATCCTGCTCGCGGTCTATTTCGCCGGCCGCTGATCTTGAACGCCGCCTTGGTGCCACCCATCTTTTCCTGAACATGTGGAGGTGAGCATGCCTGAGCATCGGCCCCTAGGGACTTCGGGATTCGAGGACGACGAGCGCATCGTCAGGGAGGGTTTCTGGCCCAAGATCACCCGCACCTTCAGCTACATTCCTTTCGCCGACAGGGCCCTCGCCGCTTATTACTGCGCCATGGATCCATCGACGCCCTTCAAGGTTCGCGCCACGCTTCTGGGCGCGCTCGCCTACTTCATTCTGCCTTTCGACGTGATCCCGGACTTTATTTTGGGCCTTGGCTTCACCGATGACATGGCCGTCATCGTCACGGCATTTACCATGATCCGGAACCACCTCACCCAGGATCATCTGGACCAGGCACGCGAGACGATCGATCGTCTTCGCACGGGCGAGGTTCCCGCCGAGACCTAGGCGAAGGTGATGACCGCCTTGCCCTTGATGCGCCGGTCGGAAATGTCGTTGAGCGCCTGCTTCGCCTCTTCCAGCGTATAAATCCGGTAGATGTGAGGGTTGATGCGCTTGGCCTGAAGCAGGCCGAGTAGGTAAGCCATGTCGCTCCTGTGGCGGTCAGGATCCCGCCGCGCATGTTCTCCCCAGAATATCCCGACCAGGCTCGCACTCTTGAGCAGAGGCAGATTAAGCGGCAGCCGGGGAATGTCGCCCGCCGCAAACCCCACAATCAGATGCCGCCCGCCCCAGCCAATTGCCCTGAACGCTGCCTCCGTCAGAGCACCCCCGACGGGATCGAAAATGACGTCGGCACCTCGTCCCCCCGTCAGCTCCCTTATCCGCTCCTTCACATCTTCGCTGCCGCTGTTGATGACCTCGTCGGCTCCGATGGCGCGGCAGAATTCAAGCTTTTCCCTGTTCGATGCGGCCGCGATCACACGCGCGCCCAAGATCTTGCCAAGCTCGACCGCCGCCTGTCCCGTGCCGCCGGCCGCACCGAGGACCACCAGGCTTTCCCCCTCCTTGAGGTTTCCCCTGTCGTGCAGCGCATGATAGGCGGTGCCATAGGTCACCTGCAG
>Ga0075431_100002217_pt1 | contig 18612 bp, 16 predicted proteins | sample RhiMetdeltSRZDD5_FD_75297 | JGI IMG/M metagenome (GOLD analysis project Ga0075431, IMG submission 75297) | Populus rhizosphere microbial communities from Tennessee, USA - Rhizosphere MetaG P. deltoides SRZDD5 | ecosystem: Host-associated > Plants > Roots > Rhizosphere > Soil | place: USA... | reverse complement strand
GAGTGCGGCTGCGATTTTCCAGTTTGCGCAGCCGTCATTGGCTGCTGTGCTTGGGGTAGTCGTTGCGAGCGTGTCACTTGTGCTCGCGTCCGGAGGGTTGCTGCGGAACAAATGACGACGCTAGACGGCCTGAGCAGGCAGCTGGCTGGCTGGCTCCCTCACGAGCTCGATCTGCAACTCACGCTGGCAGCGCAGCGAGTTGCCGATCAGACAGGTATGTTCCGCTTTGGCGAGCGTCCGCTCGGACAGTGCCGTATCCGCCGATCTCGGAACGGTCAGCGCTACGCGCGTGAGGACGCGAGTGAACTGCGTGACGCCTTCGACGCGTCCGAGGGTGGCCTCGACACTGCACTCCACGCGACTCCATTCCAGCTTCGATGCCCGGGCCACGGAGCGAAACGTCAGAATGAAGCAGCTCAAGAGCGCCGCTGCCAGCAGGGATTCCGGCGACCACTGGTCGCCCGGCCCGCCAAACTGTGACGGCGCAGCGCTCGCCAGGTCCGGCGCACCCTCCGTACTCAGGGTCACTTGCCCGGCAGCGGCGGCGCTGCCTGTCACCGAATAGATATGTGGGAACGGTTGCATGATTGCCGAAGGCGCTGTCAACCGGCTGGTGCGGACTTCTGCGCAGCGAGCTGCCTGGCGACGTAAGCGACGGCCTTGCTCAGGCTGGCCAGCTCGCGATAGTCGGTCTCAGGTACGTCGATGCCGAACGCCCGATGCAGAGCGATCGCGAAATTGAGCGTGTCCATCGAGTCGAAGTCGAATTGATCGCGGAACGCCACGGCGCGATTGAGAACCGCAGGATCGACATCGGGCGCAATGTCCAGAAAGATCTGCAGCACGCGCTGCTCCACCTCGTGCGCAATCATAGGGCCTCCGGCGCCTGCAAAGCGTCGTGTATGTGCCGCAGAAAGCGCGCACCTGCCCGACCATCAGTGACGCGGTGATCCGCCGCGAGCGAGATCGCGATCACCGGCGCCACGCACACGGCGCCGCCGACGACCCAGGGCTGCTCGAGGATCGAACCGAAGCCGACGATAGCCACCTGGGGCGGGTAGATGATCGGCATCAGCGAACCTACACCCTCCTCCGCAAGACTCGTCACCGTGATCGTGGAGAGCGCCAGCTCTGTTGCGCGCATGTGTCCGGCGCGCACGCGCGTCGCCAAGTCACGCAACTCGCTCATGATGGCCGGCAGGGACTTCTGATCGCCGTTGAGGATCGCAGGAGCAACCAGCCGTCCGCCACGCATCGCGATTGCCATGCCGACGTGCACATCGGACGACGGCACGAAGGCCTCATCCTTGTAGTAGCCATTGAAATCGGGCAGCGCGTGCGCAGCGAGCGCCACCGCCTTCAGCAGCAGTGCCGACGGCAGCAGGCGCTGCTCGATCGACGCGCTCGAGTTGTGCTGCTCGAGCCAGCTGCGTGCCTTGCTGAAGCAGCAATCCATCGACAGATAGTAGTGCGGGATCTCTCGTTTCGAGCGGGACATGGCCTTGCCAATGACCCGTCGCATGTCATGCACTTGATCGGCGCTCGGCCGTGCGGTTGCAGGGGCAGAGCGGACAGCCAGCCTGTTGATGTCTTCAAGTGTCACCACTGCACCCGCGCCGGTACCGGTCACCCTCGATATATCGATGCCGAGCGCGTGGGCGCGTGCGCGCGCAGCCGGCGAGATCTTCTGGCGCTTTTGTACTGCTGGCGGGAGCGTCGGCAGAGCCGCCGCAGGTGCTACGCGCGCGGGCTCGATCTCGTTGATCCGCTCGGGAACCGCAGAGGTGACATCGGTCGGTTCTTCGCCACTCAACTGCGCGAGCACGGTGCCTACAGGGACGTGGGCTCCGGGTTCCACCAGCAGCTTCTGCACTGTCCCCGCAGCGAAGATTTCGACGTCGATGACGCCCTTGTCCGTCTCCACTTGCGCAACGATGTCGCCGTGCTTCACCGTGTCGCCGGGTTTGACTTGCCACGCGACCAGCGTGCCGGACTCCATGTCTGGCCCAAGTGTCGGCATGCGAAATTCACTTGTCATGGGCCAGCATCGCCTCGACTGCCGAGATGATGTGCGCGACCTGCGGCAGCGCTGCCTCCTCCATGTGCTTGGCATAGGGAACCGGCACCTCGACGCTGCACACACGCTGCACCGGCGCGTCCAGCTCGTAAAACACATGTTCCATGAGGCGCGCCGAAATCTCCGCAGCGATCCCGACACTGCGCCAGCCTTCGTCGACGACGATTGCGCGGTGCGTTCGCTGCACGGATTCAGTCACCGTCTGCTGGTCGAGCGGGCGCAGCGTACGCAGGTCGATAACCTCTGCCTCGACGCCGCTCGCTGCGAGTTGCTCTGCCGCGCTCAGGCATTTGAATAGTGAAGCGCCGTAAGTGATCAAGCTCACATCGCGACCCGCACGGCGCACTATCGCGCGCTCGATATCGACGTTCGCCGCCGGGGCCGTGAGCTCACCCTGCATGTTGTAGAGATTCATGTGCTCGAACATGATCACCGGGTCGCGGTACGCCAGCGCGGCCTTCAACATGCCCGCCGCATCATCGATCGTCGCCGGCGTCACGATCCGCAGCCCTGGAATGTGGCTGTACCAGCCTTCGAGGCTGTGCGAATGCTGTGCACCGACTTGCCGTCCGGCTCCGGTCGCCATCCGGATCACCAGGGGGACAGAGCATTGGCCGCCTGACATGTGGCACAGCGTGGCCGCCGTGTTCAGGATTTGATCGAGCGCCAGCAAGCTGAAATTGACCGTCATGATTTCGACGATCGGCCGCATGCCGCCAAGCGCGGCGCCGATGCCCGCACCGACGAACGCCGATTCCGACAGAGGCGCGTCGCGGATGCGCGCCTCGCCGAACTCTTCCAGCAGACCTTTGGTCACGGCGAAGCAGCCACCGTAACGCCCGATGTCCTCACCCATGAGGAAGACGTTCGGATCGCGCAGCAACGCCTCGCGCAAGGCATCCCGGAGGGCATCGCGATATGTGATGCGGCGAGCGAGCGGCTCGGCGGCGTTCATGGCGCACCTTCCGCATAGACGAACCGCTGCAAATCCTCGACTGGCTCGGGCAGCGCCTGTTCTGCGAACTGAACCGCGTCGTCGACCTCGGCGTTGGCAGCCTGCTGCAGTCGCAGGAAGTCTTCTTCCACCATCAGTCGCATGTCCTTCAAACGCCGCGTCAGCGTGATCAGCGGGCCGCGCTGCTCCCAGCTCTTCACTTCCTCTTTGCTGCGGTAGAGCTGCGGGTCGTACATGGAATGAGCCCGCAATCGATAGGTCCGTGCCTCCATGAACGCAGGCACGCCGGTGGTCCGCACGAAATTCGTCAGGTCGCACGCGCGCGCTTCCACCGCGAACACGTCCATGCCGTCTACAGATTCGGCCCGCACGCCGTAGCCTGACAGCTTCGCGAGCAGACTGGGTTGCGCTTCTGAGCGCTCGAGCGCCGTGCCCATGGCGTAATAGTTGTTCTCGCAGACGAACAGCACCGGCACCTGCCAGAGCGCAGCAAGGTTCATCGATTCGTGGAACTCTCCTTCGGCGATCGCGCCCTCGCCGAAGAAGCACACGGCGATGCCGTTGCGCTGCTGCAGCTTCTCGGCGAGTCCCAGCCCGACGGCGAGCGGCAGGCAGCCTCCGACGATGGCATTGCCGCCGTAGAAGCGCGTAGCAGTATCGAAAATGTGCATCGAACCGCCGCGCCCGCGGCAACAGCCCGCCTGCTTGCCGAACAGCTCGGCCATCAGCTTGCGCATGCCGATGCCGCGCGCGATCGCGTGGCCATGCTCGCGGTACGTGCCGACAATCGCGTCCGCAGGCTGCAGCGACTGCATGACACCGACTGCCACGGCTTCCTCGCCGTTGTACAGATGTAGAAAGCCGCGGATCTTCCCAGCACTGTACAGCTCCGCACAACGATCCTCGAAGCAGCGAATGCGCAGCATTTGCGCAAGCAGGTGCAGTCCGCGCTCACGCGTAATTTCGCTTTCGAGCAGCGCGCTCACGCAGTCGGCTCCAGCGTTGACAGATCGCCTTCCGGCTGCCCGAGAGCACGCGCTCGCAACAGGCGGCGCATGATCTTGCCGCTCCGTGTCCGTGGCAGCGACGGCGTGAACTCGATGTCGCGCGGCGCGATTGCGGCGCCGAGCAGCCGACGGCCGTGAGCGAGAATCGAGCGTCGCATCTCCGCATCGGGCTGGTGGCCGGCCTTGAGCTCGACGATCGCTTTGACGACCTGGCCCGCCACCGCGTCCGGCAGACCGATTACCGCGGACTGCAGCACGGCCGGATGCAGGTTCAGCGCACACTCGACCTCGAACGGACTGATGAGATGACCCGCCGACTTGATGACGTCATCGCTGCGGCCGACGAACCAGAAGTAGCCGCGCGCATCCCGGCGGGCCTGGTCGCCGGAGAAGTACCAGCCGTGCGCGAAGCTCTCGCGATAGCGTTGCTCGTTGTTGAGATAAGCCTTGAATATCGACGGCCAGGCAGGGCGCAGGACGATCTCGCCGACCTGGTCCGGACCCAGCAACTGGATCGAGCCGTCGGCACGCCGACCGGCGATTGCAATCTCGACGCCAGGCAATGCCTTGCCCATCGAGCCCGGCCAGACCGGCTCCGACACGAAGTTCGCGATCATGATGGCGCCGGTCTCTGTCTGCCACCACGTATCGTGCACCGGCAGTCCGAAGGCTTCGACACCCCATACGACCGCCTCCGGATTCAACGGCTCACCGACGCTCGCAATCAGCCGCAACTGCGGATAGCGATGCTTCCTGACAGGCTCGAGACCCGCCTTCATGAGCATGCGGATTGCGGTCGGCGCCGTGTACCAGACCGTCACGCGTTGCTGTTCGAGCAGCGTGTACCAGCGATCGACGTCGAGCTCTTCACGGTCCACCAGGATCGTGACACCGCAGGTGAGCGGCGCAATCACCCCATACGAAATTCCGGTTACCCAGCCTGGATCGGCCGTGCACCAGAACACGTCCTCGGGATGCAGGTCGAGCGCGAGCCGCGCACTCGCGTAGTGAGCAATGACGGCGCGATGTGCGTGTACCACTCCTTTTGGCTTGCCGGTCGTGCCACTTGTGAAGTGCAACAGCGCGGCCTCCTCTGGATCCATCGGCGCAGTACTGAAGGCGTCGGACTGCTGCGCCAGCGCTGTCTCAAAGTCCGTCGTGCGTGGCGGCAGCGGTGCTTCGCAGTCGTCGGGGATCAGCAGAACATGCCGAAGACAAGGGAGTTGCAAGCGGATCAGGGCGACCTTGCGCTCGTAGAGGCGTTGCGTCGTGACCAGCACGCTGGCACCGGACAGTTCCAGGCGCGAGCGGATCGGTTCCGGGCCGAAAGCTGAAAACAAAGGAGAAAAGACGCAGCCGGCCTTGAGCGTTCCGAGCACCGTGATAAACAGCTCGGGGCAACGGCCAAGGAGCGTTGCGACTGCCTCGCCGCGCTCGATGCCATACTGCTGCAGCAAGTTCGCGAAGCGGTTCGCCTGTCGCAACAAGGCATCGTAGGTGAGGTCGCACGCAGCATATCGCGCATCGATGAACCTCACGGCCAGCTTGTTCGGTGTGAGGGCAGCCGGATGGTCGATCGCGAGCGACGCCATGTTCATCCTGTCGTCGGCGCGCTCGAACAACTCACCGCGCAGGCGATCCCACGAAAAGTTTCGGCAGACCTGCTCGTAGATTCCCAGATTCGCAGCGATGGGGCCCGTCGTCTTCTCGATTGGGCCCCACTTCGGCGTCGCAGACTCCGCAGCACTCACGATCGCACTCCCACGCATGCTGACCGCGACACTCTCCGCCACTCGCAACAACGATCCCATGAGGGATACCGCTAGGATTCTCCGGGAAGTCTCTTAGCCCGCTGGCGCGGGACGCCTGCTCACCAATGCAGCCCGTGCAACAGCTTCGCGAACGCGACTGCTTGCTCAGTCGGCGGTTCCTCCACTGCATCGGCACCGCGTGCGGCCTGGGAATCGGGAAACATGTGGAAGGAGACGTTATTGATCGCGTCTGCGAGCTTCGGCGCGAACAGCTCCAGCGCTCGGGCGAACATGCCCAGGCGCGTTGCCACGCGCGGCGGCTTGTGAACGATCGCATCCGCTATCAGGCTGGCAGCCTCCTCCGGTGACTTCGCCGGCAACTGCGCATAGGCGCGAGTCGGCGCGATCATTGGCGTGCGCACCAGCGGCATGTTGATCACCGTGAAGTGCACACCCCGGTCGCGATATTCGGCGGCGGCGCAGCGCGCGAAGGCTTCGAGCGCTGCCTTCGAGGCAATGTAAGCCGAAAAGCGCGGTGCATTGCTGAGGACGCCGATCGACGAGATGACGATGACGTGCCCGCTGCGCCGCGCGGCCATGTGCGGCAACAGGGCGAGCGTCAGTCGCACGGCCGCGAAGTAGTTGAGCTGCATCAGCCGCTCGTAATCGTGCAGCCGATCGCAGGAGATGCCTATCGAACGGCGGATCGAGTGACCGGCGTTGTTGATCAGGATATCGACGCCGCCGGGCTCGGCGAGCAATTGGCGCGCCAGCTTGGCGCTGGCCGCCGCGTCGGTGAGGTCGCAGACGTACGTGCTCACTGCGCCGCCGCGCGCGCGGATCTCGGCCGCGACTTTTTCGAGCTTGTGCTGATCGCGCGCCGCGATCAGTACATGCGCGCCAGCATCGGCCAGCCGCAACGCAGTGGCGCGCCCGATGCCGGAGCTGCCGCCGGTAATCAGCACACGCTTGTTCGCCACAGTGCCGCTGAGGCTGCGGTCGAGCGACAGATCCGGATCGAGGTTGCGCTCCCAATAATCCCATTCGCGCCAGGCATAGTCCTCGAGGCGCGGCAGCCGCACATCCGTCCTCTGCAACAGTGCGCTGGTGTGCTGGTTATCGAACAGCGTCGGCATGTTCAGGAATTGCAGGACGCTGCGGGGCACCTGCAAGTCTTCCAGCAGCTGATCCGCCACCGGGCGCAACGTTTCGAGACGGTGCAAGGCGCTGGTCACGCCACCGGGTACCAGCCTGAACAGCTCGGCGTCGAAACGCAGGCCCATGACGGGCGCATGGCCTGCGCGGGCGAACAGATTGAGAATCTCGCCCGCGTGGCGCGGCTGCGGATCCGTCAGATGAAAGCAACGGCCGTCCTGACCGTCGGCGCGCGCCAGCTCCACCATCGCGGCAGCGACGTAGTCGACAGGCACGACATTGACGTAGCCGCCCTCGAGCCCGATCGTCGGCAGCCACGGCGGCAAGTGGTGGCGCAGGATCTGCAGCGCCTTGAAGAAGTGATACGGACCGTCGACCTTCGGGATGTGTCCGGTGCGCGAATCGCCGATCACCATGCCCGGCCGGTAGATGCGCCAGGGAATGCGCCGCTGCTTGCGCACCAGCGCCTCGGCGTCATGCTTGGTCCGGAAGTAAGGATGGTCGAGGCCGCTCGCCTCCTCGAACATGTCCTCGGTGAACACGCCGGAGTACAGACCCGCGGCGGCGATCGAGCTGCAGTGATGAAAGTGACTCGCGCCGACCGTTTGCGCCAGCTCCAGTGCGTGCCGCGTGCCGTCCACGTTCGCCGCTTGCAGCGACTCGGCGCTTGCATCGAGGTCGTAGAGCGCGGCGAGGTGGAAGAAATGGCTGACTCTGCCGCGCAGCCAGTCGCGATCGGCGGCCGACACGCCCAAGGCAGTCGCGTTCAGATCCCCATCGATGGCAATGACGCTGTCCGCGCCAGCTCCCCACCATTGCTTCAGTTCCGCCAGTTTCTGTTGCGAAGCTCCGCGCACGAGCACGAACACGGAGCCCTCGCCGCCGCGCGCGAGCAACTCCCTGACGAGATAGCGGCCGACGAAACCTGTCGCACCGGTGATGAAGCAGCTCATGGTCCTCGCCGAGCCGGTGATGCGTGTGTGAGTCAGGCTACGAAGGCGCGCCCGACGCAGATATGCGGAGTAGCCCGTAACCGCTCAGGGTCAGGCGCGCTTTACACCTCGATCGATTCGCCGTTCCATGGCGCACTACTGCCCGGAACATCATCAGGCATGAGCGTCGAACCGATGAGCGGCGTGGACTTGGCGTGGCTGCGCATGGAGCGCGCAACCAACCCGATGACGATCGTCGGCGTGCTGATCCTCAGCGGGCGTGTCAGGCATCGCCAGCTGAGCGCGTTGGTGCAGGAGCGGCTGCTGCGCTTCGAACGGTTCCGGGAGCTGCCGGTCCACGACGCGCTCGGCACTCATTGGCAGTCGGACGGGCATTTCAAGCTTGCAGCGCACGTGCGGTCGCTGAAGCTGCCGCCGCGCGCCGGGCAAGCGCAGCTGGAAGCCGCCGCGAGCAAGCTCGCGAGCAAGCAACTCGATCCGCGCCGCCCGCTGTGGCAGATCCACCTCGTCGAGCACTACGGCAACGGCAGCGCAATCATCGCGCGATTCCACCACTGCTACGCGGACGGAATTGCTTTGATGCGCGTACTGCTTTCGCTCACGGATCCAACGCCTGCCGCGGCTCCGGCCGGCACCGCAGGCAAGTCGCGCGTGACTGCCGAAAATTCGCCAGCGGGCCTGCTGTCACTGTTCGCACCGCTGACGAACCTTGCCGGATCGGCGATCTCGGCGATGCAGCGAGCGGGCCAGGGCGCCGCCGACCTGATGGGCGCGTCGCTGCAGACGCTGGCGCATCCCGATCAGGCAGCCGCGATGGCGCGACAGGCCGCGTTGGCGAGCCGCGAGCTCGCCGACATCGCGCTTCTTCCCGAGGATCCTGCGACGCCGTTGAAGGGGCAGCTCGGCGTGCATAAGCGGATGGCCTGGGGAGATCCACTGCCGTTGCAGGATGTGAAGACCGTTGCCGCGGCGTTCGGGTGCACGATCAACGACGTCCTGCTGGCGACTGCGGCTGGGGCGCTGGGATCGTACCTTCGGCATCGCGGCACGGATGTCGACGGCCTCGTCATTCGTGCGCTCGTTCCAGTCAATCTGCGCGCGCTCGAGGAGCAACCGAGGCTCGGCAACGAGTTCGGGCTGGTATTCGCCACGCTGCCGATCGGCGAGCGGAATCCTCTCGCGCGGCTCTACGCGGTGCACCACGACATGGAAAGACTGAAGCACTCCTCGCAGGCAATCGTCGCGCTGTGGCTGCTGACTGCCATGGGACTGCTGCCCGGCGTGGTCGAGAATGTCGCCATCGAGCTGTTCACGAGTAAGGCCAGCGTCGTAATCTCCAATGTTCCGGGGCCACGCCAACCGCTGTACATCGCCGGCGCACGCATCGAGCAGCAGTTCTTCTGGGTGCCGCAGGCCGGCAGCATCGCAGTGGGCATCAGCCTGCTCACCTATGACGGACGCGTGCACTTCGGATTCGCCGCGGACCGCAATCTCATCCCGGAGCCACGCGAGCTCGCGCGCTGCTTCGCCGCGCAGTTCGAGAAGTTGATGCTGTGCGCAGCAACGGGGTCGCTGGCGACGCGAGCCGATTGAGCCGCTGCCGGACCTCTCCGTAGGGATCTGTGGGATTTCGCTATACCGCCGCAGGCCGCGGCGCTCGCAGACTCGCCACGTCGCCATCGCTGCAAGGGCGAGGGCGGGTTTGACCGATCAATACATTCAGGAGAGCGACCATGGCCGCGCGAAAGAAGGGTAAGGGCAAGGGTGCGTCCGCGAAGACCACCAGACCGATGGCGAACGCGATCGAAGCAGGGCATCAGATCTGGCTGGCCGGGCTCGGCGCATTGGCGCGCGCTCAGCGCGAAGGACCGAAGCTGTTCGAAAGCCTGGTCGAGGAAGGCGGCTCCGTCCAGGAACACCAGCGCGCCACTGCGCAGCGATTGGTGAAAGGCTTGCGCAAGACGGTCGATGCACGTGCCGCCGAGGTGCGCAGCAAGGCCGGCGAAACGATCGACAATCTGGAAGCCATGTTCCAGAGCCGTGTGCAGAAGGCGCTGCAGCAGCTCGGCATGCCGACCTCGAAGGAGATCAACGCGCTGTCGCGCAAGGTGAACGAATTGAACCACTCGGTTCACGCGCTGACGCGCAGCAGATCCGGCGGGCGCACCAGCAAACCGGCAGCGCAGGCCGCACCTTCCTCCGACGAAACCGCGGTGTTCTGAGTAGCGCACCATGCTGACGGTGGAACCCGCCGCCAGACAGCGAGCCAGCGGGCGACGTATCGCGCTGGCACTCGCTGGCGGCGGACCTCTGGGCGCGTTCTACCAGCTCGGTTGCCTGCACGCGCTTGCAGAGTGCACGCAGGGCCTGAACCTGTCGGGGCTCGCCGGCTATGTCGGCGTGAGCTCCGGCGCAATCCTCGCCGCGTCGCTCGCCAACGGCATCACGACAGCGGAGATGGTGCGCCTGTTCTTTGTCGACGACGATGCCGGCCCCTATCCGCTCACACCCGGCACGCTGATGCGTCCGGCTTTCGGTGAATACCTGGAACGGGTGTCCCGCATACCGGCGCTCGCAACACAAGTCCTGAAGAACCTGTTGCGCGACCCGCAGCGGCAGAACTGGGCTGCAGTGCTCAGTCCGCTGATCCGTGCGATCCCGACCGGCGTGTTCGACAACCGTCCGTTCGAGCAGTATCTGCGCCGCATACTGAGCGCCGATGGGCGCAGCAACGACTTCCGCGAGCTGCGCACGCTCCTGCGTATCGTGGCCACGGACCTGAACACCGGCACCGAAGTACGCTTCGGCGAGAAGGGCTACGACCATGTGCCGATCTCAGAGGCGATCCGCGCCAGCACGGCACTTCCCGGCCTGTACACGCCGGTGCGCTTCGAAGGACATACGTATGTGGATGGCGCCCTGCTCAGGACCGTGCACGCATCCCTGGTGCTCGACAACGGCGCGGACCTGGTGATATCGGTCAATCCGCTGGTGACGTTCGACGCTTCGCGTTCGCGGCGTCGCCAGCCGCACGACCTGGCCGACGACGGCCTCACTGCGGTGCTGTCCCAGACCTTTCGCGCACTGATCCAGTCGCGAATGCAGGTCGGCATGGCGACCTATCGGGACCGCTATCCGCACAGCGACCGCGTGCTGTTCGAGCCCGATCGCGACGACGACGTGATGTTCTTTACCAACGTGTTCCGCTACGCCGAGCGGCGCCGGCTGGCAGACCATGCCTATCAGCAGACCCGGCGCGATCTTCTTGCACATGCCGACGCATTGACGCCGCTGCTGCAGCGGCACGGCATCTCGCTGCGCTTCGACCGACTCACTGACAGCGCGCGCACAGTCGATGCGTGCGTACAGTCGGTGCCTTTCGGGACCGTCGTGACGACGGAACTGAGCGACACGCTGGGTCGCCTGTCCGACTGGATCGCAGCGCGATGACGTGCCCGCGTACGCGCAGCCTGCGCCGTCACTTCCAGTTTCCCTGATCGCCTACGCGAGGGTCGCATGGCGGCGGCCGCGCACACGCACTAGTGTTGAGCCGACACTCAGTCACTGCGCCCGGGAGAAATTTCATGGAAAGGATCTGGCTCGCTCAGTATCCGCAAGGCACGCCCGCCGAGGTTTCGCTCCAGGCCGGGACGACTCTGGTCGACGTGTTCCGCCGCAGCTGCGAGCGTTTCGCGTCCCGCCCTGCATTCCACAATCTGGGCACGACGCTCAGTTACGCCGAAGTGGACGCGCGTTCACGTGATTTCGCCGCCTGGCTGACGGCGAACGGCATGCGCAAGGGCGAGCGCATCGCTCTGATGTTGCCAAACGTCCTGCAGTTTCCGGTCGCGCTGTTCGGCGCGTTGCGCGCGGGGCTGGTCGTCGTCAATACCAACCCGCTCTACACTGCGCGCGAGCTGGAGCACCAGCTGCGCGATTCCGGCGCCACGTGCATCGTCGTGCTCGCCAACTTCGCTCACGTGGTGCAGAAGGTGATCGCGCGCACGAGCGTGCGCAGCGTCATCGTCACGCAGCTCGGCGACCTGCTGCGCTTTCCGAAAGGAGCGATCGTCAGCTGGGCGGCGCGCCGCGTGAAGCGGCTCGTGCCCGAGTATCGTATTGCCGGCGCGCTGTCGTTTCGCGAAGTGCTCGATGCCGGCTCGCGCCTGCGGTTCGCGCCGCCGCCGATCGATGCCGAAGACCTGGCATTCCTGCAATACACCGGCGGTACGACCGGCATCGCCAAGGGCGCGATGCTGTCGCATCGCAACCTCGTCGCCAACCTGGAGCAGGTCGCGACGCTGTGGAGCTCGATCGTCGAAGACGGCGCCGAGGTCGTGATCACCCCGCTGCCGCTCTACCACATCTTCTGCCTGACCGCGTGCCTGACGTTCGTCAAGCACGGCGGACTGGGCGTGCTAATCACCAACCCGCGCGACATCCCCGCCTTCATCGCCGAGCTCGGTCGCTGGCGATTCACGTTCATCTCCGGCGTCAACACGCTGTACAACGCGCTGCTTGCGCACCCGCGGTTCGCGCGGCTCGACTTCTCGAAATTGAAACTGGGCATCGCCGGCGGCATGTCCCTGCACCCGAGCGTCGCGGAGCGCTGGGCCAAGACGACCGGTCGCGATCTCATCGAAGGCTACGGTCTCACCGAAGCCTCGCCGGTCGTCGCCTGCAACCTGCCCGGCGCGTCGCGCATCGGCAGCGTCGGCGTGCCGGTGCCGTCCACCGAGATATCCATCCGCGACGAAGGACGCGAGCTGGAACGCGGGATGGAAGGCGAGCTGTGCGTGCGCGGCCCGCAAGTCATGCGCGGCTACTGGCAGATGCCGGAGGAAACCGCCAAGACGCTCGACGCGGACGGCTGGCTGCACACGGGCGACATCGCCAGGATGGACGACGACGGCTACATCCGCATCGTCGACCGCAAGAAGGACATGATCATCGTCTCGGGGTTCAAGGTCTTCCCGAACGAGATCGAGACCGTGCTCACGACCCACAGCGCCGTGGTCGAGGCGGGTTGCATCGGCGTGCCGGACGAGCGCTCGGGCCAGGCAGTGAAGGCCTTCGTGGTCGTCCGCGAGACGCTGACCGTCGAGCAGGTGCGCGAGTTCTGCCGCGAACGCCTGACCGGCTACAAGGTGCCGAAGTACATCGAATTTCGCCCGACGCTGCCGAAGACGAACATCGGCAAGATCCTGCGCCGCGCGCTGGTCGATGAAACGCAGAAGGATCGTCATGACGATGTCGGCACTGGCACTCATCGATGAGCTTACGGCAGTAAGAGCGCTGATCGCGCAGGACCCGCGCAAGCTCGGTCGCCTGCGGGCGCTGCAGCGCTGGCAAGTGGAGCGCCTGCAGCTCACCTACGCCGACTTCTCCGCCGATCCGCGACACCGCGCGGCGCTCGAGTTCTTCACAAGGGACCTGTATGGCCCGCATGACTTCGGGCAGCGCCATCGCGATCTCAGGAAAGTGCTGCACCAATGGGAACGCCTGCTCGGCGAGCGCGCACTGCAGGCGGTGACGCATGCATTGGAGCTCGAAGCGCTCACTCAGTCGCTCGATCTCGCAATGCTCGCGGCTCTGGGCAACGCGAACCTGACGGCAGGGTCGTATGCTGTCGCATACCGCCGCGCGGACCGGCGTGGGGATAGACAGCGGCAGATCTGGCTGATCCTCGCCGCGGGCCGCGCGCTCGACGCACTGATCAACGTTCCTGCAGTCGGCGTTGCGCTGCGTGCTGCGCGACTGCCCGCTCGTGTGATCGGCGTCCGTGCGTTGCAGGAGTTCCTGGAACGCGGTTATCGCGCATTCAAGACAATGGGAGGCGCGCAGGAGCTGCTGCGCACTATCGAGCAGCGTGAGACGACCATCATGCAGCGCCTGTTTGCGGGGAGCTCCGATCCATTCCGAATGGACAATCCGCCACGAACCGCGCGCACGTCGTGAGCACCACGCGCGTGTCTGCCGCGGCTGCTTACGACTTCATCATCATCGGTGCCGGCTCGGCCGGCTGCGTGCTCGCCAATCGGCTCTCCGCCGACGCAGGCCGGCGGGTGCTGCTGCTGGAGGCCGGCGGTCGCGATGTGAATCCGCTCATTCACATGCCGGCGGGCATTGCACGGCTGGTGCACAACCGCCGCATCAACTGGAACTATTCGACAGAGCCGGAGCGTGCGCTGAACGATCGGCGACTGTACTGGCCGCGCGGCAAGGTGCTTGGCGGCTCCAGCTCGATCAACGCGATGTGTTACGTGCGCGGACAGCCGCAGGACTACGACGATTGGCACGGCAGCGGTGCAACGGGCTGGGACTACCAGCACGTTCTCCCCTACTTCCGCAAATCGGAGCGCCAGCAGCACGGCGCGTCGCTCTATCACGGCGCGGACGGCGCGCTCGCGGTGGAAGACCTGCGCAGCCGCAATCCGCTGACCGATGCGTTCGTCGCCGCGGGCGTATCCGTGGGCGTGCCGCTCAACGAGGATTTCAACGGCGCGCGCCAGGAAGGCGTGGGCCACTATCAAGTCACGCAGCGCGAGGGTCGCCGTTGCAGCGCATCCGTCGCGTACCTCGATCCGGCGAGGTCGCGGCCGAACCTGCGAATCGCAACGAACAGCCTGGTGGGACGGGTGCTGATCGATCGCGGACGAGCGACGGCCGTGGAGTACCGCAGGAATGGCGAACGCCACGTTGCTCATTGCGACGGCGAGATCCTGCTGTGTGCCGGCGCCGTCAACTCGCCGCAGCTGCTCATGCTGTCGGGCATCGGACCGGCAGATCATCTGCGCGAGCGCGGAATCGGCGTCGTGGCCGATCTGGCCGGCGTCGGTGCCAATCTGCAGGATCATCTCGACGTCTGCACTCTCTATAAGTGCAAGCAAGGCGTCACCTATGATTTCAGCGCGCTCCAGGAAGCGGGCGTAGCCCTGCGCTACCTGCTCAGCAGGCGCGGTCCCGGCGTTTCCAACGTCGCCGAGGCCGGTGCGTTCCTGCGCAGCTCGCATGCGCTCGACGGGCGTCCCGACATCCAGCTGCACTTCGTTCCCGCACAGCTCGACGATCACGGCCGCCACCGCCTGCCCGGCCACGGTTTCACTCTGCACGCCTGCTACTTGCGACCTGGCAGCCGCGGACGCATCCGCCTGCGCTCCGCGCGCTGCGACGACGCGCCGCTGATATTCGCGAATTATCTGCAGGAGCCGGCCGATCTCGTCGTATTGCTGGAAGCCGTGCGGCGCTGTCGGGAAATCCTGGAGTCCACGCCGTTCGACCCCTATCGCGGAGCCGAAATTTTTCCCGGCGCACACGCGAGCAGCGACGCCGACCTGACGCAGTTCATCCGCGAGAAAGCCGAGACGATCTACCATCCCGTCGGCACCTGCCGCATGGGAACGGATGTGCACGCAGTGGTCGACGCCGCGCTGCGCGTGCACGACATGCGCGGCCTGCGCGTGGTCGATGCGTCGATCATGCCGACGATCGTCAGCGGCAACACCAACGCACCCACCATCATGATCGCCGAGAAAGCGGCGGACATCATTGCCGGCACCGCGTAACGACTCTCACGAATTCCTTATGGGATGACCCTGCAGGACGTGTTCGACTGCACGGGAGTCGTCGAACAGTCCGCAAGCAGGAGCGAACAATGAGTCATCGCAACAGGCGTGTGTCACTCGCTGCGTTGCTTGCAGCGACGGCCATCAGTTCCGGCACTGCCGGCGCCTCGGGATTTGCGCTGCTCGAGCAGAGCGCCAGCAGGCTCGGTACTGCTTTTGCGGGTACCGCTGCGGCCGCGAACGACGCGACGACCGTGTTCTTCAACCCGGCAGGCATCACGCAGCTCGAGGGCAGGCAGCTGGCTGCCGGGCTCGCCAGCGGCATCGAGATCACTTCGGAGTTTCGCAACGCCGGCTCGACCGCGGCGTTCGGACAGCCATCTGGCGGACCGGGCGGGGACGCGGGCGGCTGGAACTTCGTGCCGGGCGCATATTTCACCGCGCCGCTGACCGACGATCTCGCGATCGGCCTGGGCATCAATGCGCCGTTCGGCCTGAAGCTCGTGTACGACGACGGCTGGGTCGGGCGCTTTCAGGCGCTGCACTCGGAGATCGAGACGATCAATTTCAATCCGTCACTCGCGTGGCAGGTCAACGATCGCTTCTCGATCGGTGCGGGCGTCAGCTATCAGCACCTGCAGGCCGAGCTCACCAACGCGGTGAACTACTCGGCAGTCGTTGCACAAGGCGTTCAACAACTCGTCGCACTCGGACAGCTGCCCGCGGCGGCAGCCCCCGGCGTCATCGCCGCGAACGCCGGCCTCGAAGGCGCCGCGCGAGTTCGCGGTGACGATACGGGCTGGGGATTCAATGTCGGCTTCCTGTTCGATGTGTCGAATGCAACGCGTATCGGCCTCGCATACCGCTCCGCCATCGAGTACGACGTCAGCGGAACGATCAACTTCACGGCACCGGCGGCGATACCCAGCGCAATCGGCGCCGGCATCGTTGCCGCCGCTTCCGCGACCGGGGCGCCGCTGTCGGCAGGCGCGGTGTCGGTCGATCTGAAGGTGCCGGACTCCGCGATACTGTCGCTGCGCCAGAGCGTGGGTCCGAAACTCGCCCTCCTGGCCGACGTGGCGTGGACGGGCTGGAGCAGCGTGCAGGAGCTGCGCGTCGTGCGCGATTCGGGCGTAACTGTATCCGTCACGCCTGAGCGTTGGCGCGATGTGATGCGCTATGCGATCGGCCTCACGTACGAGCTGGACGACGAACTCACGCTGCGCACGGGCCTCGCCTATGACAATACACCGGTACCGGACGCGACCCGCACGCCCCGCCTGCCGGACGCCGACCGCACGTGGGCCGCGATTGGCGCTGGCTGGCAGCCATCGCAGTCGCTCGCGATCGACGTTGGCTACGTACACCTCTTCAGCAAGACCGTGCCGCTCAACCAGAATGGCGGCAGCACCGCGGCGTCGGCTCTGCTGGTGGGTGAACAGCATTCCGACATCGACATCCTCAGCGCGCAATTGACCTATCGCTTCAAGTGACTCTAGGGAGCGCCGCTTAGCCGCTCTCGGGAAGACGCGGGTCCTTGCCGACCCCGCGGCGCGTACTCTGGTGACTGGGCACCATTCAGTGAGACCCACAGGCCATGAAGCGCGTTGCAGTTCTGACCAGCGGCGGTGATGCGCCCGGCATGAACGCAGCGATTCGCGCTGTCGTTCGCAGCGGCGTCTTGCGCTCCTGCGAAATGTTCGGCGTGCGCAACGGCTATGAAGGACTCATCGCCGGCGACTTTCTCCCGCTCGGGCCGCGCGACGTGGGCGGAATCATCCACCAGGGCGGAACGATGCTCGGCACGAGCCGGTGCCTGCAATTCAAGACGAACGAAGGACAGTACGCCGCCCTGGAGCAACTGCGACGTCGAGATATCAATGCGCTGATCGTAATCGGCGGAAACGGCTCGCAGGCCGGCGCTCACGCGCTTGCCGAGCGCGGCATGACCGTGCTCGGCGTAGCCTCGACGATCGACAATGATCTCGTCGGCACGGACGTCTCCATCGGCAGTACGACGGCGCTCGACACGGCGATGGAAGCTGTAGATCGCCTGCGGGTGACTGCCGCGTCTCACCGACGTGTTTTTCTGGTCGAGGTCATGGGGCGACACTCGGGTTACCTGGCAGCGGTCGTTGCAATCGCTGGAGGTGCCGAGGCAATCGTAGTGCCGGAGCTCGATACGCCACCCGAGGCGATCGCGCACCAATTGCAGGCGTCGCGCCAACGAGGCAAGAGCCACGCCATCGTCGTCGTCGCCGAGGGCGCGCGTTACGGAGTAGACGCGCTGTCGCGCTACTTCCGGGACCAGCAGCAGCAGCTCGGCCTGGACCTGCGAATCACCCGGCTCGGCCATGTGCAGCGTGGCGGAGCCCCGGGCGTGTATGACCGTATGCTCGCGACCCGCCTCGGCGCCGCTGCGATCCAAGCGCTGCTCGCCGCGGAAACTGGCGTCCTCGTCGGGCTGCGTCGCGGTGCGATCGCGATAACGCCACTACACGAAGTCGCCGCTCGCACCGCTCCGCTGGATCTGCAATTGCTGGAGCTGGCGCAGGGGCTGGCCACGTGAAACCAAGATCGCTGCAAACTGGACGTGAAGGTGAATCGTCATGAAATTGAAAGATGTCTGTGTGCTCGACGTCGCGTCCTGCACGCCCGAGTCGACCATCGTGGAGGCCGCTCGACTGATGCGCCAGCATCATACGGGCGACCTGGTAGTCCTCGACGACGCCGACGAGGAGCGCGAGCCAGTGGGCATCATCACGGATCGTGACATCGTGGTGGAGGTCCTGGCCAAAGGGCGCGATCCGGACAAGACCACGGTGCGCGAGATCATGTCCACACAACTCGTGATCGCGTCCGAGTCCGAGGAGTACACCGAGGCGTTGCAGCGCATGGCCACGCACGGCGTGCGCCGAGTGCCGGTCGTCGACGACAAGCGCTGTGTGGTGGGCATTGTCACCTTGGACGACATGTTGCGCGTGCACGCCGCACAGGCGAATCGCTTGTTGGATATCGTGGGCAAAGAGCAGGTGCGCGAGCAACGCACGCGGCGCTAGCCATTTCGCGGCGATGGAACAGACATGCAGCGACAGGGCATCGATCGTCTGGCTGCTGAATCGCCTCTGGCGATCCAGGAGTTGCTGCAG
>Ga0075431_100002215_pt1 | contig 18629 bp, 17 predicted proteins | sample RhiMetdeltSRZDD5_FD_75297 | JGI IMG/M metagenome (GOLD analysis project Ga0075431, IMG submission 75297) | Populus rhizosphere microbial communities from Tennessee, USA - Rhizosphere MetaG P. deltoides SRZDD5 | ecosystem: Host-associated > Plants > Roots > Rhizosphere > Soil | place: USA... | reverse complement strand
AAGAGATACCGGCCCGGCCGTCCGTACCACTTCGCGCCGGTGTGGTTTCTGGCCAGGCCGGAGAAGGACGGTCCGGCAGCTCACAAGCCGGACCAGGCGCATGCGGCTTTGACGGCGCCGCAGACGCCGGAGGCAGCGCCGCACAGGGCGGTGACGTCGGATGCGTCCGTGGCGATGGTGGCGTCGACGGATACGGCGGTGGCGGCTCGGGAGCATCCGGGCGTGACAGGAGGCGCAAGTGACCGCTGGTAACGAAGAGGTGCTGGAAGGTCCATTCACGACGCGCCAGTTGCTGCGCATCGACGAAGCCCTCCGCGCCGCGGACCGGTCCACCGGCCTGACGTTCAGCATTTACGTCGGCGAGATCGCCGAGCCTGTGCGCAAGGGCGCGGAAGAGCTGCATTCGCAGCTGGCCCGGCCGGCCAGCTCGGTACTGATCGCGGTCTCGCCGGAGCAGCGGCAGCTGGAGATCGTCACCGGGTCGGTGGCGCGGCGGCGCTTGGCCGACCGGGACTGCAAGCTGGCGGCGCTGTCGATGGCGGCCTCGTTTGGCGGGGGCGATCTGGCAGGGGGGATCGTCAGCGCGCTCGCACAGATGGCTGATCACGCCGGGCGTGCGGCGGTTTAAGGCTGGATCGAAACCGCACGTTGGTTTGGCGAAAAGTCTGAACACCCGGGCTTGGGTATTCAGACTTTTCCTCACTTTGCAGCGCCGAAATTTGCAGCGCCGAACCTTGCAGCGCCGAAATTTGCCGGCGGCGGCAACGTCGTGTTTGTGGGACACCCGCGCAGATACTCAAAGCCGACACGCACACGGCAAAATACTTCCGTGCAAGCTGTGGTGCTTGAGGCGGTCCTGGAGCGCATCACCTACGCCAACGAGGAGACGGGCTACACCATCGCCCGCGTGGCCACGGAGCGATCCGGCGCGGATCTCCTGACCGTCGTCGGGTCGCTCCTGGGCGCCCAGGTCGGCGAGAGCCTGCGCCTGACCGGGCGCTGGTCGACGCATCCCAAGTACGGGCGGCAGTTCGAGGTGGAGTCCTACACCACCGTGCTCCCGGCGACCATCACGGGCATCGAACGTTACCTGGGCTCCGGTTTGGTGAAGGGCATCGGGCCGAAGCTGGCCGAGAAGGTAGTCGCGACTTTCGGCATCAAGACCTTAGAGATCATCGAGGGGTACCCGGAACGCCTGATCGAGGTCCCAAAGCTAGGACCGAAGCGGACCGAACTCATTCGCAAGGCATGGCAGGAGCAGAAGCAGATCAAGGAGGTCATGCTCTTCCTGCAAGGTGTCAACATTTCGACCTCGCTGGCGGTGCGGATTTACAAGCAGTATGGGGATGCGTCGATTTCGGTGGTGCGCAATCAGCCGTACCGGCTGGCGGCGGACGTGTGGGGGATCGGCTTCAAGACCGCCGACACCATCGCCAAGGCGGTCGGCATCCCGCACGACAGCCCGCAAAGGATAAAGGCGGGCCTGCAATACACCTTGAGCGAGGCGGCCGACAACGGGCACTGCTTCCTGCCGCGGCCCAACCTGATCGGCGACGCCGCAAAGATCCTTGAGGTGGATGTCGGGCTGATCCTGCCTTGCCTGGAGGAGCTCGTCGCCGGTGAGGGCGTGGTGAACGAGGAGATCGCCGGGTTCCCAGCGGTCTACCTGGTCCCGTTCCACAGGGCCGAGCGCAACCTCGCCGAAAGCCTGTTGAGCCTGCTGCGCACGGGACGCGACCGCCTCCAGGCCTTCCGGGACGTCGACTGGGCGAAAGCGTTGGAGTGGCTGAAGAAACGCACCGGCAACGAGCTGGCGCCCGAGCAGGAGGAGGCCGTCCGGCTCGCGCTGACCGAGAAGGTGGCCGTGCTCACTGGCGGACCGGGCTGCGGCAAGAGCTTCACCGTCCGGTCCATCGTGGAGCTGGCGCACGCCAAGCGCGCCAAGATAGTGCTCGCCGCGCCGACCGGCCGTGCCGCCAAGCGCCTCACCGAGCTGACCGGGCACGAGGCGACCACCGTGCACCGGTTGCTGCAGCTCAAGCCCGGCGGGGAACCGACGCACGACCGCGACAACCCGCTCGACGCCGACCTGGTCGTGGTCGACGAGGCGTCGATGCTCGACCTGATCCTCGCCAACAAGCTCGTCAAGGCGGTCGCGATCGGGGCGCACCTGCTCTTCGTCGGCGACGTCGACCAGCTTCCCAGCGTCGGAGCCGGGGAGGTGCTCAAAGACCTGCTGGGCGCTACGACGATCCCGCAGATACGGCTGACCCGGATCTTCCGGCAGGCCAGCGAGTCGGGCATCGTCGTCAACGCCCACCGGGTCAACGCCGGGCAGTTCCCGCAACTCAAGGGCTTCCCCGATTTCTTCTTCTTCCCGTGCGAGGACACCGAGGCGACCGCCCAGCTGGTGGTCGACCTGGTAGCCAAGCGCGTCCCGGCGAAGTTCAACCTGGACCCCCGAAGGGACATCCAGGTGCTGGCGCCCATGCATCGCGGCCCCGCCGGGGCGGGAAACCTCAACGGGCTCTTGCAAAACGCTCTGACACCCGGACGGGAAGGCTTGCCTGAGAAGCGATTCGGCGGCCGCGTCTTCAGGGTCGGCGACAAGGTCACGCAGATCCGCAACAACTACGAGAAGGGCAAGGCGGGCGTCTTCAACGGCACGGTCGGGGTCGTGACCGAACTGAGCTTGGAGGACCACCGGCTGACCGTGCGCACCGACGAGGACGAGGACATCGTCTACGGCTTTGACGAGCTTGACGAGCTGGTCCACGCCTATGCGATCAGCATTCACCGCTCGCAGGGCTCGGAATATCCCGCCGTCATCGTTCCGATCACGACTGGTGCTTGGATGATGCTCCAGCGCAACCTGCTTTACACGGCGATCACCCGGGCCAAGAAGCTGGTGGTCGTTGCGGGTTCGGTCAGGGCACTTGCCGTCGCGGTCAAGACCGTCGGTGCCGGAAGGAGGTATACCGCGTTAGAGGCGCGCTTAGCTGGGTACGCCCTGGAGCATGAGCACGATTGAGAGGTTCGTCGAGATAGCCGCGCCGGTCCACATCGTCTACCAACATTGGAACCGGTTCGAGAGCTTCCCCCACTTCATGGAGGGCGTCGAGGGTGTCGAGCAGCTGACAAGCACCCGAACCCATTGGCGCACAAGGATTGCCGGGGTCGCCCGGCAGTTCGACGCCGAGGTCGTCGACCGCCAGCCTGACCGCCGCATCGAGTGGCGCAGCGTCAACGGACCCGACCAGGCGGGCGTCATCACCTTTGATCCGTTGACCCCTGATCGGACACGTGTCTATCTCGCCATGGCCTTCGAGCCCGACGGCATGATGGAGAGGATCGCCGACTCGACGCACCTGGTGGAGAGGCGTGTGGAGGGCGACCTTGAAAGATTCAAAGACTTTGTCGAGGGTACCCAGGGATAAAGTCATCCCGTGATCGTCGAGATCGATCCTTCGAGCCCGGTGCCAGCCTACGAGCAGGTCCGAGCGCAGATCGCCGCCAAGATCTCGTCTGAGGAGCTGCCCGCGGGGACCAAGCTGCCCACCATCCGGGGCCTGGCCGCCTCGCTGGGCCTTGCGGTCAACACCGTCGCCCATGCCTACCGTGAGCTGGAGGCCGCCGGCCTGATCGTGACCCGCCCCCGGCACGGCACCACGGTGGCGGCCGGGAACTCGTCGCGGCCCGGTGCGGCCGGGAGGGAGCGCCTGCGCACCGCAGCCCGGGACTACGCCCGGCTGGCCAAGCAGCTGGGTATCCCGGGCCACGAGGCGCTGCGCGAGGTCAGCACCTGTCTCGAACAAGAATCCCGCCTGCGCCGCTGACCCGCCTGCGCCGCTGACCCGCCTGCGCCGCTGACCCGCCTGCGCCGCTGACCCGCCTGCGCCGCTGACCCGCCTGCGCCGCTGGTCTCCGGTGCGGTCAGCGCATGCCGCGGACCTCGTTCCAGGCGTTGATCAGCCACTCGATCTGTGGCAACAGGCTCACACCGGCCGCCGTGAGGAAGATGCCGATCGCGACGTGCGACAGCAGCGCGCTGCGCCTGGTGCGCTTCAGCAACTTCTCCAGCACGATCCCACCCACCAGGCGCGACACGCCGAACAGGCCCGCCGCCACCCCGAGGATGAGCATCAGGATCAGGATCTCGTTGGCTAAGGCATTGGTTACGCCACCGCGGGGTGCCTGCGCCGCCCACAGCGTCCAGCAGGCCAGCAGCACCGCCGCGCCGAACAAGCTCCATCGCCCGCCCGTGCGCAGGTTGCGCAGCCGGTGCCGCAGCGGCAACTTGGGACGCTTCAGGTGACCGGAGGTCACGATCTGGCCGGTGGGCAACTCCGGCCGCATTCTCAAGGTCGTCGGTGGTGTCTCGGGGACGGCCGCCACCCCCGTGCGAAACTCCATCTGCGTCGGTACCCGCTGCGGAAGCATCTCCTGCGTGCGGTCCAGACCATCGTTCACGTTCGAAAGAGTAACCTCCTTGCTCCACATCGACGAGGGGACTATTAAGATCCCATGAGCTATTCGGTGCGTGCGGGGACACCTCAGGACTTCGACGCGATCATGCGATTGTTGCTGCTCGCGTTCCATGACAACGTCGATGACGAGCAGTTGATCGAGACGGATCGCCTGGTGTTCGAGCCGGCCCGTTCACTGGTAGCCGTCGATGGTCTCGAAATAGTCGGCCACACGGGGACCTTCACGCGGGACCTGACGGTACCCGGAAGTGTGATTCCAGCAGCGTTTGTCACCATGGTGAGCGTCGCGGGTACCCACCGCAGAAAAGGAATCGCCACACAGATGCTGACCCGCCAGCTGCACGACGCCCGGGCAACCGGGGAGGCGGTGGCGGTGCTGTGGGCGAGCGAGGGCCGGATCTACCAACGCTTCGGTTACGGCATGGCCAGCCGTAAGCTGAGCCTTGACATCGATAACCGTGAGGTCAGCCTGCACGGGCCGCGCTCCGCGGACAGCCGCATCCGGGCGGATTTCCCGTCGGAGTTGCGCAAGGAGGCGATGCAGGTCTATGAGACGGCCGTGGCGGAGCGGCCCGGTTATGCCTCGCGCCCCGGAAACTGGTGGGAATTCCTGCTGGCCGACCCGCCGTCGCGGCGCAACGGGGGCGGTCACAAGCGCATTGCCATTCACGAAGGACCGTCCGGAGTGGACGGTTACGCGCTGTTCCGGGTGAAGGGGTCGTGGGAGGCCGCCGGCCCCAACGGGCAGGTGATCGTCATGCACACCGTGGCCAACAATCCCGTGGCCTACCGTGAACTTTGGCGGTGGCTGCTCGACGTCGATCTCACCCGCGGCGTGACCCTGATCTTCGGTTCCATCGACGAGCCGCTATTGGACATGGTGAACGAGCCGAGGCGGCTGCGCGCCTCCCTCGGCGACGGGCTGTGGCTGCGCGTCCTGGACGTGCCGGCCGCGCTGGCCCGGCGGCGCTACGCCACCCAACCCGACCTGGTGATCGAGGTAACCGACCCGCTGATCGGCGACAACAACGGGCGTTTCCTCCTTGACGGCACGCGCACCTCGCGCGAGCCCGACCTGTCCATGGACATCGGCACCCTCGGAAACCTCTACCTCGGTGGCGGTTCCGCCGGCGCCCTCGCCGCCGCCGGCCGGGTCAGCGAACTGCGGCAGGGCGCGGTCGCCGAGGCCGACACCGCCTTCCGATGGCACCGCGCCCCGGTGGGGATCGAGATGTTCTGATGCGATCCGGCGGGCGCTCCCGGCTAGCCTGCCCTGTAGAGGCAGAAGGGGTGACCCGCCGGATCCAGCATGACCCGCACGTTGGCCTGCGGCTGATAGCCCGCCTCCTCGGCGCCCAGCTCGACGGCGTGCTCCACGGCGGCGGCCAGGTCGGTCACCTCGAAGTCGAGGTGCAGCATCATCTGCTGCTCGCCCGGCTGCGCCGGCCACACCGGCCGCACATAATCGTGGTTGGTCTGGAACGCCATGTAGGCCACGCCGTCGGGCGGGGTCAGGTAGGCGTCCTGCGGATCCTTCTTGTCGATCTCCCAGCCGAGCAGCTCCCCGTAGAAGTCCGCCAGCGCGTGCGCGTCGGGCGCATCCAGATTGACGCCCCAGAAATCCCTGCGCGAATCCTTAGGTGTCGACCCATCACCCTGTGCTCGTCCTCGCATGCCCAAGATGGTGCCCGGAGGGTCGGACATTTAGCGGTTAGCGCTCGCGGAGGTAGGCGAGGACGGCCAGGACGCGGCGGTGGTCGGTGTCGACGGTGGGCAGGTCGAGCTTGGTGAAGATGCTGCCGACGTGCTTGGAGACGGCGGCCTCGGAGACGACGAGGGCGCGGGCGATGGCGGCGTTGGAGCGGCCCTGCGCCATCAGGGCGAGCACGTCGCGTTCGCGGGATGTCAAGCGTTGCAAGGGATCGCGCCTACGGGCGAACAGCTGGCGGATGACCTCTGGGTCGACGACCGTCCCGCCACCGGCCACCTCGACGATGGCGTCGGCGAAATCGGTGACGTCGCCGATGCGATCCTTGAGCAGGTAGCCGACGGCCCGGCCAGTTCCGGAGGAGAGCAGGTCGGCGGCGTAGGTCTGTACCACGTATTGGCTGAGCACCAGCACGGGAAGGTCGGGGTGCTCCTCGCGCAGGGTGAGGGCCGCGCGCAGGCCATCATCGGTGAAGCCTGGGGGCATGCGCACATCGGTGATGACGAGGCTCGGGCGCCCGTGGCGGGCGGCGGCCAGCAGCTCGGGCGCGGAGCCGACGGCGGCGGAGACGGTGTGGCCGAAGCGCTGCATCAGGCCGATGAGACCCTCGCGCAGCAACACGCTGTCCTCGGCGAGGATCACGTTCAGCATGGCGGCTCCACGCGGAGCGAGGCCGGCAGCGCGGGTGGGGGCGGCGGAATGATGCTCAGCATGGGAGCTCCACGCGGACGAGGGTGGGACCGCCGGGCGGGCTTGACAGGATGAGCTTGCCGCCGGCGGCGGCGACCCGGTCGGTGAGGCCACTGAGGCCGGAGCCGTCGGTGGCTTGGGCGCCGCCCCGGCCGTCATCGCGGACCTCGACGATGAGCTGGTCGGCGCCGGTGCGGCCGTGCACCCGGGCGCGGGCCGCGCCGGAGTGCCGGGCGACATTGGTCAGAGCCTCGCTCACGACGAAATATGCGGTCGTCTCGGCGGCGGGCGACAACCGCCCGGGTAGGACGATGTCGACATCGACCGGCACGGGCGAGCGGGCGGCGATCTCGTCGATCGCGGCGGCCAGACCACGATCGGTGAGGATCTGCGGGTGCACGCCGCGGATCAGCTCGCGAAGCTCCGCCAGCACCTGCTTGGCCTGGCTGTGCGCCTCCTCGAGGCGGGCCGCGACAGGGGAGCCTGGCGGCGCGTCGAGCCTTGCCAGGCCGAGCGTCATGTTGAGCGCGACGAGCCGTTGCTGGGCGCCGTCGTGCAGGTCGCGTTCGATGCGGCGCCGCTCCACCTCGAAGGCGTCGGCCAGCCGCTTGCGGGAGCGGGTCAGTTCGACTACTTGCCTGCCGAGCTCGGTGTCGCGCGGGGCGAGCACGGCGCGGGTGAGGGCCGCCCGAGCCCCGGCCCAGGCGGTCGCGGGATAGGCGGCGACGAGCAGCAGGATGGGCCCGGCCGCTGTGCCCAGCCAGCGGTTGGCGCCCTGGGCGTGCAGCCCCTCCCAGAAGACGATGAGCGGGATGCCGGCGGAGAAGCCGAGGACGAGAAGGTCGATCCACCACAGGGCGAGCATCGAGATCATCATGTAGCCGAGCTCGCGCCAGGTGGCGGCCTCGCCGAGCCAGGCACGAAGGCGCGAGAGACGGCCGGAGCGGGCCGGCGGGGAGTGGGGATCGGGCAGGGGGTCGAGGTCGACGAGGCGCAGCCGCCAGCGTTCGACCCGGGCCACGAAGACGCCGCCGAGCACGAGGGTGAGCGGGAGCACGAGCAGGCCGATGGTGAGGACGATGCCGATGGTGACGGCGCCGAGCAGAACCCCGGAGAGGAGGTACGCCAAGGCCCGCCAGGGCCACGATGAGCGCAGGAACCGCAGTGGCCGTTGCATGACGGCCTGCCACGCGTTTCCCACGGTCATGGCCACACGTTAACCGTCGCGGCCTATGGGTGACGGTAGAGCTAGGTCTACCTCTGTCTCTATAACGGGCGCCAATGTTATCGATCACCGCGGCTGCTTGGCTTGGGAACCATGGAAGAGGCGGTGCAGCTGTGGGGCGCCAGCCGGGTCTACGGCTCCGGGGAAGGCGCGGTGCGGGCGCTGGACAACGTGACCGTGGGTTTGGGCCGCGGCACGTTCACGGCCGTGATGGGGCCCTCGGGCTCGGGCAAGTCGACGCTGCTGCAGTGCGCGGCGGGGCTTGACCGGCCGACCGAGGGCAAGGTGGTGCTGGCGAATGTCGATCTGGAGACGTTGAACGAGCACAAGCTGACCTTGCTGCGGCGGTCGAGGGTTGGGTTTGTCTTTCAGTCCTTCAACCTGTTGCCGGCGCTGACGGCGGAGCAGAATGTCGCGCTGCCGCTGCGGCTGGCCCGGCGCAGGGTGAAAGGCGACGAGCTGCGGGCGGTGCTGCACGAGGTGGGGCTGACCGACCGGGCCAAGCACCGGCCGAGCGAGCTGTCCGGCGGGCAGCAGCAGCGGGTCGCGATCGCCCGAGCGCTCGTGACAAAGCCGGATGTGGTCTTCGCAGACGAGCCAACGGGTGCGCTCGACACCAGGACGTCGCGCGAGGTGCTGGGGTTGCTGCGCGGCATCGTCGACCGGCACGGGCAGACGGTGGTGATGGTGACCCACGATCCGCTCGCCGCCGCCTTCGCCGACCGGGTGATCTTCCTGGCGGACGGGCGGGTGGTGGGAGACGGGAGCGCCGAGAGTGCGCAGGAGATTGCCAGGCACATGGCGCACCTGGAGGAGGGGGAGGCGTGATGCTGGCGCTAGCGACCTTGCGGAGCCGATGGGGCGGGTTCGCCGGAACGTTCGTGGCACTGGCGTTGGGCGTGGGACTCATCGCCACCGTCGCCCAGGTCATGCTCGCCAATGTGGCCCGCGTTCCCGAGCGTTACTCCCAAGCACCCGTCGTCGTGCACAGCGGGAGTTCATCGCTGCCGCCGTTCTCGAGGGAGCGCGCGGAGTCCTTGCGGGCGGAGCTCGGGAAGATCACGGGAGTGGCGGCGGCGGTCACGGAGCACACCTTCTACGCCCAGCCGGTGGGGACCGAGTTTGTCGAGGGGCTGGGCTGGTCCAGCGCTTTCCTTGCGGGGGAAGGGCTTTTGGCGGGTGAGGAGCCGGCGGGGGACGGGGACGTGGTGGTGGGGGAGGGATTCGGGTGGAAACCGGGATCCACGGTCACCATCCTCACGGCGGGCGGGCCTTCCGGGTACCACATCAAAGGCATTGTGAAAGGAAAGGCAATCTACTTCTCGGATGCGCTGGCGCGGCGATCCGCCCCGGGGGTGAGGGCGATCGGTCTGGCGCTAGCGCCTGACGCCGACCCGCACGCGGTCGAGGAAGCCGCAGAGTCCCTCCTAAGCGGACAGGGGCGGGCGCTTGCCGGCGGCGAGCGGGCGGCGCTGGAGAGCGAGTCGGATGCGAGCCGGCGCAGCGACGGCTCGATCCTGCTGGGCACGATGGCATCGATAGCCGCGTTCGTGTCGATTTTCGTTGTCGCGTCGACGTTTGCGCTGTCGGTCGCGCAGCGCCGGCGCGAGCTCGGCCTGCTGCGGGCGGTCGGGGCGACGCCGCGCCAGGTGCGGCGCATGATGTTCGGTGAGGCGCTGGGGGTGGGCGTGGTCGCCTCGGCGTGCGGGGCGTTGCTGGCGATACCTTTGACACCCGCCTTCGCGGCGATGCTTGAGCGCGCACAGCTTGTGGCGCAAGGGTTCTCGCCGGTCGTGCGGGGTTGGGCGCTGGCGGCGGCGGCCGCCGCGGGGCTGATCGTGGCGCTGGCGGGCGTGTGGAGTGCGTCGCGCCGGGCCGGGAGGGTCAGCCCGCTGGAGGCGTTGCGGGAGGCGGCGGTCGACCGGCGGCCGATGACCGCGGGCCGGTGGGGTTTCGGCGTGCTGTTCGGGTTGGGCGGTCTGGGGCTGGCATTCGGGTCGGCGGCGTCGGGGCCTTCGGCGGTGCTCAGCGCGGCGGCGTTCGCGGCGATGGCGCTCATCGTCGGGCTCACTCTGCTTGCGCCCGTTATCATCCCGCCGATCGCGCACGCCGTGGCCTGGCCGCTGTCGCGGCTGCGCGGCGCCACGGGACTGCTAGTGCGGGAGAACATGCTTGTCGCGGTGCGGCGCACTGCGTCGACCGCCGCTCCGGTGCTGGTGACCGTGGGCTTCGCCGCCGTCGTCACCGGGGTCATCGCCACATTCGGGGTGGCCGTGCGGGAGGACGGGACCATGGACGCGCGGCCGCGGGGCGAGGTCGTGGTGCTGCCGGACGGGACGCCGGGGCTCTCGGATGCGGCGGTGGCGGCGGTCGGCAGCGGCGGCGAGGGATCCTTGATGTCGACCATCTACGCGACCCTGGGCAACGGTCAGGTGTGGCCGGTCGAGGTGGCCGGGGTCAGGCCGGACATCTTCGTGCTGGCGCCCGATGAGATCGCCATCGCCGGAGGGTACGCGGGCGCGCTCAACTGGAAACCGGGGGAGAGCGTGGAAGTCGTCTTGGCGGACGGGGAACGGAAGTCGTTGCGCGTCAAGGAGATTACCGATGACATCGATGATGATGCCTTGGCGGGCGGTGCCGTGCTTGCGCGTTCCGTGGTGCGGGAACACGATGGGAACGCCTTGACGGATGCGGTTTTCGTGCGGGGTGAGGGCGCGGGAGCGGTCCAAGCGCGCTTGGGCGGGCTGGGCGCGGTCGCGTCCGACCCGGAAACCTATGCGCGAGCACGGGTGGTGCGGGAGGAACGGCTGATCCGGCTCGTGGTCCTCGTCATGGTTGGGCTCTCGCTGGCTTACACGGCCATCGCGATCGCCAACACGCTGCTGATCGCGACGACCGCACGGGTGCGCGACTTCGCCGTGCTGCGCCTGGCCGGCGCGACGAACGGCCAGGTGGCGGCGATGGTCGCGGCCGAAGCCGGGGTGGTGGTCGGGATCGGAGCCGCCCTGGGGCTGGTGGTGGCGCTGGTCGCGGTTGGCGGGGTCGCATGGGCGCTGACCAGGGACATCGGGGTGAGCATCCCGTTGGAGATGGACTGGCCGGTGATGGGGATCGTGTTCGGGGCCTGCCTGCTGCTGGCGCTGGCGGCCAGCGTGGTGCCGGCACGGCTGAGCCTGCGCACGGTGCACTTGTCAGGCGAGTAAATGCCGGGCGGGGGTGGCGGGCGCGGATGGCGGGCGAGCGAGCCGCCCGATGCCTTGGCGCGCCCCCTGCGTTAGTGGCAAAAAGTAGCTACAGCATGGCCGGGCTGTTGAGACATTTTGCCGCTTAGGTCGGCGGTTAGCTCGGCGGTTGGGTCTCGTACTCGGTGATCTGGGCGATGCGGCGGGCGTGGCGCTCTTCGCCGCAGAAGGTGGTGTCGAGGAACGCCAGCACGATCGCGGTAGCCTCCTGCGCCGAGTGCTGGCGGGCGCCGATGCCCACGACGTTGGCGTCGTTGTGCTGCCGCGCGAGCTGGGCCGTCTCAAGGTTCCAGGCGAGCGCGGCCCGCACCCCGCGCACCTTGTTCGCTGCGATCTGCTCGCCGTTGCCCGACCCTCCAATCACGACACCGAGGCTGCCCGGATCGGCCACGACCCGGGAAGCGGCATCGAAGCAGTAAGGCGGGTAGTCGTCCCCGGCGTCATACTCCGCGGCGCCGACATCGACCACGTCGAAACCGCGCTCCGTCAAGGCGCCCACGAGGTGGGTCTTGAGCTCGAATCCGGCGTGATCGGCCGCGACATAGACTCGCATACGCGTGATCATAGTTGGGCCTATGGTGACGTACCGCTCGGCGGGTCTGGGCGGTGCCATCCCGCCTGCGATTCCTCAATCTCGGCGACACTTTCGGCGACGACGAGGCCGGCCCGCGCCTTGGGGGTGAACCAGGTGCTCTTGCGCGGCATCTTCTGCCGGGCCAGGTTGACCTCGATAAAGTCGGGCACGGTCACCGGATCGATGAGGATCGCCAGGTCGGCGCGGCCCTCATCCACCTCGCGCCGCAGCCACGACTCAGGGTAGTCGCCGCCGACATAGGTGATCCGCTTGTCGCCGGGCTCCAGGCCCAGCGCGCGGCCCAGCAGCTCCCGCTCCACGAGCGCGTGATCGAGGTTGTCGACGAAGCCGAGCGCGGGATCGCGCGGCAGGGTGATCGTGCGCTCACCGCCCTCGCGCGTGTAGACCCGCACGTGAGCGCCCTCGGCCGCCCATGGAAGCTCAGGCGTGATCCCCCGCACCAGGCGGTTGTAGGGCTTGATCTCGACGGAGGCCGGCGTCGTCACCACGGCCAGGAAGCGGGGCAGCCCGCCGGTCTGCGCGGCGAGGCTGCGGTGATTGCCGTCCGCCACCACGAGCTCGCCGCCCCCGGCGAGTTCGATCAACTCGGGCGCGTCTTTTTTAACCCAGATTTGGTGGGTACCCCCGGCGGCGTCAAGATCGGTGGCGTCGGGTGCTCCGGCCTCGGCGCAGGCCTTGGCCAGGGCGTTGTGCAGCTCGTCGCCGCGGCCAGTTTGCAGCAGCAGCACCGGGGAGAGCAAGTGTCCCAAGGCTTCCGCCAGCGCGACCCGCTCGCGCACCTTCTCCGGGAAGACGTCCTCGTTGCGGAGGACGATCCCAGGCTCGTCGGCGCTCGTCGAGATCTGGTCGGTGTCGACCATGCACCACAGGCCGTAGGAGACCGACTCGCCACGGGTGATGCGATAGAGCACCACGACGTCATGCTCCGGCCGGTACAAGCCGTCGCGCTTGGCGCCCTCGAGGCGGGCCACGGCGTCGGGCAGCGCTTCGGCGAACGTCTTGCCCAGGCTGGCCGGGGCATAGTGGGGCATCTCTATCGCCAGGGCGCTGCCCGGCTGGGCCTCGATGATCCTGGTGATCTCGGTCTCGTCGGCGAACTCGTCATAGTTCTGCGCGCCTGTCCCACCCGTGGTGATCCAGGCAGCCGGGATCGGGTGCACGACTGTCACGACTGCCCAAGGTACACCGCCGAGTTATCCGGCCGGGATGAGCTCCGGCTCATCGGGCTTGGGTGCCGGGCGACCCGCTGTGCCCCGGACGACCGACCAGTGATTGTCCTCGAAGCAGACGTATCCGGTACCCAGGCATGCTTGAATCGCCTCCAAAGGAGCGTCCAAGCGCCAAACGGGAGGCGTTTGTTCGGCCGTGAAATCCATGGTCTACCCAACGTCGCCGACCACTCCCGGGTGACGCTCTTGATGTGAAACACTCGCTTCGTGACGGGTATACACAATCTTGCCCAGAGCGAGGCCGCCACCAGGGCCGAGCTGCTGGACGTGACCTCCTACGACATCGCCCTTGACCTGACCGACGGCTCAGGCAACCCCGGCGCTGGCACGTTCCCGTGCGTCACCACCGTGCGGTTCACCTGCTCCGCGCCGGGTGCCTCCACCTTCATCGAGGTGGCCGCGGTCCAGCTGCTGCGGGCGACGCTCAACGGGGTCGAGCTTGACATCGACGGTTGGACCCCCGACGCCGGCCTGGTCCTGCCGGGGCTTGCGGCGGACAACACGCTGGTGGTCGAGGCGAGATTCCCGTTCTCCTCGTCGGGGCAGGGCATGCACCGCGCGGTCGACCCGGCCGACAAAGAGGTCTACATCTACAGCCAGTTCGAGACGAACGACGCGCAGCGCGCCTTCGCCTGCTTCGACCAGCCCGACCTGAAGTCGGTGTACACGTGGCACGCCCGCGTGCCCAGCCACTGGAAGGTCGTCTCAAACTCGCCGGTCGCCGCGATCGATGACACCGTCCTCGACAAGACCGTCCACTTTGAACGGTCCGCGCGGATGTCGACCTATGTCACCGCGCTGTGCGCCGGGCCCTACCATGAGGTGCGCACGATGCACGACGGCATCGACCTCGGCCTGTTCTGCCGGGCGTCCGTCGCCGAGCACTTCGAGGCGGACGAGCTGTTCGAAATCACCAAGCAGGCCTTCGACTTCTTCCACGCGCAGTTCGGCGTGCGCTACCCGCTGCCAAAGTATGACCAGCTTTGGGTGCCGGAGTTCAACGCCGGGGCGATGGAGAACTTCGGCTGCATCACCCACGCGGACGCCGTCTACATCTTCCGTTCCGCCGTCACCGACTTCGAGCGCGAGCAGCGGGCCAACACCATCAGCCACGAGCTCGCGCACATGTGGTTCGGCGACCTCGTCACCATGCGGTGGTGGGACGACCTGTGGCTCAACGAGTCCTTCGCCGAGTGGGCGTCCCATTGGTGCAACTCGCAGGCCACCCGCTTCACCGACGCCTGGACGACGTTCCTGTCGCTGCGGAAGAACTGGGGCTACGGGCAGGATCAGCTCTCCAGCACCCACCCGGTCTACTGCGAGATGCCCGACGTCGCCGCCGTCGAGGTGAACTTCGACGGCATCACCTATGCCAAGGGCGCCAGCGTCATCAAGCAACTGGTGGCCTATGTCGGCATCGACGCGTTCCTCACCGGGCTGCGGACCTACTTCCAGCGCCACGCATGGGGCAACGCCACCTTCACCGACCTGCTCGACGCGCTCGAGGAGGCATCCGGCCGGCGCCTGGACGCCTTCGCGGCGGCGTGGCTCGAGACGGCTCAGGTAAACACGTTGCGGCCCTCGGTGTCGATCAACGACGGAGTGTACGAGTCGGTGACGATCCAGCAGGAGGCGCCCGCCAACCACCCGACCCTGCGCCCCCACCGCCTCGGCGTCGGCCTCTACGACCTCGTCGACGGCGTGCTGACCCGGCGGGAACGGATCGAGATCGATGTGGCCGGGGAGTCGACGGTGGTTAGCGAGCTCGCCGGCGTTCGCGTCCCGGATCTGTTGCTGCTCAACGACGAAGACCTCACTTACGCCAAGCTCCGCCTCGACGAGCGCTCGCTCGCCACGGTGGTGCACCACCTCAGCGGCATCCAGTCGTCCCTTGCGCGGGCGCTGTGCTGGGCCGCCGCCTGGGACATGGTGCGCGACGCCGAGATGGCCGCGCGGGACTACGTGGAGCTGGTGACGCGGGCGCTGCCCAAGGAGCGCGACATCAACCTCGTGTCGACAATCATGCGCTTCGTCTCCACGGTCCTGTCGCAGTACACCGACCCGGCCTGGATCCCCGCCGGATGGCGGCTGGTCGCCGAGGCGTCGCGGCAGGCCATCGCCGACCAGCCGGCCGGAAGCGGCTTCCAGCTCGCGTGGACGAGGATGTTCATCAGCGCGGCCCGGACCGAGGACGAACTGGCCACACTCAAGGACTGGCTGGCGGGTTCCGGGGTACCCACCGGGGTGAAAATCGAAGGCGAGCTGCGGTGGCAATTGGTGCAAGCACTCGTCGCCAACGCCGCCGCCGATCCGTCGCTCATCGGCGACGAACTGGCCGCCGACCAGACCTCCGCCGGTGAGATCGGCGCAGCGACGGCCACGGCGCTGGTCCCCACACTCGCCTCGAAAGAGTCGGTGTGGCTGGAGATGACCACCGAACCCGAGCTGGTCAACTCGCGAAACCGCGCGCTCATCTACGGTTTCCAGCACCCCGCGCAGGTCGAGCTGACGGCGCCGTTCATGCGCCGCTTCTTCGAGGAGGCCGCCAACGTGTGGAAGATCCGCGACAGCGAACCGGCCCAGGAATTCATGATTCTCAGCTATCCGGTGTACCAGGTTTCGCCGGAAACCGTTGCGGCCGCTGAAGCTTGGCTCGCCGAGGACGGCCATCCGGCGCCGCTGCGGCGGCTCATCGCCGAGGGCAACGACCGCGTCAAGCGCTCGCTTCAGGCCCGGGAACGGGATGCCGCCGCTAGTTGAGGGCATTCGAGGGGGAGCCTGCCCTCAGTCGCGGGTTCCTAGGGCCTGCGGTCCACTGGGAGCCGCGGCGCTCGGATCGGAGGTGAGGTGTGCGCGTCATGCGTCTTGCGCTGATCCTCACGGTCGTGCTGGCCGGGTGTAAGGCGGGCAAGGAGGATCCGCCGTCGGTGACGACCACCGCGCTGGGCAAAGCGCCGTGTCCGGTCACGGTCGGGGATGCGGGCGCGCGGCCGCCCGAGGGCATCGACCCGGCGAGCCGGCCGGTCGCTTGGGCGACGGCCGATTCCTATTGGTACGGCAACGAAGCGTTGTGGGTGAGGCTGCCCCCGGCATCGACACTGAAGCTGGCGTCCGGCGGGGTCAAGTTTCCGTGGTGGCGGGTCAAGACCGGCGCTCTGAGCGTGCAGGCACGCCCGGAAGCCGGCGGCGAGATGATCGCCGCGCATGTGCCGGAGGGCTACGGCGAGTCGGGCTTTCAGGTCAGCGGCCTGCACTTCTCAGGCCCCGGGTGCTGGCGGATCAAGGGCTGGCTAGGGGCGGACACGCTCGAGTTCGTTTTGCGGGTGGAGGGTTAGCGCAAGGGATCGCGCGGCTGCCAACCGCGGCGGACGATTTCCAGCTCGGCCTCGGCGCGGGCGAGGTCCTCGTCGGTGACCCGGGCGGCGTCACGGGCGCGCATGGCGGCGGAGATGCTGACCTGCGAGGCGCCGGGGCCGATAAGCCCGCGCAAGCCGCGCTCGAGGTCGGTGTCGTCGCCGTTATGCCGATCGGTCATGGGGAGAAGGATAACCGTCTCCCCGGGCAACTGCCGGATTAACAGCAGCCGTCCATAGTGGACGTGTCAGGTGACCGCGGTTACGCGCAGCGTGAGCCAGTCGATCAGGGCCCGTTCGTCCCTCAATCCCGCGCGATAACAGGAATAGTGCAGGGCGGCGGCAAAGGCAAGCGACGCCAACGTTATGCCCAGCCACAGGGTGGCCTCACCCCTGGGGGACAGCGCCAATGGGATCGCGCTGCCAGCGATCATGGCGGGGAACAGCAACAAAACGAAGATGCGCGTCTCGAACGGAGTGCCGATGGAACCGACCAGCTTGCTGCCGCCGCCGTCCGACGCGTGGATGCGGGCGTAAAGGATGGGCCGCCAAGAGTTGGGCATCCGCCGCCGGGCCACGAGCGACACCCGGTCGCCGATGATACGGCCGGTGATGAGCCGGCCGCCGGGGCGGTGGTGCCGATGCCGGAGGCCAGCCGCTGCAAGGCCTCGGCCACGCTAAGGGGCGAAACCAGGTGGACTGGGCGTTCGCGCCACGGGGCCAGCAAAGCCATGCGCAAAATTATGCGCCTCAAACGGAATCTATGGGAGTCACTGTAAAGTCGGTACTCCAAAATAGGCCGTATTCCTAACAGTATGCCCACGCAATCCAAAGCAACCCGACGGTACGTAATACAGGACATGGAATACGTCGTGATCGGGGCCGGGCCCGCGGGCCTTCAGGCAGGCTACTTCCTTCACCGGGCAGGGCGGGAGTATGTGGTGCTCGAGGCGGGCCCGACGCCGGGCACGTTCTACCGGACCTTCCCGCGCCACCGCCGCATGATCTCCATCAACAAGCCGCACACCGGGTGGAACGATCCGGAGAAGGACCTGCGCGTCGACTGGAACTCGCTGCTGTCCGACGACGAGAAGCTGCGCTTCACCCGCTACACCGGAAAGTACTTCCCGCACGCCGACGACTACGTGCGCTACCTCACCGATTTCGGCGAAGACCTAGCCCTCAACATCAGGTGCGACTCGCGAGTGCGCCAGATATCCAAGGGTTTTGTGGTCACATGCGAGGACGGCACCACCTACGATGCCGAGCGGGTCATCGTGGCGACCGGCTTCGGCGCGCCCCACCTGCCGCCCGTGCCCGGCATCGAAAACGCCGAGCTTTACTGGGACGTCTCGACCGACCCGCAGGAGTTCACCGGCAAGAAGGTCTTCATCATCGGCAAGGGCAACTCGGCCTTCGAGACCGCCGACAACCTCATCGAGCACGCCGCGATCATCCACGTCGCCGGGCCGCGGGCGATCAACTTCGCCTGGCGCACCCACTTCATCGGCCACCTGCGCGCGGTCAACAACAACTTCCTCGACACCTATCAGCTCAAGAGCCAGAACATGGTGCTCGACGGCGAGATCCGCGACATCGAGCGCAGCGAGGACGGCCGCTATGTGGTCACCTTCTCCTACGCCCGCAGGGACAAGGTGGTCCAGCTCGCCTACGACCGCGTGATCGCCTGCACCGGCTTCAAGATGGACTCGAGCATCTTCGCCCCCGACTGCACACCCGAGCTGACCGTCAACGGCCGCTTGCCCGCCCTTACTCCGGAATGGGAATCCGTCAACATTCCTGGGCTTTACTTTGTGGGTACCCTCACGCAGTCCCGCGATTTCAAGAAGTACACAAGCGCCTTCATCCACGGCTTCCGCTATGGCATCCGCGCGCTGGTGCACATGCTGGAGCAGAAGCACCACGGCGTCGAGTGGCCCTATCGCACGGTCCAGCCGGACGAAATGGCCGACGCGGTGCTTGAGCGGATCAACCGCACCTCCGCCCTGTTCCAGCAGTACGGTTTCATGTCCGACGTGCTCACTCCGGACGGCCGCTACTACGAGGAGATGCCCCTTGACTACGTGCCTTTCCCGCATT
>Ga0075431_100002211_pt1 | contig 18637 bp, 24 predicted proteins | sample RhiMetdeltSRZDD5_FD_75297 | JGI IMG/M metagenome (GOLD analysis project Ga0075431, IMG submission 75297) | Populus rhizosphere microbial communities from Tennessee, USA - Rhizosphere MetaG P. deltoides SRZDD5 | ecosystem: Host-associated > Plants > Roots > Rhizosphere > Soil | place: USA... | reverse complement strand
GTCAAGGCGATCTTCGCGGAAGACGAGACGCCCGATCAGTGGAAGAGCTTCATCGAGCTCAACAAGCAGTTCTTCAAGGACAACCCGGGCGTGAAGCCCGCTACGAAATCCTGAGCGGTCGCCGTTCTCGCCTGTCCGATCGGGCCCCCGCGTACCGGGGGCTCTTCGTTTCTGGGCAGACCGCCCAGCGCGCAGGGCAGATCGCGCGCGTCCCCTGCGCCAACGGCGCGAATTCTGCGACGCGCGCATGTGGCACGCGCGTCGCACCGACCACGACGCATGAATGCGACTTCGACTCCGGACGTCTCGCCCCTCGCGCGGCCCGTCGGCTATCACGGCGCCGTGTGCGACTTCAAACGCCGGCTCATCGAGGCCACGCTGCATCAGGCGCGCGGTAATCGCACCCACGCCGCTCGCGCGCTGGGGCTTCAGCGCACGTATCTCTTGCGCCTGATCCGCGAGCTGAACGTGGCGGCACCGCCGCCGCCGGTCCGCCGCCGGGTCGGTTGACATGGGGGGCCCCGAAATGGCCCCCATGTCCCCCCAAACGCTCGACCCGCCCCGGCAAAGCCGTGGCGCGTCTCGATGGCGCACTGAGCGTTGGTGGAGCTATCGGAAGCGGCGCGGGGAAATTGACCTTTCGCGCGCGGCCCGGCAAGCTTGGCGGCGGCATGGCGAATGTCTACGTCGCAGGCGCCGGAATGACGCGGGTCGGCCGTCGCAGCGAGCCGCTCCAGGAGCTCATGGCCGACGCCGCCCATGGTGCGCTCGCCGAAGCCGGGATCGAGCGGCCGGGCATGGTGGTGGTCGCCGCCATGAACCCCGAGGAGTTCCTCGGCGACGGTAACTTCGCCTCCAACGTCGCGACGTACCTCGGTCTTGCCGACACGCCGGCCATCCGGGTGGAGACCGCGACGTCGTCGGGCGCCGCCGCCTTCTACGCCTCCTTCGCCCAGGTGGCCGCCGGCCTCTATCAGTCCGTGCTGGTCGTCGGCGGCGAGAAGATGACCCACCTCCTCACGCCGAAAGTCTCGGAGATCATCGGCCGCTCGATTGACCCGTACGAGCGCTCCTACGGCGCCACCATGCCCGCCCTGGCCGGCCTGATCACGCGCGCGCTCCTCGCGCGCAAGCTCGTGACGCCCCGCGAGATTGCCCAGGTGGCGGTGAAGAACCATGCCAATGCGGCGCTGAACCCGTACGCGCACTTCCAGCAGGCGGTCACTCCGGAGGAAGTCATGGAGAGCCGGATGGTGGCCGAGCCGCTGCGGTTGCTCCATTGCTGCCCGATCTCCGATGGTGCGGCCGCGCTCGTGCTGACCGCCGAGCGCGGACCGGTGCGTGTGGCCGGCATCGGGCAGGGGACCGACACGCTCGCGGTGCGACACCGCGAGTCGCTCACGAGCTTCAAGGCCAATCGCATGGCCGCGCGCGCCGCGTTCCAGATGGCGGGCTTCGGGCCCGAGCGTGTGGACTTCGCCGAGCTTCACGACGCGTTCGCGCCGTTCGAGCTGATCTCGCTCGAGGACATCGGTCTCGTTCCGCCCGGCAAGGCCGGGCGCGTGACACTCGACGGCGAGACAGCGCGTGACGGGCGACTGCCCATCAACCCGTCGGGTGGCCTGAAGGCGCGTGGCCACCCGCTGGCCGCCACCGGCATCGCCCAGATCGTGGAGTGTGTCTGGCAGCTGACGCGGCGCGTGGGCGCACGCCAGGTGCCGGGCCGTGTCGCGCTCGCGCATTCGATCGGGGGTCTGGCGACGAACAACTGGGTGACCATCCTGGAGGCCGCGTGAAGACGGTGGAGACGCGCATCCCGGCCTCGCGCTGTCCGCGCTGCCAGGCGGTCGTGGCGCCGCCGGCCTCGTACTGTCCGTGGCATCCGGTGGCCATGACGCCGACGACCGTCGCCGGCGTGGGCGAGATCGTCTCGTTCACCGTGCTCCACTCGGCGCCGGAGGGATTCCGCTCGCCGCTGAACATCGCCATCGTGGAGCTGGAGGGGGGGGCGCGCTTCGTGTGCCACGGCGATGAGACGCGTGGCCTGAAGATCGGGTCCTCGGTGGCGATCGAGGCGATCGACGACGTCTACTACTTCTCGCACCTGGGCGCGCTCGAGCGCGCGCGGCTGTTCTGGCGTCGTGCCGGTCACGCCGGTGATCGCGCCAACGCCATCGCGCGGAGCCTGGCCAAGCGGGTGTGGAACAGGGGGCCACGTGGCAGCTGAGCAGCCGATGAAAGGCGTGCGCGTTCTCGACCTCACTCGCGTGCTGGCGGGACCCTACTGCGCCATGCTGCTCGGCGACATGGGGGCCGAGGTCATCAAGGTGGAAGAGCCGGGCAAGGGGGACGACACGCGAGGCTGGCCGCCGTTCGCCGGCGGCGAGTCGACGTACTTCATGTCCGTCAACCGCAACAAGAAGAGCATCACGCTCAATCTCAAGGCTCCCGAGGGCCGCGAGATCCTGAAGCGCCTCGCCCGGAAGAGCGACGTCGTTCTGGAAAACTTCCGCACGGGCACCATGGAGAAGCTCGGCCTCGGCTATGCGACGCTCGCCAGGCTCAACCCGCGACTCGTCTATTGCGCGATCTCCGGGTTCGGCGAATCCGGCCCGGAGTCTCACCGCGGCGGCTACGATCTGATCGTGCAGGCGGAGTCGGGAGTGATGGACCTCACCGGCTTTTCCGATGGACCGCCGGTGAAGGTGGGCAACTCGATCGCCGATCTGGTCGCCGGCATGTCGGGCGCTCATGGCGTGACGCTGGCGCTGCTGGCGCGGCAGAAGACGCGGCGGGGTCAGAAGGTCGAGATCGCCATGCTCGACGTGATGGCGTCGCTCCTCACGTATCAGGCCGGCATGTACTTGAACGCCGGCCGCACGCCGGCCCGGCGCGGCAACGAGCATCCCTCGATCGTGCCGTACGAAGTGTTCAAGGCCGCCGACGGCTACCTCGCCCTCGGCGTCGCGAACAACTCGCTCTGGGAGCGCTGCTGTGCAGCGCTGGAACGGCCGGATCTGGCCAAGGACCCGCGCTATGCGACGGAGGCGGCGCGGGTCGAGAACCGCGCCACGCTGGTGCCGCTGCTCAACCAGGTGCTCGGGGGGCGAACGGGCGAGGACTGGATGAAGCGATTGGGGGCGGTGGGTGTGCCGGCCGGACGCATCCGGACGGTGCCCGAGGTGTGCGAGAGCGAGCATCTGCGCGCGCGCGGGATGCTCGTGGCGCTCCCACACGCGAAGGCGGGCACGGTGAAGATGATGGGCGTCCCGATCCGGCTGCACGGCACGCCGGGCAAGGCACAAACGGCGGCGCCGGTGCTCGGCGCCCACACCGATGTCGTGCTCACGCGTGTCCTCGGCCTCCGTCGGGCCGAGGTGCAGCGGCTGCGCCGGGCGGGCGTGCTCTAGCGTGGATCTCACGCCGGTCACGCTGAAGGGCCGCTGGCTCACGCTCGAGCCTATCGACGCACGGCATGCGGAAGGTCTCTTCGACGCCATGCAGGACGACGAGGTCTGCCGCTATCTGACCTGGCCGCCGCCGAAGGCGCTCGGCGAGACGCTGACCCTGATCCAACAGGCGCAGGAGGACATGGCGAGCGGTCACGCGCTGACGTACGCGCAGATCTGGAATGCGACGGGTCGTCCCATCGGCTCGACGCGCCTGCTCGACGTTCGTCCCAGGGATCGGCAGGTGGAGATCGGCGCTACCTTCCTCGCGCGCCAGTACTGGCGGACGCCGGCCAACACGGAGTCGAAGTTTCTCTTCCTGCGGTATTGCTTCGAGACGCTCGGCTGCGTGCGGGTGGCGCTCAAGACCGATGGGCGCAATGTCCGCTCACAGGAGGCGATCGCGCGGCTGGGCGCCGTGCGAGAAGGGGTGCTGCGACGCCACATGAACGTTCGCGGCTATCAGCGTGACACGGTGTACTTTTCCATCCTCGACAATGAGTGGCCGGCCGTGAAGGCGCGGCTCGAGGGGCGCCTGGCCGGTTAGCGTCGCGCGCCGACGATCACGAGCACGATGCCCCCGACGAGGGCGAGTCCGCCGAGCACCGGGGGCAGCGGAATCGTCTTCTCGCGCTTCGCTTCCACCTTGAGCGGGCCAAGGTCCACGACTTTCTCGTTGGTGGTGTACGTGATGCCCTGATACGCCAGCGCCACCACTCCGAGGACGATCAGGATCACCCCGATGATGGTGATCGGCTTCATGTGCGCCCTCCTCTCAGCCGCGTTCCCTCAGTTGACGTGCAACAGCGATGCCCGACCGCACATTCCTGTGCGCATCGCGATTTAGCACGCCCTCGTGCCGCTCGCGCCGCACGTCCGGGGCGCTCGTGCTACCCGAGACGGGAAACGTCTTGGACACCGCCGAATCTTGACACCCCACCGGCCACTGGCCCATCATGGCCGAGCCCTCTGCGAGAGGGTGGAGGGCGAAGAATGCGTCGTTTGATCAAGATTTACGACACCACTCTTCGAGATGGGACCCAGGGCGAGGGCGTCTCCTTCTCGATGGAAGACAAAGTCCGGCTGGCCTCGCGGCTGGACGCGCTCGGCATCCACTATATCGAGGGCGGCTGGCCAGGCAGCAACCCAAAGGACCTCCGGTTCTTCGCCCGCATGCAGGACGTCACGCTCAAACACGCCAAGCTCGCGGCGTTCAGCATGACGCGCCGGGTGGGCGGCACCGCGGCGTCCGACGCCAACATGCAGGCGCTCATCACCGCCGGCGCTCCGGTGGCCACGATCGTCGGCAAGGCATGGGACTTCCACGTCGCCCAGGCGCTCGGCACCACGCTCGAGGAGAACCTGGCGATGGTGCGCGATACGATTGCCTTCCTCCGCCCGAAGATGGACGAGGTCCTGTTCGATGCCGAGCACTTCTTCGACGGCTTTCGCGCCAACCGGGACTACGCGCTGGCGACGCTGCGGGCGGCCGAGAGCGCCGGCGCCCACTGGCTCGTGCTCTGCGATACCAACGGCGGCACCCTCCCGGCGGATCTCGTCGAGATCCTCCGGGTCGTGAAGGCCGCGGTGACGGCGCCGCTCGGCATTCACGTCCACAACGATGCCGAGTGCGCGGTGGCCAATTCGCTAGCCGCGGTGGCCGAGGGCGTCACCCAGGTGCAGGGGACCATGAACGGCTTCGGCGAGCGCTGCGGCAACGCCAACCTCGTGTCGATCATCCCGAGCCTCGTGCTGAAGATGGGCATCGATTGCATCCCCGAGGCGCATCTGCGCGAGCTGCGCGACGTCTCGCGCTTCGTGTCCGAGCTGGCGAATCGCAAGCCGTGGGACGCGCAGCCGTACGTCGGCGACTCGGCGTTCGCGCACAAGGGCGGCATGCACGTCTCGGCCGTCCTGAAGCATCCCGAGACCTACGAGCACATCAACCCCGAGCGGGTCGGCAATCATCGTCGCGTGCTGGTGTCCGAGCTGGCCGGCCGATCGAACATCGTCTGGAAGGCGCGCGAGTTCGGCATCGACATCGATCAGGACACGCCGGATTCGCGCCGAATTCTCGAGCGCCTGAAGCAGCTCGAGGACGAGGGTTTCCAGTTCGAGGGTGCCGAGGCCTCGTTCGAGCTCCTGATGGAGCGCGCGGTCGGCCGTCACCGGCCGTACTTCGACCTCGACGCCTACCGCGTGATCGTCGAGGAGCAGAGCGGGGACGACGAGCCGGTGGCCGAGGCGACCGTGCGCGTGAAGGTCAAGGGCATCCTCGAGCACACGGCGGCGGCCGGCAACGGTCCGGTGAACGCACTGGACCACGCGCTGCGCAAGGCGCTCGAGCAGTTCTATCCCAACCTCAAGGAGATGGGTCTGCTCGACTACAAGGTCCGCATCCTCGACGAGTCCAAGGGCACCGCCGCCAAGACCCGTGTGCTGATCACCTCGGGCGACACGCGCGAGACGTGGGGAACGGTGGGCGTGGCCGATAACATCATCGAGGCCTCCTGGCTGGCGCTCGTGGATTCCGTGGAGTACAAGCTGCGCGCCGACGATCGGCGGGGCCAGGCGTGACCATCGTCGTCGTCGACGACGAGCCCTCCATCGTTCGCATGTGCGTCCAGGTGCTCCAATCGAAGGGGCACACGGTCACCGGCTTCACGAAAGCGCCCGAGGCCCTGACGCATCTCGGCGCCACACCGACCGACCTGCTGGTCGTCGACTACAAGATGCCCGAGCTCACCGGGCTCGAGTTCGTGAAGAAGGCCTGGCAGCTTCGCCCCGGGATGCGCGTGGTGATGATCACGGCGCACGGCACGCGCGAGGTCATGGCGAAGGCCAACGAGAGCGGTGTGCAGACGATCGTGCTGAAGCCGTTCACGCCCGGTGAGCTCGCCGAGGGCGTGGCCAAAGCGGTCGGGCAGCTCGGCGGCGAGGCGCGCTGAGCGTTCTTCAGGGTCGTCGGATCGCGTGGCCGCTCAGCTCGCGGGCCCAGGCGGTGACGTTGCCGCACCTCGCGGGCGGGGTGCGACAGATGAACCCTTCGGCCCACGCCAGCTCGAACGTCTCCGGCTGCCGAGGATCACCGCCGGTCGGCCGGAACGCCCCGCTGGTCAGGTGCGGCGGTGCCGCCGGACGACCGACGTCGAGCGGAGCCGGGAAGGCGACGGACTCGAGCCGCTGCCCGACGATGTCTCCGTGTCCGTTGCCTTCCGGGCTCCAGAACACGAAGTGCATCCGGCCACTGCCAAGGCGCGTGAGCCGGAGCCGACCTCGGCCGACGAGCTCACCGCGGCTGGTGATCGTATCGCCGGCTTCATAGCGCGAGAGCATGGCGGCCGAGCGCCACTCGAAGTCGTAGGAGACACCGGGGGGCGCCGTCTGCGCGGTGAGCAGGAAGACGGCGGCCAGCGCGGCCCGCATGTCGCCGTCATTCGTGCAACGCACGTGCCCGGCACGACCGCCACTCAGACCCCCCGGGACCGGCGCCACGCGCGGATCTGCTCCGCGTGCTCGCGATAGTGGTGGGCGCTATTGTTGTCCACGACCTTCCAGGCTGTCTTGCCCGGCTGGAAGCGGTCGGCGGGCACGGCGGCGGCCGCGTGCATGAAATACTCGTGCGACTTGTCGAATTCGAGGAGCACGTCGGCCACCGGGTCCTTCCGGCACGCCGCGGCGAACTTGGCGTTCCAGGCATCGACGTCGTCGTAGGAAACGCCATCCGGGATGGGCTTCTCGCCCCGGGCCAGCCGCTCCAGTGCAGGGCCCATCTCGCGGTGCCAGCCCGAGATATGCGCGATGATGTCCCGGATCGACCACGTTCCGAGCCATACCTCGGTCATGTGCGCCTCGTTCAAGCCCTGGAGGCTTTCGTGCAAGGCCTTGTAGTCCCGGGCCGCCTGGTTGAGCAGCTCGTCCTTGGTGGAGGAGGTGTGCGTCACGGCCAACTCTCCTTGTCTGGGGGCTCTGTCGGCTATTCTACGGCCATGCACGACGACATGGTCGCCGACATCTCGTCGCACCTCACCAGGCGCCTGCCGGATTGCCGGATCACCACGAAGTTCGACGCGTTTCGCGACGCGCAACGCTTCAAGATCCGCCACGGGCGCATCGCCACCCACTTTCTCCTCGTCGAGGAAGGCGCTGTCGAAGTCTACAAGCACGACGAGCTGATGAAGCTGCTGGACCGCGCCGTCGAGCGAATGCGCCAGACCTCGACCGACGTCGAGGTGCTCGTCACCAGGCACGGGATTCGCGGCGATTAGTGCCCCCTTCTTCGCTAGTACGTGCCGGGTCGGATTTGTTTGTAGAGGTCCTTGAGCTTGTCGGCGGTGAAGTCTTTTGACTGGCAGAGGGCGATGATCTTGCGCTCGTCGGCCTCCACGGCGGCCACCGCCTCCGGGAGCTTGGGGGCGCACTCGGGCGGGATGGTCACCACGCCGTGCTGATCCGCGTGGATCAGATCGCCCGGCTTGACCCACAGCCCCGCGACCTTCACCGGCAACCCGAAGTCCACCATGTGCACGTACGCGTGCGAGACGCTCACGTGCGCGGCCGCGAACTGGAAGCCGAGCGCGCGCACCTCGTCGAGATCGCGCACGGAGCCGTCGGTCACGGTGCCGACGCAGCCGAGCGCCTTGTGAATGTTGGCCTGGACCTCGCCCCATTGCGCGCCCTGCCCGCGGGGCTCGTCGAGATCGTGGACCACGATCACGCGCGGCGCCGGAATCGTGAGGATGTAATCCCACCAGCCGTAGGTGCTCGCGCGGTGCCCCTGGAGTGGCGCGGGCTCGGCCCGGATCACGGCCGTGGCGGCGTAGCCGACCATCGGCCCCAGCTCGGGAAAGAGCGTGCGGATGTCGGACGACATCTGTCCCTGGTTGCGCGGGCGCAGGTTGAAGGTCTCGATCCCGTTGGCGATGCTGGGACTGCTGATCTTCTTCAACGCGTCGATCACGGCGGGCTCCTTCCCTGGGATGAAGATCAGATGGCCTCGCGCCGCTGCTTGATGAGCAGGGCACGCAGCGCATCCGCCGTCGTCTGGACGGACTCGAGGTTCGGGTTCACGGCCAGCGCCTGCTCGAAGCGCTCGAGCGCGCGCGCGGGCTCGTCGAGCTGCAGCCAGATCATGCCGTAACCGCTCAGCGCCCCGAAGTGCTGCGGGTTACGACGCAGGACCTCGTCGCAATCGGCGGCGGATCGCCGCCATTCGCCGAGGAGGTAGTAGGCCGTCGCCCGCTTGTTCCAGCCTTCGGCGAAGTCCGGACGGCGGCGGATGATCTCGCTGAACGTCTCCACCGACGCCTCGAGTTGCCCGCCGCGCATCTGGCCGACGCCGATCGCGAGGATGTCGTCGATAGCGTCGTCGCCCGAGCGGCTCCACACCGCCCACAGCGCGGCCTCCGCGAGGCGGCGCACCTGCGCGTCGGGATCCCGGAGCGCGCGGACGAGCGCCGGCGCATCGGCCATGGTGCCGGTCTCGCTCAGCGCCGAGGCGCCGAGTCGGCGGGCCTCGACATCGGAGGCCGTGAGCGCGGCCAGCGCGTCGGCGCGGCTCGCGCCGGCCGCTGCCGTGGCAGAGAGCGCCAGCGCCGTGAGGGCGGCGGCGAGCGCCCGCGTCACGGCGTGTAGGCCTCGTTGACCTGCGTTGCCGCGAAGCCGGGCTCGCTGCCGCCGCCGGGGACGTAGATGCGCGCACCGATGGCGACGGCGCCGATGCCATGCCGTGGCGTCGGCATCGGTGCCAGCGCGATCCAGCGGTTGCCGGCGGGCTCGTACATCTCGGTCGAGTTGAAGATGCGCAGCGGCGCCTCGCCGCCGAACACCAGCACGCGATCCGGCAGGGCGACGGCCGCCAGCCCACCGCGGCCGCGGGGCAGCGATGGTCCCGTTCGCCAGCTGTCTGTGGCGGGATCGTAGATCTCGACGTTCGCGAACTGGTCGCCCATGAACGAGGTGCGGCCGCCGAGCGCCCACACACGATCGACAAACGCGACCACCGCGAGATGGTCGCGTGCGGTCGGCATCGCGTTGGCGGCCGTCCAGCGGTTGGCCGCCACGTCATAGACCTCGTGGGCGTTGAGCGCGTCGCCGGCGCTCCCGCCGAGCGCGTGGATGCGCTCGCCGAGCGCCGCCGCGCCGAGGGCGCCGCGTGGCGTCGGCATCGGTGTGCGCTTCTCCCAGGTGCCGCGCGCGTCCGTCCACTCGTAGACCGTGTCGAGCGGCGTCCAGCTGAGCCGCCCGCCCGTGTAGCCGCCGAGCACGAACAGGCGATCACCGACGCTGACGGCGGCGGCGTGGTGGACGGCGATGGGCAACGGCGGGCGCGCGTCCCAACTGTTGCTCGCCGGATCGTAACGCTCCACGGTCGCCACCGGCTCGGCGCCGGCACCGAACCCGCCGATGACCCAGACGTGACCGGCGAAGGCCGCCACGGCCACTTCCTGGCGCGCAGTCGGCATGGGCGCGAGCGTTTCCCAGCGGCCGGGCATGCGCTGGTCCACGGGCGCCGGCGAGTACGTCTCGATGCCGACGCAGCCACTCAGCAGCACGAGCACGGCGAGCAGAAGCCGGCGGCTCGTCATGCCCCGGTCAACTCCAGGAACGCGGGCTCGTCGAGGAGGGGGATGCCGAGCCGGCGGCCATCGTCGGCCTTGCTGCCCGGCGCCTCCCCGACCACGACGTAATCGGTCTTGCGCGTCACCGACGCAGTGACGCGGCCGCCGAGCGTCTCGATGCGCTCCCGCGCGGCCTCGCGCGTCAGCGTCAGCAGCGTGCCCGTCAGCACGAAGGTCTTTCCGGCGAGCGGCTTGGGGCCGTCGACGACGGCGCCGCGCTCGGTCAGATCGACGCCCAGCTCACCGAGGGCGCGCAGCATCGTTATGTTGGCGCCCTCGTCGAAGAAGGTGCGCACGGAGGCCGCGATGACGTCGCCGATGCCGTGCACGGCCGCGAGGTCGTCCCGGGTCGCGGCAGCCAGGCGATCCATCGAGCCGAATCGCATGGCGAGGAGCCGGGCCACGCGCTCGCCGACGAGCCGGATGCCGAGAGCATTGAGCAATCGGGCGAGGCCACGCCCCTTCGAGGCGGCGATGGCCCGCGCGAGATTCTCCGCCGACTTCTCGGCGAAGCGCTCCAGCTCGGCCAGGTGGGCGGCCGTGAGCCGATAGAGATCGGCGAAGTTCTTCACGTCGCCGCGGTCCACGAGCTGCTCGATGACGGCGTCTCCGAGCCCCTCGATGTCCATCGCACGCCGCGAGCCGAAGTGCTTGAGCCGCTCCTTGAGCTGCGCCGGGCAGGCGGCGTTCATGCACCGCCAGTACGCCTCGCCCTCGGGGCGGAAGGCGACACCGCCACATGCCGGACAGTGATCGGGAAATGCGTAGGGCGCCGCGTCCGCGGGCCGCTTGACGGCGACCACCTGGACGACGTAGGGGATGACGTCGCCCGCGCGCTCGATGAGCACGGTATCGCCGACGCGGATGTCCTTGCGGCGGATCTCGTCCTCGTTGTGCAGGCTGACGTTGCTGATGGTGACGCCGGCGAGCGCCACCGGCGTGAGCTTGGCCACCGGGGTGAGCGCGCCCGTCTTGCCGACGTTGACCTCGATGGCCTGCACGACGGTGGTGGCCTGCCGGGCGGTGAACTTGTAGGCGATGGCCCACCGCGGGTGATGCGCGGTCGAGCCGAGCCGCCGCTGCAGCTCGAGGGAATCGACCTTGACCACGACGCCGTCGGCGTCGTATCCGAGCGTGTCCCGCTCCGCCTCGAGGCGCGCGCAGTACGCCAGGACCTCGTCGATGGTCCCCGCGCGCGCGGCGCGCGGATTCGTTTTCAGGCCCGCCTCGCGGAGCGCCTCGATGGCGTCGCCGTGGCTGGCCACGCTGAACCCGGGCGCGTGGCCGAGATGGTAGAGGAAGATATCGAGCGGCCGCAGCGCGGACACGGCCGGGTCCTTCTGGCGTACGGCGCCCGCCGCCGCGTTCCGCGGGTTGGCGAATGTCGCCTCGCCCGCTTCCTCGAGGGTCCGATTGAGCCGCTCGAATTCCGCGCGCGGCATGAAGACCTCGCCCCGGATCTCGACCTCCGGCAGCGAGGCCAGCGGTCCCTTGAGGCTCAACGGCAGGCTGCGGACCGTCCGGAGGTTCGCGGTCACGTCCTCGCCGACACGCCCGTCGCCGCGCGTGGCGCCGCGCACGAAGCGGCCGCGCTCGTAGAGGAGCGCGATGCCGAGGCCGTCGATCTTCGGCTCGCACACGTAGCGGAGGGCGGCGCCGGGCAGCGCACGCTTGAGACGCGCCTCGAACTCCCGCAGGTCGTCCGGCGCCATCGCGTTGTCGAGCGACAGCATCGCGGCCCGATGCTCCACGGGGCGAAAGGCGTCGACGGGCTGGCCGGCCACGCGCTGGGTCGGACTGTCGGGCGCCACGAGCTCCGGAAAGGCCGCCTCGAGGTCCCGGAGCTCGCGCATCAGCGCGTCGTACTCCGCGTCGGAGACCTCGGGATGCGCCTCCACGTAGTAGAGGTAGTCGTGGTGGTGGATGGCCTCACGCAGCTCGGTGAGGCGCTGCAACGCGTCGGCGCGCGTCATGCGGCACAGCATAACACTGCGGTCTTTCAGGTGTTCTCGGGTATAGTCCACTGAGATGCGACGCGCGTCAGTGAAAAGCGCCGGGAAGACAAAACGCGCGGCGGCGACGACGGCCTCCGTTCAGGATTACCTCGCGGCGATCTACGATCTCGCGGGCAGCGGCAAGCCCGTCATCGGAGCGCGGCTGGCCAAGCACATGGCCGTCTCCGCTCCGGCGGTCACCGAGGCCGTGCAGCGCATCGCGCGGGGCGGGTACGTGAAGGTCGGGCCACGCAAGGAGCTGACGCTCACGCCGAAGGGCCACCAGATCGCCGAGGTGATGGCGCGCCGGCACCGGCTGCTCGAGCGCTGGCTCACGGACACGCTCGGTCTCGACTGGACGGAGGCGCACGAGGAGGCGCATCGGCTCGAGCACGCGCTCTCGCCGCGGGTCGAAGATCGTCTGGCCGAGATGCTCGGCATGCCGAGCACGTGTCCGCACGGCAACCCGATTCCCGGCATGCCGCGGCCGCCGCGTGTGGAGCTGTTTCCGCTGAACCAGGCGAGAGAGGGCGCGACCGTCGTCGTGGAGCGCATCACCGAGGAAGCGGAGGCCGACAAGAAGCTGCTCGAGTATCTGTGGCGAAACGACGTGCGGCCGGGGCGCCGGCTGAGAATCGTCGAGGTCGCTCCGTGGGCGGGGACGGTCACGGCCGCGGGTGACGACGGGCCGCCGATCGCGCTCGGCCTGCCGGCAGCGGCAAAGATCTGGGTCTATCGACCGACCGACCGATGAGGGGGACACGATGAAGGTCTTCTTTTGGGGGTTGGTGGCGGTGGCGTGCTGCTATGTGGCGTACGCGGGCATGATGTCGGTCTATCAGTGGTTCCAGATCCACAGCGTCATCGACGAGACGCTCGAGCCGCGCAATCTCCGCGAGCTGGCGACGGCGGGCGACGTGAAGATGCGCATCTTGCGTGAGGCCAACCAGGCCGGCGTTCCGATCGAGGACCGCGAGGTCAATGTGGTCGTGGCCGACCGCGAGCTCAAGCTGAACGTCGTGTGGACGTTCCCCGTGATCGTCTACAAGGGCGAGGCCGTCCTGGCGATTCCGCTGTCGGTCAAGAAGACGCACTCGCTCGGCGGCGGGCGCGCCTATCGCGGGCCGGATCCGGCCTTCGCCTCGGCGATGAGCTTCTTGACGCGCTCGCGATCCTCGGCGTTCGGCGCCACCTTGACGAATCGCTCCCAGGAGCTGACGGCGCCGGCGACGTCCTTCTTGGCCTCGTAGAGGACCTGTCCGCGGTAGAGCAGCGCCGGCGCGTAATCGGGATCGATCGCGAGCGCCTTGTCGAACGTCTCCAGCGCGCTGTCGGCGTGCCCCCCGATCGCCACGATGAAGCCGAGATGCGTCATGGCGTCGACGTTCTTCGGGTCGCGCTTGAGCACGGCCTGGTAGGCGGCGATCGCCTCCGAATACCGGCCTTCCGACAGTGATCCGCGCGCGGCCTGCAACATCCCGCGCATCACGTCCGGTGACACGGATCGCGGCGCCGCGGCGCCGGCGGTGGCGTCCGGGGCTGCGGTCATCGGCGGCATCACCGGCGGCATGGCCGCCGTCCGATCCGGCTCGGTGTAGCGCACGATGCCGACGCCGAGCAGCAGGCCGAATACCAGCAGGGCGACGCCGGAGGCGCCGAGGGCGATGGGATGGCGCCAGCCGTGCGGCGCCGCGTCGGCACGCGGCGCGCGGGAGACCGGCGCCGTTGTCGCCGCCGGGCCGAGGCGATCGAGCGCCGTCAGCGCGGCCGCCGCCTCGCCCTCGTAGCGGGCGCGGAGCTCCGCGTAGTCGGCGTCCGAGATGTGACCGGCGTCGTGCTCGAACGCGAGCTCGCGCAGCGCGCGCAGGGCCGCGCCCTTGGCCTCGAGCCACTGCTCGCGCTCATCCGGCGGCAATGCCAGCAACGGCGCGGCGCCGCCGTCGCGCCGCAGCAGCGGCCACACGGTGAAGGCCAGCGCCGGCAGCCCGAGGACGACCGCCGCGATCACGATGCCCATCACGGACCGCTCTCGAGCTCGCGCCGGATGCGCTCGCTCATGGCGGCGTCGATTCGCGGCGGGGCCGGCGCAGGCCGGCGCGTCCAGCGGTGGAGCAATGCGGCCACGGCCACGAGGCCGACCGCGACGGCCGCGATCGGAAATCCCCAGACGAGAAGGTTGAAGCCTCGCCGGCGCGGCGAGAGCAGGATCCACTCACCGTAGCGCGCCACGAAGTACTCGCGCACCTGCTCGGGGGTATCGCCGGCCGCCAGCCGCTCGCGCACGATCGCACGCATCTGCGCCGCCATCTCCGAGGGCGAGTCGGCGACCGAGAGGTTCTGGCACACCACGCAGCGCAGCTCGGAGGCGATCTGGTGCGCCGTCGCGTCGGAGACCGGCTGCGCCGGCGGCTGCGCGCGGGCCACGCCCGCCAGCACGAGCAGGCCGAGCAGCAGGCTCGTGAAAAGGCGCCGACGCCGGCTCGGTGGCATTCGCGTTGCAGGCCCGTCGACGATCGCGCATGCCTCGTCAAGGAGGGCTGCATGGAGACCGGCGCGTTTCTGCGTGACCTCGTCACGAAGCTCGAGCCGAACGCCACCGTCGTCGGAGTCGAGGAAGCTCAGGGCGGGGACCTCTATCGCGTGCGTCTCGCCGGGACGACCGGCGTCGAGGCCCATTGCGAGATTCCTCGCGGCGACGTCGAGGCCGCCGAGCGGTGGGGCGAGGCGCGCCGCCGCGTCGCCACCGCGCTCAAGCGCTGCGCCGACGACGTGGTGGCCCGCGTGGGCGACGGGCGCGCCTGACCATCGCCGCACGTCAGAGGAGCCGCTCGAGCGTGCCACGGATCACCTCGTCGGTCACGGCGCCGACGTGCTTGGCGCGGATGGTCCCCGCGCGGTCCACGAAGAACGTCTCGGGTACGCCGTAGACGCCGTACTCGACGGCCACCTTTCCACCGGGATCGGGCGCGTTGGGAAACGTCAGCTCGAAGCGGCGGATGAACTCGCGTGCGGCCTCCGCCGTGTCCTGCATGTCGATGCCGACGACGACCACGCCGCGGTCGCGGTACGTCCGCCACGCGCGCTCGAGCACCGGCGCCTCGTCGTAGCACGCGGGGTTGCACCAGGAGGCCCAGAAGTTCACGACGACGACCTTGCCGCGGAGCGGGTCCAGCGCGAGCGGTGTGCCGTCGAAAGCGGTGAGCGTGAACGCGGCCGCCGGGCGGCCCACGAGCGGCGACGGGATGTTGCGCGGATCGAGGACGAAACCATAGGCGAGTAGCGCCAGCACCGGCACCGCGGCCAGCGGCAGGAGCCAGCGCCAGCGGCGTTTCACGCGGGCTTCCGCCGCTCGGGCGCGACGGCCAGGGCGGCGCCGAGCGTCAGCACCAGACCGCCGATCCAGATCCAGCTCACGAGACGGTTGACCTGCAGCTTGATGGTGGCCTGCGAGCCGTCACGCGCGAAGTCGCCGAGCACGACGTAGAGGTCCTCGAGCAGCCCCAGCCGATAGTCCACGTACGCGATGGGCGACTGCTCCTGCGGATAGAATTTCTTGGCCGGCTGCAGCACGGTGCCGCCGGCGCGCCCGCCGTCGACCGTGAATGTCCCGGTGACCTTGAAGTGGTTCGACTCCTCGCTGGCGGCGAGGCCGTCGAAGCGCAGCCGGTAGCCGGCGAGCTCGGCGTGCTCACCGGGACGCAAGGTCGTCTCCGTCTGCACGGACCACGCCTGCGACCCGGTGACGCCGAGCGCGATCACGAGGATCCCGAGATGCACGATGAAGCCGCCATAGCGGCGGTTGTGGCGCAGGAGCAGGCCGCCGAGCGCGCGCGGGATCGCTTCGCCCACCCGCACGCGCGCGCGCGTGGCGCGGGCGACGTCGACGGCGATGGTCGCCGACACGAAGGCGGCCAGTGCGAGCGAGAGCACGGCGAGGGTCGAGCGGACCCCCAGCGCGAAGACGACCGCCGCCCCCACGATGCCGACGACGGCCGGCCACAGGAAGTTGCGCTTGAGGTTGTCGATCGAGGCGCGCCGCCACGCGATCAACGGGCCGACGCCCATCAGGAAGATGAGCCCCAGGAAGAGCGGGACGTTCACCTGGTTGAAGAACGGCATCCCCACGCTGACCTTGATCCCGCGCAGCGCCTCGGAGACGAGCGGAAAGATGGTGCCGAAGAAGACGGTGAACGTGGCCGCCACCAGCAGCACGTTGTTCAGCAGGAACGCCGACTCGCGCGAGACGACGGAGTCGAGCTCGCCCTGGGCCCCGAGTGTCTCCCAGCGCCAGGCGAGCAGGCCAAGGGCGACCAGGACCACCAGCGACAGAAACGTTAGAAAGAAGATGCCGATCGAGCCCTGGGTGAAGGCGTGCACGGAGGCGATCACGCCGGACCGTGTCAGAAACGTGCCGAACAGCGTGAGGGTGAAGGTCAGGATCACCAGTGCCAGGTTCCAGAGCCGCAGCATGCGGCGGCGCTCCTGGATCATGACGGAATGCAGGAACGCGGTGCCGGTGAGCCACGGCATGAACGCGGCGTTCTCGACGGGATCCCACGCCCAGTACCCGCCCCAGCCGAGCACGTGGTAACTCCACCAGCCGCCGATGAGGAGCCCCAGCGAGAGGAAATACCAGGCGGCGATCGTCCAGCGCCGTGTCGCGGTGATCCAGAAGTCGGTCACGCGGCCGGTGATGAGCGCGGCGAGCGCGAACGCGAACGGCACCGTGAAGCCCGTGAAGCCGAGATAGAGGGCGACCGGATGCGTGATCATCCCCGAGTCTTCGAGCAGGGGATTCAGCCCGCGGCCGTCCGCTGGCGCGGGCGTGAGCCGCTGGAACACCGGCGCCGGCACCGTCATCACCAGCAGGAAGAAGGCCAGCACGCCCAGCATGACCGTGAGCACCCACGGATAGAGCTCGCGCGCGTTCCGGCGGTGTCGCAGCATCACGATCAGCGTGTAGATCGCCAGCATCCAGGCCCACAGCATGATCGAGCCCTCGAGGGCGCCCCACACGGCGGTCATCCGGTAGTAGAACGGCGTGCCGAGATTGGTGTTCATGGCGACATAGCGGACCGAGAAGTCGAACGTCAGGAACGCATAGATGAGCAGCGCGAGGCAGGCGGTGAGGATGCCGGCCACGACGAGCGCGGCGTGCTGCGCTGATTCCACGAGGGCGGCGCGCCGGGTGCGCGCGCCGACCGCCGCCGTCACCGCGCCCAGCACCGCGAGCACGAGGGCGACCACGAGGGCGCCGTAGCCGACCTCGGGAATCATCGGGGTGCGCTCTGCAGCGTCCGCATCAGCTCCCTGTAGCCGGCGGCGTTCGTGTCATGCGGGGCGGTGTACTCCTCCGAGTGCTTGGCCATGATGTGGCTGGATTTGAAGTATCCCTCCGCGGCCCACGAGCCCTCCACCACGGCGCCGCGTCCCTCGCCGAACAGATCCGGCGGCGTGCCCTTGTGCCGCACCGGGATCGTGCGCTTGCCGTCGGACAGGGTAAACGTCAGATCCAGCGTCCGCGGCTCCCACTTCAGCGAGCCGGGCAGCACCATGCCCCCGAGTCGGTAGGCCTTGCCGGCCACCGGCGCGGCGCCGAGCTCCGACGGCGTCACGAAGTAGACGACCGACTGACTGACGCCGGCGTAGATCATGTAGCCGAGCGCGGCCAGGATCACCAGCCCGCCGACGATGAATTTCGGTTTCACGGTTGTAGCGGGCCCCGCGAGGTCGGCTCGATCCGTGGGTGGCCTGATCGAGACGGTTCCCGGCTCCGCTCCGCGATCTGTCGGTCTGCACTCGATGTGTGTGCGGGATGCTCCGTGTGCGCCGTGGCGGTGTCTGCCACGGTGGTCGTGGCGCCTGTTGTCGTCCCGGTCTCCGCCCTCGTCCTGCCGGTTGCCGTTCTCCGCGTTGCTGTCATCGTCGCTCCGTGCAGACTTTTTTCTTTTCGCACCAGGCGTCTCCAGTAGAAGCCGAGCGCAAGGGCGGTGAGGGCGTAGGCAGCGAGGACATAGCCCCAGTTGTCCGGCATCACGCGAGGGCGCCGTGCTCGGCACGCAGCAAGCGAGCGCGCTTGGCCACGAGATACGCATAGAGCAGGGTGAAGGCGGCCAGGTTCACGAGCAAGGGCCACAAGATCGCGGGCGAGCCGCTGAAGCCGCCCGGCTTCATCAGGGACGGCGGCTGGTGCAGCGTTCGCCACCAGTAGACGGAAAAATGGACGAGTGGCATGTCGAGCGCGGCCACGATACCGAGCACGGCGCAGTAGCGGGCCGCCCGGTCGCGATCGTCGATCGTGCCGCGTAGCAGCAGATACCCGACGTACATCACGAAGAGAATCGCCACGCTGGTGAGCCGCGCGTCCCAGGTCCACCATGTGCCCCACGTCGGCTTGCCCCAGATGGAGCCGGTGGCGATGGCGAGGCCGGTGAAGATCACGCCGACCTCGGCGGAGGCGTGCGCGAGCCGATCGGCGGCCGGCCGTCGGCGCACCAGATACACGACGGACGCCAGCGCCACCACGGCGAAGGCGACGTAGGCGACCCAGGCCAGCGGCGGGTGCACGTACATG
>Ga0075431_100002210_pt1 | contig 18638 bp, 20 predicted proteins | sample RhiMetdeltSRZDD5_FD_75297 | JGI IMG/M metagenome (GOLD analysis project Ga0075431, IMG submission 75297) | Populus rhizosphere microbial communities from Tennessee, USA - Rhizosphere MetaG P. deltoides SRZDD5 | ecosystem: Host-associated > Plants > Roots > Rhizosphere > Soil | place: USA... | reverse complement strand
CCACTTGCCGCCGGACATGTAGTGGATCTTGGCGGCCTGATTGGCCACCTGGTCCATGATGATGCCCAGGAAGTCGCCGAACATGATGTCGACGATCGGCCGCATGCCGGTCATCGCCGCGCCGACACCAAGACCCGTGAAGCCGGCTTCCGAGATCGGCGTGTCGATGATGCGGTCCTTGCCGAACTCGTCGACGAGACCGGTCAGGACCTTGAACGTCGTGCCCGCCTCGGCGACGTCCTCGCCCATCAGGACGACGCGGGGATCGCGGCGCATTTCCTCGGCGATCGCTTCCTTGATCGCATCGCCGAACGTCAGCTCGCGTACTGCAGTTGCTGTCTCAGGCATAGATGTCCTGGTCCACCTTGCTGGGATCCGGATACGGCGCGTTCACCGCGAAGTCCACTGCACCGTCCATTTCCTTGATCAGTTGTTCCTGAATCGCGTCGAGCGCCGCGCGATCGGCAACGCCGTTGGCCATCAGCCATTCGCCGTGCAGCGTGATCGGATCGCGCTGCGTGACCCACTCCTGCTCCTCGACCTTCGGACGGTAGTAGGCGCGGGCGATGTCGCCGACGTGGTGGCCGTGATACCGATACGTGATGCACTGGAGGAACGCCGGCCCCTCGAGCCTTCTCGCCCGCGCGATGTACTTCGAGGCCGCCAAGTGGACCTCGCGGACGTTCTGGCCGTCGATCGTTTCCGTGGCCATGCCGAATGCCTCGGGGCGCTTGCTGACCTCGCCCGCAGTCGACTCGGAGAAATGCGTGTACTCGTTGTAGCCGTTGTTCTCGCAGACGAAGATCACCGGCAGCTTCCAGAGCTGCGCGAAGTTCATCGACTCGTAGAGCAGCCCCTGACCGAGCGCCCCTTCCCCGAAGAAGCAGACCGCGACGCGGCCGTTCTTCAGATACTTCGAGGCAAAGGCGGCGCCGGTTGCGATGCCGGCGCTGCCGCCGACGATCGCATTCGCGCCGAGGTTGCCGGTTGCCGGATCGGCAATGTGCATCGAGCCGCCCTTGCCCTTGCAGTAGCCTATCTCCCTGCCGAGGAGCTCCGCGAACATCAGCTTCGGGTCGGCGCCCTTGGCGAGACAATGACCGTGACCGCGATGCGTGCTGGTGATGTAGTCGTCGTTGTTGAGCGCCTCGCAGACGCCGACCGCGATCGCTTCTTCGCCGATATACAGATGCGCGAGGCCCGGCATCAGCGCGCGCGTGTAGAGATCGTTGACGCGCTCCTCGAAGAGTCGAATCGCCACCATCTGGCGATAGAGGGTCAGCAGCTTTTCCGTGCCGATGTCCGAGCGTGTGTCCTCTAGGGCGGGTCCTTTCGGACCCGCGGCGCCGATCGTGCTCATGCGGGTACTCCTGACATCTTGGCCAGCACCTGGAAAATCGCGGCGAAGTCCTTCTCGGTGAGTCCCATCCCCCGCGCAGCGGTGAGGAACTCGTTGGCCACCGACGTGGTCGGCAGCGGCACCTCGAGGCGGCGGCCCATTTCGAGCGCCAGCGACGTGTCCTTCTGCATCATCTTCATGTCGAACCAGGCCTCGTCCGGCATCTGCAGCACCATCGGACCGCGGTACTGCACCATCGGCGAGGCGATGACGCTGTTGGTCAGCACTTCGACGGCCGTCTTGCGCGGAATGCCCGACTTCTCGGCCAGCAGCACCGCTTCCGAGAACGCCAGCATCTGGACGACGAGACTCAGATTGGTCGCGATCTTCATCGAGACCGCGAGGCCGTTGTCGCCGACGTGCGTCGCCTTCATCCCGATGTCGAGCAGCAGCGGCTTGACCTGCTCGAAGGTGTCGAGACGGCCGCCGACCATCATCGTGAGCTTGCCCTGCTCGAGCGTGATCACGCTGCCCGACACCGGCGAGTCCACCATGTCGGCGCCTCTGGCGCGAGCCTTCTCGGCAAGTGCGCGGCTCGCCGCCGGGCTGACGGTGCTCATGTCGATCCACACCTTGCCCGGCCCCAGCCCAGCGATGATCCCGTCAGGACCGTTGGCAATCGATTCGAGTGCCGAGGAGTCGGTGACCATGCTGAACACGACGTCGCACGACTCGGCGACGCCGCGGGGCGTGTCCGCCCACTTCATGCCTTTGTCGAGGAGCCACTGTGCTTTGGACTTCGTACGGTTGGTGCCAGTGACCGTGTGACCCTTGGCCATCAGGCGATCGACCATCCGTCCGCCCATGACACCGAGGCCCACGTATCCGAGGTTTGCCATAATGCGGTCGCGCTAAGTGTTGTAGAGGCCACCTTTAGGTGGCCTTCGTCTAGACCAGAACAGCTTGTAAGTATCCCTTGGAAGCAAAGGCAGACGCAAGATGCCGCAGACCCAGGAAATGGCCGCTCGATCGACGCTCGCCGCTCTCGGATTGCGATTGTCGGACTGGTTCGAGCGCTGGTTCCCCGATGCCTTCGCGCTGGCCCTGACCGCCGTGGCCATCGTCTTCGCCGCCAGCGTCGCCATGGGCAGTTCCGTGCCGCAGACGGCGCAGTGGTTCGGCGCCGGCTTCTGGGATCTCGTCGCCTTCACCATGCAGATGTCGATGATCATCATCACCGGCTATGCCGTGGCGACGGCGCCGCCCGTGTACGCGGTGGTCAGGAAGATTGCCGAAATCCCGACCAACGGCCGCAACGCCGCGGCGTTCGTCGGTCTGTTCTCGATGCTGGCGTCGCTCATCTCCTGGAGCTTCAGCCTGATCTTCAGCGGCCTGCTCGCACGCGAGGTGGCGCGGCGGGTACGCGGCTCCGATTACCGGGCGATTGGCGCGGCGGCGTATCTCGGCGTCGGCAGTGTCTGGGCGCTGGGGCTGTCGTCGTCGGCCGCGCTGATCATGGCGGCTCCGGCCTCGCTGCCCGATGCCATCGAAAAGATCAGCGGCGTCATTCCGCTCGGTCAGACGTTGGGACTGTGGCAGAGCATGGTGATCGCCGCCGCACTGATCCTCGTGTCGATGGCGCTCTGCTACTACTCGGCGCCATCCGACGCCGATGCGCGCGGCATGGCGGAGATGGGCGTCACCTATCAGCCGGCCACCCAGAACGTCGGCAAGGCGGAGACACCCGGCGAGTGGCTCGAGTACAGCCCGATCCTGACCATCGTGGTGTGCACGCTTGGCTTCCTCTATCTGATTCGAGAAGTCGCGACGTCCGGCCCGTCAGTGATCCTCGAGCTGAATCATTACGTCTTTCTGTTCCTGATCGTCGGCATGCTGCTGCACTGGCGGCCACGGTCGTTCGTGCAGGCGATTGCCGCGGCGATTCTGCCGGTGGGCGGCGTGTTGATCCAGTACCCGCTCTATGCGGGCATCGTGCGGATGATGACCGAGTCGGGGATCGCCACCGAGATGGCGCACTTCTTCGTGAAGGTTTCGAGTCAGCACACCTATCCGATCATGATCGGCATCTACTCGGCGTTTCTCGGCCTGTTCATTCCGTCGGCGGGCGGCAAGTGGCTGATCGAAGCGCCGTACATGCTGGAAGCCGCGAAGACGCTGCAGGTCCATCTCGGATGGGTGGTGCAGACCTACAACGCCACCGAAGCGCTCGCCAATCTCATTCACCCCTTCTGGATGCTGCCGCTGGTCGGCATCCTCGGTCTGAAGGCGCGCGACATCGTCGGCTACTCGATGCTGCAGTTCGTGGTGCACGTCCCGCTCGTGCTGTTCCTCGTGTGGGCGTTGAACTACACGCTGGCGTACGTGCCTCCGGTTCTGCCCTAATCGTTTATCGGCTCGTACATCTCGTCGAACTGCTGCTTCGGGACCGCGTACTTGTCGTGGCCGTCGGCGTCGTTCGAAACGAGATAGTCGCCCGGTTGATAGCTGGTCAGGCCTTCCTTCGTTCGAACCTGCCCTGCCTCGGTCGCAACCGTGGCCCAGATCGGAGTGGTCTTCTTGTACTTCCCGATATCGACCTTCTCGTAGGTATGCGCGAACGAATCGCGCTGCACCGTATACGTCTCGCCATCGCTCTCGACGAGCCAATCGCCGGGTGAGCAGCGCTGCGCTCCGCCCCATTTCTCGTAGGTGAATCCCGGCGTTTCGAGGTTCAGCTGCACGGCCGCAACGAGCGTACGTTTCCGGTACTTTCGACGTTGCTCCATACCCTGTATACGGGCACGTTCCTCGCGAGAGATCAAGCTGAGTTTCACGGCTGAGTGTGTTCTGGCCGCGTGGTTGCAGAGATCGCCATGGCAGACCTTTTGAGGAGGAGAACACATGAGGCGATTCATCACGTCATTCGCGTTCGCTGTTGGCTGCACCGCTCTGGTGGCCAACGCCCAGGAGACGAGGACGAGGACCGAGACGCGGACCGAAGGCGGACAGGCTCAATCGGTGAGCTACACAGGATGTGTGCAGACCGGGACCGAAGCGAAGAGCTTCGTGCTCGACAAAGTGGTTCCGGTTACCCGAACCACGACCACGGAGACGCCAACCTCCAGCACGACAACCTCGAGCACGAGCTACGTCCTCGTCCCTGGCGAGACCATTCAGCTCCAGCAGCAGGTCGGCAAGAAGGTCGAGGTGACCGGCATGCTGATCCCTGGCGGCGACAGCAAAACCGAGACGAGAACCCGGACGGAACGCGAGGACGCACCGGATACGAAAACGCGTGAACGCGTCGAGAGCAAGAACGCGATGCCACAGTTCCGCGTGACCTCGATCAAAACCATCGGCGATTGCTGACGACGGCCTCTGCGAGTTGCTGACACGCGGCATCGCAATGAGAGGCTCCAGTATCGGACTCGCGGTGATCGCAATCGCGGTCATCGCCAGTCCGATCTCGGCGTACTCCGTCCTGTCCCACGAAGCGACGATTGACGTCACGTGGGACACGGCCATCCAGCCATTGCTCACGCAGCGCTACCCACGGGCATCGGCTGACGATCTGCTCCGGGCGCGGTCGTACGCGTACGGCGGATCGGTGATTCAGGATCTGGGCTACTACCCGTTCGGCAACAAGTTCTTCAGCAATCTGGTTCACTATGTGCGCTCGGGCGACTTCGTCGAAGCGCTGCTCAGAGAAGCGCGCGACGTGAACGAGTTCGCGTTCGCGCTGGGCGCGCTGGCTCATTACGCCAACGACACGAGCGGCCATCCGGAAGCGGTCAACGTCACGGTCCCGGTCATCTTTCCCAAGCTGCAGCACAAGTACGGCAATACGGTGACCTACGCGCAAGCGCCGCGCCAGCACGTCATCGTCGAGTTCTCGTTCGACATCGTGCATGCAGCCGGCGGCGCGTTTCTCCCGGACACCTACAAGCGATTCATCGGCTTCCAGGTGGCGACGCCGCTCCTCGAACGCGCGGTGCGGGCGACGTATGGCCTGGAGATGCGTGATCTGTTCGCGAACCAGGATCGCGCCATCTCGACGTATCGATACGCGATAAGCCAGATCATTCCAGCGCTGACCGAGGCGGCGTGGCGTGATAAGCGCAAGGAGATCCTCGAGCTCACGCCGTCGATCGATCGGAGCGCGTTCGTGTTTTCCTATCCGCCGGCGGCGTTCGACCACGATTACGGGAAAGACTACCAACGGCCCGGACTCTTCGCCCGATTCCTGGGCGTCCTCTATCGCCTGCTTCCCAAGATCGGACCGCTCAGGCCGCTGGCGTTCAAGGCGCCGACGCCGGAGGCAACGGAGCTTTTCGCCAAGAGCTTTCGCGATGCGACGGCACGGTTTCGAGCCGAGGTCAACGATCTCAAGGATCGGCAGTTCGACATCCGCAATGCGAACTTCGACACCGGGAAGCCGAGCCGCTACGGTGAGTACTCGTTGGCGGACGAGACCTATGCGGAACTGCTCGAGGTCCTCTCGGACCAGCGGTTCCAGGCAACGCCCGTCGCACTGAGGCAGCACATCATGGGCTTTTATGGCGACCGGCCTCAACCTTCGGCCGAGGACCGAAAGCATCGCAAACGGTGGACGCGGGTCGAACGTGCTCTGCAGGAGCTGCGAGGCACGTCGAACCGAAGAGCGGCCTCCGGCGTCGAATGAGTGAGTGGACAGCCAACCCCGCCACCTCACGCCGGCATTTGCGATTTCGGTTTTTGTACACGCGTCGGCAATCGCCGCGCTGCTGTTCCTCTTTTCCCACACGTCCGAGGAGAAACCGCAGACCGTCACCCGGCTTGAGCCGCTGAAACTCGTGTGGATCCCGGATCCGCGCCCCGCCGGCGGCGGAAGCGGTGGTGCGCCGCCGAAACCAACGCCGCCGCCCCCGACACCGGCACCGGCGGTCACCCTACCGCCACCCAAGCCGGTTGTGGTGGTCGAGCCGGAAACGATTGCACCGGAACCCGAACCGATGCCTGTCGCGGCTGCGGCGCCCTCGGTGGTGGCAACGGCCGACGCAGTGGGCACTCAGTCCGTTGGCGTTGGCGACAAGCCAGGAACCGGAATCGGCGACAAACCAGGCCCGGGCAGTGGCGACGGCGACGTGTTTGGCATCGGCAACGGCGTCACCGCGCCCATTCCCTTGCGGCGTCCGCCACCCGCGTACACCGCGGAAGCGATGCGCGCGCGACTTCAGGGCGTTGTCGTCCTGAACTGCGTCGTTCGGCCCGACGGCCGCTGCTCGGACATCCGCGTCACCAAGTCGCTCGATACCATGTTCGGGCTCGATCAGCAGGCCATCGCGTCGGCACGGGAGTGGCAATTCCGGCCGGGCACACGGATGGGCCAGCCCGTCGCGGTTCTCGTCACGCTCGAGATCGGATTCACGATTCGATAGACGACTTCAGCGTTTGCGGAGACTCATCGCTTCACGATCCGGAGATTCCCATCTCCATCGAAGTCGATCGTCTTCGCGGCAAACGCGCGTTGAACCACCGACTCCCATTCCTGAGCGAACAGCCCGCGCAGTCGATCCGGCAGAGCGAGAATGCCAAGATCGCGCGCCTGCGCGTACTTGGCCACACGCCGATCGAGCTCTTTCCTTGAAATCGGATTCCGCGGCGCCGCATCCGGCGCGACATGCGCCAGCGCGATGCAGTTGTCGTGTTGATGACCGATATACACCGGCTCGAATCCCGCGCACCGGAGCGCACGCGCCAGCGACGCACCGTCGAACGTCTGCAGATGAAACGCGTTCAGCGTGTTGAAGATGGATTTGCCGGTCTCGAGGAAGTCTCGCTCGTCGGGCTCGTTATAGAGGTACAGATGACCACCCGGCGCGAGACGCTGACGGATCGTCACGAGCGCCTCGTGCGGATGCACCGCGTGCGTGAGCAGATGGTTCGCCACGACGAGATCGAAATCACCGGCGTACGGAATCGAGAACGCGTCGTAATCGAGCCGATGCTCGGCACAGGTGCCGTACACCTCGCGCACGAGCAGCTGCTGCGCCTCGAACAGCGGCAACGCAAACGTCTCGCCGCCGTAGAGCCGGCGAAGGGTGCCGCCAATCGCGCCGAAGCGCGGGCGGATCTCCAGCACGCGCGGGCGATCCAGCGTCAACAGCGATCCGAGAATCTCGACGTGCGGTGCCACTGCCAGACGATCGCGGAGCAACTGCGGCAGGTGCTGGCGATCCTTGGTACGCGGAACCTCGCTGACGAACATCGGCTGCACGGCCCGGACACGGAGCGCCTCGCGCTCTTCTTCAGACAGGCGCCGTGACCCAAGGAGCTTCGTGCCGCGCTGATCTCCGGTGGGAACGCGGCCAATCGTCTCCTCGAAATGCTCCACCAGAAAACGGAAGCGCTCGCCGCCGGGTCGCCGGGCCGCGAATACCACGCCGCAACGATGGCAGATCGCGTAGTCGGCGCGCATCGCGGCCGCGTCGGGCACAGCCTCGCTCAACAGAAACCGATTGAACTCGCACACCGGTGTGAACGCGTCGTGGCCGCAGACGCTGCACGCCGTCAGCGTGATGATGCTGTCGCTCGGAATGGCCTGACCGGCCTCGGGCCCGGATGGCGCCGGCAGTTCATGCGCATGCTGCGGGATTCGCGCACCGAGCCGCCGTCCACGTCCGGGGGCCGCCTGGCCCTCGTAGCGCGAGGCCAGCAGTCTGGCTTCGGCCTGCCCCTTTGCCAGGGCGGCGTCCATCCGCTTTTCCAGCCGCTCGATTTTCGCGACCAGCCGCTGATGCTGTGCGTCCGTCCGATCCTCGAGCGGCTTCAACAGCGAGCGCATGACCCGCTCGGCCCCCCGGCGGAGAACGTCCTTCATGCGACGGCGATCGGGCGTGCGGTTACTGACGAGTTCACAGGGCGATCCTACCCCGATCGGACGCCTTGACACCCCGACCGCCAACTGTTGACAGCGTCTCGGCGGCGATTTACTTTGACCACCGGCAAGACCTCACGCGCGGCGGGACACCCTTCCCACCTCCCCATCGGCCCTCGCGCTGCAACGACTGGAGAGAGCAACATGTCGCGCCGTCTTCTTGCACCGATGGTGGCCCTGGGGATGTTGGCGCTCGCGGCGCCAATCGTGGCCACGCATGCCCCCGCGGAGGCCGAGGCAGACGTCACGTTCAGACGGTCGCCATCGTTCAGCGGACTCGAGCCGGGCGTTTTCGTGACTCACAAGCAGGTCATCCCGATCGACATCGTCCTGATCGGATTCGATATCGATCAGATCAACCGCTCCGATCTGGCCGCCCTGCTGCCGCGCACGTCGACGCCGGCCATCCGGTATCCGCAGTTCTACGGTCTCAACGGGCGCGACCTCGGTCTCGAGTACGAGTTCACGTATTCGCTGAGACGGAAGAGCCGCCAGTTCGAGGATCGCTTCTTCCGCTTTCTCGCGCGTACGGCCACGCCGGGCAATCCGACCGCCTACATGACTCGCTATAACGATCAGGCGAACAACCTGGTGGACGTGACCGGGCCGGTCCTCTACATCGACGGGCCCGACGTCGAACGCTGGCTCGAGAACAACGCCGAGCCGCGGCGGAATGGCTACACGCTGTACTTCATCAACTGGTATGGCCGCGAGGACTTCAGATTCCACGCGTACACCAGGATGGGCGACCCGGATCCCGACACGGGCGTGGACTTCGGCAACCTCCAGAGCCACGCCCTCGTCTCGTGGGGCGGCACACGATCGCGCAGCTGGTTTTACGACTTCTCGGCAGGACCCGAATGGAACAGCAGCAACTGGGTGGTCGACTTCACGGATCTCGACGACAACGGCATCGAGGACTACCGGATGCCGCCGGTCTGGGAATACGCCATCGGCGGCTATCGCGTGCCCGGCGCGCTCGGCTACGACATGGGGCTGCTGGCCCGCTACGTGGGAATCGACCTGCTTTTCACGCCGTCACCGCTCTACGATCCACTCACGACGGCGCCGAGCGGGCTCGGCAGCAAGGTGGCCGATGTCACGATGTTCGAGGACGACCCGGCGAGCAGTGGCCTCGACTTCATCGACGTCAGGTTCGCGCGCAACTCCTGGGAACGCTTGCAGCCGTACTACCGCTGGCGAACGGCGCTGCGCGACGTCAACCCGATCGATGGGCGCGCCAAGCGGTCGCTCGACATCTTCGCATTGAACAACACGGACGAGGACTGCTGGGTACCGTTCGGCGATCCCTTCGCGCAGCTGTTCTGCTTCTTCAATGAACACCTTTCCGATTACGTACCGTCGTACCCGCGGCGTGATTACGTCGCGCCGGTGTTCGCCTTCAACACCACCGAAGCCGGCCTCGGTCAGCAGTTCGGACTGCTCGGATTCGCCGACGACAATTGGGAGGACGGCACGCAGACGCTGGTCTTCGCGTTCGATGCCGACGTCTACCGCGAACTCGGCTACGGCTTCACCGGGACAGTCATCCACGAAGTCGGGCATCACATCGGGATGTCACATCCGCACGACGGCTTCGACCCGCAGACCGGCGTCGATTTCGCGCCCGAAGACGAGTTCTACTTCGCGTGGCTCGGGGGTGAGAGCGACACCGTGATGCATTACCTGACGCTGTCGAACCAGTTCGGTGAGCACAATCGCGACAACATGTACCGGTGGGAAGCGGCGGGCTACTTGAACCTCTCGAATGCGCTGGCCGGCGACATCCTCGATCACGCGAACTCACCGCGCGTTGCCGTGAAGCTGGTCGCCGCCGACGCGCTGGCCGCCGCGGCCAAGGCCAAACTCAATCGCTGGGATTACGAGGACGCTGTCGAGCACGCCCGAGCGGCCTATCTCACGTTGGTATCGGCGGCCGACGACATCGGCGCCTCTTCCGCGCGGCTGTCCGCCGCGCGCCGGCAGCTGCCGCCGTCGCATATCCGCAGGTACGTCTGCAGACCGCGCCAGCTGGTCGAGCGGTTACCTCAGGACAGGATTTGAGAAGTGTAGGGGCGAGGCGCCTCGCCCCTACGTCAGGTCCGGCTGAAGCCGGACACTACGTGACAGTCCGGCTGAAGCCGGACGCTACCTGACAGTCCGGCTGAAGCCGGACACTACGTCGCAGGCGTTTCGCCGCCTTCTTTGACGACGCGAACCTTCAGCGGCACCGTCACCTCTCGATGCAGCTTGAGAGGCACCGTGTGCTCGCCGACGGCCTTGATCGGCTCGGGGAGAATCAGCTTCCGCCGGTCGATCTCGAAGCCCTGCGTCTTGAGATAGTCGGCGATATCGACGGCCGTCACCGACCCATACAGCTGTTCGGTCTCGCCGACGCGGCGCGCGATCGCGATGTCGATGCCGCTCAGCCGCGCGGCGATCGTTTCGGCCTGACCTTTCTCGGCCGCCTCTCGCGCCTCGACGATCTTCCGCTCGCGCTCGACGTGCTTCCTGTTGCCATCGGTCGCCGGCAGCGCGAGCTTGCGCGGCAACAGATAGTTTCGCGCGTAGCCGTCGGCGACTTTGACGATCTCGCCGCGCTTGCCGACGTTCTCGACGTGTGTTCTGAGAATGACTTCCATGACCTACTCCGTCGTGTACGGGATCAGCGCCAGCTGCCGCGCGCGCATGATCGCCGTCCGCAGCTTCCGCTGATGCAGCGCACACGTCCCTGAGATCCGCCGCGGCAGCACCTTGGCCCGCTCGGGCACGAACGGCATCAACAGCTTCACATCCTTGTAGTTGATGTCGTCGATCTTGTCCGAACAGAACTTGCAGACCTTGCGGCGCCGGAACATCGGCCGGCGCTGGGCGTCCTTCCCCTGCTGGCCGGTGGTAGCCGACTTGCCGCGGCCGCCTCCGCCAAATCCTTTCCTGCCGTTCATCGCAGCTCCTCCCCGCCCATGTCGAAGCGATCGTCGCGATCGTCATCCGGTTCACCGCGCTGACCTTCACCGGGCTGACGATCCGGCGGCAGGCCGCGCGCGACGCGGCGGCGGCGCGAGGTCTCGGTGCGCTTGCCGCGCGTCCGCTCCACGACCGCCTGCTCCTCGTCGACTCGAACGACGAGATGGCGAATGATCAAGTCGGTCACCTTGAGGCGGCGGTCGATCTCTTTCATCAGATCGCCGTTGCCGTTGATCACTTCGAGGACGTAGGTGCCTTCCTTGTGCCGGCCGATTTCGTAGGCGAGCTTGCGGCGGCCCCAGTTGTCGGTCTTCTCCAGCTGCCCGTTCATGCGCTGGACGATGGACTCGACCTGCGTGTGCAGCTCGGCCACCTGTTCATCCGTCGCGTCTGGCGACACGACATACACCAGTTCGTACTTCCTGCTCATACGTCTCCTTCTGGACTACGGCCACTGATCCTGGTCAGTGGCAAGGAGTTAATCAACGTCGGACGCATCAGCGTCCGCGACGCTCTTGGCGTCCGGGTTAAACACGTTCATCACTTTCGCGATGCCCTCCGCGGCAAACATCTCCGCGGCATCAGCCGCCCGCGTGATGAACGTTTCGAGATCGGCCAGTTCGCCTTTCTCGAACTTGGCGAGCACGTGATCGGCCAGGTCTCGCCGGCCGTCTCCGCGCCCGACTCCCAGCCGAAGCCGGGAGAAATCCGTGGTCCCCAGCCGCGCAATCACGGACTTGAGACCGTTGTGCCCGCCCGCCGATCCGCGGGCGCGTGCACGCAACTTGCCGAACGGCAGCGCCGCCTCGTCGATCACGACGAGCAGATCCTCGTTCGCGACGTCGAAGTAGCGCGCCAGACCGGCCACCGAATCGCCGCTGTTGTTCATGTAGGTCAGCGGCTTTGCCAGCATCAGCGCCTCGGCGCCGAATCGCTTGGCCACCAGCGTCTCGGCAATCTGCGACGGCCCCGAGGCCCAGTCGATGCCATGTCGCCGCGCCATTTCCTCGACGACCAGGAACCCGACGTTGTGGCGCGTGTCGCGATACTCGCGCCCCGGGTTGCCGAGACCGACGATGAGTTTTATTTCTTCTTCTCCTCTTCCTTTTCGTCGCCCTTGCCCTTCTTGATCACCTCGGGTTCGGCTGGGGCTGCTGCCGTCGCCGCGGCCTCCGTCGTCGCCGCCGCCGGCTCCTCTTCGGCCTTCGGCATCACGATGTGCACCAGCATGGTGTCGCCGTCGCTGACGGCCTTCCACTTCGGATCCACCGGCAGGTCGCGCAGGCGGATCGACTCGTGCAGCATCAGCTCGCTGACATCCACCGTGATGTTCTCGGGAATGTCGGTCGGCAGGCACTCGACTTCGATGTCGCGAGTCACGAAGTCGAGCAGGCCGCCCTGCTGCTTCACGCCCTTCGCTTCGCCCTTCACCACCACCGGCACGGTGACGACGATCGCCTTGTCCATCGCCAACTGGTAGAAGTCGGCGTGCAGCAGGTGATGGGTGATGGGATCGAGCTGATATTCACGCACCATGACGCGCGTCTCGAGGCCCTCGAACTTGAGGTTGATCAGCGTGTTCGCACCGCTGTCCGAGTGCAGGATGCGCAGCACCGCCTTCGGGTCCACCGAGACGGCGACTCCTTCGGGCGACTTGCCGTCCCTGGCCGGACCGTAGAACACCGCCGGAATCTTGCCGCTGGCGCGCAGGCGATTCGCCTCGTTCTTGCCCCGGCCTTCTCTTTTCACTGCCTCGAGTGTTGCGTCCATTGCCTCAGTTCCTCCGCGGAGCGTCACATCTCCGCGCTACCAGCCGTAGCGTCATCACACGAACAAGGAAGAGACCGACGTCTCCTCGTGAATATTCCGAATCGCCTGACCCAGCAGCCGCGCCACCGAGAGCACCATGATCTTCCGGCACTGCTGCGCCTGACCCCTGAGCGGAATCGTGTTGGTCACGATCAGCTGCTCGATCGGCGAATCCTCGATGCGCTCGATCGCCGGTCCGGACAACACCCCGTGCACCGCACATGCGAGCACGCGCTCGGCGCCCGCCCGCTTGAGGCCGATCGCCGCCTTCTGGATCGTCCCGGCCGTGTCGATGATGTCGTCCTGCAGGATACAGGTCCGCCCTTCGACGTCGCCGATCACGTTCATCACCTCGGCCGTGCCTTCTTCGTTGCGCCGTTTGTCGACGATGGCCAGCTCGGCGCCCAGCCGCTTGGCATAGGCGCGGGCGCGTTCGGCACCGCCGGCGTCGGGCGACACGATCGTGAGGTTCGGAAAGTTCAGCCGCGAGCAGTACTCGATGATCACCGGCGCCGCGAACAGGTGATCCACCGGAATATCAAAGAACCCCTGGATCTGCGCCTTGTGCAGATCCATCGTCAACACGCGGTTCGTGCCGGCCGCGCTCAGCAGGTTGGCCATCAGCTTCGCCGAGATCGGCACGCGCGGCTTGTCCTTGCGGTCCTGGCGGGCGTAGCCGTAATACGGCACGACCGCGGTGATGCGCGCCGCCGACGATCGGCGGAATGCATCGATCATCACCATCAGCTCCATCAGGTGCATGTCCACCGGGGTGGAGGTGGGCTGAATGATGAAGACATCGGCGCCGCGAATGTTCTCGTCGATCTGGAACGAGACCTCGCTGTCGGGGAACCGACGCAGGCTGCACTTGCCCAGCGTGATTCCCAGGCAATCGGCAATCTCCTTCGCCAACTGCGGATGTGCGCTGCCGGAAAAGATCTTCAAATCGCCGAAACCGGTCGACAAGAGTCCTTCGCCGCTGAGGGGTCGCTTCATCGTCTAGATGCTAAGAGCCCCTATTGGTTGGTTGGGGCGGGAGGATTCGAACCTCCGAATACGGGATCCAAAGTCCCGCGCCTTACCGCTTGGCCACGCCCCATCGCGTAGGAGCCGCTCGCCCACGGCGGCGCAAACCCTTAGTGTAGTCGAGACTTCGCGTTTCGGGCAAGGTAGTGCTTGCTCACCCTGCTTGCTCACCGGGAGCGGCTGCGCCACGGCCTGGGGGTGCTTCGTTTCGAATACTCGCCGCGGCCCAGCGACTCGGTCATCAGCACGCGCCAGCCCGAAACCGAGAGCTTGTCGACTGCCGCCTCGGCCTCCGACCGCTTCTGAAACAGCCCGAAGACGGTCGATCCGCTGCCCGACATCGCCGCGGCCAGCGCGCCAGCGCGGCGCAAGGAAGTCTTCATCTGGTCGATCTCGGGATGATGACGCGCGATGGGCGCCTCGAGGTCGTTGATCATCTGCGCGGCGCGCGACGGCCACGGCCCGGGCACATGCTGCGCCTCGCGCACGATTGATCCGCGTGCCTGGCTCCGCTCGGCATCGTACCACCCGAAGGCGTCGGGTGTGGACACGCCGAATCCAGGCACCAGCAGAACGATCCAGTGACGGGGCAGGTCCGCCAGCGGATAGATTTCGTCGCCGCGCCCGAGGCCGAGCGCGGTTCCACCGGACAGGAAGAAGGGCACATCGGCTCCGAGCGTCGCCGCCACATCGACCAGCTGGTTTGGCCGAACGGGCACGCGCCAGGCCTGTGTCAGGCCGAGCAGCGTCGCGGCGGCGTCGGTGCTGCCGCCGCCGAGGCCGCCCTGGAGCGGAATGCGCTTCTGGATGCGGACCAGCACGTCACGGACAGGGCCGTCGCGACGCAGCGAGCGCCACAATGCGTCAGCGGCGCGCCAGACGAGATTCGCTCGATCGAGAGGAACTCCCGCCGCATCGCATTCGATGGCAAACGGCCCCTCGCGCGGGACGCACTCGATCGTGTCGTGAAGCGCCAGCGCCTGATACACGGTGCGCAGCTCGTGAAAGCCGTCGGGCCTGGTGCCGAGGACGCGCAGATCGAGATTGATCTTGGCGTGGGCGCGAACCGCGACAGGCCTGCCCGATGCTCCGTTGGATCTGACCATCAGCGCTTGATTCGAATCTCGAAGAGACGGGGCCAGAACTTTCCCGTCACGAACAGCCGATCGCGTGCCGCGTCGTAGGCAATCCCGTTGAGCACATCGTCAGTGCCCGACCGCACCGGACCGCGGATGCCCGCCAGGTCGAGCCACGCGGCCACGCGTCCCGTCTCCGGAGCAATGATGGCAATGCGATCGGTCAGCCAGACGTTGGCAAGGACCTGACCTTTCACCCACTCGAGCTCATTCAGGTTCTCGATCGGCTTGCCCGCGTCGGTCACCGTCACACGGCCGGTCTCGCGCAGCGTTTCCGGATCGAGAAAGCGCAGCGCCGGCGTGCCGTCGCTCATGATCAGCCGTTTCGTGTCGTGCGTCAGTCCCCATCCCTGACCCGCGTAGTCGAAGGTGCGCTGCAGCGTGAACGAGGCAATGTCGTAGACGAAACCGACCTTCGTCGTGTAGGTGAGCTGAATCAACCGATTGCCCCAGTCGGTCATTCCTTCGGCGAAGTACCGCGCATCGACGTTGATCCGCTGAAGGACCTCGCCGGTCTCCAGCTGCACTTTGCGAAGACTCGATCGGCCGTTCATTCCGGTGCTCTCGTAGAGCACGCCATCGCGAAAGATCAGACCCTGGGTGAAGGCCTGCGGATCGTGCGGATACGAGTTCACGACGGTGTAGCCGTGGACCGGCGTTCGAGCCGCCTTCGCGCGTTGCGCTTCGGCGCCCAGGGCCTGAGCCGACGGCCGCGGGGCGAGCGCCGCGACGACGCAGACGAGGACGACGAGGACTATGCGCGTCATTGGGCTCTGAGTGGTCCGGACTCACGCAGCTCGTCGAGTGTCAGCGCCTTCGCTTCCCCCGGCACGTCTACACGGAACGCCGCCGCGTCGAGATCGACATTCGCCTCGAGGTCGGAAATGCCTGCGGTCAGATCGACGGGAACTTTTTGCGAGTCGGACGTCAGACGCACTGACGCCGGAAAGCGCGACTGAGCGATCGTATATTCGAGCTGCCAGCCGTTGCGCTGTGCGGCACGCACCTCCCACTGCGAGGTGCGGCGCAGATAGAGCCTGGCCCCGTCCTGGAGATCGATTGACGCCCAGCCGTTGGCGTGCAGCCTGCCACCTGTCGGTGTCGGGTTCGCCACGACACAGCCGCTGAGAATGGCGAGCAGATCCGCCGGCGCGAGGTTCACGCCGATCAACGCGTCGAGAATCGCTTCCGCCGGCTGACCACGCAGGACGCGAGAGTCGCGTGGCAAGAGCAGCACGGCGTTGCCGCTCTGTGCCGCAAGGATGAAGACCGGTTGTCCGAACGGCGGGACGCCCTCGAGCCGCATCGAGGCCGGCCGCTCGAAGCCGGCGTGCACGTTGCCGCTCAGACGCTCCGCGCCGGCACGTCCGCGAAGATTCAGTACTGCCCTGAGCGTGCGAACGCCACTGCAGGCCGACGAGATCTGTTTGTGAACCGCCGCGAAGTCAGGGAATGGCGTTCCCGAGTCGGTAGGGAGCGCGACGCGCCGGGGACCGCAAGCGGTGGAAGCCACGGCAATGCAAAACGCAAAAGGCCAGATGCAAAAAGGACGAAGCCACGTCTTCATCGGCTGCCGTCATTTTGCACTGTCATTTTGCTCGGTCATTTTGCATTTTGCACTTTGCCTTTGGCACTGCTGATCTTCTTCTCGATCGCCTCACGCTGAACGTCCTGACCGTCGCCTTTGAGCGCGCGCGTCCACGCCGCGATGGCCTCGGAGAAGCGGCCCTTCCGCGCATGGAGATCGCCGAGGTGATCCTGGATTTCGGAGTTCTCCGGGAGCTTTGCCGCGGCAGCGGCCAGGTACTTCTCGGCTTCGTCGAGATCGCCTTTGCGGAAGTGGGCCCAGCCGAGGCTGTCGAGATACGCGCCGTTGTCGGGCTCGGCATCGAGCGCGCGGCGGACGAGACGAATGGCTTCGTCGAGCTGTTCGCCGCGAACCGCCAGCATGTATCCGAGGTAGTTGAGCGCATTGGCATTGCCCGGCTCGGCGGCAAGCACCTGGCGCAGCATGCGCTCGGCGTCCATGCTGCGCCCGGCGTCCGCGTAGGCGTCAGCCAAGGCGAACATGGTGGCGGTGTCCTTCGGGAACGTCTTGACCGCCGACTCGAGCACGGCGAGGCCGCCCGTCCGATCGCCGGAATCGAAGAGTGCGCGACCTTGCAGCCGCGGGAACACAGGCTCGTTGGGATGCTGCTTGCGAGCGTCGCCGGCGAAACCGGCAGCGCGGCCGTACTCCTTGGCCTCGATCAGCACGGCGATGCGGCGAATCTTCAACTCGCGATTGGCGGGCTGGACGGCCAGTGCCAGCGTGTAGCTGGCCGCGGCATCCATCAGCAGACCGGCATCCTCCTGATACTGGGCCAGCGCCGAGGCGACACGCGGTTCGTCTTCGATAATTTCCTGCAGCGTGTTGATCGCACTCTTCAGATCCTTCGCCGCCGCGTACGCCTGCGCCATGGCGAGGCGTCCCTGTACTGAATTCGGGTTCTGACTGAGCACACGCGCCAGCGACTGGACGGCTTTGTCAGGCGTGCCGTCACGGATGTAGAGCCGGCCCAGCGTGTAGTACAGCGTCGCGTCGGCGGTGACGGTCGTGCCGGCAGCCGCGCGCTCGAGATACGTGATCGCATCACGAACATTGGCCGCGGCCTGTGGACTGGATCGTTCACCGGCGGCATCAGCGGCCGCGGCGTACAGCAGACCAAGCACACGATTGCCCTCGACGTTCTTGTCATCGAGAGCCAGCGCGGCCTTCGCCGCCTTCTCGGCCTCGCCTCGCTCGTTGCGCCGCAGATGCAGCGCGGCAATCTCGGCGCGTATCTCAGCGGACTTCGGATCGGCAGCCGCGGCACGGTCGAGCGCGGCGCGAGCGCCTTTCACATCGCCGTCGGCTTCCAGCCGTCGAGCCAGCAGGAATTCGTAATAGGTATCCGGAGGCGCCTGAGCCAGGACAGGCAAGGGTGTCGCGATGAATACGGCGGCCAACACCGCCAACGCCGAGCGGCGCGTAAACAGCATCACGCAATGATCTTAGCCCAAGATGCTATATTTCCCAGTCGGAGATGACCATGCCCGTGGACGCCGAGCTGCTCGAGATTCTGGCCTGTCCCAACTGCAAGACACCGGTCACGTTGGTGAAGAACGGCACTGGTCTGAAGTGTGCCACCTGCCATCGTGTCTACCCGATCAAGGACGACATCCCGGTGATGCTGATTGACGAAGCGACGATAGAACCCTAGAGAACCTTGTCGTTCATCCTTCTCGGTTCTCCCTTCTCGGTTCGTGTTCACTGTTCTCGGTTCGTGTTCACTGTTCTCGGTTCGCGTTCACTGTTCTCGGTGCGGTTCAGGGTTCGGGGTTCAAGGTTCGGGGTTCAAGGTTCAAGGTTCGGGGCGATCGAATCAGCTCGGTTCGAACATGAACCAGAACACGAACGAGAACA
>Ga0075431_100002208_pt1 | contig 18645 bp, 20 predicted proteins | sample RhiMetdeltSRZDD5_FD_75297 | JGI IMG/M metagenome (GOLD analysis project Ga0075431, IMG submission 75297) | Populus rhizosphere microbial communities from Tennessee, USA - Rhizosphere MetaG P. deltoides SRZDD5 | ecosystem: Host-associated > Plants > Roots > Rhizosphere > Soil | place: USA... | reverse complement strand
CACGTGCTGATCGTCGGGTCGGCGGTCGTGATGTGGTGGCCGGTGCTCTCGCCGCTCGTCGAGCTCCCGGCGCTCGCGCCGCCGGCGCAGATGCTCTACCTGTTCGCGCAGTCGCTCGCGCCGACCGTGCCGGCGTCGTTCCTCACCTTCGGGCAGACGCTGCTCTACCCGGAGTACGGAGCGTTCCCGCGGATCTGGGGCATGTCGGCCCTGACCGACCAACTGGTCGCCGGCCTCACGATGAAGATCGTCGGCGGCCTGATCCTGTGGGGCTTCATCGCGACGATCTTCTTCCGCTGGTACGCGCGGGAGCAGCGCGACGGCTGGGACGCGCTCGCGCTCCGCGAGGTCGAACACGACCTGCGGTCGGGGATGGCGCGATGAAGCCTGCGTTCCGCGACCGCCTGGTCCTGCCCGTCCTGCTCCCGATCGGGATCATGCTCGTGATCGTCGCCGTCCTGTACGGGCTCTCGAGGATCCTGCTCTCGATCACGCCGACGGCCGCGACGGTCACGGCCCTCGTCGTCGCGATCGGGGTCGTGGCCGCGGCCTCGTTCGCCGCCGCGAGCAAGCAGGTCCGGATCTCGACGCTCGCGGCGATGGTCGGCGGCGTCGCGGGCGTCGCCATGCTGGCGGGGGGCATCGCGCTCGCCGTGGTCGCGGGCGAGGGGGAGGAGGGCGAGGAGGAACGGCCCGTCGTGGCGCTCGCCGCGGCGAACATCGCGTTCGAGCCGGCGTCGCTCACGGCTCCGGCGGGCGAGCCCTTCACGCTCCAGTTCCACAACCAGGACGCGGGGACCCCGCACGACGTCGACATCTTCGACAACCCGGAGCTGAGCGGGACGCCGGTCTTCGACGGCGAGGTCGTGACGGGCGTTCGGCAGGTCGGCTATGCGGTGGACTCGCTCGCCGCCGGCCCGTACGCCTTCCGGTGCTCGATCCACCCCGAGATGACGGGCGAACTCGAGGCCGTCGAAGGGGAGGGCGGCGGCGGCGAGGGCGGCGGCGAGGGCGGCGGGGAAGGCGGAGTCGGACCCGGCGCCGTCACGGTCGTCGCCCAGGGCACGGCCTTCGACACCTCGACGATCGAGTTGCCGCCGTCCGCGCCGACGACGATCACGTTCGACAACCGCGACGCCGGGGTCCCACACAACATCGCGATCTACACGGACGACACGCTGTCCGACGAGTTGTTCGAGGGCGAGATCGTCACGGGCCCCGTGACCGTCGACTACGCGGTTCCGGCGATCGATCCGGGGTCGTACTACTTCCTGTGCGTCGTCCATCCGACCATGAACGGATCGGTCGAGGTCGCGGCCGGTGGCGGCCAGGCCGGCGGAACCGGCGCTCCGGAACCGACCGGCCCCTCCTGACCCTCATCCGTTCCGGACCGATTGCGCTCGCCGCCGAAGAGTAGGCTCCGGTTGCTCGAACCACCGCCGTTCGATGATGTTCGGCGTCCCGTGGAGCGGAACGGAGGCGACCGTGAGCGAAGAAGGCACAGGCGAGGGACGGAGGGCCGGCGACGACGAGGCCGAGCTCGAACGGGTGAGGGCGGAACGCGACGACCTGGCGCACAAGGTCGAGACGCTCGAGGGCCCACCGCAGAAACGACATCGAACGCGGCGCATCGTGGCGGCGATCCTCCTCGTGATCACCATCCTGGTCTTCACGGTCACGGTGCCGGCGGCCTGGGGCGCCCGGACGGTTCTGAACACCGATCGCTACGTGGCGACCGTAGCGCCGCTCGCGAACGATCCCGCGGTCCAGGAGTCGATCGCACGGAAGGTCACCGCGCAGGTCTTCGAGGCGCTGAACGTGGAGGGCGTGATCTCCGACGCGCTCGCCTCGATCGGTGACCGCGCGACCGTGCTCGCCGGTCCGCTGACGACGGCTCTGCGCGGGTTCGTCCAGGAACAGGTCCTCCGGGTCGTGCAGAGCGACGCCTTCGACACGTTCTGGACCGAGGCGAACCGGTTCGTACACACCCAGGTCGTGGAGATCCTGAAGGGCAACGAGGAACAGGTCTCGGTCGTGGAGGGCAAGGTCCTGCTGAACCTCGTCCCGTTGATCAACCTCGCCCTCGCGCAGATCGATCGGGTCGCGAGCGACCTGATCGGCCGCGACGTGACCTTGCCGACGATCGAGCCGGACACGCCGCGCGAAGAAGCCGTGAACCGGATCGAGCAGGCGCTCGGGGTCGACCTCCCGGACGACTACGGGTCGATCGAGGTCTACGACGCGGACTCGCTGGCGGCGTTGCAACAGGCGCTGTTCACGTTCCAGCGGTTGCTGGTCCTCCTGCTGGTCATGATCCCGGTCCTGATCGCGGTCACCCTGCTGGTCTCCACGCGCCGACGTCGGACGTTGATCCAGTTGACCGTCGGAGGGGCCATCGGGCTCGTCCTCATCCGGCGGTTCGCGATCATCGGCCGGGACAGTCTGTTCGAGAGCGTCGACACCGAGGACTTCCCGTCCGTCCGCGTCCTCACCGAGGAGCTGATGAGCAGCCTGTTCCGGTACACGGGGGTCCTGCTCGCGATCGTCCTCCTCGCCCTCCTGATCGCCCTCCTGACCGGCCCGTACCCCTGGGCCGTAGCGCTCCGTCGATGGGTCGGAGACCTCGGACGGGGCATCGGCGCTGCCGTCGGCGGGCGGCCGCTGCCGGACACCGGGCGTGTGAGGTGGGTCCGGGAGCATCGCGATGCACTCATGCTGGCCGGCGCGGTGCTCGCCGTCGTGCTCCTGCTGTGGGTCGACCTCTCCTGGCTCGCATTCGTCATCGTCGGCGTGCTCCTGGCCCTGTACGAACTCGCGCTCTGGAGGCTCGCGCCGACGGGAGAGCCGGAGGATACGAGCGAGGCCGCGGCCTAGGCTGGGGATCGTCCGGTCGGGACGGTCGCGAACCGGGGCGCGTCGTGGTCGACGGGCAGGCGCGGCTCCCAGTCGTAGACGACCTCGGAGCGCACGATCAGGTCTTGTACCGAGGCGTTCTGGCTGCTGACGACGCACCAGAACAGCCCGATCGGGAACGCCGCGCACAGCACGGCTCGCGCGAGCGAGCGCCAGAACGGCAGCCGTGTCCCGTCGAGATCCACCACCCGGAGTCCGAGCACCGTCTTGCCGAACGTCCGCCCCGTATTGGCCCAACCGAGCGTCAGGTACGCGATCAAGAGGATCCATCCCAACGTCCCGAGGTTCAGGGCCGAGAGCTCGGGCCACGAAAAAGCCCGAGGGCGGATCAGGAACCGGATCCCGGCGATCACGAAATAGATGGCGGCCAACGAGGCGAGCACGACGATCAGGTCGATCGCGTCGGCGAGGAAGCGGGAGATCACGCCGGCGCGCCGTCCCTGCATCGAGCGCGCGATGGGCGGGGGGGCGAGGCTCAGGGCGAGTCCTCCAGGTCCTGCGACGCGGCTGAGGACGTACCGTCTCGGTCACCGCGTCGCTGCAGCACCCGGTCGACGAGCCGCGAGATCGCGCGGTCGGCGTTCATGCTCTGCACGCGGATCCCGCCGACCGTCTCGTTCGTCATCGAACCCATCGCCTCCCGGATGATCTCGGTCAGGTCGATCTCGTCGATCACCTCTTGGGCGATGCCGCCGAGGTCCAACCTGCGGACGACGGCCTCGATGTCGACGCGGGACGCGACGGCGTCGAGATCGATCCGAGACACCACGCCGTCGAGGTCGACCCTGGAGACGATCCGATCCACGTCGATGCGCCCGACGATCTCGTCGATCGAGATACGGTCCACGACGGCGTTGAGATCCAGTCGCTGCACGATCGCGTTCAGGTCGAGCCGTGCGACGATCTCGTCGAGGTCGAGCCGCTCCACCACGCGGCCCACGTCCACGCCGTCGACCAATCGGTCGATCTCGACGCGCGTACGCACGAGCTCGTTCAGGTCTAGCTGGTCGAGGACCGCGTCCGCGACCTGGGGGACGAGGAGCCGCAGGAAGTCCCCTGCCGCCTCCTCGTCGTGCGGTCGCTGTTCACGCCACCGGGCGTCGAGCCTTTCGGCGACGCCCGTCGCTCGTTCGATCGGCTCTTTGACGAATGCCGGGCGCGGGGCGAGGCCGAGCACGAGCTCGGCGATGCGACCAAGTGTCTCAACGGTCCGCGCACCCCACCGGACCACCTCGACCGTGACGCCGAGCGCGGCGCCCGCGAGGAGCGGGAACCCGGCTGCGGGCCCGCCGTGCTCGTCCGCGACCTCGGCCCCGGCGTCCGGCTCGGGTCCGAGCGTGCGGGTGACGGCATCGACCAGTGCCTCGGTGGCGAGCGTCGCGATACCGACCGCGATCCGGATGGACTGCGCGACGAGTTCAGTGAACGGAGGCGGTGGTGGCGCGGCCGTCCGGAGCGGGACGATGCGAGCACCCTCGCCGGAACGGATCGGTTCCTCCACCCTGCTCACCTCGTTGTGTGGGGGGACATCATCGCCGCCCCGATCCGGCATGCCAAGACCTGCTCGGGCCGGAGGGGTGGCTAGGCCGTCCGCCGGCCCCGGGCCGCTCCCCACACGGCGAGCACGATCACGGCACCGACGATCGAGCCGATGACACCGCTCGGCCGGAACTCGAGCCCGTCGCCGGCGATCAGGCTCGCGAGCATGCCGCCGACGAACGATCCGATCAGGCCGGCGACGAACGCCTCGCCCCAGTTGTTCCGACGACTCGTGCGGCCGAGGATCAGCTGGGCCACCCAGCCGGACGCCAGGGCCAGCGTGACGATGAACAGGAACAGGAACATCGGATCTCCCAGGTTCGAAGGTCGGTGCAGTGTACGCTACGCGCAACGGCCAAGCTTGTGGCCGAAGGGGAGGGTCGCCATGGAATCGCAGCGCGAACCGAGCGGCTGGGCGATCGGTTGGATCACGTTCGCCGCGTTCATGCTGATCATGATCGGGACGTTCCACGCGATCGCCGGCCTCGCGGCCATCGTCGACGACACGTTCTACGCCATCGGGCAGGAGTACGTGTTCAAGTTCGACGCGACGACGTGGGGCTGGATCCACCTGATCGGCGGCATCATCGTGGTCTTCGCCGGCTTCGGGCTGTTCAGCGGCGCCGCGTGGGCCCGCACCGTGGGTGTCATCGTCGCGCTGATCAGCGCCATCGCGAACTTCGCCTGGCTGCCCTACTCGCCGGTCGCGGCGATCGTCATCATCGCGATCGACATCGCGGTGATCTGGGCACTCACCGCACACGGCCGCGACGTCACGGCCGCCTAGCGGTGCGCTCGGAGCCACCCGGCAGGGTCGTGCGATAGGCTCCGGCCGGGTCGGCGCCGATGGGGCCGCCGAAGAGGGGAAAGGAGCACTTCGTGGACCTGGGCGACATCCTGTGGGCGATGCTCGCGTTCTTCTTCTGGTTCATGGTCATCTGGATCTTCATCGCGGTCTTCGCCGACATCTTCCGGCGCAACGACATCTCCGGATTGGGCAAGGCGGGGTGGATCCTGCTGATCTTCGTCCTGCCGTTCCTCGGCCTGCTGATCTACATGATCGCCCGGCCGAGGATGACCGAGCAGGACAAGCAGATGATCGCCGAGGCGCGGGAGCGCGAGCGGCGCGTCTCCGGCTACTCGGCGGCGGACGAGGTGGCCAAGCTCGCGAAGCTCCGCGACGAGGGCAAGATCACCGCCGAGGAGTACGAATCGATGAAGCAGCAAGCGATGCTGCAGGTGTAGCGACGTCGCTCGAGGGGCTTCCGGAGGCCGCCGTGCTGCCGCTGGTTCGGCACCGGCGGCCTTCGTCGTGCCGGGGATGCGCATGACCTCGCCGAAGGAGCCGCAGGCCCGACGGGGTCGTCCGCACGTCGTTCGCAGGCTTCTGCTGTCGTTCGTATCGCCGAACAGCTACGGGATGGTCCTGGCACTCATCGTGACGACGTACGTGATCGCGGTAGCCGCTCCCGCGTCCTGGGTCCCATTCGTCGTATTCGTTCAGGTGACGACCGTCTGGTTCGCGTTGCGCACCTCGCGAGCGGCCAGGGTCGTGCGGATCGTAGCGGACGTGGCTCTCGTCGCGGCGACGCTCTTCGCGCTGTTCGAGATCGCTCGAGGCCTGCCGGAGGAGCCCTCGGCGCGAGTCTTCGCGGTCAGCGCCCTCCTCTACCTGATCGCGCCGATCGCCGCGATCCGCCACATCGCGACCCGTCCGGCGGTGGACCAGGAGACGCTGCTCGGAGCGATCGGTGCCTACCTGATGATCGGGATGTGCTTCGCGTTCACCTACCGGGTCATCGCCCTCCTGTCCGAAGGGCCGTTCTTCGGCCCCGCGGGCGAGGGGACGATGGAGCAGGTGCTGTTCTTCAGCTTCACGACGCTCACGACGACCGGTTTCGGCAACTACGTCCCTGCCGACAACCCGGGACAGACGCTCGCGGTCGCGGAGATGCTGATCGGTCAGCTCTTCCTGATCATCGCCGTCGGCAAGGTGATCGCAACCTGGCGTCCGAGCCGCCGGTCCGCGCAGCAGGAGGCCGCCGCGACCGACACCCCCCAGGAGGCCGGGCCCGGCCCGTGACCCGCGGAGGTCGCGGGCGAGCTACCGGTTGCCGTACCGGCTGAGGCCGCCGGTGCCGGCGATGAAGAACGTGAGGAGGATGCCCGCCGGCAGCGAGCCCCAGAACCCGACGTTCACCCCGACGTTGCCGAGGAACAGCATCAGCAGCCACGTCGCGGGCAAGGAGCCGACCACGACGACCGCGACGAGCACGAACAGGAACCCGATCATGCGCGTGCCTCCGATCCGACGATGGCGCGATCGTCGCACGACGATCCCGCGGATCGTGGGACGTTCGGAGGCGCCGCGGCCGGCCTACGCGACGAGGGCGTCGCCGGCGACCGCCGCGAAGAGCAGTCCCAGGTACACGATCGAGAACCGGAAGAGCCGCATCGACTCGGCGGGGGACGTGCCGCGCCACAGGCGGAGCGCGCGCCACACGAACCAGCCGCCGAGGACGACCGCCGCCGCGACGTAGATCGCGCCCATCGAGGCGACCGGGACGAGCACGAGCGACGTCCCGAACAGCACGAGGGAGTACAGCAGGATCTGCTTGCGCGTCTCGTCCGGCCCCCGCACCACCGGGAGCATCGGGATGCCGGCCGCGCGGTAGTCGCCGCTGTAGCGCATCGCGAGCGCCCAGAAGTGCGGTGGCGTCCAGACGAACACGATCGCGAACAGCACCCACGCGGCGAGCCCGACCGTGCCGGTGACCGCGGCCCACCCGACGAGGGCCGGCACCGCGCCGGCGGCCCCCCCGATCACGATGTTCTGCACGCTCGAGCGCTTCAGCCACATCGTGTACACGAACACGTAGAACGCGATCGCCGAGAGCGCGAGGCTGGCCGCCAGCACGTTCACGGTGATCGAGAGGAAGAAGAACGAGACGGTCCCCAGCACGTAGCCGAACGCCAGCGCGCGCTCGGGCGTGACCTTGTGTGAGGGGAGCGGCCGCTTCCGGGTCCGGCGCATCACCTCGTCGATGTCGCGATCGAGGTAGCAGTTGATCGCGTTCGCCGAGCCCGCCGCGATCGCGCCGCCCACGAGCGTCGCGAGCACGAGGCCGATCGACGGCATGCCGCCCTCGGCGAGCATCATCGCCGGCACCGTGGTGATGAGCAGCAGGATCACGATCCGTGGCTTCGTGAGCTGGAAGTACGCGGCCGTCGTCTGGCGGAGCGTCCCGCGCTTGCCGTTCGACCGGGCGTCGGTCTCGACGGCCTTCGTGTGCGCGGCGAACCGCCGGCTCACCGTCGCGATCGCCACGAGGATCCCCCAGATCATGGCCGACAGCGCCACGTGGGCGGTCACGGCCGCGGCCGAGAGCTCGCTCCACACGTTGGCGGCCCCGACGAGGATCTGCGCGCCGTAGAGCGAGAGCGCCACCGTCGACAGGATCACCAGGTCCTTCGACCGGCTCACCATCGTTCGTGCACGGATCGCGAGCCAGATCACGAGGACCAGGACGAGCGCCGCGAGGACGCGGTGGACGAACATCCAGGTCGCCGCCCCGCCGAGCGTCGGGACGAGCCTGCCGTCCATGAGCGGCCAGTCCCGGAAGGACAGCCCCGCGGACTCGGCCCGGACGTACGCGCCCACGACGAGCAGCAGGCCGGTCCCTGCGGCCGTGATCACGGTGAGGCGGGCGAACGATGGATCCGAGCCGGCGATCGATGGCCCCTTCATCGGTAGCTTCACCGTGCAGAACGAGCTCGCCGTGATGTGCGACAACACGCCGAGCAGCGCCATGGCCGTCGCGAAGTGCAGCGTCACGAGCGTGGCCTCGAGCCCGCCCTCGACCACGACGCCCCCGAGCCCGGCCTGCACGAGGACGAGCACCGCGGCCAGGGTCGTCGGCCGCGTGATCTGCTTCACGCGGCGGTAGTCCTTCCACGCGACGTAGGTCTGTAGGGCGATCAGGACCACCACGATGCTCGCGAGGAGTCGGTGCGAGTACTCGATGATCGCGTGGTACTCGAACGGCGGGATCCACCGCCCGAAGCAGGTCGGCCATCCCGGACACCCGAGACCCGAGTCGGTGGCGCGGACGAGCCCTCCCACCGCGATGAGAAGCAGCGTCGAGGCGGTGGTCGCGATCGAGAGCTTCTGGAGACGGGTCATCGTCGGCGCCGCTGGGGTCCGGGCAACGATAGCAGTCGCCGCCGCGGCGGCGGATGCGTTCGGGGGTTGCGATACTTTTAGCCGTGCCCGGAGTGCAGCCTCGCGAGCCCCGCTTCTTCTCTCCCGCGCTGGATGCCGTCCGGTCGCGGCTCGAGCCCGCCCTGGGCGGCTACCTCCGCGATCGGCGGGCCGAGCTCGCCACGATGGACGCGTCGGCGGTCGTCCTCGCTGACGAGCTCGTCCGCCTCGTCCGCGCCGGCGGCAAGCGGCTGCGCCCCGCCCTCGCGTACTGGTCTCATCTGGCCGCGGGTGGCGAGCCGGGGGAGCCGATCCTTCGGGTCGGTGTCGCCCTCGAGCTGCTCCACACGGCGGCGATCGTGCACGACGACCTCATGGACCGGAGCGAAGCGCGTCGCGGCGTGCCGGCGACGCACGTGTGGTTCGCGAAGGCGGCGCCGGTGGGCGCGGACCCCGACGCGTTCGGCACCGCGGCGGCCGTCCTGGTCGGCGACCTCGCGCTCGTGCTCTCGGACCGGGCATTGCGGACGAGCGGCTTCGGTCCGGTCGAGCTCGCCCGGGCCTCGGTGTGGTTCGACCGGACGCGGATGCAGATGGCGGCGGGCCAGTTCCTCGACGTCGCGGGCGCCCGGGACCGACGACGAGTGTCGTCGTTGAAGTCGAGCTCGTACACGACCGAGGGCCCGATCATGCTCGGTGTCGCGCTCGCGGGCTCGGACGTGGGGACCGAGGGCTCGCTCCACGCGTTCGGGCGGCTCGTCGGCGAGGCCTTCCAGCTGCGCGACGACCTCCTGGACGGCGAGGCGCCACCCGGGACGGACGAGGAGATCGACGCGATCCTCGACCGCGCGGAGCGGGCGCTCGACGGCGCGCGCCTGGACGTGGAGGCGGTCGACGCGCTCGTCGAGATCTCGGCGCTGCTCCGGCTGCGGAGGAGGGGCTGATGCAGGTATCCGACGTCGACGTCGCGGCGGCCAGGCGGATGTTCGCGAGCCTGCCGACCGCGTCGGTGGCGACGCTGAACGCGGACGGCTCGCCGCACGTGGTGCCGCTGTGGTTCGTGTGGCCGGAGGACGCGGTGTACCTGTCGACGCGCCGGAACGGACGTACATGGGCGAACGTATCGGCCGACCCTCGGATCGCGGTCACGATCGACCTCGGGCGAGCGTGGGTCGAGCTCGCGGGCATCACCTTCCGCGGCGAGGCCGAGGCGCTCCCCGTCGAGGACGCCGCGATCCGCAAGCCGATCTCAGCCTGGCACGAGAAGTACCGGCCGCTGCTCTCGGGGCAGGGGTTCGGCCGGTTCGCCGAGGAGGTGCCGGCCCTCGGCTTCCTCCGCGTCGTTCCGCGGCGCCTCGTCGCGTGGGACCACGCCCGGGGCGGTTGACGCGAGCCGGTTGCCCTCGCCGAAGGGCCACCGCTAGGTTTGTGCGGAGCTTCACAAGTGGTTAGCATCATTTGTGAAAGTTTTCACAAGCCACGGGAGATGCGATGCCGAGCTCCACGAACCGCCTCGACGTCGACGTGTTGGTGGTCGGTGCGGGCCCCGGCGGCTCGACGACCGCCTGCCACCTCGCCCGTCAGGGGTTGGACGTCCTCCTGGTCGAGCGCGCGGCGTTCCCCCGCGAGAAGGTGTGCGGCGACGGCCTCACCCCACGAGCCGTGGTCCAGCTCGAGAGGCTCGGGATCGATCCGGGCGACCCGCGGTTCGAGCGCCACGACGGGCTCCGGATCCGTTCGCGCAAGGTGACGCTCGAGCTCGGCTGGCCGAACCTGGCCGACTGGCCGGGGTACGGGCTGGTGATGACGCGCTCCGAGTTCGACGAGCTCCTCGCCCGGCATGCGGAGAAGGCGGGCGCCCGGCTGCTCGAGCGCACCGAGGCGTTCGAGCCGGTCCTCGACGACGAGGGATGGGTGCGCGGCGCCCGTCTGCGGGGGACCGAGAACGGTGAGGAGACCGAGGTCCGTGCCCGGTACGTGATCGCGGCCGACGGCGCCTCGTCGCGGTTCGCCGGGCAGGCGGGCGTCGTGCGCGACCCGACGCGGCCGATCGGGATCGCCGCGCGCCGCTACTACCGGGTCGAGCGCCACCCGGGTCCGTGGCTCGAGGTCTGGATGGACCTGTGGGACGGCTCGAGCATCCTCCCGGGGTACGGCTGGCTGTTCCCGCTGCCGGGCGGTTCGATCAATCTCGGCGCCGGCCTGCTGAACACGTTCACGAACTTCAAGGGCATGTCGGCCCGGGGCGTGTTCGACGCCTTCTGGCGGATGCTGCCGCCCGAGTGGAACGTGAACGAGGAGACGGCCGACGGCCGCGTCCTCTCGGGACCGCTGCCGATGGGGCTGTCGCGGACCCCGCCCGCGATGCCGGGCATGCTCGTGATCGGCGACGCCGCCGGGCTCGTGAACCCGTTCAACGGCGAGGGGATCGCCTACGCGATGGAGTCGGGGGAGCTCGCTGCCGAGCTCGTGCACGACGCCCTGCTGCAGGACCGACCCGGCATCGCGCATCTCTATCCGACGATGCTACGCGAGCGGTACGGGCGCTACTACCGCCTCGGGTCCGGGTTCGTCCGCGCGATCGGGCACCCGCCCGTGATGCGTGCGCTCACCGAGTACGCGCTGCCGCAGGTCTGGTTGATGCGATTCCTGGTGCGGCTCATGGGCAACCTCACCGACGGGCGCGACGGCGACGTCCAGGACCGGGTCATGTACGCGCTCGAGCGGCTGACGCCCGCGTCGTAGGGGTCGCAGGAGGAGGAGGAGGGAGCGAGGTGCGAGGGATCGTCGCGGCGGAGCTCTCCGAGTACCTGCCCGTGCTGGTCCTCGCGATCCTCGCGTTCCTGTTCGCCGTGCTGTCGCTCGCCGCGTCGGCGCTCCTGCGCCCCAACCGGCCGACGCCGGCCAAGCTCGCGCCCTACGAGTGCGGGATCGAGCCGGAGCGGCTGCCCGAGGGCGAGCGTTTCAGCGTGCGCTTCTACGTCGTCGCGATGCTGTTCATCATCTTCGACGTCGAGACGATCTTCCTGTTCCCCTGGGCGGTCGGCTTCCGGCAGCTCGGGTTGTTCGGCCTCGTCGAGATGGCGATCTTCATCGGGTTGGTCTTCGTGGCGTACGTCTACGTCTGGAGTCGGGGTGGCCTGGACTGGGACCGCCCGGAGGAACGCCCCGAGGTACCCGCGGAACCGGTCGAGCGCGAGAAGGAGCTGGCCGGTGCCCGTTGAGCGGCTCGAGGGCGTTCAGACCGGCAGGTCGGGCGAGCAGGGCGAGGAGGAGGTCAAGCGCGGGGTCCTGCTCAGCAGGCTCGACAAGGCGGTGAGCTGGGCGCGCAAGCAGTCGATGTGGCCTGTGACGTTCGGCCTGGCGTGCTGCGCGATCGAGATGATGGCCACCGGGGCGGCGGACTACGACCTGTCGCGGTGGGGGATGGAGCTGTTCCGCGCCTCGCCTCGGCAGGCCGACCTCATGATCGTGGCCGGGCGGGTGAGCCAGAAGATGGCGCCGGTGCTGCGAACGGTCTACGACCAGATGCCCGAGCCGAAGTGGGTCATCTCGATGGGCGTCTGCGCCTCGTCCGGCGGCATGTTCACGAACTACGCGATCGTGCAGGGCGTCGACACGATCGTGCCGGTCGACATCTACGTCCCCGGCTGTCCCCCCAAGCCCGAGATGCTGATGTACGGGATCCTCCGACTCCACGAGAAGGTCCGAACGGAGGGCCGCGTCACGTGACGGCCGCCCAGCTCGCCGAACGGGTCCGCGCCCGGTCCTCCGACGTGGTGGTGCAGCGGGGCGAGGCGATGCTCGTGGTCGAACGCGACGAACTCCTCGAGGTCCTGGCCTGGCTCCGCGACGATCCCGAGCTCCGGCTGGACTTCCTGTCGAGCGTGACCGCCACGGATCGACCCGGACACGAGCCGAGGTTCTGGGTCGTGTACGAGCTGTACTCGGGGGAGCACCGACACCGGCTCCGGGTCAAGGTCGGCGCGACCGAGGAGGCCCCGCGCGTCCCTACGGTGACCGGGCTCTTCCCGACCGCGGACTGGCACGAGCGCGAGACCTACGACTTCTACGGGATCGTGTTCGACGGGCACCCGAACCTGCGGCGGATCCTGCTCCCGGACGACTGGGAGGGGTTCCCGCTCCGCAAGACCGAGGAGCTCGGCGGCGTGAACACCCGGTACCACGGCGCGTTCATCCCGCCGGTCGACCGGAGGACCTCGTGAGCGACCTCGGCGCTCACGCATCCGCGGAGCTCACCGCCGACTCCACGGCGGAGCTCCGGCAGGAGACGATGGTCATCAACATGGGGCCGCAGCACCCTTCGACCCACGGCGTGCTCCGGCTCCTCCTCGAGCTCGACGGCGAGACCGTCGTCTCGTGCGAGCCGATCGTCGGCTACCTGCATACCGGCATCGAGAAGAACGTCGAGTACCGCACGTGGCAGCAGGGGGTGGCCTTCGTCACGCGGGCCGACTACCTGTCGCCGTTCTTCAACGAGCTCGCGTACTGCCTGGCGGCCGAGAAGCTCCTCGGGATCGAGGCTCCGCCGCGCGCGCAGCTGCTTCGCGTCCTGTTCTGCGAGATGAACCGCATCGCCTCGCACCTCGTCTGGCTCGCGACCTCGGGCATGGAGCTCGGCGCGATCAGCATGATGCTGTACGGCTTCCGCGAGCGGGAGCAGATCCTCGACATCTTCGAGGCCGCGACCGGGCTCCGCATGAACCATGCGTACGTTCGGATCGGCGGGGTCGTCATGGACCTGCCCGAGGGTTCGACGGGCCGCGTCGGCGACTTCCTCGAGACGATGACCGGCCGGATCGACGAGTACGAGCGCCTGCTCACGAAGAACCCGATCTGGATCCAGCGCAACGCGGGCATCGGCGTCCTCCCGGCCGGCGACGCCCTCGCGTTCGGGGTCACGGGACCGACGCTCCGGGCCTCCGGCGTCGCGCGCGACGTGCGCAGGGACGAGCCCTACGCGGGGTACGAGACGTTCGAGTTCGACGTGGTCACGCGCGAGGGGGCCGACTGCTACGCGCGCTACGCGGTCCGGATCGAGGAGATGCGCCAGTCGCTGCGCATCGTCGAACAGTGCCTCGAGCGGCTGCGCGAGCCGGGCCCGGTCATGGTCGAGGACCCGAAGGTCCGCTGGCCCGCGGTGCTCGAGGTGGGTCCCGACGGAATCGGGAACGCGCCGAGCTACATCACCCACATCATGGAGGAGTCGATGGAGGCGCTGATCCATCACTTCAAGATGGTGACCGAGGGCATCTCCGTCCCCGCCGGCGAGGTCTACGTGCCGGTCGAGTCGCCCCGCGGCGAGCTCGGCTTCTACGTGGTGGCGGACGGCTCGAACCGGCCGAGCAAGATCAAGATCCGCGACCCGTCGTTCGCCAACCTGCAGGCCGTACCCGAGATGGTCCGGGGCGGCCTCGTCGCCGACACGATCGCGGTCATCGCGAGCGTCGACCCCGTGATGGGAGGGGTGGACCGGTGACGGAGGTCCTCACGCCCGAGCTCCGCGCCGTGGCCGAGGAGATCACCTCGCGGTACCCGCCCGGGCGGGAGCGTTCGGCGATCCTGCCGCTGCTGTACCTCGTGCAGTCGGTGCAGGGGCGAGTGACGCGGGAGGGACTCCGCGAGGTGGGGGAGGTCCTCGGCATCAGGACGGCGGAGGTGGAGGCCGTCGCGTCCTTCTACACGATGCTCCGGCTCGGGCCGACGGGGGCCCACGTGGTGTCGGTGTGCACGAACCTCTCCTGCGCACTCCGGGGCGCGAACGGCGTCTTGGAGGCCGCGCTCGACGCGGCCGAGATCGCGGACGGCGAGGAGGTCTCCGCCGACGAGCGCATCACGGTCCACGAGGAGGAGTGCCTGGGCGCGTGCGACGCGGCGCCCGTCGTCCAGGTCGACTTCGCGAACCACGATCGCGTGACGCCGGAGCGGGTGCGAGAGATCGTGACGTCGCTGCGCACGGGCGAGGTCCCCGAGCCCTCGAGGGGCGAGGCGCCGCAGGACTTCCGGCACGCCTCGCGGATCCTGGCCGGACTCGACTCGGGCGAGGGCGCCTGATGGCCGAACCCGTGACGAGGGTCGTGACCGCCACCTGGGACGACCCCGAGGTGTTCGGGTTCGACGGCTACCGGGCGGCCGGCGGGTACGAGGGGCTGCGGGCCGCGGTCGGCATGAGCGCGGTCGAGGTGATCGACCTCGTGAAGTCCTCGGGCCTTCGCGGGCGCGGCGGGGCCGGGTTCCCGACGGGCGTCAAGTGGTCGTTCGTCCCGCAGGACACGGGCAAGCCGACGTACGTGGTGGCGAACTTCGACGAGTCCGAGCCCGGCACGTTCAACAACCGCGAGATCGTCGAGCGCGAGCCGCACCGCTTCCTCGAGGGCGTCGCGATCGCGGCGTACGCGGTGCAGAGCCACACCGCGTTCGTGTACTGCCGCGGTGAGTTCCTGTGGCCCGGGCGGATCCTCCGCGACGCGATCGCGGACGCCTACGCGAACGGCGTGTTCGGCGACTCCGTCCTGGCGTCCGGTTATCAGCTCGACGTCGTCCTGCACCGGGGCGCGGGCGCGTACATCTGCGGCGAGGAGACGGCGCTGCTGTCCTCGCTCGAGGGCTTCCGTGGCCAGCCGAGGTTGCGCCCGCCGTTCCCGGCGGTCGAGGGCCTGTACGCGTCGCCCACCGTGATCAACAACGTGGAGACGCTCGCGAACATCCCCTCGATCATGACGAAGGGCGCCGAGTGGTTCGCCGCGATCGGGACCGAGAAGTCGCCCGGGACGAAGCTCTTCAGCGTCTCCGGGAAGGTCGAACGCCCGGGCAACTACGAGCTCCCGATGGGGACGCCGCTGCGGACGCTCCTCGAGGACCACGCGGGCGGCGTCCTCGACGGGAAGCGCCTGAAGGCGTGGACGCCCGGCGGGTCCTCGACGCCGATGCTGACCGACGAGCACCTCGAGGTCGCGCTCGACTTCGAGTCGGTCGCCGCGGCCGGTTCGCTGCTCGGGACCGGCGCGATCATCGTGATGGACGAGACCGACTGCATCGTCGAGGCGACGCGCCGGCTCGTCGCCTTCTACGCCCACGAGTCGTGCGGCAAGTGCACGCCGTGCCGCGAGGGGACGTGGTGGGGGAGCCGGGTGCTCGCCCGGATCGAGCAGGGCTTCGGGCGCGAGGAGGACCTCCCGCTCCTCGACGACCTCGGCCGAAACATCCTGTTCAAGGCGTTCTGCGCGCTCGCCGACGGTGCCGTCAGCCCGATCCAGTCGAGCATCAAGCACTTCCGCGAGGAGTACGAGCGGCACATCGCCGAGCGCCGCTGCCCGTTCACCGGGCGTGGCCCCGGCGCGGCCTCCGAGCCGGTGCCGTCGGAGGTGGTGGCGTGAGCTCGGAGCCCGTGACGCTCACCGTCGACGGCAAGGAGGTCACGGTCCCGGCCGGCACGCTGATCATCCGCGCGGCCGAGATCGTCGGCGTGGAGATCCCGAGGTTCTGCGACCATCCGTTCCTCGATCCGATCGGCGCGTGCCGCCAGTGCTATGTCGAGGTCGAGGGGCAGCGGAAGCTGTTTACGTCCTGCACGACCGAGGTCGGCCCGGACATGAAGGTGCTCACGCAGAACACCTCGGAGGAGGCACGCCGCGCGCAGGTCGCCAACCTCGAGTTCCTGCTGTTGAACCACCCGCTCGACTGCCCGATCTGCGACCGGGGCGGCGAGTGCCCGCTGCAGGACCAGGCGATGGCGTTCGGGCCGGGCGAGAGCCGCTACCGCGAGCCGAAGCGCACGTTCCAGAAGCCGATCCCGCTGTCGCCGCTCGTGGCGCTCGACCGCGAGCGGTGCGTCCTGTGCGCGCGCTGCACCAGGTTCTGCGATCAGATCAGCGGCGACCGCTTCATCGAGCTGTTCGCGCGTGGCGCCGGCGAGCGCGTCTCGATCGCGGCGGGCGAGGACTTCCGGTCCCCCTTCTCGGGGAACACGATCCAGATCTGCCCGGTCGGCGCGCTCACGGCGCAGCCCTACCGATTCGTGGCGCGCCCGTTCGACCTGTCGCGCGCCGACTCCGTGTGCCAACACTGCAGCGCCGGCTGCAACGTCCGGGTCGACCTCCGGCGCGGCGAGGTGGTCCGCGTCCTGGCGCGAGACGACGCGGAGGTGAACGACGCGTGGACCTGCGACAAGGGGCGGTTCGCCTTCAGGTACCCGGACCTGCCGTCCCGCGTGTCGATGCCGCTGATCCGGGCGCGCGGGCTCGAGCCGGCGTCGTTCGACGAGGTCTTCTCCTCCGTCGCCGAGCGCGCGAAGGGGGGACGGGTCGCGTTCCTCACCGGCGGCCGGTTGCTGGACGAGGATGCCTACGCGCTCGCGAAGCTCGCTCGGGTGGCCTTCGGGACGAACGATCTCGACCACCGGCGCACCTTCCTCGGGGGGCGGGCCGAGGCGCTGGCCGCGGCGGCCCCGCTCGCGACCACGTACGCGGACGTCGAGCGCGCGAAGGCGATCCTCCTGGTCGGCCTCGACGCCGAGCAGGAGGTCCCGATCCTGCATCTCCGGATCCGCAAGGCCGCGCGCCGCGGCGCGAAGGTCTTCGTCGTTCATCCGCGCCGGACCCGCCTCCTGGACGTCGCCGAGCATCGCCTGTCGCTGCCCGAGCACCAGTCCTACGTGCTCGAACGGATCCACGACGGCGACGGCCCTGAGGGGTCGTTCGAGGCGCGGGTCGCGGCGGCGCTCGCGGATGCGGGCGCGGACGCCGTCGTTCTGGCGGGCGACCGGCTCGCCGAACATCCCCTGGCGGCCGACGTCGCCCTGACGGTCGCGCAGAAGTTCGGGGGGCGGTTCGCGCTCGTCCCGCGCCGCGCGGGCGATCGGGGCGCGCTCCGTTCGGGCGTCCACCCGGCGCTCCTGCCGGCCGGGCGCAGGGTCGACGACGACGCCGAGCGCGCCGAGGTCGAGTCGGTGTGGGGGACCGTGCCTGCCGAGGTGGGCCGGACGACGCGCGAGATCCTCCAGGCCTGCGCCGACCGGGAAGTCGACGTGCTCTACCTGGTGGGCGTCGACCCGCTCCGGGACGTCCCCGACGGATCGCTCGCGCGGCGGGCGCTCGAGAACGCGCGGTTCCGCGTGGTGCAGTCCCTCGAGCTCGGCGAGCTCGAGCCGTACGCCGATGCGTTCCTGCCGGCGGCCGCCTGGATCGAACGGCCGGGTCATCTCACCGACTGGGAGGGGCGGTCGCAGCCCGTGCAGCCCGTCCGAGGTCCCGCTGGCGTCTCGCGCGCGGACTGGGAGATCTTCGCCCGCCTCGGCGAGGCGATGGGCCGGCCGCTCGGGTTCGAGACGATCGAGGAGCTGCGGGCGGAGGCCGCCCCGCTGCTCGAGGCGCGCGCGGTACCTTCGCGCACGACGGCCTGGACGGGCACCGGCCCGCCGAAGCGGCTCGGCGACCTGACCCTGTTCAGCTATCCGCTGCTCGTCGACGAGGGGCGGCTGTCCGAGGACGCTGCGGAGCTGAAGGACGCGCTCGGGGAGTCGGCGTTCGTGGAGGTGCATCCCGCCGACGCCGAGAAGCACGGGGTCGTCGACGGGGGCGGCGCGGTCGTGGAGTCGGACGCCGGGCGGGCCGAGCTTCCGGTCCGGGTGACCGAGCACGTGGCGCAGGGCTGCCTGTTCGTCCCGTTCAACCAGCCCGGGCTCGCGGCGAACGGCCTGCTGGGCGGCTCGTTCTCGATCGCCGCGACAATCTCGGCTTCCACGGCGGGGGCCGAACCGGGCGAGGCGGCCGTCGCGGGGTCCCGGACCGAGGGGGCGGCCTGATGGACCGGGTGGACTGGGTGCTCCTGATCGCCCGGGTCGTCGTCGTGTTCTTCGCCCTGTTGCTCACCGTGATGATCCTCGTCTGGATGGAGCGGAAGGTGATCGCGGACATGCAGACGCGGGTCGGCCCGATGCGCGCCGGGCCTCGGGGCATCCTCATCACGATCGC
>Ga0075431_100002205_pt1 | contig 18652 bp, 8 predicted proteins | sample RhiMetdeltSRZDD5_FD_75297 | JGI IMG/M metagenome (GOLD analysis project Ga0075431, IMG submission 75297) | Populus rhizosphere microbial communities from Tennessee, USA - Rhizosphere MetaG P. deltoides SRZDD5 | ecosystem: Host-associated > Plants > Roots > Rhizosphere > Soil | place: USA... | reverse complement strand
TTGATCTTTGATTGTTGAATCGTTGTCGATTGTTGAACTTAGATTAGCGATTGATTGATCGATCAGCTTGGCCGTTTCGTGCCATCAATCACCAAACAACAATCCAAAATCATCAACGAATCGATAGTCAAAGATCAAAGATCAGCAATAGATCTAGTCAGTTTTGAGCGCAGCGATCGGATCGACGCGAGCCGCGCGCCGTGCCGGTAGGTAGCTGGCCGTGAGCGTCGCGGCCAGGAGCAGGGTGCACGAAGCCAGAGCCACGACGGGATCCAATGTGCTGACCTCGAAGAGCAACGCTTGAAGCAGCCCGGCTACCCACAGCGAAGCGACCAGCCCTGCGGCCGTACCGGCAGCCGTCAACACCAGCGCATCGCGGAACACATCGCGCGTGAGGTCGCGCGGCCTGGCGCCGAGTGCGAGCCGCACACCAAATTCCTGCGTGCGGCGGGCGACGGAATAAGACAATACGCCGTACAGTCCCACACAGCCGAGCAGCAACGACAGCGCACCAAATACGGCGGCCAGATACGTCACGAGCCGTTCGCGGAGGACGTTGCGTTCGATTTGAAGCGCCATCGTGGCGGCGTTGTCGAGCACCAGTCCGGGTTCCGCGCGCCGCAGTCCAGCACTGACAGATGACACTGCCTGGTTCACATCACCGCTCACCTGTACGGCGAGGTTGTGAGACTGGCTGGGCCACTGGCGAATCGGGAAGTAAACCATCGCCACTGGTGCGTCCCTGAGCATGTAGGGGCGAACGTCACCCACGACGCCGACGATCTCCGCCGTGAACTCACGGTCGCCGATGCGGTGGCCGATCGGATCTCCCCCAGGAAAGTAGCGGTCTGCGATCGACTGGCTCACGATAGCGACGAGGGCTCCACCTTCTTTGTCGCGGTCATCGAACTCGCGCCCGGCCGTCACTGGAATGCCGACCGTGGAGAAGTAGCCCGGCCCGACGTAGTTTTCGTTCAGATCGATGTCGTCGTCAGTGCGACCGTCCAGTGCATACAAGCCACTGTAAGAGCAGTCGGCGAGCAGCCCGCACGTCGAGACGGCCGCCGAGACCACTCCACCAGTCGAGTTGACGGCAGTGACGAGTCGCGAGTTGAGCGCAGCGATTTGGTCAGGGCGGTAACCGCTGGCGGCCGGATTGAACGACACCGAAACAAGGTGCTCCGTGTCAAAGCCAGGATCGACTCTCGCGAAATTCATCAGGCTGCGCCCGAGAAGTACTGCCGAGAACACGACCACGACGGCAAGCGCCACTTGCGCCGCAACCAACGGCCGCATGCCCCGCAAGATCGAAGGCATTGCGAGGCTGGTTCGCGATGTGCTGACGACGGTCGCGGCTTCATCGCCGCGTCCGGCGCGTAACGCGGGCAGCAACCCGCACAGGAGTGCAGTCGCCAACGACACGCCGGCGGTGAACATGAAGACCCGGTTATCCGGTGTGTAGACCTCGGGTAGTCGATCGCGCGACGTGGAGAGGAACGCGCTTGCCAGCAGACCACTGGACCAAAGTCCAGCCAGCCACCCGGCGGCTCCTCCCAGTCCCGCCAGCAGTGTGCTTTCAACCAGCCCCTGCTGCAGCAGTCGCGTACGACTGGCGCCAACCGCGATGCGAATGGCGATCTCCCGCGCCCGCCCCGCCGACCTCGCGAGCAGGAGGTTGGCGACGTTGGCACACGCGATGAGCAGCACGACCGCGACCATCACCGTGAGCGCGATGAATGGCTGCGACAGTTGCGCACGCATCCGGGAGAACCCTCGCGTGAACGATTGCACGACGAGGGCATTCGACAAGATCTCTGAACGTACGCGCGAGTCATCGATCGCGGGGGCCATGTCCTGCACCGCTGCGCGATTTGCGATCTCGAGCGCCGCGCGAGCCTGCCCCAGGTCCACTGAAGGAATGCGACCGATGATATTGAGCCAGGCCATGCGGTCCTGCGTCATCCACGGTTGATCGACGTCGACCTCACCATACGAGCTGGCATTGTTGCGGTACTGCAGGCCCTGCTGCATCGTCAGGGGCAACCACAAATCGGCGCGAGCGTCGCTCCACGCACCGATAAAACCGGGCGGAGCGATGCCGATGATGGTGGTGGGGATTCCGCTGACGAGGAGCGTCTGGCCGAGCACGTTGGCGCTACCGAGGCGCTCCCTCCACAGCCGATCGCCGATCACGGCGACCGGAGCAGGGCTCACAGGTCGTACATCGGGAATGCCGATGACCCTTCCTTGCGTAACGCGGACATTGAGCGTCGCGAAATACTCACCGGAGACCAGCTGCGCGCGGACGGTTTCCGACTGTGTCTCTCCTGGAAAGCGAACCACGAGGGAAGTGGTTCGCGTCATCGCCGCCAGCGATCCGCGAGTGCCCAGGGCGTCTCGAAGTCGCTCGAAGCGTGGGTACGAGAACCGCGTGTATCGACCCGTCCCGCCACTCGCATCCGGGCTGCCCTCGCGTGGCTGTTCGTACAGCGCGACGAGCTCCTGTGGTGCCGGCACGTTGAGCGGCTTGAACATCACCGCGTCGAGCAGCGTGAAGATTGCGGAGTTGGCGCCAATACCGAGCGCGAGGGTGATGATCGCCGCCGCGGCAAAGCCGGGTGTGCGTCTAAGTGACCGAACGGCGTATTTCAAATCCTGAAGGATAGTTTCAATCATTGTTGAATAGGTGATCTTTGATCTGCGATTCGTTGTTGATTGTCGACTTGTGATTCGTGATTTGTTCAGTCAGGTCTCTGCCATATCCGGCGACGATCAATCAAAACCAAATCAACAATCAGCAATCACAAATCCAAAACGAATCACGAATCAAAGATCGACCAGTCCCAAATGTTCTTGTCATTCCGCTCGTAGAGTCACCGCTGGATCGACGTGCGCCGCGCGACGCGCCGGCAAGTAGCCGGCGACGAGCGCCGTCATTGCGAGCGCGAGCGCCGCGGCCGTCAGCGTGTACGGATCGCGCGGCGGCAGGCCATAGAGGAAGTCCGCCACCAGTTGCGAGGCGAACCAGGCGCCCACGAGCCCGAGGCCGAGGCCCGCGATGGCGATCGTTCCAGCTTGTCGCAGGACGCCAGCCAGAACCGTGGTGCGCGTCGCGCCGAGGGCCAGGCGAATGCCGATGTCCCGCCGGCGCCGCGTGACGTCGAACGAAATCACGCCGTAGAGACCCAGGCACGCCAGCAGCAGCGCAAGCACGCCAAATGCGGTCGACAACGTGGCCAGCAGCCGTTCGGTGACGAGCGCCGCGTCGATCTGCTGCCGCATGGTCCGGACCCACGACACTGCCACATCGCGGGTCAAGGCCAGCACGTCAGCACGAACGACACCAGTGACGAGGCCTGGATCGCCAGATGTACGAACGGCAGCCGTCAGGTTCAGCGGTGGCTCGAGAATTTGCTCGAGAGGCTGATAGACCATTGCCGGGGGCGACTCCCTGAGCGAATGACGTGCGTCTCTCACTACGCCGACGACCGTCAATGCCTGGCTGGGATTCGGCTTGCGGCCCCAGGCGAGTGGACGGCCGATGGGATCGGCATCGCCGAAGTAGGTGCGTGCAACGGTTTCGTTGACGATCGCCACCCGCATCGACGTCGATCGGTCCTGCGTGGTGAAGAGCCGCCCGCGTACGAGTTGAATGCCAAAAGTCTCGAAGTACTCAGGCGTGACGGTGTTGGCAAACACGACGTCACTGGCTCCTGCTCCCGGTGGCGGCGTTGGAATGCCAATCGCGCGTCCTTCCATCGCCGTATCGATCGGGCTCATCGTCGAGCACGATGCGGAGAGGACGCCGGCTCGGCTGCGAACGCGATCCAGCACATCGCCGCACAGACTGACCACACGCTCGGCGGGGAAGCGCGTGTCGCGGGCATCGAGTGCGAACACGAGCACGTTACCGGTGTTGAACCCGCCATCGACGTGCTGCAGATTCTGCAGGGTTCTCACCAGGAGCGCGGCACCGAAGGTGAGCACGAGGCCCATCGCGATTTGTGCCACGACCAGCACGTATCGCCCCGACCATCGCCGGGTCATGCCACTCGCCGAGGTCCCGGGCTTGAGCGCGGTCGCCACGCTGGCGCGCGTCGCACCGAATGCCGGTGTCAGACCGAATAGAATGCCGGTCAACACCGAGAGCGCCGTGGCGAACAACAACACGGCGCCGTCCGGCTGAGCATTGATGACGATCGGGTTCTGATTCTCGCGAAACAATGCCGCGACAAATCGTGTGGCCCAACCGGCGAGAACCAGACCGAGCGCGCCACCACTGACCGCGAGGACGAGGCTCTCGGTGAGGAACTGTCGCACGAGTCGCGGGCGGCTGGCGCCGACCGACATGCGGATGGCCACTTCGCTGGCGCGCGCGGTGCCGCGGACGAAGAGCAGGTTCGCCACATTGATGCACGCGATGAGCAGTACCGCGCCGACCATGCTCATGAGCACAGTGAGCGGTAATTCGTATCGCGTCCGAAGTTGATTGTGACCTCTCGCCGCGGGGAGCAGCGAGGCGAAACGGAGCCTGCCATCGGGGGTCCGGCTGAATCCCTGCGTTTCAGGCAGGGACATGTGCTCGCGGAAGACCGACTGCAGAACGGACTCGGCCTGACCGACGTCGATTCCCGGCTTCACACGAGCGATGAGGGGCATGCTGGTCCAACTGTCCAGCCAGGTGAGGAAGTCGGGTTCGTCCTGGATGCGAATCGACAGCGGCAGGGTGATATCAATCGATCGACCCGGCTGCAGCCCATAGAGGCCTGACGCGGTGACGCCGACGATTGTCAGCGGCCGTCCTCCCACTGCCAGCGTCTGGCCGATGATGTCAGTGCGCCTGTTGAAGCGTCGCGTCCAGTAGTCGTAGCTGATCACCGCGAACGGGCTGCTGCCCGGCGCGCGATCGTCTTCGGACGAGAACCCGCGTCCGAGCGCCATCGCGACGCCGATCAAGGCGTGAAAATTACCGCTGACGTACTGGCCGACGACCCGCTCGGCGCCGCTCTCGGATGCGATCTTGAAGTCACGAATGTTAAAAGCGGTGACGCCTGTGAAAACGTCGGTGCGCTGGCGGACTCGCTCGAACCACGGATAGTTCGACGCCGTGCTCATCGCGTCGCCGCGGCCACCGGCGCCGATGGCGACGAACTGCAACTCTTCTGGCGCGCTGACCGGGAGCGTCCGGAGCATCACGGCCTCGATGAGGCTGAAGATCGTGGTGTTCGCGCCGATGCCGAGCGCCAGGGTCACCAGCGCAGCGGCCGTGAATCCGGGAGTGCGGCGTAATGACCGGAGCGCGTACTGAACGTCTTTCCATACGGTGTCCATCATTCAGCCCTCAATGAATCCACCGGGTTGACCGTCGCCGCTCGACGCGCGGGCGCCGCATGAGCAAGGAGGCAAATTCCAATCACCACAGCAAACGCCATCAGCCAGGCGAGCGGATCGGCGGGACCGACTCCGTAGAGCACTCCGGCGAGTGCCTTCGCGGCAGCCGCCGCTGCGACCCCGCCGACAAAGACGCCGACGGCTGCCATCGTGAGGCCTCGTTGCAAGACGAGTCCGATAACCTGTCGGGGCCTTGCGCCGAGCGCCAGTCGGACGCCGAACTCGTGCGTCCGTTGCGCGACCATGAAGGCGACAACGCCGTAGAGTCCGATGGCGGCGAAAAGCATAGCCATCGTGCCTGCGATCCCGAGACTGTATGCGGCTGCGGATGCCGGCAGCAGCACGGTCGCCAGTTTGGCGTCCATCGAGTTCGCCCTGAATAACAGGTCAGGTTCGAGATTCGCGAGTACGCGGTGAACGGCCTCGACTGGTGCGCTGAATCCAGCGCGCGACTTCACCAGGATCGTCCACTCATCGTCGAGCCGTTGCGACTGCGCGAAGTGGATATACGGCGTCGGTGGCTCCCCGACGGTCCGGACTTTGTAATCCGCCGACACCCCGACGATCAGGTGCTCCGGACCCGTGAGGCTACCGATCCGAAACCGTTGCCCGACTGCGCTCCCTGTCGGCCAGTAACGGCGCGCCATCGACTGGTTGACGATGGCCACTCGCGGCGAGTCGAGCGTATCCAGCGGGCCGAAATTACGCCCCTCGATGATGCGAATGCCGAGCGTTGCGAAGTATTCGGATGAGACGATTGTCCGCTCCGTCGGAACCACCTGATCGTTGCTCGTGTGGCGGTCGGGTAGCAGGATGGGGTCCTGGTAAAACGTCAGGTCGAATGGCGTACGCCACACGAGGGACGCCTCCTGCACTTCAGGCAAGCGGCGAATGGCGTCAAGCGCGCTCGCATAGAAGCGCTGCGCGCGGAGATTGTCATACCCAATCGCCGACGTGCCGGTGGTGAAGGCGGTCACGTTCGATGCCTCGAACCCGACGTCGATCCTGCCGGCGATGACCATGCTTCGAATCAACAGCGCCGCGATGATCAGCAAGAGGGCAGCAGCCGCGGTCTGCGTAACCACGAGTCCGTCGCGGAGCGTCCACCGACGTCGCAGTTGAATGCCAGGCATCTGATTCTTGAGCCACATGGCTTGGCTTGAACGCGTGGCGCGCAGTGCCGGCACCAGGCCGGCGAGGAAACCACTGAGGAGGGCAGCCGACGCCGCGAACCAAACGAGCCCCGTTCCCAATTCAGGGTCCATCGTGATCGGAATGGGCATCGCGAGGTCAGTGGCGGCGAGGCTCTTCATGAGCAGCCAAATCAGCAAGAGCGCCAGGAGTCCTCCGGCGCCCGCGAGCAACAGGCTCTCAGTGAGGAGCTGCCGGATCAGGCGGGCGCGACCTGCACCGAGGGCGAGGCGAATCGCCATTTCACGCAGTCGACTGGTCGTGCGCGCCAGTTGCATGCCCGTCACGTTGGTGCATCCCACGAGGAGCAGGAGTCCGATGACGACGCTGAGGGCGCCCGCACCTGCGGCCAGCATCTGATCCGCCATGGGGTGATAGCGGACGTTCTTCGTCAGGACGGCGGCAAACCGTCTCCCGTTGTTGCTGACGGGATATTCCCGTTCGAGCTGGCTCATGACGGTGGTGAGGTCCGTTCGTGCACTCTGAATCGTCTGGCCCGGACTGAGTCGTCCTTTGACGAAGAGCCAACGCTCGCCTCGTCGTTCGAGCGGAGTCGTTCCCGGTGACGGAACGAAGTCGGTGATACCCATGGTGCCGACATCAGCGAGCCAGGTCAGTGGCACCCAGAGCTGCGCGGGAAACGGTGTCATGCCGACGAGGTCCGCCGTCGCGATACCTACGACGGTATAGGTCTGCCCTTTGATCCGCACGGTTCGGCCAAGTGCGTCCGCGCGGCCGCCGAATTCTCGCTGCCATAAACCATGTGAGAGCACAACGACGCGAGGAGCACCAGGCCGATCGTCCACGGCGACGATTGGACGACCGTGAAGCACGTGCACGCCCAGGGTCTCGAAGTAGTTGCCGCTGACTGATTCCCCAATCACCATCCGCGTGCCACCGCCGGGATTCAGCGCAGCAATCACCGGCCCCGATGCCACGACGTCTTGAAACACCGTGTTTCGCGAGCGCACATCGAGGTAGTCGAGATATGACGATGTCTGAAAGGGCTGATCGCGGACGTTCGTGAAGATGTCGACGAGTTGGTCCACGCGCTCGACCGGCTTCGAGAACCCAAGCATCAACGTCACGGTGCCGAAGATGAAGGTCCCCGCAGCGATGCAGACCGCCAACGATGCGACCGCAAGGCACGTGAAGCCGCGCGACCGCCTCAGCGACCGGATGGCGTATGTCAGATCTTGGACGATGCTATCGATCAGCAATCCCAAATGTTTTCAGTCCTGTCGCAACGCCTGCGTAGGATCGACGCGTGCGGCTCGCCGCGCGGGAAGCGTCGCAGCGACGAGACACACCAGTGCCATTGTCAACGGTGCCGCCATCAGCACGATCGGATCATTCGCTGTCACGAAGTCGAATGCCGGGCTCGCCAAGAGCGGGGTCAGCAGCGCGGCGACGCTCACTCCCAGAACGAGGCCCGGGCCGACGAGGAACATCGCGTGAGTCAGAACCATGTGCAGCACGCGAGATGGTGTCGCGCCAACCGCCATCCGAATGCCGATCTCGTGGGTACGGCTCGAGAACAGGAAGGTCACGACGCCGTACAAACCGACGCAGGCCAGTACGAGGCCGAGCACGCTGAGCGCAGTCACAATCTGCGACATCATCCGAGACGGCAGGAGGGCGCGGGCGTGATACAAGTCCTCCATCGTCCGCAGATCGTACAAAGGCACCGCGGCGTTGACGTTGGCGGCGGCCGATCCGACAGCGGAGGCAAGAGCCAGCGGTGATGTCCCGTCTTCGGCCAGGACGACCATCGTCATCGACCCGGGCCGTGCCTGCGAAAGCGGTCGATAGATAAATGGCTGCGCGCTTTCGCCGAGTTGCCAGTACTTTCCATCCTTCGCAACGCCGACGACCTCGAGAATCAACGTCTGAGGTCCGTTCGGTCCAGCGACATCCGGAATTCGAAGCACCTTGCCCACTGGATCGTCGCCAGCCCAGTAGCGATTGGCCATCGTCTCGTTGACGATCGCAACCCGAGTGCTCGCCGGGGTATCAAACGCCTGGAAGCCGCGACCGCGCACGATCGGTATACGCATGACATCCCAATAACCCGAGTCGACCACCGTCTCGGCCACTGAGATGCGATCCTGTCCCTCGGGAAGCGGCGCGTCATCGACGGTGATGCCAAGAGAACCGCTGGTGACACCGAGCGGTACGTATCGTGTGAGTCCAGCCGCGGCGACACCAGCCTGCGCGCGCATCTGCTCGACGAGCCGTTCGTAAAATCTGCGCGTCTCGTCCGCATTGAGCTGGACTAAACCCGGGTTGAACGATGCCAGCAAGACGCGATCGGTCCGGAATCCCGGGTCCACGTGCTGGGCAGTGATGGATGCACGGACCATCAGACCGGCACACACGAGTACCACGACGGATATTGCGACCTGCAGGACGACCAGGGCCGTCCGCAGTGTCAGCTTGCGCGAGAGCGGTTCCGCCTGCTTCTTGATCACGCTGCTGAGGCTCGACGATGCGGAAATCTTCAGCGCGGGAGCCAGACCGAAGAGGATCGCCGCGACGATGGTGGTGAGCGCCGTAAACAAGAGCGCTCGCGCATCGAGGCGCAGGTCGATCCACAGCGGTAGAGCGCTTGGAATGATCACAACGCGAGACAGGTACGCGAGTACCCAGCCACCGATCATCAGGCCCACGGCGCCCCCGGCTATCGCCAGCAGAAAGCTCTCGATCAACAACTGGCGCACGAGGCGCATGCGCGTCGCCCCGACGCACAGTCGCAGTGCAAGATCACGAGCCCGCGCTGTGCTCTTCGACAGTACGAGATTGGCGACATTGGCGCAGGCGAGCAGGAGCACGAGGCCAACGAGCGCCAGGATCACCAGTGCTCCCTTCGCGCCGCCGGCGTCGAGCCGGGCTCGAGCGGTGATCTCCGGGAGCACGACTGCGGTTCGTCCTCGATTCGAGTCCGGATACGCGACTTCGAGATCCCGTGCAATCACCGCCAGCTCGCTTGCCGCCTGGGTCGCTGTGACGCCAGAGGGAAGGCGTCCCAACACTGTCAGCATCCGGTTGGTGCGGCGATTCAAGGCGTCATCCGGCAGCGATGGATACACACTGCGCATCGCGGAGAGCGGAACGAAGATGTCGGGATGGAAGTACAACTCCGATCCCGTGAAGTGCTCAGGGGCGACCCCCACGATCGTGAACGCGGCTCCGGAGAGCAGGATGCGGCGGCCGACGACGTCGGGCGCCTGCTGAAAATCGCGCTGCCATACCCGGTGACTGATCACGGCGACAGCCGACGAGACAGTGTCCTCCTCGGGAAGAAATCCCCGACCCATGTTCGGTTCAACGCCAAGCGCGGAGAAGAAATTGGCGCTGACGAGCCAGCCGCCAAGATAGTTCGCGGGTTCCTGCGGGCTCGTTGCGAGCGCGAAGTCGCCCGTCTCGTATGCGACAAGACTCGCCAGCGTCCTGGCGCGAGTCCGCAAATCGTAGTAATCGGGGTATGAAACCTCGCCGAAGGGCGTGTCCTTTGAGCTGGTGAAGACTCTGACGATTTCGCCGGGGCGGGGAACATCCGGCGGCCGTAACGCAGTGGCATCGGCGAAGCTGAACATCGCCGTATTCGCGCCGATACCGAGAGCCAGGGTCAGCACTGCCGCCGCCGTGAACTGCGGTGCGCCACTGAACGATCGCAGCGCGTATTTGACGTCCTGGAGGATGCTGTCAGCCAATCCCAAATGTTCTATTCCTGTCTCAGCGCTATCAGCGGATCCATCCGCGCGGCTCGACGCGCCGGAACATAGCTTGCGACCAGTGCCACCAGCAAAATGGACAACGTGACGGCAACGTAGTGAATCGGATCGGTGACGTCGATCTCGACGAAGGTGCTCGACGCCACGTAAACAAGTCCGAGTGCAGCGGGCGCGCCGAGCATTCCGCCACCTGCAACCGGCCGCGCGGCCTGCTGAATCACCATACCCAGCACATCGCCGGGTCGGGCACCGAGCGCCATCCTGAGACCGATTTCGCGTGTTCGCAGCGTGACCATGAACGAGACCACGCCATAGATGCCGACGCCAGCCAGGCAGAGGGCGACGATGGCGATCGCGCCGAGCAATCCGGCGAGCGTGTAGGTACTCGCCAGGTCTTCGTAGAGCACTTGCTGCATCGACGCCACGTTGAAGAGGGGTTCACTTGGATCGATCGCGGCTGCCTGCGCGCGGATTGCCGGCACCAGCTGCAGCGGATCGGTCGAATCCGCGCGGACGACGACGGCCATTGTGCGATCGGGCTTCCATGTGCTTGGCACGTACACCTGGGGCGCGACCCGCTGATCGATATCTCCCTTTCGCACGTTGGCCACGATACCCACAATCTGCACCGGGATATTCGGTACGTTCGGGGCGACCATCGTCGCGCGTGCGCCGACGGGATCGCCGCCCGGCCAGAAGAGGCGCGCGGCGTCTTCGCTCACGATCGCGACTGGCTGCGCGCTGGCATCGAAGTCCGCATCCGAGAAGCCGCGGCCTCGACGTAACGGCACTCGCAACGTGTCGAAATAGCGAGTGCTCACCGTCGCAAGCGCGGTGAACGGCAGCGCCTCCTCCTCGACCGGTGCCGCGCCATCGACCTTGATTCGTGCGCTCATCTCACGATCCGCAACCGGAAGGCGGTTGATCGATCCCGACGAGGCGACTCTTGGCAGGCTGTCGATACGCGCCAACAGGGTGCGATAGAACTCGAGCGTCTTCTCGTTGGTGTAGCTCGGCGAAAGATCAACCCGAAAGGTCAGGACACCTCCCGGCTCGAAGCCGTTCTCCATCGTCCTGAAGTTCCACGCGGTTCGGGCAAAGAGAGAAATCTGGACCAGCAGGATGACGGCCAGTGCGACCTGTACTGCGACCAGCCCGCGTCGGATGCGGTGAGCAGATCCACCACCGACCGCGCGCGAGCCGTCCATCAGGTCGACGGCATTAGGACGCCACGACTGAATCGCCGGGACCACGGCGAAGCCGAGTGGCAGGACGAAAGCCATGGCAACACCTGCAGCCACGATCCGCCAGTTGAGAGAAGCGTCACTGAATAAACGTGCCTGCGGCCCTGCCAGCCACTTGAGAAGCGCGAGTCCCCATCCGCCGAGAAGTAAACCGATCGCACCTGCTGCCAGTGAGATCACGAGGCTCTCGATGGCGATCTGCTTCAAGTGGTCAGAGCGCCGTGCGCCAAGAGCGGTCCGCACCGACAGGTCGCGTTGCCGCGCGGTCGCCTGCGCGAGCACCACGTTTGAAACGTTGGCGCACGCCATCGCCGCAACGAGGAACGCGATGAGGGCGAGCAGGACGAGCAGTGTCCGGATCCCTCCTCCGAGTTGCTCGATCAGTGGGCGAACGACCACGCCCGTTTGTCCGTTCGTGTGGGGGTATTCAGCTCTCAGCCGCGCGGCGACGCTCGAGAGATCGGCTTCGGCCTGTGTCCTGTTCACGCCGGGTTTGAGCCGCGCCATCACGAAAAGCCGTCGTTCGTCTCGCGCAGCCCGCGCTGAGTGGAGTGGTTTGGCGACAAAGAGCTCGGCATCGCCAAAGATTCCGACGCGTGTCTCGCGGGGCAGCACCCCGACGATCGTGTGCGGGCTGCCGTCGAGCACGAGGCGCGTCCCGATGACGGAGGCGTTAGACGAGAACTGCTCCTGCCAGTATCGGTGACTGAGTAGCGCGACCGGTGCTGCGCCAATCCTGCCGTCGTCGCTCCCAAACACTCGTCCGAGCGCAGGGGGAACGCCCCACACAGAGAACATCTCGGCTGTGGAGCGGACGATTGAGACGCGAAGGGGCGCCTCACGTCCGGTCACAGTTGCGGTGCCGTACTCGAAGGCGATGAATTGCTCGACCGTTGTCGCTTGCATGGTCCAGTCGACCAGGTCAGGAACGGACGTGCCGGTCATGGCCAGATTGCCGATCATGCCGGACTGAGCCTGACTGGGACGCGGATCGGTCGACGCGACGAAGACGAGCCGTTCGGTGTTAGTGGCGGGAATCGCGTGCCAGACGCTGTCGATAGTGCTGGCAATGATGGTTGTAGCGGCGATGGCAATCGCCAACGTCGTCATGACGACGAAGCTGGGCCCGGGAGTCTTCCTGAGCGTCCGGAAGGCATGGCGGACAGGGACCATTACACGGTCCGTAAGGTCAAAGCCCATGCCATCCCGCCACGACGCCTCAGTCTAAATTCCGCCTGTTCTTCAGCACTGGATGCTGCCATGCGGGGATGGACCGTCCGCGGATGGGACGGGATGTCCGGGTGTGAACTATCAGTTCCACGCGCCTACTCTTGCCGGAGCGCGGCCAGTGGATCGATGCGCGCCGCGCGGCGTGCCGGGATCCATGCCGCGAACAGCGTCACCACCACGAGCAGCGGCACGACGAGGAGGTACGTTCCGAGGTCGATAGCACCGGGTCCAGGGAAAACTCCGCGCAGCACTCCGCCAACGCCGATGCTTCCGACGATGCCCAGGATGACGCCTGTTGCCGACAGCACAAATCCATGACGGAGGACCATTCCAAGAACCGCTGAGGACTGCGCGCCGACGGCCATCCGAATCCCAATCTCACGGGTGCGGCGCGCGGCCGAGTATGCGACGAGCCCGTACAGACCAACCAACGCGAGCAGAAGTCCGAGCAGTCCCATCGTCCCGGTGACCTGTGTCAGTGCCCGCACGATTCCAGAGGCGTTCCCGTAGTAGAACTCTTCGATCGTGCGCACACCCGCCAAGGGCATATTCGCATCGAGGTCCTTGACGATCTCGCGAAGCGGCGCTGCCAGCGCGGCAGCGTCGCTTTCGGAGGCGACGATCAGCGTCGTCCGAAATCCAAGGTCCTGCCGCTGGGCGAAGTACAACCACGGCGTGGGCCCTTCTCCAATCCAGTTGTACTTGTTGTTCGTGGCGACGCCGACGACCTCTGCCCACGGTTGGCCGTCGCGATCGAACAGGCGAACTCGCTTCCCGATCGGATCCTCTCCCGGCCAGAAGCGGGAGGCCATTGCCTGGTTGACCACGACGACGCGAGGGGTTGTCGCCGTGTCGCTCGCTTGAAAGCCACGGCCTTGAACGAGGGGAATGGCCATCGTGTCCAGATAGCCCTCGTCGATTCGCGCGGAGAGGACGGTGACGCTCTCGGTGTTGCGAGGTAGCTGAAACCCTTCGGGGACGATTCGCGCAGGCTCGCGATTGTCCTGGTTGAGCGGCATGACCGACGTCATACCCACCGACGTGACGCCGGGCAAGGCTAGCGCCCGTTCTTTGAGCTGCCGGTAGAACGCTTCTGCTCGTGTGTTGTCGTAGCCGGCGAGCCGCGGTTGGAAACTCGAGAGCAGCATGTGATCGGTTCGGAATCCCGGTCGACTGAGCTCGGCCTCGAACGCTCGAGAGAGAAATACCGTCACGGTCAGGAGCATGAGCGCGAGCGCGACTTGCCCGGCCACCAGTCCGTTTCGTCCCCAGAGACGCGATAGTCGCTGGACGTTGGAGCTTCCCGAGCGCAGGGTGAACGCGAGGTTCGTCGCCCGGCTCGCGCGCCACGCCGGGATCAGGCTCGAAAAGAAGGCACTTACCGTGGCGAGGACGATGCCGACGACGATCGCGCGACGATCGAGATCGAAGGTCAGGCGAACGCCAATGTCACTCACGATCGGCAACTGACGAAGAAACAACACTCCGCCATAGCCCATCGCCAACCCCAACGCGCCTCCTCCTGCTGCCAGCAGGAAGCTTTCGGTGACCAACTGGCGCATGATGCGGACTCGTCCACCTCCGATCGAGAGGCGAAGCGCCATTTCCTTCTCGCGCACTGGCGCCCGGCTCGTGAGCAGGCCGGCCACGTTTCCACACGCGACGAGCAGAACGACAAACGCCAGAGTCAGGAGCATGAACGAGCTTGGCGCCGACGGCCCACGCTCTTCGAGTCGAGCTTCGAACGCTGTCTTTACCAGCAATCCGTAGTTGCGATTGGTATCCGGGTACGTCTGTTCGAGGCCACGCGCAATCGCGGCGACCTCCTGTCGGGCCTGTTCGATCGAGACGCCGGACTTGAGCCGGCCGCGGACACCAAGACCCCGGACGTTGCGGAGTTCGAGCAGCTTGGGTGGCGCGCCGGGAAGCGACGGCGTCATCGCGATCGGGATATAGAAGGCCGGCGGCAGCGCCAGGTGCATTCCAGTGAAGCTTGCCGACGCGACGCCTACGATGGTGAAGTCGAGGCCGCCGAGTCGAACCTGTTTCCCGACTGCCGACGGATCCGATCCAAACAGGTCGGCCCATGTCTCGTACGCGAGCACAACCACGGCGTCGCGTCCTGGCACGCGGTCCTCGTCGGCGCGGAAGGTACGGCCGAGCGCCGGCTGCAGCTCGAGCACGTCGAAGAAGTTCGCGCTGACGGCGAGTCCCAATTTGCTTTGCGCCGCCTGATCGCGGCGGTCTGCAAAGCTGGTGACGACAACGTTATAGGCCAGCAAGCCGGAAAAGCTCTGCGCGCTTCCTCGCAGGTCCGCGTAGTCGGGATAGGAGACCCCGCTGTCGCTGGTGAAGAACACTTCGTTCGCGCGGGGAGCGATGGCGCTGACGGCCACGACGTCGTTGCCGCGCGGCACGGGCAGTGGCCGAAGCACGAGGCCATCGGCGAGGCTGAACATGGCCGCATTGGCGCCGACGCCGATCGCGATCGAGGCGATAGCGACCAGCGAGAATCCCGGATTCTTCACGAGCATCCGGGCGCCGTGCTTCAGATCCTGCAAAATACCGTCAAACATTTTTGATTTACCGATCTTTGATTGTTGATTCGTTGGCGATTATGGATTGGTGATTGGTGATTCATGGACGACTGAGCTTCTATCAACAATCAACAATCTCCAATTTCCAATCAACAACGCATCAATGATCAATAATCCCAAATCACCAATACAGTCATTCCTGTCTCAGGGCAATAACGGGATCAATCGTCGCCGCCCGCTTCGCCGGAAGATAGCTCGCTACCAGAGCGACGACGGCAATCGTCAACGCGACCGCCACGTAGTTCGACGGGTTGCGGGCGTCGACACCTGGTACTGCCAAACCAATTCCTGCGGCAATCACGACCGCCGTAACCAATCCGACGAGGCTCCCCGCGGCGACCGGTCTGGCTCCCGAGGCGATCAGCATTCGCACCACCGCGCCCGGTCGCGCGCCGAGCGCCATGCGGACTCCAATCTCCCTCCCGCGCTGCGCGACTGATGACGAGACCAGGCCGTAGACGCCGGCAGCCGAGAGACAAAGGGCGATGAGCCCGACGGCCGTGAGCAGCGCGGTGAGCACGTACGTTCCAGCCATATCGTCGAACAACACCTGCGTCATCAACGCGACGTCATGAATTGGCTGGTCGCGATCGATGCCGGTAACTGCCGCGCGGATCGCTGGCACAAGCAGGAGTGTGCCAGGGGTGACCGATTTGACGACCACCGCCACGTCCCGCTCGGGACGCTGCGCCATCAGAACGAACACCTGCGGCACTGGTCCCTGATCGATGTCTGAATTCCGCAGGTTGCCGACGATGCCGACGATGTTCAGCCAGGCCTCCTTGCCTGACGTCGCGTCGAGCGCGAGGCGCGTTCCAAGCGGATCGCTGCCAGGCCAGAACCGGCGCGCCGCTTCTTCATTGACGATCGCGACGGGCGCGGCTTCCGACATCTCGGCCTCGGAAAATGTTCGTCCTCGCCGCACTGGAATGCGCATGGTGGCGAAATAGTCACCCGCGATCGCCGCGCTTGCGATCGTGGGCCGCATCTCGGGCGGCACCGGCGCCGTGCCCTCCACGGTCAGCCTCGCGAGCGGCTCGCGGTCGGCGATGGGCAGTCGATCGACGATGGCAGTGGACGCGACTCCCGGAATGGCACGAAGCCGCGACAACAACTCGGTGGTGAATTGTGCGATCGCGTCGCGGCTCCCGTAGCGCGATTCTGAAAGCCCGACCCGAAACGTCAGTACCTGCGCAGGATCGAATCCGAGAGCGATGTCGCTCAGCGCCCACGTCGTTCTCACCAGCAGCGCGATCTGAACCATCAGGATCATGGCGGCGCCCGCCTGCAGGGCAACGGTCAGGCTGCGTGCACGGCGTCCGCGAACGGCGACTCCGACGCCGCGCGCGCCGTCCTTGAGCTCTTGCGGGTCGGGTGCTGCGGTGCGCAGGGCCGGCAGCAGTCCGAAGCCAAACGGCGCCAACAGCGCCGTCACCACACCGACCACGAGCGCACGCCAGTTCATCTGAATATCAGCCAGAGCGAACGCATCACCACCTCCAATCCAGCGTAGGGCCGAGATGCCCCACGCGGCGAGCATCAGGCCGACGAGGCAGGCCAGCGCCGAGGAGAGGGCGTTTTCGGTCATGAGCTGACGCACGCGATCGAATCGGCTGGCGCCGAGCGCGGCGCGAATGGCCAACTCGTGTCGACGGCCAATCGACTGCGCCACCAGGACGCCGGAGACGTTCGCGCATGCGACGACGAAGACCAGCACTGCCACGAGGCCGAGAATCGCAAGCAGGATCCGCACGTTGAAGCCGGTGGCCTCGATGAGCGGAAGCACTGACGCCCCGACGCCCTGGTTGGTGTCGGGGTGCTCGCTTCGGAGTTGAGCCGCGATCGCCTCCAACTCGGTGTCCGCCTGTGCACGAGTCACACCGGGTCGCAGCCGGCCTGTCACGAGCAACTCACGCTGGCTGCGCTGCCCACGCAGCGGATCGAGAACCATCGGGAGGAATAGATCGGTATCCTTGAGCAGCCCTGTACTCGCTTCTGGAGGCAGGACGCCGACGATCGTGTGAGCCACGCCGTCGAGGAGCACGGTGCGTCCAATCGTGGTGGCATCCGATGAGAACTGGCGCTGCCAGAATCCGAACGTCAGCATCGTCACTGGCGTGGCGCTTGCGCGTCCGTCGTCGAGCTGAAACGGGCGGCCGAGGACAGGTGTGTAGCCCCATAACCCGACGAGATTGGCGGTGACGCGGACAGAGGAGACGCGTATCGGGATATCGATCCCGGTCAGGTTGGCCGAGCCCATCTCGAGGCCAGCGAATTGTTCGAATGTCTTGGAACGAGCAGACCAGTCGGCGAGATCCGGCATGGACACGCGCATTCGCAGCACGACGCTCTGCGCCGTGCCTTGTGCCTGAATCACGCGCCGGTCGGTAGAGGCGACGTAGACAATCCCGTCGCGATTGACGACCGGAATAAATCCCCAGACGAGGTCGATCACGCTGTAGATGACCGTCGTCGCCGCAATTGCGACCGCAATGGTGAGCACCACGACCGCGGTGGCTCCGCGATTGTGGGTCAGCGTGCGAATGGCGTGACGCCAGTTGGACATCGTCAGAGTAGTAGGCCGGTCTTGTTTTGTAGACCGGCGAGGCCAGGTCTTGCTTCGTAGACCCAGCGCTCAAAGCCTATGCCACCTCGGACGAAGAGTCTCGCCGGTTTGTTCGAAGAAATCGCGCCCTTTGCCTGCATTGTCGAGCTGAGGTGTTCGCCGGTGGGACTCCCTTGTTCGACGCCGCACGTTGAATCCGCGTCGATCGTGGGATAGCATGCCGGCCTCTCCTCGTTGGCCCCACTCCCCAAAGGAGGATGTATGCGGCGATTCCTTCTATGTGCATCGGCGTTGGTCGCGGTCATGTGCGTGAGTCTGGTCGCTCAGAAAGTGACGACGGTTGAAGAATACGCAAAGCTGATGAAAGCGAACGCGCAGGCCAATGGCGCGATGAACAAGGCAATCGGTTCGGGAATGTATGCAGACGCGCGGATGCAGGTTGCAACGTTGCGTACGAATTACATGGCGTTGCAGGGGTTCTGGGCGGACAAGAAGCAGAATGACGCCATCATGATCGTGAAGGACGGTCTCACCAGGCTGGATGGCCTGGACAAGATGCTTGGGGCGGCGACGGTCGACCAGATGGCGGCTCAGGCGGCGGCCAAGGAATTTGGCGGCATGACCTGTGGCGCCTGTCACAAGGCTTATCGCGAGGGCGACGCCCAGTCAGGATTCAAGTTCAAGGCAGGGGTGATCTAG
>Ga0075431_100002202_pt1 | contig 18658 bp, 20 predicted proteins | sample RhiMetdeltSRZDD5_FD_75297 | JGI IMG/M metagenome (GOLD analysis project Ga0075431, IMG submission 75297) | Populus rhizosphere microbial communities from Tennessee, USA - Rhizosphere MetaG P. deltoides SRZDD5 | ecosystem: Host-associated > Plants > Roots > Rhizosphere > Soil | place: USA... | reverse complement strand
TCTTATGCCTTCAAGATTGGAGACTACCTGCCATAACATTGTTCGAATGTGTGATTTCATCCCTTTGTCTTGTGTAAGTCTATCTAACATGCTGATAGCGTTTGCGGCCCTTACAGATATACTGAATTTTTCGTCTCTATCTTTTAATAGGAGAACCAATTCAGCGATTTTATTCTTGATATTCCTATTTACCTCGCTATGATGATTTCGACTAATATTTTCAAGCGTAGCAATTGCGGCAGCTATATTTTCCTGGTTAATCTTATCCCTAAATAATTCTTTTTCTTTCTTTGTTTGTCTTTTGCTACCAGACTTGGGTACAGTTGAGTATATTTTTTCAGCGTCAGTCATGATAGGATTTATTTCTTAATGTAGCTATGGGTATATCAAAGTATGGTATATCAACTTCAAAATATCTTGGTTCTATCTGGTCTCACTCATTAGATCTTTTGTCTGGAACCTACTAGTCACCTTCTAGCGTGAATCTGTCTACAGATAATGTCAGATGACATAAAAACCAGATATCAGAAAGAATTTACCCCCTTTAGAATAATAACACGATAATGGAAGAGCGGTAGGAATAACTCATTCCAACTGAACAACATGGCCATAAAGCTTAGCCTATTGTGCCCACTAAAGCGAGGAGGTAGTATCTATTCTGTGCATTAGATGCAGTTGATATTCCTGGGATTTAGGGGACAGAGCCAATTATGCGGCCTTATAGATGTGAAACGTTATATTCATGTAATAACTAACGTTAATATGATCGAAAAACGAAATAGGATGGCTAGCTTTTTGCTGCCTGGTATTGCGATTTCTTCCATACTTGCAGCGATCTTCTTAGGGATCGCAAACTTCCAAGCATTAGCCCAGAATGGTGCATCTAATCAAACCGCAAGCCTAGAACCGTTGAGAAATAGCATTAATAAAACTCTTCAGGCTCTTGAGAGCAATGATACAGCAGCCGCCCTTAGCTCTTTAAACAATGCAGACTCCCAGTTGTTTGAAATTATACGGAACCTACCGAGTAGTGATGAGGGAGAAGAAGAAGAGGAAGAAGAGGAAGGAAGCAATTAATACACGACCAGTTTAATTTTCAAACAACTATTTTTCTATTTAATTTTATTATCCAGGAAATCACGTTCAGACTTTAGAAAATTTCTTCCTGCCTAATAATCCATCTCTAGTCCATGGGCGTGCTATTTGTTATCTTCCTATAATAAACCTCTTTAGACGATCGGGCTGTCGGTAACCGAAGCGTCACCCGCCTGGGTTTTGGCACCCTCAACAATCCTTTTCAAGATTTCAATGGCTGCTCGCTTATGTAGATATTCATTATTATTTCCGCACCTGTACGAGTATGTACACCTTGGGCAGCCACTATTGCCATCACAAGGACACTCAGACAAAATCTTCAAGGCTCTAATTATTGCTTTATCAAACTTATCATATAGTGCCCTGCTTGCGCCATTTCCGCCTATACTCCCATCGTAAATAAAAATCAAGCCTGAAGAACCAATAGATATTCCACCGAGATCCTGTGAAGCTCCACCTGTTGCAAGTGTACTTCCTTCTATTATGACATGCTCTGATGCATGATAGCCACTCATTTCTACATAATTCTCATCAGTAACAGCGATCAAAATATCTTCCGGCTTTGGAGCCCTGAATACCAGTCCCTTAGTATTATAAACAAATTCTATGGGACGCTCGAACCTCACTTTAGTCCCTTGCATTTCTTCTTTTCCAATTTCAATGTTAGAGTATCCCGTTACTCTCTCTTGAATTTCCAAGGAGCAATACCTGACTTCTAATCCATACACTTGTTTTTGATCCAAAGTTTGTAAGATTGTTGGCCATTTGTCTACTACCGCTCTAGTGTAGTATGGATAGTCATTAGGTAAAGAAATTAGTTCTGCGTAAGGCGCAAGGGCTCCGCGCCGTACTACCATACGCTCTGTTTGATTGCGGTCATCAAAATGTAATTTGTGAACATGATATCTCCTTCCAGATAGAAAGTACACAGCACCATCATGAAGTTCCTCTAATGCCTGTGGTATTTGACGTTCTCCAATTATCTTTCCAGCATAAATTATGCTAACAGACGCACCTATTCCTCTAATACTATATTTTCTGAGGGCGTCCAATGCCTTAACATAATTTGGTACAAATCTCCCATTTGACAGTCGAAGGAGATCGTTTGAAATCAGCTTTTGTATACTTTTCCAGATGGGAGTTGACTCAGACATTAAGATGACCCTATCACAGGCCATTGCGAGTACTTGATATTCTTCAACAAATGGATTCGCGGGATCCAGGTATATTACTTCTTCATCTGCAATGTAGTCATTGGGATGATGTTTGTAATATTGGCTAATAGGATCGTTACCTAGTGCTAGGAATGCATACCCATCCTGACCACTTCTTGCAGCCCTACCGAGTCTTTGAGTTAGCCTATTAATAGGCACAGTGTCAGATATGATAACATCGATATCACCTATGTCTATACCAAGCTCTAGAGTAGGGGTTGCAGAAATAGCCTTAAGTTTACCACTCTTAAACTGATCTTCGACTGACTTCCGCTCAGATGGGAGTAAACCGGCTCTATGAACTCTTACGGAAATATTATGTTTAGACGAGTAAAATGCTAATAGTTCTGAGCCAAGGTGTGATTTGTTAAATGCAATTGTTTTCATTTGTCTTGTGCTCGCTTGCTTTAATAAGTCAAGCATTAATGACCTCTGCGAATGAAGTGATGGGAACATTAGAACAAGGCTGATCTTACCTCTACGACCTTTACCACGTACTACTCTCATTTTGCGCCCAAATAGAGATGTGCAGAATTCCTCTGCGTTTGGCAGAGTGGCAGACGCGGCAACTATTTGCAAGTTTTTCTTAATATTGAGGTTCGCTATTCTCTGGAGTCGTTTTACAATGTGATGAATATTTGCTCCAAATACTCCGGTGTAGGTGTGGACCTCATCAACTACTAAATAGTTAACTGTTCTTATTATGTGAGAAAACTTTGTCCTATTGAATAGATGGTAGTGAATTGTATCAAAATTTGTAATTACTATCTCAGGAATTTGCGTTGTTAGAATTTTGTCTCTTTCAGTCTTAGTTGTATCCCCGTCGAATATACCAACATTTATCCCAAGGGGGTCTGCAAAGTTTCTTACCTTTGGTAGTTGATCTCGTGCTAGAGCCTTAGTAGGGTATACAAATATGGCTAATACCCTGCCTTTAATTCCAAATTTAGGCCTCAGGGGTGTGATACGGGAGATCTCTTTGGATATTTTTTGAATTATGGGAATGGTGAACGCCTCTGTTTTTCCTGATGCTGTAGGTGCTATGATCACAACATCCTCTCCGCATAAAATTTTTTCAAGTGAATCCTCTTGAAATTTGTAAAGTCTTTCAATTTTTCTAGACTTCGCAGCATCGATGATGCCCAGATCAACTGGTAGTTCTGCGAGATTGCTACCAATTTCTGGTTCAGGTTCGATAAGATTTCGAAATTCCACGACGTAATCCTTTTTCGAATGTAATATGGATTTGAGTAATTCGTCTTTACTTGCATTATTATGTTCAAGCAGGGAGCTTATCTCAGAGGTTGGGCGCAAAAGTCTCTCATATTGCGCCAACGAGTCCAAATCCTGCGTTTCGCCAATTTGGCCACTATCGTAATTGACCAGAAATTCTAAATATGCATCATCTTGATTAGCCGAGAATGGTATAACGCCTCCGATGTTGCAATCGACACAAACAAACATCAACCGTCCGTCAAATACTCTGCTTACATTCACAGAATTTGGGGAATTGCAGTTGGGACACCTATAAACACCCACACAAGAACAATTGGATCGCGCGATATATCCCTACCGATAATGGGATCGTTCATTCGCTATCTAAAAAAACTAGAGTTTAATGTTCAGCATGCTCCCTAGTTGAACCATTTCTAAAATGGGTATTGAAATATCGCTTATTCACCTAGTATTTGAATTGTTAAGGCCCGCTCCCTTGGTTTTGTATCCATCTCTAGCATTACGATTTGCTGCCATGTGCCCAACAGCAGGGCACCATTTGAGAATGGAATTGTCAGACTAGGCCCAACCAGCGAGGCACGCACATGCGAATGACCGTTTCCATCATGCCAAGTCTCATCATGACGATATTGAATATCTTTAGGAGCTATTCTCGACAACATTTTTGGAAAATCGTACCTTAATCCTGGTTCATATTCAATAGTTGTTACGGCAGCTGTAGATCCCGCAACAAAAACGTTGACTATGCCATTATTTAGCTCGCTCTCTCTTAACGCATCTGATGTTTGTTTTGTAACATCGATAATATCGTCTTCCTTGCTAAGTTTCAGTTGAACAATTTTTGTAATTACGTTCATATATTCAAGAACTTCCACATTTTATTTTTATATATCTACGTCACATGCAGGGGACTTGGGGCTGTATCTTGATTCCCTCGAATTATATAAAAACAGGATTAACAAGTCTGTAATTAAGGTTACAAATCGAAATAAATACGACCATTTGACATATTAGGTGTTCATGTTAATATCTTAACTGGTAATGAATACGAATACTCGAGATTTGAGATTTATTTTCATTGAATTGTTCCCCATAAAATTTGGAAGAGACAAGAATTCTTCACATTTTGTTGAAACTGTCCCATGTTGGGTTCAATATTAAATTGCATAACTGATATATTTCTACTTCCAAACTTATCATTGTAAGGAATACAAGATTGAATCATAAAATCGGATAACATGGAGTTGCTACATGTTGCACCTGCTCATCTGGTCTTATTCGGAAGTTAGTCAATAATGGGATAACTCTTGTCTATGTTTTCTATGTTCATAGATTCTATCGCAGTTGCAGAGATTGGAGACGGGATTGCAGCCTTATGTATCTCATGATAAACCGATATATCACTCAAATCACACCTGTAGTAATCTAGTTTATCGGGGTCATATTTCTGGACAATATCGATTTTCTCACCGTTTTCAATTCTTTTCATTACTACATTTCTATGCACATAGCTTGATACGTACAAATAGCCACGTCGTCTTGCTTCCCTAAGGAATTCAATTCTCAGGATATGTCCGCCATTTTCTCCCCAAAAGCCGGGCTTGATGCTAATCCATTCCATATAAGCCGTATTGTATCTCCCTATATTCTCGTCGTGGGTGCCACTTCTTAACCTGTAGTTTTCCAATGGTCCACCTTTAACATATCCCATAATTTCACCAACATTATTATGATCATCTTTGTTAACTCTGAGGGTAATTAGGATCGTGTCCTGTCGGTCGAGAGACTTCCTAAACTTCTCTTCGTTCTTGATTCCTACTGGAGGTAACAATTCTTTGTACAATTCAATCACAGACCCCTTCACCGAAGTAATACGGTCGGTATCACTTTTTTTGCTAACCTCTTCTATTACGGGCATCAAGTTTATTCTGTTTTGTCTGATTAGATTTCTCGTGATGATTTCCTTGGACCATGCCATATTGAATGCGGCTACGTTTTCAAAATAGTTCTTCTTATATTCTTCCGGAACTCCATACATCACAGTTCCAAACATTTTCCTTTCCTCTTTTAGAATGCTAAAGTATTTGACAGATTCTTCGTTAATACGCGAAGGGTGCCATCCGAGAGCATGTGCGTTCATCCTAGCAAGTTCCATCGAGCGTTCATGGTCTCCAAGCGCATAACCGGCAACACGTTCAGAAACGGACAAGAACCATCCCAAGTTCTTGTAATGCTGTCGTGTTTCTATATCATATTCAGAAATTCCTGCACGTGTGAACAATCCATCCATAATACTCTCTGCGCGCGAGGCTATTTGCCCCTTATATGGATATGCTGTTCGATGTATTATTGCAATTACCTTATCAAGATCTATGTCGATTTCACTAATAAAATTCCTTATTTTCTCATCGTTTCTTACGAATAGTTCGACAGCATCCTCATGTGGCTTATCAAAACGCTTTGATGGATCGTAGTCGTGGAATAAGGCCGATACAAATAGGTACTTAATATCTTCTTCCCTAAATTTATTCCCTCTACCCTCTGCTTGTTCCTTCACATTATATCCGTTGGCTGAAAGCAAAGCAAAGTAGGCAGCTTCAAGCTCATGATCAATGTTGTGATATCCATAATAATCAGCTCCAAGTCCTTTTTTTGAGAATTCGGATACTGCGTGCCTCAAGATCCTTTGAAGCCACTTGTCTTGTAATCCCATCATGCTTCCAAGATGAACAATCTTATTTTTTAAAACGGCTTCCTCTGCAAACCCGATGTTGTAGCTCAGCCACCACGGGATCAGTCTTATTCGCTGAAGAAACTCTGTCCAACTAGAGAACAGTCCTGTCATGGGGCCATCCTGGAAATGCATCATTGTGTCGCTAACGCCATCATCTCCATCGAGACCGGTATTATTTCCTCTAGCTCTTGACAAAAGCTGTTATAATCATACCGCTCCTGAATATATAAGAATATTTAGGACAGTATTATTCTAGGTGAAAGCTTAATTAAAATCTGAATATATTACATCATTCTTTTCAATTAGTCTGACATTACATCAGAATATCAGAGTAGGTAATTGCCAAGTATAAACTCCTTAACGATATTCGCTACTTAACTAGAACATTTAATTGAGATAGCTTGGCAAAAGCGGTATTATTTAATTGTCTCGTAAGCTTCTTTTATTTGTGACTTGAGAGATTCGAATTCTTGAACATGTTTTATTGTTCGGGTAATGACGGGTTCCATTCTTCCTTTCTTGATTGAAATGATAAGATAATGAATTTCAGGTTTTATGTCCAGGAAGGTTCTAAAGTTCAAAGTTTTGGCGTAAACCACCCTGTGAGGTCTAACTTCTTCGATAATATCATTACCGAAGGATTTTACAAACCTACGTACATCTAACAATAGGTTCTTCATATCTCCTTCAACTCTAGCGAGATGGCTCTCAAAATCGAGTGAGTCACCCCGCTCAGAATAAAATCCAAACTCTTTCAACGGTTTGATATATCGCACCGAATATTTAACTGGCTTCCCTGTTGCGGGCTTACATCCATAACTAAACTATATTTGGAACAGGAAAAGAGAAAAGAGTGCAAAGAGAGATAGACAACAAAAATAATTGAACTTGATCATCTTTTACATACCCTAAGAATGTGGGAGAATTAAGGCAGGACAGAAATATACTGTATGGTTTGGTGGGTATACCAGCTAAAATTCCGCCAGCAATTGGAACCTTTCCATTAATACACTATAAATAGTAGTCTCCTTCTGCTATTTATCTAAAGCTGATAAGCTGTTGATAAAACATTCTCAAAGAAAGAAAAACCCTGAAGGTTACACCGACGAATCTCCAAGAAGGAGTCGAATAATAACAGGAAAGGAGCTAGATGAGTTGGAGGAATTAAACATTAAACTAGCTACATTAGTAGGACTACTATCAGAAAAAGGGATTGTATCTAAAAGAGAATATGCCAATAATGTAGCGATGCGGCTCCACGAGACTTCAAAGGCAAAGAGCTTCGAGGAGCTTGATGAAGAAATTTAGACAGATGTTATATTGCTATTAAATTATGAGATATAGCTGTTCAGGTAACTGAACATAAAAGCTTCTATCTGTCTATATCCAACTATTGCTTAATTCAAAGACAAACCAATTCTAACTCCTTTAATAATATTCCATCCACACTTTTGTTGGTAGATATAATTTTGGGGATATCTTGTCCATCGAAAACGTAGTACGAAATTTGCAGGAATCGATCAGTATTACACTGTATCACACTCGAAATTTCTCTACAGTTATATATTCACGTGATGAGTACTATATCATCGCACTGTGATTCCTTCGGACTGTTACATTTGATTTCACTTGTTCCCGAAATCCAGTGTAACACCGTAGGGCTGCTGTCACAGTGCGAAATGTCACAAGATAATTCTAGATTATTTTATATCTAACAGAAGAGCCAAGTACAAGGTGGAATAGAGATTATATTTTATCACAATATTACAATTCTTACTATCCCAGGGCGTAATTATTAGTTAAAACTAGTTCGTCATCTGAATTCGCTTTCCCTTGTAAAATTTTGGAACGATCCCAAATGCCTCGACCATGCAATTTTATGGCATTTCACAATTTAGCCTATTGGCTTTACAGTTCTAATTACTGTGTTCTTTCAGTCTATGAGTCATAAAGCTGGGATAATCAATTATCTCTATAATATGGTTGAAATATTTATTATAGTAGAATAAGGAGATGGTACCGTGCAGAAATATAATCTACACACTGCTATAGAAAAAAAAGTAAACAGCAACTATTTCACTGGGAGAGTGAACATCAGAGAGATATTAGCTGAAGGAAATTCAGCAGAACAGGAAATGTATCACGTTACATTCCATAACGGTGCACTAACCACATTGCATTTTCATGAATCTGATCAAATTTTAATTGTAACCTATGGGAAAGGTGTAATTGGTCTAATGAAGGGTAGAAATGCGTTAAGAGCTGAAGTCGATGTGGACAGTATCACATTCATAAATGAATGGGATACGGTATGTATACCTGCTAATATAATACATTTTCATGGAGCGATAGGTGGAGAAAGCCTATCACATATTGCCATAATGAAAAGGTATACTACAGGCAGGGACGAAAAGGGTGGTCTCAAGCGATCAGCTACCAAGTGGGAATATGATCTGTTACAGGAAGAGAATCAGAACGGAGGAGAATCTTTGGAAAAATTCATAAACGCGGCACAGAGCGACATCAGAAACAGAATTCAGTTGGCTATTTCAAAAAAACGACAAGTCGAGACTCGGTGATGTACCAATATATGCGGTAAAGACGTGAGTGGAATCCATTGGAAGTTATCGTGTATGACGGCAGATATCGCTGACTGAAAGTGGTGCTGTAGGAAGATGATATAGAAGAGAGGAAATAAAGATCTGAAAACATAACCTTTATCCTACGAACAATCTACAGAATAACTAGAGATTATTGAAAATTAATTCTCATCATAATCGGTATTGATTTCTACTTTGCTAACCTTTCTTATCTAGAAAGAAGCACTCAAACCAACCACTCGCATGTTTTGCCACTTCTTCTAATGCTCCTGGCTCTTCAAATAAATGGGTAGCCCTGGGAATTGTTACAAGCTTTTTCTTTTTTTCTATCTTCGTAAGCTGCTTCAACGCTTTTTCATTTAAGTCGATAACCTCCTTATCATTTTCTCCTACGATCAACAGGGTTGGAGCCTCAATACGAACTAGAATATCGCCGGTTGCTAAATCTGGCCTACCTCCACGTGATACGACGGCGTATATTAGATTTGCTCTTTCAACCGCTGCCACTAATGCCGCTGCTGCTCCTGTACTAGCACCAAAGTATCCGACCTTCAACTTCGAAAGTTCAGTACTTCGTAATAGCCAGTCAGTTGCAGCTATAAGACGCCTAGAAAGTAATTTAATGTCAAATCTTTGTTCTCTGGTAATATTATCTATCTTCTCCTCCTCAGGTGTAAGTAAGTCAACTAATAGGGTGGCAATACCACTCTCATTTAAAACCTGGGCAACATACTTATTTCTGGGACTATAACGGCTGCTCCCACTTCCATGGGCGAATATGACAATCCCTCTTGGTTCCTTAGGGATAGTCAAACTACCTTCAATTATATTACGAACATCTATTTTGATAACGACGTTTCTGACTTCACGATCTGAGTTGTGGCGTTCGGATGCCATGATTATTCATAGTTTCATAAGTATTTAGTATTAAATGATTAGGAGGAGTAAGCGTATTTAGTTGGTCAATAATTAAACGTGCAAAGTAGCAATAGTCATTGGTCCTCTTTTTTTATGTGAATAATACTAATCAGGATTTATAACATTCCCAAGTTCAATGTTATCCAATTAATCCTGTCGCCACTTTTCCTTAGACTTAGTTCTGGAAAGTTCCCCCTATCAGTTATCATGGCAAATTTTACTTTGATCCATCGCTGACCCAATACATCGGTTGGTTTATTGGCCTCCCTTCCGCAACCGTGCAAGGTAATCTGACTTACGGCGGACAAACCTACCAAGTAAATGGAACTGGATATCATGACCATAATTGGGGGACATTTGACTTTAACAAAGTATTAGATCGGTGGTACTGGGCTGGGACAGACTTTGACAACTATACAATAGATGCCGGGGTACAAATCGCCTCAGAGTTCTATAATTATCAGCCATTGCCAGCATTTTATTTGGCGAAGGGGAAAAAAACCTTGATTGAGGATATGCAACATCTTACAGTTCAAGGGTCGGGGAACAATACACCACCAGGAGGATACAACTATCCCACTGAACTAATATTCAACTGGCAAAATGGTACTGACTCAGTTCGTTTAACTCTCACTGATGGCACGCTTATTTCGTCAGGAAGTTCCACCATTATTACTAATTCCACAGTTATTGGACATCCTGAATATATGAGGATTAGTGGCAACGGGGAGCTCGATGTGAACATCGGTGGAGTAAACTAGACTGAAAGTGCTCCGCCGGTATGGGGGGTCAACTACGGACAATAGTCACGTACTCTACTTTTTCTTTTAGAATATAGCATAGAGTTACCAAAAAAATCCTCTATTACTATTTTTGTCTTCCCAAACCCCTTACTAAAAAAAGAATGAAGCCTATGTCTGCTTTATCAGGCTTCTAAAATGATCTTTATTCTTATCAATCTCTTCATTCCAGGTCTCTTCATTATATCCATGAACTTCTATACCATGCTTCTTTGCGTTGGCAAGAAGTTCTTCCTCTGTTTCACCAGTCATCGTATGTGTGCAGACTGGATCACCGGCGTCTTTACAATTCAGTGACAGTGTCATAATTTAATGATAAATGAACCAGGAACTATATAATGAGAGAATAACTAAGTTAATCATGTCTTTAATATGGGTCTGGATGAAATTATACTTCCTCGGTGCATATGACATAATAAGTTCTGCAGGAGATTCAACAGTCCTGTTCCAACTCGTGTTTTATGTTGAGTCTCCTGCGTTCTTAAATTGATGTCGAGACGCTACTACAGCCGATCTTTATTATCTTCTAACATTATAGTTTTCTGATCAATGGACGCAGAAAAGGACAATGACACAGTAAAAAAGGAAATTGAAGCCTGGAAAGGATTTGAGTACGCATTACGTAAACCTAATTCAAGTTTATTTAAGCAGATGCTAAATGAATGTCTCGAAAATGAAGAGTACGGAGAAGCGTTTAAGTCCAAAGGATCACAGTTTTCTGCAGAATCATTATTTATGGCTCTGATATTCCAACAACAAAAAATGATTAGTGGATTAATTGAAAGTCTAACTTCAAGTCAAAATAAAGAAATATAATGGAGCCTGAAAATAATTTTCAGGAAATGCAAGCGGGGCTTTTGGAACATTCTGCGTCTTCTTCATAGCCACTGATACTACCGGTTATATTTCCACCAGTCATATTTCCACCAGTAATATTTCCACCAGTAATATTTCCACCAGTCATATTTCCACCAGTCATATTTCCACCAGTCATATTCTGTGCCATTACTGGTGTAGCCATCATCGCTGAGCTAAATGCGACAACTATTGCTGCTATCATGAAGATTTGTTTTGAACCCATCGCATTCGCTCTCTCTTTACTCAATATATAAATCTTCATTGGGCACTACAAAATAAAAATGACCGGAACAAATACTGCTAATGGCTATACCAGTTTTTTTAGTTCCCCGTCTTTTAGTGTTATCCTATTATCGTGTCGTACCTAAGCAGTCTGAGTCCAATCGATTATATTCTCATTCATTGTCGTTGTCGTCGTTACTTCCAATTCCACACCTAGGCGGACATACTTGTAATACTGGATCTCTATCATCATTATTATTGTTTGAATTATCATTTGAGTTATTTTCTGGTTCACATCCAAAAACCTCTATCTCCCTCCAAAGGAATTCAGATGCCTAATATGTAGTAAGGGATTCAGGAATGAAGAGGAATTGATGGATCACAAGAGTAACCTACACGGTGCCTAGATTTTTGTTATTGATCGATATTGGCGTTTTCCAATTTACGGGTTATAATTTTTTTTGATTTCCGTAATTATGTTCACAAGTAAGGAATTGGTGCACATGTTAGAATAAGTAACGATAAATCTGAAGAATCTAAAGAGTTGAGTCATGGTAGGATAGACGGATGGTCTCCAGATCCTAATTTGATAGCTACAACCTCTGACGAGTCGTCAGGCCCGTTCAGATGCGATGAATGTGATATTGACTTCGAGTGGGAAGCAGAATTGATTGAGCACAACAATAGGGTGTCCCATCAGTCCGATCAGATACCCACACCTTCTAAACATCAATATATCAATCTGGAAACGTACAGAAAGAATGGAAAGGCTGTGACGACACCAGTCTTCATTTGTCCATTACAAAAAACTACCTCTCATTTGAGGCATTGAACAGGCCGTAGAAATCATTCCAATCATTTCTGTTGTCACGAGATGAGTGATGAGAAAATCGATACTTGTATTCAGTCGGTGATTATCGTGAGCCCAATTATTAGGAAGAGGACTAATTTTCGTCAAATTCAGTTGGTTCGGTATAGTTTATCTCATTTTGGAATAAACATGATAGATTTATCTAGTCATATAGCTGAAATATTCATGAAGACGATATGAAGACAGCTAACAGATCATCTGAGGCTGTAAGAAATTGGGTCCCCTTGGCCGCAGTCGCAGCGGGGATAGTGTTTGTACTATCCTTTGTATTGGGTCTGCCCCCGGATAGAACCATCGTTGCTTCAACATTGGCAGCTATTATGGTATTTAGTGGGTTCTTCTTCAGATCATTTGGTAAAGATAGTGATACTTATAAGAAAAAATCAGATTCCATTTAGATCGAATCATCAGGCCGTGAAATGAGTGGATAATTTAACTATCAATCCTTGAGCAACAGTCTGAGAGAAGAGTATATGATAAAGTAACACAAATTTGAACACCCGAGTAGTTTGAGCAATCTATTTCAACTATGCATTTAGGCTAATACGCAGAAATTCGTACAATGATCAATTTTTCTGATCCGATATCCTGCAAACAAAATTATATTGAAGCATAGAGGAGGGTTAATCCAAGTAATGAAGCTAGAAGTGGAGATAGAATAGATGAAAGAGCCAAATAGAATAGATCGTGCTAGAAAAAAATTCGAAGGCCAGGTTGTATTAGTAACTGGTGCTTCTTCTGGAATTGGGAGGCAGGTATCTCTTGATTTTTCAGGGCAGGGAATACAGAGTATTATACTCGTTGCCCGTTCACAATCAAAGCTAGAAGACTTGGAAAAAACCATCCGTAAGAAATTTGACATTCAAACAATTGTCTATCCTTGTGATGTATCAAAAAAGTCAGAAGTTGAACAGATGGGAAGAGAAATTTTGGATAGATGCGGTCATGTAGATGTCTTGGTAAATAACGCTGGATTTGGGCTATACGGAAAGGTGCAAGACCAAAGTATTGAGCAGATAGAAGCAGTTACTTTTACAAATTTCTTGGGAGTGGTCTACTGTACTAAGGTATTTTTAGGTTCTATGATCACAAGAAAATCAGGACACATTGTAAATATTGCGTCTGTAGCTGCGAGTTTTGGAGTAGCAGGTTTATCAGCTTATTGCGCATCCAAATATGCAGTATTAGGGTTTTCCGAGTCATTGTCTCAGGAATTACATGGAACTGGTGTCGGATTAACAGTAGTTAGTCCCATGGGTGTGAAGACAAATTTCTTTAATAATAGTTCATTTGACGGGAGAAATCCGTATGACGAAAGATTTATGCTCAAAACGAAGACTGTTTCCAATGCTGTCCTTGCCGCAGCGACTTCCCATCGTCTGGAAATAATTGTTCCATTCTATATGAGGGTTGGAGTATGGTTAAAACATACAGTCCCTTTTATTATAAATCCCGTAATTGGTTTTCTTTTTAGAAGAGAATTATTGAGATAAAGAAAGGAGGATAAGTTCCCGCATAACTATCAGTAGCATAAAGTGTGGCCCAATCATTTGTTCCTGAAGTTGATCAAATTCAGGACACATCTTTTCCCATTTAGGAAAATCTTTGAATATCTTGTGTCCGATTCTACATGTCCATTGGCGTGAACATTACCATATTTAGATCAATAGTAAGTCATTTTCCAGTTACATCATTCGCTTTTATTATTTTCATTCTTCAATGTGTCTAATATCGCACCCTTGGAACCGTCCATTTCCAAATTTTCTCTCAAATATCTGACAAAATCGCTTGTAGAAATTATACCAAGTGGTTTGCTTATATCTTCATCCTCAGCAACAAGCAAATGTCGAACACCATTCTGAGTCATTATGTCAGCGGCAACTTCAACAGAAGACAGGGCGTCTATTGTGACTACTGGAGATGACATTACCTGCTCCAGCTTAGCTGTCTTGCTACTAGCACCATGAACGCAGACTCTGGTCACTAAATCTCTTTCGGTTACTATACCCACCGCTTTATTATTTTCATCAATAACCACGAGCGAACTTGTATCATTTTCCCTCATTTTTATTGCAGCTTCCTGTGCCGAATTCGACGCTGCAATTGTAACCAATTTTTGGGTCATTATTTCACCTATTGAGGATGCCAAATTTAGTCATAAGAGGTAGAGAACTCTCCCTATTATCGTTATCTAACTGGCCGAGCAAAGCTCATGCGATAATAGCTATCGGTATCGTGAGATTTTATATACATATTCTGTATCGATGATAAATTGCTGAGCCTACTGTCCTTTCACCCTTTCTCAATCTTGCGTTCTATCAGAAGCTAAAGCTGACGCACTAAAATATAGTCTAATAATGCCAGGGAACCGTTCGGAAAGTGAGCATCAAGCAATATAGATGAAAGATCAAATATTGGCATATTTTTGGAGCACTTGGAACCATTGAGTATAGGATATTGAAATAAGAGATACTATGGTTTTTTACCATGTTCTGATGGTATGGTATAGAATACGGATCATTCTTTTTCTGTGCCCTGGTTTTTAACCCATTGTTCATACATCTGTAATAACTCATCTATATCTTTCTCTCTTTCCGAATATGTAAATATCACTCCGAACTTTCGATCTCGGTTATCGTGACCTCTAGCGAAGTACCCCCAGAATTTATCCGGTAGCCGACTAAAATTTTTTTCATTTCGAGAAACCTCGATCAAATGATTTGCAATAGTATTTAGTGCGATGACAGCATCATTCGGGTCTATCACTCTACATCATACTTCCTCCTAATCTTGGGCAGTATAAATTTACTCGAATAGTGAATCTCGTGGGGTACTAGGATCATTCTGTTAGCATTTTTTTACAGAGCGATATGTCATATTTTATTCAATAACATATACATTTAGAGAAGAAATAATCTGAAACTGGCGAAATACTTCCAAAAACTTTTGTCGTGAGTTCTATTCACAATAATATTGATCTGGCCTTGAACTTATCGGTTAACCAGAATCTAGAGACTATCATCCAATGCAGCAAGACACTGCAACATCATCTCACGATCCTTTCTTTCTCTTACTATCCAGGAAATGAATTTATCAAAAGTAAATACATGTTGCTCATGAAAGCTAGTTGGAATGAATCCTCCACGTGTGAATATCTGGATCGTAATATATTTTTGGTTGTGAAGAACAATTTCTTCTGTTGCAGAATCTTCGTTCTCGTCTATTATCCCTGAGTATAGCACTAATGGTCTATTTTGAGACCCTACAATAGTTGCAACCTTTTTAAGCCTGTTTTTGAGATGCTCTATTAACCAATCATCAACAATGCTGTCTTTGTGATTCCTTTCATTAATGGAAATTAATTTATTTTGTTCGGTCCCAACCGTCTTATTATTATGATGACTTCGTCTGATTTTGTGAGTCAAGTAGCAACGAATTTGCATAAACTTTTCACTTATAGTCGTATGAGAAGATATTTTGGCCTTGTACTAAATTTGTCTAAACAATCACGAAATTTTATTCCGACAACTCTAGTGGTAGGGGAATTAAACGACTAAAAGAACTTGGTATACTGGATGAATTGAATAGAATAATCGAAGGGGACAACAAACAATTGTGCGGAACAGAAGAAATCCAGTTGCCAACTTTATTCATAAGAGGAAAAAGCATCAGTCCACTAAATCTGTTATACGGATCCTGCCCTAATGCCCTGAGCAGTTGTCTAATCCCACTAAAGAGGCATCCCTCTTATTTATTTCTCTTATTTCTGCTTCCCAGAACATATCTCTTTATCTCATCTAATCTCTCCATCGAGACGGCGTTATCTTGAAGATCCGAATATGTTGAGTCATTTCTAACTTTATCCACAAATGATAGTACTTCTTCGTTTGTGACACCATGCTTAATGTCGTAATCAATATTTCTGCAGACGTTCGCAATGTTGTTATACTTTTTGTATTGTTTTCTCTGCCATGAGGAAGCGTTCTCCGATAATTCTGTGACGAACTTTACAATTGTTTTCTGCATGTGTTCAATATGCCATTCTCTCATAGGAAAACTATTATTCTGTGTCAAAAATATAGTAACAAATACCACGGTACACACTTATAATTATAGTGTCTAAACTTATTTACTTATTTTCTTGCTTGCAGTGAGATCGAATTAGAGGATTTTATTTAGAAGCAGGTTAATTAATTTTTTTGTACCAATCATGATGAATGGGAGAAGTCTATAACTTCATGAGCTATATCTGTTTCAAGTTCTTCCCTTTTCCTACGTTATCCTAAATATCGTTATGGGATATGGTTTCGAGTTTTCACCACTTAATTATTGAATCAGAAGCACTGGTGTATTTATTTTACTTCTTATCTTTCTGGGATCGCTAATACAAAACTTAGCCAGGAATCTAGATGTGAAGTTGTCACGACTGCCAAGTCATAGTGTGTGTCTTCGCACGCCTTCACTACTTGATCGGCTGCATTTCCCGCCTTCATTTCATAGGATATTTTATTCTTAGCGCCTGCTTCTACACACCATTTTATTTTTTCTTCCATGGCATTTGCCAAGTCTCCTTCAATATTATGCTTAAAGCCACTTTCAGTGGCTGGTTCTTTATCTTTAGATACACTGACTGAAGTATCCCCCAAATTCTCAAAATTTTCTACTATACGCAGTATGACAATTTCTGCTCCAGAGAAATTCGAAATAAATATCGCATGATTAATTGATTTATCTGATGTTTCGCTTCCGTCGTCGGGGACTAAAATCTTAGAGTATTTAGGAATATTAGATTTGGATATATAATACCGTACGTCTATATCTACTGTCTTTACCTAATCAAGCACGTTATCGCTGGATAGAGTAATGTAATTCTACGTACTTAGCATCCTAATAGAACTAAAAAAGATCAACTTAGATCCATTGCTATTCTTATCAACCATTCCCGCTACTTCTATACTAGGACCACTATTGGAAAAATATAGAAAATATTGCAGTCGGTCTGTTGGTGGCCTAAATAAAAAACTTCCTTTATGCTAGTGAAAATAGCGCCTTCGTTTTCATTGAATTTTGCCTTAAATTAAAATCTGGCAATTAAGAAATTGGATTAAGTAGAATGGATTGAACTACGCGGGATCAAATATCTATACCGACATTAGCTAACTGTAATAAAGTATCAAGTCAACAAACACTGAAATATCGAAAAAAATTACCACACTTTATGGTAAAAATTGTTGAAATGGACGAAAATGTAACACTAATGTCGCAACTAGAAGAAGATGTAGCTCCTGTCGTTCTGTTAAACAAGTTTATTGTTGTGCCCGAGGATGTTGACCAGTTCCTGAAAGTATTTGCAGATACCACCAACATATTCAAGCAACAGCCTGGCTTTATCTCTGCACAGTTACATCGTGGTATTGGGAGTAGTAATACATTCTTCAACTATGTAGTGTGGGAGTCTGCAAAACACTTCAAACAGGCTTTTAATAGGTCTGAGTTCCGGTCTAGCATTGCAGACGTTCTTCCTAATACTACAATGTCTCCACATCTATTCAAGAAGATAGCAGTTCCAGGGATCTGTGTAGGGTAAATCCTTAATATTTGGGCCAGAACTGTGCCACTTTTTCCTCATGAAAGAGTATTTGAAAACGTGATTTATTCTAATCCTAAAGACGATTCACAATCACCTAAAACAGTCATAACAATATTTTGCAATCTGTCAATAGAAGTTAAAATCAACAGTGGGGTGAGGGCTATATACAGATAGAATACCCGTATTGTAGTAGGGGAAAATGCTCAATCCGTAGTTAGATCATTATGCGGATTAGGCCAATCTCTAAGCTTGATACTCGTGATTCATCAGTTCCGTCATATCCTGAACTAGGTTCAACCAATATTATAGTACTGGCCATCTACTAGAAAAAGTGGAACCTCATTGTAAATTGATGGAATATTTAGAATCAGAGTTCTTTATTGTGCTTATAGAACACAAAGTTAATGTCCTTATCCTACTCTTTTCATTCTTGAGCCGCAATTAGGACATGCAATTTCTCTGTGTTCCTTTCCACAGCCCATACAATAGTACTTTAGTGGCCTGTATTGATTATTATCTG
>Ga0075431_100002198_pt1 | contig 18668 bp, 16 predicted proteins | sample RhiMetdeltSRZDD5_FD_75297 | JGI IMG/M metagenome (GOLD analysis project Ga0075431, IMG submission 75297) | Populus rhizosphere microbial communities from Tennessee, USA - Rhizosphere MetaG P. deltoides SRZDD5 | ecosystem: Host-associated > Plants > Roots > Rhizosphere > Soil | place: USA... | reverse complement strand
AATATCTGGTGTCGAGTTAACGTTATTGGCGGGATGCATCGGGCTGATGACCCACATACCGTCTTCATAAAAAGGACAGTACAATGTAAACTCTACAACCACACCGCGCATTGCTGCTTGTTGCAAAAGATCTTTCAGCCTTTCAAAATATTTCTCGTCCCATTTCGTAAGGTCAAATTTGTTCCCGCCATTTTTATAGCCAGGCGTTTCACTCCGTGCCCATGGGGTGATATATCTCATTGACGCAGGTGCAAGCGTGTTGTTAGTGATATTAAAAGCGCCAGGCTGTTCGCAATACACGCCGCTGAATGTGCGCGTCATGTTCAGTCCTTCGCTTTGCAATTCATCAAGATATTTCGTGTAATCGAAATCCAGGTTCAGCAACGCACCATAATGCTCGCCTGAAGTAATAAAAACTGCAGGTTTATTTCCATATAGGAAGTAATGAGGATTCTCAGGATGCAATGAAACGGGCTGGGAGTAGGAGGAACAGAAAGAGAAAGAGAAAGAGAGCGAGAGTAATTGATAAATTAATGCGCGCAGATGTAGTGCCATTTGAGGGATTTACCCCCGAATCTAACTAAAAATTACGGCCGCAACATCTTACAACCATGACTGCAATACTGTAATATTATGTCTTTCAGGTTCCCACTGGAGAGCTTTGAGATAGCATTCAAGCTCTTTCATCTGCAGATAAGTTTCTTTGAGATCAGATGGTTCGCGACCTTCTCTCATTCCCTGGTCGAATTTTGAACGCAACTCGTTTAGCTGGATAGTAATGGCGGTGATGTCGGTGGACACTTCGCTGCTGATATCGGATTGCATAGGTGCCTGCTTTATTGGATGATTAAAAGAGTACCATCCTAAGTTAAGATTTTAAAGCCGATTAATCAAGACAACTTCCGATTTAATACATTCATAATTCACAGGTAACAAAAAGTTGTTGTAACATGGTGCAATGAAAAGGATATCTTATCTGCTATGGATATTAATGTCGGCAACATCTGTCGCACAGATACAGATCATCCAACCAGGGAACTTACATCTCAGAAACGGATTAAATAGGGAGTGGAGCAGTTTTCCGGTTCATGCAAAAGATAGTCAGCTCGTTATTCATTTTAAAACATTGAATGTTTCCATTGAGAAAACATTGATGCTCTCCCAAACCGACGTAAATCAGACATGGAAAGTGATTGTTAATGGAAAGGGACTAGGAAATCTCGAGATTGATGAAAAGAAAATGGATACTTATTTTCCAATTTCCCCCGGAACTTTAAATGAAAACGATAACACATTAATAATCCGTCCCGAATCCATGAACCGGACTCAGGCTGACGACATTCTTGTTGGCAACATCGCTCTATTCGACAAGCAGGTTGACGACCTGTTAAGAGAATCAAGTTTAAACATTCATTCAGGGATACCTTCCCGGCTAACAATAATAAACCAACGCAATTCACTTCAGCCGGTTAAAGCGGTTGCGGGAGACACCCTCGCCAGCAGGTGCGGCGTGATCTATTCAGGCACAGGAAATTTTTCTTTCACCTTGCCCGCAGGCAGATACAAAATCTATGCGAGCCGCGGTTTTGAATATGGAGTTGATTCGGCAGTGTTCGACCTGAGTCCAGGACAAAATTTATCCAGGCGGCTTAAACTAAAACATGAAGTAAACCTTAAGGATTGGGTATCTGTCGACACGCATCTGCACACATTGGAACATTCCGGTCATGGTGATGCGACCATGAAGGAAAGGATTCTCACGATTGCTGGTGAGGGATTGGATTATGCGGTAATCACCGAGCATAATAAAGTGGTAAACATCGAAGATTCCGTGAAAAGAATGAAGATGGACAAATGGTTTACACCAATTGCCGGTGACGAGCTCACAACAGACGTTGGTCATTTTAATATATTTCCTGCGGATTCGGCTCCGCCGCATGAAGTGCATAATTGGGCGGAGTTGAATGAAAATCTTGAAAAAAATAAAGAAGTTAAGATCGTAATCCTTAATCATGCCCGCGATATGCACAACGGATTCAGGCCGTCGGATTCATTGCAGTACCTGGACGCAAAAGAAATTCCGGCAAATGCAATGGAGATTATCAATTCGGGCTCGCAACAGACGGATCCACGGCAGCTATATCTTGATTGGTTGAGCCTGATAAGCAAACGCATTGTTCTTACGCCTGTTGGATCAAGTGATTCGCACGACGTGAGCCGGTTCATACCGGGGCAGGCAAGAACATATGTACGTAAAGGAAACCTGTTCCAAAACTTTTTAGCGGGGAGGGTATCTGTAAGCTTTGGATTGTTTACCGAGCTAACCCGGCACCCGGCAAAGAAAAATTCTATCATTGTAAAGGTTTATGCTCCTTCATGGATAAGGCCAACCTCGCTAAGCTTATATGCCAATGGCAAAAAAATTTACGGTTCGGGCATCCGGTCTACCAGAAATTCAGGAAGCAATGTCTACGTCACTCAAATAAATATTCCAAAGTTTTCTAATGAAACGATTTTAGTGGCGGTTGCTGAAGGAGGCGATCCGGCTGTACCGTGGTGGCCCATCGCCAAGCCTTATCAGCATGAGTCGCCGGATATAGATCCAATTGTTCTTGGTATAACAGGACCGGTAAGAATAAGTCCTTAATGTATTGTTTTCTTGTCAACAATCAAGTGCGTTATATTCTTTGGTTCGTATATATTTATGGTTCTTACAGGCCCTAACTATTAACCGACTGCTTGCGTGACTCAACTCGAAATTGTCATCGGAAAAACGGTGGACGACAAATATTATTTCCGCGTTCGGATCGACAACGGACGTCTACTGCTTACCAGTAGGGAATATCAGCATTACGACAAATGTATGAATGAGATTTATGGTATTCAGCAGTACAACACCTTTGAGATGGTTGAAGAATTTGACAAATATAACGGCCACAAGTATACGCTGATAGGCTCGTGGGGAAGAATGGTTGGCGAAAGTCCGTTCTACGCTTATCAGTATGAAATGAAAAATGACATGGCGCTGCTGAAAAAATTTATCGTTAAGGCCGACATTCTTGACAATAGTACAACGGTGCGGTTCTTCCGTCCGGTAAGGATTAAATAGATCACTGAAAATCATCCCCGGCCACGTAGTATTTAGTCATAATCTTCCGGCAATCTTATGGTCACAGTTGTTCCTGCCGGACTGCCGTCGCCCTGAACGTTATCCATTATATCGATCGGAACCGCAAACCCTGCTTTTTTCGTTTTGAAAATGCGCTGAGATGTTATCTGAATTCCCAAAGACTTATGTGCCATTCCATTGTGTTGTTTGATCTCTTCCGTTTTCTTTCTTCCTACACCATCGTCTATAATTCTGCAGAACACCTGTTTACCGTCAACAAAAAACTCAATCCTGAGGTAGCCCTTCGTTTGTTTATGCATTAGTCCGTGCCAGATCGCGTTTTCAACAAATGGTTGAATGATCAGCGGAGGTATCTTATAAGAAGTAGGGTCAATTTCAACGGGCACGTATATTGAAAAATCAAAATGGTTATTGAAACGTAATCTCTCGATCTCGATATAAATTTGTAGCGCATCCAATTCTTCCTGCAAGGTAATAAGTGACGATTGTGAATTATGGAGCATCAGGCGCATCAACTTCGAAAATTTGGTAAGATAACGCGACGCATCCTGGCTGTTGTTACTCAGGATAAAGCTGTTTATAGAATTCAGGGAATTAAAAATAAAATGTGGATTCATCTGGGCACGCAGTGCCTGCATTGTTAAGTCGCTTGCGCGTTTTTCAAATTCGGCCTTTTCATGCTTTCTTTTCAAATGTATACTCAGCATTATGAAAAATGCGATCAACGAAAATGATACAATCATGATGACGAGTATTTGCCTCTGCTTATCATGGATGATTTTCTCTTTAGCGAGCAGATTGATCGCTGCACGCTGCCGGTCAGCTGCAGCTTGCCATTCAATTGCCTCGATGTTTCTCAATTGCTTGTCGGCAGAAAGAACATCTGATTCATCTTTAAATAATTGAAGATACTTGTAAGCACTATCTGGCTGTTTCAGCCGGTCAAATATCTGCCACCGCAATTCAACAGCATCCTTAAAAGCGGGCCTGGCTCCGGAACGCGAAGCCATGTTCATCAGCTCCTGTGAGTAAGTTAGCGCTTCATCAAACCTCTTTGTTTCGAGGCAGGCCTTCGCGAGATATTTATAAATGTCTGCCCCAAAAATCAGATTTTTAAAAGCTGCAAGGGAAGATTTTAACAATGTGATGGCCGTATCATATTGATGTTGCGCAACGTACGTTTTTGCTATTGGAACATTGCATATGTTATTTGACTGGTGAAGAATATCAGGGTCTTTGATGTATCTCGCCCAGCAGTGTTTTCGTAACAAGAAATAATATCTCGCTGAATCAAAATTGTTAAGTATAAAATGGATTTCGCCCATTTGCTCATCGTAAAAATCGGGCATGATATTATTCATTGCCCGTTCAGCACAAATTTTTAAATAGTACATGCCAGTCTTCTGATCACCAGCTTCGAGGTATAATTTGCCGAGGTAGAAATTGATGTAGAGACCTTGCGATTTTCTTGAACCCCTCTGATCTTTGACGGTGTCGCTGATCTTCTTATCCTTCATAAAATATTTGAACGCTTCGTCATATTTGCCCCGGGCTTCCAGTATTAACCCAATTCTCCTGTAAACATAGGCAAGGGACTTATCTGTGGGTACTGTCTTGAAGTATTCAAAAGTTTGCTGATTCACCTCCATTGCTTCATCGAATTTCCATTGCCAATACAAGCAAAGACTGAGCGCTTGTAGCGCCTCATAGTGTTCTTTTGTATAGTGATGTGTTTTGTACAGTAAAGCCGCTTTTCTAAGCGCCGATTCCGCTTGGGGTAAATTCTTCATCTCCATGTGGTAGTTCGCCAGATTTTCGAGGTAACGACCCTCACCCTTGTAGTAATGGATGTTACGGGCTAACCGGCCTGCCCGTTCAAGCAGGTTGAATGCGGTGAGATGATTGAATTGTAACTGTTGAAAGTACAGGTTGATCAGGCAATCGACCTTGATTGTATCATTTCCATTGGCCATTTGCCTGTTAAGGCTATCAATTATAGCGTGCTTGATACGTACGAACTCATCGACAGCCTCATTCTGAATTTTCAGTTGGTGAGGTTCGAATTGTTGTGCGGGGCAGCTAAAGGTGATGACGAGAAAAGTCAAAAGCTGCACCAGCGCCGTGGCTATTCGGTTAGATGTTGTTCGCCGGCAAGCGTTGGTACCAGGCATAACACGAGGTTGTTTCTAAAGATAATCCTTTTGACTACTCCCGTATGTTTGAATGAGTAAGTGGTGGCCATTATAAAATGACTGTCACACCCATTAAGCTGCTGCTCAGAATTTTGTGTAACGCCCGCGGATCACGATTTCTTCTTCCTGTCGAGCGAAACCGCACCGAGAATGTGAAGCGTGATTTCTGATTCTGCCGTTTCCCATTTAATATCGAAGGGCATAGGGTCCTTCTTTTTTGCGCGTGCCGCAGCTTCCTCGAGAATTTCAAACCCATCGATCAGGTCGCCCTGCTTATAAAAAACCGTTTTTGCGGGTTCGTCAATTACCCTGGTTGGTTTTTTCTTTGCTGCCTTCTTTTTTGTTGCAGTCTTTTTCTTTGCTGCTTTTTTCTTTGCCATGATCTTCTTGTTACATCTAAAGTTAATAAAATAAGATCGTGTGTTGGTGGCTATGGAACCCTGAGCCACACTGCCGCGGGTGTCGGTTTGAATACTTAAATTGCGGCATGCGTCAGCTTGTTGCCATCATGTTCGCCGATATGACCGGATATACTTCTCTTATGCAGGAAAATGAGTCGTCTGCGCGCGAGAAGAGAAAAAAGTTGAAACAGTCACTCGACGAATCCGTTCAGCATCACAAAGGAAGGACCATCCAATATTACGGAGATGGATCACTCAGCATTTTCAACAGCGCAATCGATGCAGTAAACAGCGCTTTACATCTCCAGCGGCTGCTTCTTACGCCACCTGCTGTTGATGTGCGCATCGGCATTCATTCAGGTGATGTTATCATAGAAGATGAATCTATTTATGGCGACGGCGTAAACATAGCATCACGTATTGAATCTCTTGCCGTGCCTGGAAGCATCCTCGTTTCAGAAAAAGTTTATGACGACATCAAGAATCAGCAACATATTAAAGTCGTTGAGCTTGGTTATTTTGAATTGAAAAATGTCAAATATCCGGTGCGTGTTCATGCAATAAGTAATGAAGATATTATCGTTCCTTCGCGTGAGTCATTACGGGGAAAGACCAAGGTGCCAACAAACCGCCTCGCCGTTCTTCCGTTTGTAAACATGAGTCCCGATCCTGAAAACGAATACTTCAGCGACGGGATAACTGAAGAACTGCTCAACTCGCTCACAAAAGTCGACGGTTTGCAGGTAACGTCCAGAACTTCTGCGTTTGCCTTTAAAGGAAAGAACGATGATATACGCGACATTGCTGTCAAATTAAACGTCGATAAAATACTTGAAGGAAGTGTTCGCAAGTCGGGACAGCGAGTACGTATAACAGCGCAGCTTATCAATGCTGCGGATGGCTATCATTTATGGAGTGAGAACTACGATCGTGATCTCACCGACATTTTTGAAGTACAGGATGAGATAAGCGGAATCATCGCCAACAGGCTAAAAGAGAATTTATCAACTGCTGAACATACAAAACAAAAAACACCATCAATAAATATCAGCGCGTACACTAGTTACCTGAAAGGCCTGCATTTCAGAAATAAGCTGACTCCCGCAGATGCGTTCACAGCTATTAAATATTTTGAAGATGCAATTGCCATGCAACCGGATTACGCATTAGCATATGCAATGGTGGCAGAGGCTTATGGTTACCTCGGCAGCACATCCCAGGTGTCGCCACACAAGGCTTTTGCTATTGTTAAAGACTACGCTGAGAAAGCTTTACAAATAGACGATTCAATAGCCGAAGGATACGCCGCGAAAGCGAGCAGACTCCTGTACTATGAATGGAAATGGAAAGAGGCATATGAAAATCTGCAGCGTGCACTTGAATTGAATCCAGGCGCCATCCCGGTATATAGAATGCTGGGATATTATTATATCACAATGGGAAGGAAAGAAGATGCCGTTAAAATTTATGAAGACGCCGTAAAGTTGGATCCTCTATCAGCCACTTTAAATCACGGCCTGGGCAACATGTATATTTTTGTTGAGCGTTTTGATGATGCGATTACTCAGGCGGAGAAGGTGCTTGAAATTGATCCAGCGATGAGGATCGGCATCGAGTTGAAGGCATGGGCTATAGGATTGAAAGGCGACTGGGAAAAAGCGTTGAACCTTTTTGAAGAAGTTCACCGGTTAACCAATCATCCATTGAAAGGCTTGATGGGAGTAGGGTACGCACTCGCAGCATTAGGAAGGAGAGAGGAAGCCAGGGAGTGCATCCGTAAGATCGAAGAACGTCAAAGAATTGAGCCGGATATTGTGCTTGATGGTGATCTGGTTGGAATGAATTTCGCGATAGGTGATTATGATAAAGTATTTTATCATCTAAAAAGGTGCATAGAGCGACGCGCCGCTCCTATAAATTTCTTTCTCGAGTACCCGGTGTTCAAGGAATTAAAAAAGGATCCCAGGTTTCTGGAGTTGAAGAAGTTGCAGGCTGTGGAATGAAAAAGCCCACCGTCGCTCTTCGGCCGCCGTAGTATTACGGAGGCGGTAAAGCTATGGCGGGCGAAGTCGGGATGACTGGATTCGAACCAGCGGCCTCTTCGTCCCGAACGAAGCGCGCTACCGGGCTGCGCTACATCCCGTAAAAATCTGAGCGATAAAAATAATTGTTTCCCGCATTATTTTATAAATAAATCACCGGCAGTAAGGCGCAACTTTTATTTAATTCTTTCATAAATCAAAACCGTTACACCTGAACTTGAAGATTTCACTGACAATAGCTTCAGATTTACCCTGTTTCTGATTTCGTTAAACAATCGTTTTCCCCCACCTAATATCACCGGATGAACAGCCAGCCTGAATTCATCGATGAATCCAAGGTTCATAAAAGTGGTAATCAGCTTCCCGCCTCCATATAGCCATATATTTTTACCTGGTTCATTAAGTATTTGTTCAACTTGTTCTTTTATTTCAGAACCGATTACCACGGCGTGTTGATCACTCGTTTTTGTTGAGGAGAATACATATTTCTTTTTAGAACTAATGGCTTGATATGCTTTTTTAATCGCCGGATCTGCATTTTCATCAGGCTGCCAATTGCCCCACATATCATAACTGATCCTTCCATAAAAGATCGTGTCTGTTTCGGCAAGAAGGTCTCCAAGGAAATCGTCTGAACCAGATGCATCGTCAATTATGCACCAGTCTATCTCTCCATTGGGGCCCTCTATAAAACCGTCGAGCGTAACGGCGAGATCAAGTATTATTTTTCTCATTGATGTTATAAGGATGAATGAATCTGCAGGATAGTGATTTTTCCTTAGATTTGCAGCCCAATAGAACAGAAAGAGAAACAGAAAGAGAGCGGAATACACTCTTTCTCTTTCTGTTTCTCTTTCTCTCTTTCTCGGGACGTAGCGCAGCCCGGTAGCGCACTTGCATGGGGTGCAAGGGGTCGCTGGTTCGAATCCAGTCGTCCCGACTTCGCCCACCATAGCTTTAGCGACGGTGGGCTTTTTATTTTGGTGGCTTTCTGCCACCTTGTTTTTTATGAGGAGAGTGAGCATTTCACCTCATTACTCAATTGATTTAATAATTTTTGCAGGCACACCACCAACAATTGTATTTGCCGGTACATCTTTAGAAACAACTGCACCTGCTGCTACTACAGCATTTTCACCAACAGTTACTCCCGGCAGTATCGTTGCGCCTGCACCAATCCATGCATTTTTCCTGATATGAATGTGACCTGGAACGAGTGACTCCCTGTTGTCAGCGGAAACCGGGTGTCCTTCAGATAACAGACTGACCTTAGGCGCAATCAATACATTGTCTTCAATGGTAATTCCACCCAGATCGAGGAAAACACAATCAAAGTTTATAAACACGTTCCTGCCAATTTTGGTGTGCTTCCCATAATTGATATACAACGGCGTAAATACAGCAACGCTTTCGTCAATTTCTGAACCTGTGATTTGGCTTAGTAAATCCCTGATCTCTGCCGGATCAGAAGAGTTATTCATTTGAACCAATAACTTTTTGGTAGCAAAGGAAGCCTCCCGCATTTTAAAGGCTTCCGGGTCGTTTGGTGGGATGGTTTTTCCATTCCGTAAACGTTCAAAAATGTCTTTACTATACTCATTTGATAACATAACACAAAGGTCGTGCAATAAACCAAGCCTCTGGTAATGATTATCAAACCAATAATTAAGAATTTCAAACCTCTTGCATTCGCAATGCTTTCGGGTTGGTTCCTGTTAATCTTTTGAAGAAGTTGTTAAAATAAGTATTGTATTCAAAGCCAAGTGCATAGGCTATATCGGCAATGTTCCAGTCGGTATGCTGCAGTAGTGCCTTTGCTTCACTAACGATGCGTTCGGTTATGTGCGTTGTGGTTGATTTGCCAGTAACATCTTTCACTGCACGGTTGAGATAGTTTAAGAAAAATCAAAATGAGCGGGTTGTCAAGAACCTCCTGGGTGTTGCTGGATCTTAATGTTACTTCTTTTTGTTTCTGGCATTATGAATATACTTTGGATTGCCATTATAAGCCTGTTTGTTCTGATTGAAAAGTTTTTTTCAGCAAAAGTTATTTCCCTGATTGCCGGCATTGCACTAATTGCGTATGGTGTCATTATTTTACTGCAATAAGCTGTAATGAGAAGTAGTGCCATCGATCATATTTCTGTCTCTCTGAAGTGCTTAATGTTTGATCACTGCCTTAAACGCTCTTCTTGAATTTCAGTTTCCGTTCTATATTTTGCCCGATTTTTTTGCCCTGTTCATATCCCTTTTCACAGGAATAGCGGTAATGAATGCCGGCATATATCCGCGAATCACAGATCTCCTTTGACAATTCATCAAAAGAATTGTATAAGCGTGGCGCCATCCCGAGATAATCATAAGTGTGATCGGTAAAATGATAATTGTTTCCGAAAAAACCTTTGAGTATTTCTGCAAACGATCCGGCTATAGCGGCATGACCCGAGGGAAAATCAGGAAAAGGTGGTGTATCGAACAAGGTATTCCATTCAGGATGAGCCAACACCTCTCTTATATACTTTATTGGACGTTGCTGGTTGTGTTTAAATTTTGTTCTCCAGCAACCGATGCCTGCATCCACACAGGCAATGCCTGTTTTGGCAAGCACAATCGCAGTAACATCAAGTGTCGCCTTTTCCTGTTCCAGTATCTGTTTTAATATTGACAGGTAATGCCCGTCTCCAAAACCGGGGTTGTCACGATAGAACAAAGCCAGCGCGATTTGATCAGCCGTTAAAGTTAGTGAAATATCATATACTTCTTTTACCATCTGATAGTAATCAGAAGCCACATCTGTGGAATATGCTGGCGGAGCAGGCGGTTCACAGCCATCCAAACTACCCTCCACCATCAGTCTGTTATTGCCCCAATGAGGTCCGAACGCCGGTGCAAATACAGGGGGAGTGGGCGCCCAGAGACCAAAACCCACAGGCGGAGTATATGGTGCATTGGCATTGGCTGCTCCATCCGTTTTCGACCAGTCGAAAATCAATTGGGCAACCGCCCTACCAAATTGTACTGAGCGTTGAAATACTTCATCTCCTGCTTCTGTCATATACTGTCTGTTCAGCTCGTTCTCCAGCGCATCCATTGCCGATTTATTATCGTCAGATGTATTAGGAAAAAAATTCCGGTTCATCGCCGCTAATGCCGCATTGGCGCAGGCAGGCCAGTGATAGGCGATACCCGGAACAGTTTCAGGCATAGCAGGCATACCGGTTAATTGTCCCGACAACGTTTGGTAAGCAGGCATACCCGGCACCACCGCTTCATACAATGCTATGCCAGTATAGGCAAAAGGCCGTGATGGCGGCAACCCGCCGATAAAAGGCGAACTGGTACGCATCAGTTCCAGTTGCATATCTATCCATTTTAATGCAACTTCGGAGAAATACATATTAGACTGAGCTGGCTTGCACCCGTTTTGCTTCTGTGCTGAAAAAATAAAAACCGGGACAATGAATATTAATACCGAATACAAATATTGCTTTTTCATAATCAGGCATTTTAGTGACGAAATCATTTTATGACCGGCTCAGAAGGCCTGTAACAAATTTAAAACGAGCCATTTCGCATGGCCTGATTATAAAGCTCAATTTGCTGTCAGAAAAGTTCAATTTCAGGAAACCCGGGAGACTTCGTTTCCATACGGTACTTTAATGGGGAAAGGCCAAACCGTTTTTTAAAAAGATGGCTGAAGTGAGTGCTGTTTTCAAATCCGCTTTCAAAAGAAATATCATTTATCGGTTTATGGGTACTCACAAGAAGGTGGTAAGCATGATTTAGTTTTTGCTCCTGCAGCCAGTGTCCCGGTGTGGTTTTGTACACCGAAATAAAATGCCGTTTAAAAGATGATAAACTAAGGTTAAGCAGTTTCGCATAATCCTGTAGAGAGAGGTTGTAAAGGCAGTTGGCATCCATCACCTGCTGAAAAGATTCGTGCTGCGGTGAAATAAGGTGCAGCATGTGGTTTTTCAACTCACCGTTTTCAGGATGTTCAAGAATGTTCAGCAGCAGTTCACGGAATTTCAGTTCAAGCAGATCTTCCGATGGTTTTGTTTCCGAATAAAAATAAGGAATGAGGGAGTCGAAATAGGCGATCATGATGTTGGTTACCCGCAGCGGTATCAGTAATTCATTTTTCTGAGGTTCTGCCTGACCGGCCTGTCTCAATTGATTATTTTCCCTCATAAAAGACTGCAGGTAGAAATCGGGAATAAAAAAGGTCATGATGCAGAGCGGTTCTTCAAAAAACTTCTCGATGATGTAAGCCCCTTTCTTTACAAAAAAAGCATCCCCGCTTTTCATTAGCCAGGAGCGGCCGGGAGTATGATATGCCTTTTTACCACTTAATATATACTGGATATAATTATGCTGCGACCAGCTATCCAGTATATTCACTTCCATCGGGCAGTTATAATGAACAAACAGAAGTTCTTTGCAGGCAAGCTGGTTATAAATTTCGGGGCGGGATTTTACCCTTTCGAAATAATTAAACAAGTGACGAATTTTTGCTTCTTAAAATTACCATATTTTAATTAGAGTCGCCTCTAAAATCAATAATGCAACAATATTCTATCACGGCCACAATCGTTATTTCATTTCAGGTGGTATAACCATTACAGGCACAGAGGCATGACGAACTACATATTCTGCAATGCTCCCGTTGAAAAAATGCGATATGCCCTTTCTCGCATGAGTGCCCATTATGATTAAATCTGCTTCCCATTCCTTCGAAGTGTTTAGTATCTCTTCTTTCGGAAAACCTTCGGGAGTGAATTTGAATAACTGCTTTGCACCATTGTACATTTTAATGAGCTGTTCAATGGTTTCCTGTGCTTCTTTCAGAAGTATTACTTCGCTTTGTTCTCTTGTAGGACCAACTTCTGCATTTACACTTTCCTTCGTCCTGTCAATTACGAATAATAAGGCTACTTCTGCATTTAAAGCGTGAGCCAACTGAAACCCTGCTTTGGCAGCCTTCAACGAAAACGGACTGCTGTTCACCGCTATTAAAATTCTTTTAAATCGCATAAGGTTTGATATTTCCTGATCACAGAAGTTTGATAGAGTACATTCCTGCAATTACTGCTGTTAGCGCCAATCCAAAGCTACCCACACTATATAAAATGAAAAGAAACGTATTTCCTTCCTGAAGCAGCTTGATGTTTTCGAAGGCAAATGCGGAAAAGGTTGTCAGTCCACCACAAAAGCCTGTCACAAAAAATAATCGCCACTACGGATTGAACCAGTTATAACGTTCAAAAACGACATAGAATAATCCAATCAAAAAACAGCCAACAATGTTCACTACAAAGGTAGCAAAAGGAAAAGCTGAATGATAATGTTTAGATAGCCATATCCCGGTTGAAAAACGAAGTAATGAACCAATTGCGCCACCTGCAGAGATAAATAGAATTAAACGTAGCATCCTACAAATATTTACTTGTTTAGCTTTATTTGCAGGCGCCATCAGTCGGAAAGTTTTCATGACGGTTGGGTCAGGAAGACACCATTTCCTGTGAAAGTTTAACGAAGGTAAGATTTTTGGCAAACAGCAAAATACGATAAGCTTTCACTCATCCGCATTCGCCATCAGCAACCTTTTTTTCAACAACGCATGATGAAGCTTATTACGCGTAACATTTAACCTTATCAGCGCTGAATACGTAATTGCTCATCACCCATTATTAATTTAATTTCCTTATTTACCTGCCTCATTTTATCCTGGTGAGCCAGTTGTTTGCTTGTGAATATACGGTCACTAAAATCCGGATTTGAGGCTGGATTCCCAGACAATAAAAAAACCCTCACTTTTATTGCGAGGGCTTCTCTCTGATTTATTTCTTTTTTTCAGCCGGAGGCGGTGGATTATCGCTGTTCCATATGTCCCTGTAAAGTTTCCACTTGTCACCATCTTTCTTATAAACCACGATATATTTCCCCTTATCATTAAATTTCTTGCCATCACTCATGGTGTATGTTCCAACCGCAGTAGCCACATCATCGCCTTCAAAAACTTCTTTCGTCTGAAGATCAAAAGATGTAACACCCATCGTCTTAAACTGAGCCATCATAGATCCCATTTTCTTAGAATCCACTGCCGGTTCGTTGGGAGGATAAATCTGGGCATCAGGATGATAGAGTGATACAAAAGCGGCAGAATCGCCGTTTAGTGCAGCTGTAGTAAATTGTTTATCTATATCACCGATAATTGCTTTGTAATCTACATTTTCTTTTTTCTCAGGTCCTTCGGAAGCAATCGTATTGGTGTCACTGGCTTTCTCGTTGCAGGCAACGAAAACAAAAACAAAAAGGCAAAAGGGAAATAAGCGTTTCATAAACGAAGTTTATTGGTGAGGGAGAACTCCTAATATAGCGATTTTACACCTTTTAGAGAATTATCTTTAAGTGAGATCCTGCCTACGGCAGGATGACGCGTGCGTTCGGCAGGACCTCAGCAGGATGACGCGTGCGTTCGGCACGATGATGACATGTACCTTCACAGGATGATGACATGTGACATGAGCCTTCGGAAGGATGAGATGTCACAAGTGGAATATCATTGTTTCGGAAATCCGGGATCAGTCATCACTTCCTGAATCTGAAGCGTATGCCTTTTTGAGTGGGCACCAATAAACAGCACCATCTGATAACTATCAAACACGCCTATGGGAAAACTCACCACGTGCCCGCGCAGATCCTTATCGGTTGTGTTGATGAAATTGATCAGCCTGTCGCGGCTCTCATAAAATGATTTAATAGCCTCCTGATAACTCTTATAAGGCGTATTCTCGGGCCTGATCGACTCCGGCGCCTGAGCTTTCATCGTTCTGTCGGTGATCATGGCAATTATCTGTTCGTCGCTATTCTTTATCTCACTTCTTTTTTCAGGATTAACCGGCGAGTTGATAATACTGTCCTCCATCTTCCAGATCCCATTCTCAGCGGCAGCAATATGCTTTACACAATCCTCCACACTCCACCTGTCGGGAGCGGTCTTATATTTCAGCTGTTCTTCACTAAGATTCTTTGTTATATCCATAAGCGTATTGCGTGTATCCGTAAGGAAATCTGAGGCAAACTTTCTCTCTTTTGCGGTAAGCGGATCTTTCAATCCCGTAAACGAACACATTGCAACAACGGCAAAAAACACAGCTAACTTTTTCATACACGTAGGTTTAACTCTAAAACTAACCCTTTCCGGAAAAACGAAAGCGTTTTTGTTAAATTTTGAACGATAATCGCTTCGAAAGTTGCCTTCTCAAGATATGATCATTAGTTTGCAGCAGAATCCAACCCTGGCAAAACAACTTGATTCGCGCACTATTAACTGTCAGATATGCCAAGGATCCTCTTTGCTCTACTCATACTCCCTTTAACATCATTAGCCCAGAAACAGGTAAACCTTACGCTATTTGGAGGTTTTTCAAACTACAGCGGCGACCTGCAGGAAAAACAATTCACTTTAAACCAGTCTCATGCTGCATTTGGTGCGGGCCTGAGCTACGAGATAATGCCGAAACTGCTGTTAAGAGGAGCACTTACTATCGGAAAACTCAGCGCCGATGATAAATACGCCTCAAAACCCCTGAACAGGCAAAGGAACCTGAATTTTTCTTCCAGGCTGTACGACGCAAGCATCGTTGCCGATTACTCCTTGTATGACCTCAGCGTAAAAAGAATTACTCCCTATGCTTTTGCCGGAATTGCCATGTTTGGCTTCAATCCATATACATTCGACAGCTCTGGCACAAAATGGTTCCTCAGAAATCTTAGTACGGAAGGACAGGGTTTATTTGAATATCCCGACAGAAAGAAATACAAAAATGTGCAATTTGCGATACCATTCGGATTCGGGGTAAGAGTAAGGATCACGGACAATGCATATCTCGGCTATGAGATAGGGCTCAGAAAAACATTCACTGATTATATCGATGATGTAAGCAAAACGTACGTCGACGAAGCGTTGCTTGCCTCTAACCGCAGCGCCAAAGCTGTGGAACTTGCTTTCCGTTCAAACGAACTTAAGGATGTTAACCTACCCTACCCTCAAGATGGACAGATTAGAGGAGGTGAAAAATATAAAGACTGGTATTACTTCTCAGGTATTACCTTATCTATAGGTTTATTTAACCCTTCTGGTAAAGGCATTTTAAGCGGAAAGGGCAATAGAGGAAGCGTGGATTGTCCCAGGGTGTTGTAACTTTGCAGATGCCTTACCGCAATCAGCAACACTTCATTGATACACTCGAAAAAGCAGGCGAACTAATCAGAATCAAATCTTTTGTTGATCCAAAGCTTGAAATGGCTGAGATCACCGACAGGGTAAGTAAAACCCACGGCGGCGGCAAAGCTCTTTTGTTCGAAAACACCGGGTACAACATGCCGGTGCTCATGAATGCATATGGCAGCGAAAAAAGGATATGCCTTGCCCTTGGTGTTAACCGCCTCGATGATATCGCCAAAGAGATCGAGAGCCTTTTTAAGATGCTCTCATCTCCAAAGGAAAATATCATTGATAAGCTTAAGCTGCTGCCTAAGCTGGGCCAGTTTGCCTCATGGATGCCAAAATCAAAAAGCGGCAGGGGAGAGTGCCAGGAAATTGTGATGAAAGAACCGGATATTACCAAGCTGCCGGTAATTACATGCTGGCCCAAAGATGGTGGACCGTTCGTAACGCTGCCCATCATCCACACCCGTGATCCGAATACGAAGTCCCGCAACGTTGGCATGTACCGCATGCAGGTATTCGGTCCAACACTCACCGCCATGCACTGGCACAAGCATAAGGTAAGCGCAAAGCATTTTAACGAGTATAAGAAGCTCGGAATAAAAATGCCAGTGGCTGTTGCTTTGGGTGGCGATCCTGTTTATGCATACTCCGCAACCGCGCCGTTGCCTGAGAATGTTGACGAATACATGCTCGCCGGATTTTTGCGTAAGAAAAAAGTTGAATTGGTTAAATGCATTTCACAACCCGAAGTAGAAGTACCTGCGGATGCCGACATCATCATTGAGGGATATGTTGACCCTAATGATGAATTGATATGGGAAGGACCTTTTGGTGACCATACCGGTTATTATTCACTACCAGATTGGTATCCGCGATTCCATATCACCGCTATCACTCATAAAAAGGACCCGGTTTATCCTGCTACCATTGTAGGGATTCCACCACAGGAAGATGCATGGCTGGGAAAGGCCACGGAGAGGATATTCCTTGCGCCAATTAAAATGACGATGGTTCCCGAGATCATCGATATGGAAATGCCTGTTGAAGGCGTCTTCCACAATCTTGTGATCACGAAAATTAATAAGGAGTACGCGGGGCAGGGACAAAAAGTAATGAATGCCATGTGGGGAGCGGGGCAGATGATGTTCAACAAGATACTTGTGCTCACAGGGTCACCCGACACTCTTAAGAAGGATGATGTGAAACTGTCGGACTATAAGTCGCTCGCTAAAGAAGTATTCAGTAATATGAATCCAGCTACCGACATTTACTTTTCACAAGGCCCGATGGATGTGCTGGATCACAGTTGCAGCAAGCTTGGTTTCGGAGGAAAAATGTGCCTCGACGGCACGTATAAATTTGAAGAGGAGAAAGACGAAATACAATTCCAGCAGACGCCGGTTTCATTGGTAAAAGAAAAAATAAAAAGCATTTTTCCGGAAATAGAATGCATAAATGATAGCCTGCTTGCTATTGGCATCCCGTGCATTGTCATCGGCGTGAGAAAAAACAGGGTCGGACATGTTTCAACACTTCATAACAGCATTTGTGACCTGCAGGATCTTAAGGGCATCAAGATGATTCTGTATGTAGAGCATACTGTTGATGCAAACGATCTGCCCGTAGCGTTATGGAGATTCTGCAATAATGTTGATCCGAAGCGCGACTCAATTCTGGCAAAGCGTGAAACTTTCGCCTGCATGGGGTTTGACGGCACCATCAAAACAAAAGGATTCGATAATTTTCAGCGTGACTGGCCCAATATCATCGTTGCAGATGATAGAACTATAAATGCTGTTGATAAAAAATGGGATGAACTCGGAATTGGCGAATTCATCCCATCCCCTTCTCTGAAATATAAGGATCAGATGTATGGTGAAGAGGCTGTTGTAAGCGTTTAATTCTTTTTGATCACCATTTTTTGTGTGTCTTCAGATAGCACGCCGTCGAAGAATTTTTTAACGTCTGCATATTTGCCTGTGGGAATTCTGTTTTGCAAAAGTTCCAGTCTTGAAATAGTTACCAGTTGATTTTTTTCTTTCACATAAGAATAATTGGCCGAATATGAACCATACTCACATTTAAGCATAGATGCCGGCGGCAACGATTCTGCAATGTAACCTTCCGGAAGCATATAAATTGTGGTGTCAGTTCTGATAAAAGGCTCATCAAAAAAATAATCCTGCCTACGGTTGTCAGATTTCGGAAGAACTGTTCGCCATATCGGGTTGATGCGCGGATTCAAAAACATTTTACTGCCGGCGCTAAACTGTGGTATTTTCTCTATCTTAAGATCGAGGTCGAGCGTTTCTTCTTTTTTCATTATAGAGAACTCATCCGGCTGCTTGAATCCGAGCCATCGCATAATCATTTCCTTTTGATCGTCTTTCTTCGCATTTGATATTTCATTCAGAATGTATTTGAATTTTCCCTTCGATACGAAGGTAGTTACTACTGTGCCTGACCCATCTTCATTCAAATTTATTTTTGTTAATGTGAAAATGCAATTATTTGATGATCGGCTATTTGGCGTAGACGCAAGAATACCTCCATTCTCCGTAAGCAGGAGAGCTTTCCTGTTTTCTGATCCGGCGCCAAGGAAGTTAAAATCAATTGTGCTGCTTGTACATTCCAGCCATATTGTGTCCTTCTGCTGCGGAACGCACA
>Ga0075431_100002195_pt1 | contig 18679 bp, 15 predicted proteins | sample RhiMetdeltSRZDD5_FD_75297 | JGI IMG/M metagenome (GOLD analysis project Ga0075431, IMG submission 75297) | Populus rhizosphere microbial communities from Tennessee, USA - Rhizosphere MetaG P. deltoides SRZDD5 | ecosystem: Host-associated > Plants > Roots > Rhizosphere > Soil | place: USA... | reverse complement strand
GCCTCGGTGGCGTCTTCCAACGACTGCCACAACGTGACCGCTGGCCGCCCCTCGACCGGCACCGAGATCGCCGAACCGTCGGCGAAGCGCAGGCCCCATGCGATCGGCTTCCACCCGAGCGCGGTGCCGTCGTCGTCCCAAAGGTCCTGGTAGAACGCCAGCAAACGCGGTACGTGGAAGTCGGGCGTGGAGCCGGAGTCCTGACCCATCCTGCAAGCCCCTATCTGTCTCACCCATCCCTGACGCCACGCGTCGAGTGCGTGGCACAGCATCGCGCTCCACGACATAGCGTGATGCGTCCTGCACGCTCAGAGACTTGCACAGGACGCCCCCGGGTACAAGCGCACCGTTACGAAAACGCAACAAAATCAAGCGTTATCGCACGGGCAAGACCGGCGGGGTCCTCCATCGGTCCGAAGTGGGTGAGCTCGGGGTAGCGGGCGAAGCGACCGTGGGGAAGCGCGTCGGCCACCAGCGGTGCCATCTGGGCCGGCGGGAACCCGTCACCGCTGGCCGCCACCGTGACCGGGCAGGCCACCTCCCCCAGCCGCTCGAAGCCCCGGTTGCCGAGGCTGCCCTCGAAGACCCGGGCCTCGGTCTCGGGCAGGCACTTCAGCTCAACCGTTCCGTCGGGCCGGTCGCGGAAGCCGTGGTCGACGTAGGCGTGCAGCGCCTCGGGGGTCATCGAGCCCATCGGCGGCTTGGACGAGTAGTTGGCGAACGCCTCGTCCCGGCTGGCGAACACCGCCCGCCGCTTGCGGGCCCCGGCCGCCATGGGGTTGGCCCGGGGGACGCCCTCCATCGGCGGGAAGACGATCGGCTCGTACAGCCACAGGGCAGCGAACGTTCCGGGCCGGGCCTGCTCGGCCAGCACCGCCGCCGCCCCGCCCATCGAGTGGGCGACGCCGAGCAGCGGCCCCTCCGGGGCCAGGAAGTCGACCACCGCCAGCACATCCTCGCCCATGCCCGACCAGCGCAGGTCGCCGTCGTCGGGCAGCGTGCTGTCGCCGTGACCTCGGAAGTCGACCGCCCAGCAGTGGGCCGTCTCCCGAAGGTGACGGGCCAGCGGTGCCCAGGCCATGCCGTGGAAGCCCGTGGGGTGGCAGAGCAGCAGCGGCGGGCCGTCGCCGCCCAGATCGTGCACGGCGAGGCTGACCCCACCGGTCGACGGGACGCGATGGGTGGGCGCTGACGGTGAGGTCACCGGCCCATGCTGGCAGGCCGCCCGGCTCGCTCACTACTTCGTGATCACAACGGTTGCTACTCCGAGCACCTGGGAAGACGCGGGTAGCGTGCGAGCAGTGCCGAGCTCATCCCCACCTCTGGACGACGCCATGGCGTCCATGCCGCCGCTGGACGGTCGGAGCGCTCGCGCCCTGCGCACCCGGGAGGCCATCGTCGACGCCTGCATCGGGCTGGTCGAGGAGGGCGAGCTGCGGCCCACCGCCCCGCGGGTCGCCGAGCGGGCCGGGGTGTCGGTGCGGTCCGTCTTCCAGCACTTCGAGGACCTGCCGGCCCTGCACAGCGCGGTCAACCAGCGCATCGTCATGCGGCTGAAGGCGCTGCTCCACCCGGTCGATCCGACCTTGCCCCTGGAGGCGAAGCTCCCGGCGTTCGTACGTCTCCGGGGCGCGCTGCTGGAGGCGATGACCCCGTACCAGCGGGCCGCGCAGGTGCACGGGCCGTTCGCACCGGAGATCCGCGACGCGGTGCGCGTCGGCAACGGCTACCTCCGGGAGGAGGTCGCGGAGGTGTTCCGGCGGGAGATCGAACAGGCCCCGCCGGTCGAGCAGCGGGAGCTGCTCGAGGCGCTCGCCACCGTGCTGTCGTGGGCCACGTGGGACACCATGCGCAGTGACGGAGGCCGCAGCGTCGAGGAATCAGCCGCCGTCCTGCGACGGCTGATCCGCTCGCTGCTGGCCGACGCCGGCGTCGCCTGACGCCGGCGGTCAGGCGTCAGGCGAGGCTCTTGAGGGCCAGCATCATCTCCTCGTTGAGGCTGGCCGGCACCACGTAGCCGTCTTCGGACCGGATCTCGTCGAAGTGGTCGCGCACGGCCTCGGCTGTCAGGTCGCCTTCGACGATGCCCTGGGTGACCCCGATGAAGACGCGGGCGACCCGACCGCCGCCCACCGTGTAGACCTCGCCGGTGACCGGGCAGTCCTCGTGGACCAGGAACGCCACGACCGGGGTGACCAGCTCGGGCTCCAGCTTGTCGGCCAAGGGGCCGAGCAGCTCCTCGGTCATGCGGGTCTTGGCGACCGGGGCGATGGCGTTGGCCTTGATGTTGTACTTGGCGCCCTCGATGGCGAGGACCCGGGTGAGGCCGACCAGACCCATCTTGGCGGCGCCGTAGTTGGTCTGGCCGAAGTTGCCGAAGATGCCGGCGCCCGACGAGGTGTTGACGATGCGGCCGTAGCCCTGGTCGCGCATGTGCTCCCAGGCGGGCTGGGTGACGTAGAAGGCACCCTTGAGGTGCACGTCGAGGACCGGCTCGAGCTGCTCGGCGGTCATGTTCTTGAACGAGGTGTCGCGCAGGATGCCGGCGTTGTTGATGACGATGTCGATCTTGCCGAACGCGTCGAGCGCCGACTGCACGATGGCCTTGCCGCCGTCGGGGGTGGCGACCGAGTCGTAGTTGGCGACCGCCTCGCCCCCGGCGGCCTTGATCTCGTCGACCACGGCCTGGGCGGCGGTGGTGCCGCTGCCGGTGCCGTCCTTCGAGCCCCCCAGGTCGTTGACGACGATCAGCGCACCCCGTCGGGCCAGCTCCAACGCGTGCGAACGGCCCAGGCCACCACCTGCGCCCGTGATGATCGCGACCTTGCCGTCGAATCCCAGATCTGCCATGGCGGAGCAGCGTAGAACGACGCCCCGAGGCGGTCCGAATCCGGCGAGCGGTTGCGGGGTTGACGGCCACGGAACCCTGCGCAGTAACGTCGCTACGTCTGGTAGCGGGGAGGGCTGTGATCGACATCGATCCCGCCGTCGTGGCGCAGTGGCGCACTGGCGGCGACGGCAACGGACTGTGCCTGGCGGTCGACGAGCCGGAGGCCGCGTGGTCGGCGTTGCTGGACGTGTTCGACGAGGTGCCGACCTCCCCGGAGCCGAACGCCTGGTCAGAGGCCGTGGTCACACCCCGGGGCCTGCTCTTCCGCTGCAGCACCGATCGCCCCGACGAGACGCTGGCGGCCCTGGCGACCCGGCTCGGCGAGCGGGGCCTGACGGGCCGACTGACCGCCGAGGGCGGCCCGAGCGAGCCCGAGTCCGAGGCGCTGCGGGCCTTCGCCGAGGCCACGTCTTGGGTCATGGCCTGGCTCGTCCCGTTGCGGGTGCCCGGCGTGAACTTCAACTACCGGGCGCCCCGGGAGTGGCGGATCCGGCGCTTCCAACCCGGCCAGGTCGAGCGGATCATGGGGGTGCTCGACGACCTGTCGCCGGCCGGCGACGCCCGGGTGGGGTGGTCGGGTGGTGCGTTCGAGGTCCCGGCCGACGACGTCGTGCGCCACGTGAGCTGCTGGCTGGAGCACGGGGTGACGACCACCAGCGTGCTCGGCGACCCCGCTGCGGCGGCCCCGGTGATCGTGACGTCCGTCGTGCGAGGCTCGGAGCTGCTGGGCATCGGCCGGGCGGGTGTAGGTCTGGTCGACGACACGGCGACGGCGACCGCGCTGGTCGAGCGCCTCAGCCAGACGATGGTCGCGGTCGCCTCGGATGTTGCCTACGCCGTGGTCGGGGTGCACGAGACCGGTCGCACGGCCGCGGTCGGCGCGCCCTTTCGGGAGGTCGTGCCGGCGACGGCCCGGGCCCAGAGCGGGTCGCTCAGCCTGCGTGCGCTCGACCAGTGGGTGCTCGACGCCGCGCCCGTGCAGGTGCTGAGCGCGCATCATCAGGTCGGCCCGTACCAGGATCTGGAGCTGGAGCCGTTGCCCGACGAGCGCCGGGTGCTGCGCATCGGCCGGCCCGACGACTGGTGCTCGGGCGCAACCCGCCGGGCACAGGTGCGCAACCTCGGCCGCGCCGCGCTGGCGTCGTGCCTGCCACCCGCCCACACCCCCATGCCGGCGCCGCTCCTCTGAAGCCCGGTCCCGTAGCCTCCCGGCGGTGGACTCCCGGGTGCGTGTGCTGGGGCGGCGGCTGCTCGTCGCCGCCGTGGTGGTCGCCCAGCTGTTCTTCGTCGCCCGCGGCTACTGGTCCGACCACAAGGAGTTCGGCTTCCAGATGTTCCCGGAGGCCAGCCGCTGGGAGGCCGACATCGTGCGGGTCACGGCCGACGGCCGGCGCATCCCGATCGACCAGCCCTGGTCCGGCTACCGCTGGGAGGACCTGGTCCAGGACCGGGGTCTGGCTTACCCGGGCGTCCGCCACCACGCCGACGCCGGGCTCGACAACCAGCTGGCCTTCCTCGACGCGGCGCTCGACTGGGTGGCCGACCACACTCCCCGCGACCACGAGACCCGCTACCTCGAAGCCACGGTGACCACCTGGTTCAACGACGACGAGCCCGAGGTCGTCGTGCTGCGGAGCCACCGCCGGTGAGCGTCGCCACCCTCGACCGCGTCGACGACGCGCTGGGCCGGCGGGTCAGCATGCGCCCGCTCGCTCTGCTGCGGATCCCCATCGGGCTCATCGCCCTGGTCCACCTGTGGCCGTTCCTCGACGACGCCCGCCACGGCGTCCAGTACCGCGACACGTTCTACGAGCCCTACGCCTCCTGGTACCCGGAGCTGTCCCGGGGTGCGTACGGGGTGCTGCTGGGCGTCGGCGCGGTGGCGGCGGTGTGCATGACGTTGGGCCTGCTGACGCGGCTGGCCTGCGCCGTGACGTTCGGGGTCGTCGCCTACAACCTGTTCCTCTCGACCACCCACGTCCACAGCAACCGGGCGTTCCTGACGATCGTGCTGGCCGGGCTGGCGGTGGCGCCGTGCGGGCGGGAGCTGTCGCTCGACGCCTGGTTGCGCGGGCGGCGGGGGCTGCCGCCGCTCGACAAGCTGGCGCCGGCCTGGCCGCTGCTGCTGCTCCGCTTCGAGGACGTCACCGTCTACGCCGCGTCGGGCCTCAGCAAGCTGCTCGACCCCGACTGGTTCGGCGGCACCGTGACCTGGCTGCGGGTGGTCCACACCCGGCGCCAGCTGGAGGCCTCGCCGCTGCCGGCCTGGGTCACGGACCTGTTGCTGGAGCGGGGCTTCCACACCTACGCGGCCAAGGTGATCGTCCTGACGGAGCTCTTCATCGCCGTCGGCCTCTGCTTCCGCCGGACCCGCGTTGCCGCGGTGATGGTGGCGGTGTGCTTCCATGTCGCCATCCAGCTGACCGCTTCGGTCGAAGTTTTCTCCTACCTGGCGATCGCCACCCTCCTGATATGGCTCGACCCTTCACCGCCGGCACGCGAGCCGGACTCGCCGTCGCCGTCCTCGGCCTGACCGGGGTCGGGGTGTTCGGCGTGGGCGCGCCGCCCGAGCACTGCCCGTCGGTCGACCCCGCCTCGCTCCGCGCCTCGGCGACGCGAGCGGTCGACTGGTTCGTGCGCAACCAGCACAACGACGGCACCTGGCTGTACGAGTACGACGCCGACGAGGACACGGCCACCCCCGGCTACAACGTGGTCCGCCACGCCGGCGCGATCTCCGGCCTCTACCAGGCGGCCACGTTCGAGGTCGCGGGCGCCCGGGAGTCGGCCGATCGCGGGCTGGCCTGGGTCTCCGACCATCTCATCGAGCGGGACGACTGGGCGGCGGTGCGCAACCTCGGCGAGGTGTCGACCGGCGCATCGGCCCTGCTGGCGAGCGGGCTGGTGGAGCGGCGCCTCGACACCGGCGACCGCCAGTACGACGAGCTGCTCCGCCGGCTCGGCCGCTTCCTGGTGGCCCAGACCGAGCCGTCGGGCGCGGTGCTCGCCTACTACGACGACGTCGCCGGCAAGCCCGTCGCCGGCCTCTACTCGAAGTACTACACCGGCGAGTCGTACTGGGCGCTGGCCCGGCTGCACCGGCTCTTCCCCGCCGGCGAGTGGGGGGAGGTGGCCGACCGCATCGGCCGCTACCTGGCCACCGAGCGGGACGAGCGGGAGGACCACTGGCCGCCCATTCCCGACCACTGGGCCGCCTACGGCCTGGCCGAGACCACCGAGTTCCCCGACCGCGACCGGGAGCGGCCGCTGACCTCGGCCGAGGTCGCCTACGCCGAGGCCCAGGCCGGGTCGTTCGGCGCCCAGGTCCGCTGGCTCAGCCAGCGCGCCGGCCCGTGGGGTGCCGCGGTGCGGGGGCCGATGGTGCCGCGGGGTGGCGGCTATGGCGTCAACAGCGAGGCGCTCACCCACCTCTGGGTGGCCGCGGGGGCCGACCCACGGCTCGCCGACCTGCAGGCACCGGTGGCCGAACGCGCGCTGTGCGTCGCCGGCCTCGCCATCGATGCCCAGTCGGACGCGTCCGAGGCCGCCACCAAGCCCTCGCCCGATCGGGTCGAGGGCGCATGGTTCCGGGACGGCGTGACCCGGATGGACGACCAGCAGCACGCGCTGTCGGGGCTGCTCGCCACGATCCCGATCGCCCAAGCCGAGGACGCGCCGCACAGCACCACCGGGCGCCAGGCGCCGTCGTGGTGGCTGTGGTTGGTGGTGCTCGTCGCGGCTTTCAACCCGTTCCGGCTGGTGCAGAGCCTGCCCCGGCGGTCGCGATCGGTCGTCGCGTCGGGCGGGGCGGTCGGCGGGGCCGGCGTGCTGCTGGTGGCGCTGACCTCGGGGCCGCTGCTCGACGTGCTGAACGTCAGCGGGCCGGCGCTGCGGGTAGCGGCGACCGCGGTCGGCATCGCCGCCGCGGTCCTGGCGTTGACCCGGCGCCCGGTCGCCGTCGAACCGGCGCTCGACGGGTGGCGGGCGGCCCTCGTGCCGATCGCCGTGCCCCTGGTCGCGACCCCGGCGCTCGTGCTCCTGGCCCTCAGCGCGGATGCCGACAAAGGCTTCACCGTGGTGCTCGCTGCCCTGGCCCTGTCGATCGGCGCGCTGGCCGGGGTGTGCGGTCGGGAGGGACTCGTGATCCGGTGGGGCGGCCGGTTCCTGTCGGCGCTGCTCCTCGCCGGCTGCGTCCTGCTGCTGATCGACGGCGTCCTCGCCGTCTGACGCCTGACGCCTGACGCCGGCGGCTCAGGCGCCGGTGACCAGGTACTGGATGCGCTCGGCGATGTGCACGGCGTGATCGCCGAGGCGCTCGTAGAAGCGGCCGACCAGGGTGGTCTGGAGGGCGTCGGCGAGCTGGAGGTCGCCTTCTTCGCCGAGCTCGGCGATGAGCTGGTCGTGGAGGTCGTCGAGGCGGTCGTCGATGGCGTCGATGCGCTCGGCGGCGCCCTCGTCGCGCTCGGCCCAGGCGTCGGCGGCGGCCTGCCACATCTCGACGTTGGTCGAGCCCATGTCCTCCAGGATCCCCCGCACGCTGGGCGACAGGCGGGTGGCGAGGCCGGCAATGGCCCGCTGGGCGATGTGCTCGGCGAGGTCGCCGCTGCGCTCCAGCTCGGGCACCACCCGGATGACGGTGAGCAGATAGCGCATGTCGCCGGCCATCGGTGACATGCGCACCAGCTCCCGCTGGGCGAGCAGCTCGAGGTCCTGCTCCAGCTGGTCGACGAAGGCGTCCCGCTCGGCCGTGGCCTCGGCGGCGGCCCGGTCCCCGGCGAGCAGCGAGTCGGTGGCGGAGGCGATGGCCTCGCTCACCAAGGCGAACAATCGGATGACTTTGACGTCGATGTCCGACAGCTGCTGGTCGAACAGCCGGCGGAACTCGTGGCGCTCGGTCACGTTCGCACCGTAGCTGACCTGCCTCACCAGGACGTTGCTCACCAGTCCAGGTCGGTGAGGGGCTCGCCGACCTGGACTGGTGATGACGAGACGGTGTTGGTGGGATCGAGGGCCACAAGGGCACCACCGCCAGTGGGTGCCACGAGCAGCCACTCACCCTCCTCGGCGGCCGCCAGGCGAGACGGCCGCACCTCCCCCAAATCAACCGTCTCGACGGATGTGTAGTTCGACAGCGGGTCGTTGGGGCCCGCCTGGTTGACGACGCGGCGCAGCACGTTGCGGCGGTCGCCGTCGCCCCGGTGCTCGATGACGTACAGCGAGCCGTCGGCCCGGAAGGCCGGGTCGCTCCACCAGCTTCCTGCCGGCGGCTTGAGCACCACTGCCTCGGCCATCGACCGGGCGTCGGCTCGGACGAGGGCGATCTCCCGCCGGTCGTCGTCCGTGACGATCTCGGCGGCGAAGAGGCTGCCGTCGGGCGACCAGGCGAGGTCCATGATGTTGCCCGAGTAACCGTCGCCGTCGATGCTGCGCAGCAACGTCCCGTCGACGGTGTAGATGTCGATGCCGTACGCCACGAGCGCCAGCTCACCCGTCACGCCGAACGTCGGCGTGTCGCCGTCAGCCAGCTTCGTGGGGGTGCGGTCGGCCTCCAGCCGGAACGTGCTGCCGACTGCCGGCGAGCAGCAGGTCGACAGCACCACCATGCCGTCGAGGCCGATGGCCGCGCCGGAGATGTGCTCGTTCGCCTGCCCGTCGGCGTCCGTCGGGCTCTCGGCCAGGGTCTCGACCTCGCCGGTCCCGACATGGAGGCGCAGCAGTGTCCCGTCCTCGGTGACCGCGATCGCGGTCGCGACCGGTGGGATGCCCTGGGGTGTGCCTGTCCGGATCTGGTCGTCGTTGCTGGCGGACGGCCAGTAGTGCACTGCGACGGCAGCACCCGCGAGGGCGACCACACCGGCCGCGACGGCGAGCCGCCAACCCCGGCCGGCGGGGGAGCCGGCCGGGATCGTCTCCCCGACGATCGGCGACGGGCCGCGGAGCGTGCGCGGGTCCGGAACCTCGTCCCCGGGCACGGCGCTGTACTCCTGGGAGGCCTCGCTGTCGCGCCGGTGCGTGGCGTCCTTATGGCCTTGGGTAGGCCGACGACGAGCTCCGGTCCGCTCAGCCTCGTGCTCGATGCGGGCCTGGAGCTGCTCCCAGGCGTCGGGCGCGGGGTCGATCGACGCGCCTTCGGCGTCGAGCGCCCGCTCCAGCAAGGCGTCGAGGCTCATGTCTGATCCCTCAGATCCCTCAGCTCGCGGGCCAGGCGGCTCCGGGCTCGGGCGATGTTCGACTTCACCGAGCCGATGCCGATGTCCAGCAGTGCCGCGACCTCGCTGTCGGAGCATCCCGCGTAGTACCGGAGCACCACGCAGTCGCGCTGACGGGCCGGCAGCCGCCGAACCGCGCTCGCCACGCGGTGCTGCTCGGCCCGTTCGAGCGCCGCCGGGCTGGTGACGTCGCCGAGGTCGTCCCGCGCTCCCCGTGAATGGCGCAGGACGACCCCGCGGCGGCGGAAGTGGTCGTGGCTGAGGTTCACGACCGTCCGACGGAGGTAGGCCAGCTCCGCGCCGGGCTGGGGCCAGGCGGCGCGGGCGTTCAAGCGGACGAAGGCCTCTTGGGCCAGGTCCTCGGCCAACTCGTCGTCACCGGTGAGGACACGCGCCAGCCGGAGCAGGCCCGCGTAGTGCTGACGGAACAACCCCTCCAGGTCGCTTCGCCCACGCGCCACCCGATCCGCCACTGCGCCCCTCACTACCCTTCAGACGGGCAGTCCTCAGGATCGGTTGTCAGGAAATTTCTAGATGTCTCCGGAGCTCAGCGCGAACTGCTCAGGGCGACCTGCTCGGTGGCGTAGGCCTTGAGCCGCTTGTAGTCGACCTTGCCGTTGGGGGCGCGGCCGATGGTGTCGACCGGCAGCACCCGCTTGGGGGCCTTGTAGGCGGCGAGCTTCCCCTTGACGTGGGCGATGACGGCGTCGGCGTCGAGGCCCTCGCCGTCGTTCAGCTCGACCACCGCGGTGATGGCCTCGCCGAAGCGGTCGTCGGGCACGCCGACGGCCACGGCGTCCCGCACGGTCGGGAAGGTCTTCAGCGCCTCCTCGACCTCCTCGGGGTACACCTTCTCGCCGCCGGTGTTGATGCACACGGAGCCCCGGCCCAGCAGGGTGAGGGTGCCGTCGGCCTCGACGGTGGCGTAGTCGCCGGGGCAGGAGTAGCGCTTGCCGTCGAACTCGACGAACGTGGCCGCCGACTTCTCGGGGTCCTTGTAGTAGCCGACCGGCACGTAGCCGCCGACCGCGACCCGCCCGATCTCGCCCGAGCCCGGCTCGACCTGACGGCCGTCGTCGGTGATGACCACCGTGTTCGGGCCGACCGTGAACTTGGCCGTCTTGGAGGTGCCGCCGGCCGACGAGACCGACTGGCCCATACCGATGGCCTCGGAGGACGAGAAGGCGTCGACCAGCATCATGCCCCGGTGGTGCTCGAGCAGGGCCTGCTTGACCGGCTCGCTCCACATGACGCCCGACGACGCCATCATCATGAGGCTGGCGAGCGTCCAGCGGCCCGGGTGCTCCTCGAGCGCCCGCAGCATGGGCTTGGCGAACGAGTCACCGACGATCGCCAACGAGTTGACCTTCTCCCGGTCGACGGTGTCGAGCAGCTCCTCGATGTCGAGGTTGCGGGACTCCAGCGTCACCGTCGAGCCGCCGAGGGTGAGCATGATCAGCTGCGTGTAGAGGCCGGTGCCGTGCATCAGGGGGCACGCCGGCAGGCCGACGGGGCCCGCCACGGTCACGGCCTCGCGCACGACGTCGTAGTCGACCTCGGGCGGGGCTGCCCGGTACTGCGGGTTCATGCTGCCGACGAGGTTGCGGACCAGGTCGTCCTGGCGCCACATGACGCCCTTGGGCATGCCGGTGGTGCCGCCGGTGTAGAGCATCTGCAGGTGGTTGCCGTCGCGACCCCAGGGCGCGACGACCTTCTCGGCGTGCGAGGCCGCGGCCTCCTCGTACGGGACGGCCCACTCGGGACAGGGGCCGGTGCCGTCGTCGACCCACAGCCAGGTCGTCACCGCCGGGACCTGGTCCCGGATGCGCTCGATGGTCTCGGCGAACACGCCGTGGAAGACGACGGCCACGCAGTCGGCGTTGTCCCACAGGTAGACGAGCTCGTCGTCCTTGTAGCGGTAGTTGGTGTTGATCGGGACGAGGCCGGCCTTGAAGCAGCCCCACATCGACTCGATGTACTCGGGGCAGTTGTAGAGGTACTGCGCCACCTTGTCCTGCTCGGCGGCACCGCGCTCGAGCAGGGTGTGGGCGACGCCGTTGGCCCGGCGATCGACCTCCGACCAGGTGAGTCGGCGGTCGCCCTGGACCTGGCACTGGGCATCGGGGACCTGGTCGGCGACGACCTCCCAGATCTCTGCGAAGTTCCACCCTGCCATCGCGCACCTTCCTCGGGTTCGCTCGTTCGCTCGTCTGCGCACGTCGACTGACCGAAGGGTCAACCGAGTCAGGAGGGTAGTCATATCGATCATTCGGTCGAAAACGACCGTTACAGGATCCCGTCAGTCGTGGACGTCGCTGTCGAAGCTCTCGTCGTCGAGCTCGGTGCTGTCGAGGTCGGGGACCTTCACCTCGTGGCCGCCCCCGGTGAGGTGGACGCGATCGACCTCGTCACTGACCCTGATCCGATGGTTGGTGCCGCTGATCTCGAGCTCGGACGTCGCCTCGATCCTGACGTCCAGCCCCACACCGGTGACGGTGACCTTGTCGCAGAAGTCCGAGATCTCGACGTCGCCGATGACTCCCGAGACGTGGGGCTCAGGGTCGTCGTCACAGGAGATCTCCTCCTTGGTGCGCTCGCCGTGCCCGCGATCGTCGTCCTCGTCGTCGGGCACGGTCGTGGTCGTCGTCGATGTCGTCGTGGGGAGGACCTGGGGCGAGCCCGAGTCGATGCTGACCTCGTCGTCGCCGCCGCACGCCGCCAGCGCAGCGACGGCGACGAGCGTCACCACGGGCAGAACCCGTCGGGTCAAACCTTGGCTCCCGCGAGGAGGATCTCGACGCGGCGGTTCTGCTGGCGACCGGCGGGGTTGTCGCTGCCGTCGGGCTTGTTGTTCGGTGCGACCGGGCGGGTCTCGCCGTAGCCGCGGGCGGTCATGCGGCCGCGCTCGACGCCGAGGATCGCCAGGGCCTCCCGCACGACGCCGGCCCGCGCCTCGGAGAGCCGCTGGTTGAACTCGGTGGTGCCCACCGAGTCGCTGTGCCCGCTGATGTCGATCTTCGCCTCAGGCGATTGCTTGGCCAGGCCCGCCACCAGCGCCAGCTTCTCACGGGCGGGGCCCCGCAGGGCGACGCTGCCGAAGTCGAACAGCACGTTGTCGGGGAGCTGTACCGAGATGCCCTTGTCGGTGGCCTGGCCGCCCAGCGCCCCGACCGCTTCGTCGGCGCTGTAGGAGCGCTCGGCGTCGGGAGTGGCGACGACGATGTTGTCGCCCTCGGTCCGCACCGTGATGTCGCCGAAGTCGGCGCAGCCGTCGACCTCGATCCCCGCGGCCACGCACGGGTTCGTGCTCTCGGGCAACGCCTGGGGCTCGGTCGTGCTCGTCGGCCCGGCCTTCGCAGCGGTCGTCGTGGTCGTCGACTGCTGCACCGCGGGCCGGTCCTTCGACGCCGCCGAGGCGGAATCGTCGTCACCTCCACCCGAACAAGCGCCCAGCACGACCACCGCGAGCGCGACCCCAGCAACCCCACGCATTCCAGCAACCGTAGATCGGTACATACTCTTCGGACGGATCGGAGAGCCGGCTTGGTTCCGGGCGGATGGTGGGGAGTGGGATGGCAACTGAGGCGGAAGCGCTCGAGGCAGGCACCGAGACCGACATCGACGCCGAGCTGACCGGCCGCCCGGTCGCGGCGTTCCTGCCGCGGCTCGGCGTCTGGGCGGTCGTGCTGGCCATCATCGCCACCGACCCCGACCCGGCCATCCAGCTCCTGCTGATCGCGCTCGCCGGGATCATCACGATCATCACCGACAGCCGCTTCCGCTGGGAGCGCTGGCTCGAGGAGAAGGGGATACCGAGCCGGGAGGCCTGGGTCCCGCTGGCGATGCTCGCCCTGATGATGCAGCGCGACCTCGCCGACGGCGACAACGTGCACGACGCCGTCGTCGACAAGGGCCCGGTGATCCTGTTCATCCTGGCGTTCGCCCTCGTGGCCGAGGGCCTGCGCCGCTCGGGGTTCATCCACTTCCTGGCGTACCGCCTGACCGAGCGGGGCGGCGCCAACACCACCCGGCTGACGTTGTACCTCTTCCTGCTGTCGTCGCTGCTGACGTACTTCACGTCGAACGACATCGTGGTGCTGACGATGACGCCGATCGTGGTGTCAGTCGTCTACCAAGCCCGGATCCGCAACGCGAAGCTGCTGCTGCTCAGCCAGTTCGTCGCCGCCAACACCGTGTCGATGGGCATCCTCATCGGCTCGCCGAGCAACCTCATCCTCGGCCGGGCGATGAACATCCGGTTCTTCGAGTACTTCTTCCTCATGCTGGCGCCGTCGATGATGGCGCTGATGACGACCTTCGTGTTCGTCACGTGGATCAACTGGTTCATCCAGAGGCGGGGGGCCAAGGCCGGTGGCAGCCGGAGTCGGGTCATGAACTGGCTGGTGGGGACCTGGACGTTCTCGAACACGTACACCACACCCCGGTTCTCGCAGTACCGCTCGATGACCAACGAGATGCGGCGCTGGGTCACGGTGTTCGGGATGTCGACGGTGATGCTGATGATCGGCACCGCCACCGACCGGGGGCTGATCGTGGCGGCCACGCTGATCGGGATCATCGGCGTGGTGTCCCTGCGCAACAGCGCCAAGGTGCGGGAGGAGCCGACCGACAGCCGGTTCTACGGCCGCATGTTCCGGGTCCTGCCGATCGGCATCGTGTTCTTCGGGCTGACCTACTTCGTCATCGCCGACGCCATCGGCGACACCCGGTTCGTGCGGGAGGATGTCGACGAGTACGTCACCGAGCACGCCTCCAACCACACGCCGCTGCCGTCGTGGGGCTCGATGCTCGTGTCGGGCGGCCTCGTCAACACCATGAACGACCTACCGGCCTCGGCGCTGGCGGGCACCGTGTTGGAGCGGGCCGAGTTCAAGACCCCCTTCGACCGCTCGCTGGTCGTGCAGGGGTCGCTGACGGGCCTCAACATCGCGACCTACGTGACGCCGGTGGGTGCGCTGGCCGGGATCATCTGGTTCGACATCCTGCGCAAGGAGCGCCAGCGGCGGCGGCTCGAGTCGCTGGCCACCGTCGGTCAGACGCCGTTCGACGTCATCATCCCGCGGCGGCGCGACCTGGTGGCCTACGGCTCGACGATGTTCCTGGCCGCCACGGCCGTGCTCGGGGCCACGAACTTCGGCTTCGTCTCGATCGCCGACGCGCTGCTCGGACCGCCCAGCGGGGGGACCGAGTTCGGGTCGGCGTCGACCCACATCCTGTGGAGCCTCGGCTGCATCGCCGCCATCGTGGCCGTTGTCGTCGCGTTCCGGGTCGTGTTGCGGTCGGCGGGCGTGGCGCTGGCCCACCTGGGCGACGTCCTGGTGGTCCTGACCCGCGTCCGGCTGTGGGCGTCCCGGCACCGGATGCTGGCCGCCATCTGGATCGCCGGGCTCATGTTCCTGCTCAGCGGGGCGCTCCTGTACTGGTCGGAGTCTTTCTACGCCCGCGAGTTCAACGAGAAGCCGCTGTTCGAGACGCCTGGCGAGTTCATCACGTGGCTCACGCTGTTCGTGTCGAGCGGCTTCGAGAACAGGAAGTTCCCCCGCAGCACGCTGGGCCACGTGCTCTCGGGGCTGCTGGCCCTCGGGAGCATCGCCGTGCTGGTGGTGCTGGTCCGGCTGTCCACCGGCTCCACCGACCTCACGCTGCGCCGCAAGCTCGGACGGGGCGAGATCCCGTCCGACCGCCTGGTTGTCGTCAACTGCTCGGTCGAGAACCTCGGCCTGGTGCGGACGCTGATCGACGCGTCGCACCGGTTCGTCACCATCGCCACCCGGGACCCGCAGCTCGAGTCCCGCTTCGGGCTGCGCAAGAACGACCGGGTCGACGTCGTCACGTTCACCGGCCCGACCGCAGACCTGGTCGAGCAACTGCGGTTGGACGAGGCCCGCGAGCTGGTGGTGCTCAGCCGATCGGTGGCCGACGACTTCAAGAACCTGGCGCTGCTGGGCGCGCTCGACGGCATCGACGGTGATCCGCCGGCGATCATCCTGCAGGTCCACGAGCGGGAGGTGCCGGGGCTGATCCCGACGCGGCTCAGCCAGCGGCTGCAGGACGCCATCGCCCAGCCGCCGTTCGACCGGGTGGTGCGGGCGTTCCTCGTGGCCGACGCGGCCGGGCGGGGCGACGACCTGCGGGCGCTCTACTCGTCGCCGCTGATGGGGCGGGACACCGTTCCGGACGTGGACCCCCACATCGACCTGCGGGGCGTCGGGTTCAGCTGGGACGACGACGACATCGTCGAGACGCCGCGGCGCCTGGTCCGGGTCGTGGGCGCGGGGTGCTTCGCCCAAGCCTGCGCCCTGGAGCTGGCGGCGGGCGGGGTGGCTTCGGTGCAGCTCATCGTCACGGCGGACGAGGCGCTGCTGCCCGGGGTCGCCGGCCACTCCCGGCTGACGGTGAAGCGGTGCTCGTCCGAGCGGGAAGTGGCCGAGGAGCTGGCGGCGGGCGACGACCCGGAGGGCGAGGCCATCCTCGTCCTCGACGGGGCCGGCGAGGAGGGTTTCGACTGCGAGCGGATGCTGGAGCGCCTCAGCCTGTCCCGGCTGCACGCCCTCGACGCCGGGCGGCCGGTGCCCTACCTGCTGGTCGGCTGCCGCGGCGCCGAGGCGGCCCGGCGCATCGCCAACTTCGTGGTCGACAAGGTCATCGACACCACGTGGGTCGAGGCGTCGTACTTCACGGCCTTCTCCCGGGTGTACTTCGACGTGGTGCTCGACGACGAGGAGCTGGCCAACTGGTCGTCGCTGCGGCAGCTGGCGGTGGCCAACCGGTCGGCGTCACAGCTGTGCCACCTCGATGTGGGCACCCGCGGGACCCTGCGCAGCACGCCGCTGGGGACGTTGCGCTTCGAGGTCGAGCACGTCGCGGCGCGGCCGGTGGTGGCCGTCGACGCCAAGATCCCCTCGGTCGACGAGCACCTGACGTCGGACCATTTGGTGCTGGGCGCCTTTTACACCTAGTAACAGGCCCGTGGACCTGGAACTGCCGCCCGAGGACGACCCCCGCCGCAAGGCCATGCGGGCCTGGCTGGAGTCGCACCCGACGCCCAGTGGCCGGCAGCTCGCCGAGGCCGGTTACGTCACGCCACACTGGCCGGCGCCGTGGGGCCTGGATGCAGACCCCATCCACCAGATCATCATCGACGACGAGCTGCGCCGGGCCGGGGTGCGTCGGCCGGTCAACCCGATCGGCATCGGATGGGCGGGGCCGACGCTGCTGCACGCCGGGTCGGCCGCGCAGAAGGACGAGTACCTGTTCGACCTGCTGTCGGGCGAGGTTCTGTGGTGTCAGCTGTTCTCGGAGCCGGGCGCCGGGTCGGACCTGGCGTCGCTGACCACCCGGGCGGTGCGGGACGGCGACGAGTGGGTGGTGACCGGGCAGAAGGTGTGGACGTCGCTGGCCCATGTCGCCCGCTACGGCATCCTCATCGCCCGTACCAACCCGGACGTGCCCAAGCACAGCGGGATCTCGTACTTCGTGTGCCCGATGGACACGCCGGGCATCACCATCCGGCCGCTGGTGGAGATGACCGGAGCGCACACGTTCAACGAAGTGTTCCTCGACGAGGTGCGGCTGCCGGCGTCGAGCCTGGTGGGGGAGGAGGGCCAGGGCTGGGACCTGGCCAAGGTGACCCTGGCCAACGAGCGGGTGTCGCTGTCGACCGGCGGCGCGCTGTGGGGTCAGGGCCCGTCGTTCGAGGACCTGCTGGGGGTGGTGCGGGCCCAGGGCGGGGTGACCGACCCGCTGTTGCGTTCGCGCCTGGTCTCGCTGCACATCGAGAGCGAGCTCCTGCGGATGATCCGCCTGCGGACGATCACCGCCGCGGTGCGGGGAACGCAGCCGGGGCCCGAGGCGTCGATCCGCAAGATCCTGGCCGACGAGCACGGCCAGAAGCTGTTCGAGCTCGCCAAGGACCTGGCCGGCCCGGCCGGCATGCTCACCGACGCCGGCCCCCTGGGCGCGGACGTCGGCATCTGGCACCACGGCTACCTCTTCTCCCGCGCCCTCACCATCGGCGGCGGCACCGGCGAGGTCCAACGCAACATCATCGCCGAACGCTCCCTCACCCTCCCGCACGATCCGACGTGACCTGACGTCTCTTGGCGCTGAGGGGCGCGTAGCCTTCGGCTGCCCGCGGGCCGGGGGAGCCCGAGGTGGGGGTGTAGAACATGACTGGGAACCGGGTTCGGGTCGTGGCGATCGTCGCGGCACTGTTGGTGTTGGTGGCGTGCAATCCGTTGCAGGTCGACCAGAGCGGGGTGTACACGAGCAGCTCGCCGCAGCACATCACCGGGAAGGTCGACGTACCGGCGGGGGACACCCTCACCAGCGTGACGGTCAACGGCGTCGCGGCGACGATCAACGGGAACACCTACGCCGCCGACATCCCGCTCGACGGCACGACGGTGCTCAACGCCGTCCTCGTGGAGGCCCACGTCGGCTCGCAGACCTTCCGGGAGCGGCGCACGGTCGTCTACGCCGACGGCACCCACGCCACGCTCGCACCGCTCGACGCCGAGGTGCCCGACGCGACCAGCCTGCGGCTCAACGACAGCGCCCTGGCGAAGCTGGCGCCGGCCATCAGCGCCGCGACACCCGTCGCGCCGACCGACGTCATTGCCCCCGGCACGGTGCTCTACCACGTCGGTTGCCCGTCGCTCCCGTGCCCGTCGACCTTCATCCAGGCCCAGGTTTCCGGTCCGCCCACGCTCGGCGCCCGGACCGTGAAGGCGAACGGCCAGACCTTCCTGCTCGCCGGCGAGGTCGGGGTGGCCGACGTGCAGATCCCGGTCCACCTCACGGTGAAGCTCGGCGGAAGCATCAGCCAGTGCGACGGCTCGATCTCGCTCGGCCAGCTGAGGGCGACCGGCACGTACCTGGTGGGCCCCGACCCGGGGAATCCGGACGCGATCGATGTCAACCAGGCGGCCGCGCTCACCGGCGACAGCACCAACCCGTCCTTCGACGAGCCCTGCCTCGGCCCGTTGGTGGCCAGCACCTCGGGGGCGGGCGACCAGATGGTCGACGTCGTCGAGCAGGCGGCCGCAACCGGGCTCGGCGACCCCGACGGCAGCGGTCCCGCGGATGCCCGGCTGGCCGACGGGATCGAATCGGTGCTGACCGGGCTCACCAGCCACGGCCCGCTGGCCGGGGCGGACGGCATCAGCGTCGACTCGGCGCACAGCAGCGCCCGCATCGACGCCGGCGGCCTCGCCCTGCAGCTCGCCACCGGCTACACCGCCGCCAACCCCGCACCAGGCGCACCGAACCTCAGCCACTCGCTCAGCTGGGGCGAGGTCGTACCGCTGGTGTCGGACACGACGCCCCACGGCCTGGCCTTCGACTACGCCGTCGGCGGCTCGGTCAGCGGCCTCGACCAGCTGCTGGCGGCCGACACCGAGCGGGGTCGCTGGAACGCCGAGGTCGACGACCCGGGCATCGGCGAGAGCCTCGGGCTCGGGCCGGTCCGCCTGCGGCTACGGCCCGAGATCGCCCCGGTGCTCCGGCCCGACCAGCCCGGCGCCACAGCGTTCGGCGAGCTGGCCTTCCGGGGCTACCG
>Ga0075431_100002192_pt1 | contig 18688 bp, 14 predicted proteins | sample RhiMetdeltSRZDD5_FD_75297 | JGI IMG/M metagenome (GOLD analysis project Ga0075431, IMG submission 75297) | Populus rhizosphere microbial communities from Tennessee, USA - Rhizosphere MetaG P. deltoides SRZDD5 | ecosystem: Host-associated > Plants > Roots > Rhizosphere > Soil | place: USA... | reverse complement strand
TAGGCACTGTGATCAGCACGGTCGTGCTGGCCGTCGTGGGGTTCGTGCCCAACTTCTGGATCGTGGTCGTGCTCCTGGCCGTGTGGGCGCTGGTAACCTCGATCATTACCCCTGTTCGTCAGGCGTATCTGAACGGCCTCATCGCGTCGAAGGAGCGCGCCACGGTCCTGTCGTTCGATTCCCTGCTCGGATCGAGCGGGGCCGCTGGCATCCAGCCGTTACTTGGGCGCGCGGCTGATGTGTGGGGCTATCCCGCGTCGTACCTCTGGAGCTCGGTCATTCAGGCGCTCGCCGTTCCGTTCTTCTGGCTCGCGCGTGCTGAGCACGCGCAATCCGATACGATCCCCACTGCGCAAGGCGAGGAGCCGACGGGCGAGATGGCTTCGGGCGGATCGTCGGTCAGTCCATGAGTGCCACACCCGGACGACGCTTGCGCATTTCGCGCTCGATCGCCCGATCCGTGCGATCGGCCAGGAGGCCGTACAGCACGACGCCGAGAAGCAAGTAAAACAGCATTTCCATAGTGACCTCCGCTACACCTGTACCCTATCGTCACCAGCACTAAATCCGCACAAAAAAGCGCCCTCGCAGGCGCTAAAAACGCGTGAAGATTTCCTGTCCGCGCCGGTCTATCAGGCCGGAGTCGGGGCAGGCTCGTCAGGTACCGTCTCGTCGGTTGCGGGGACTACGAGCGTGAAGACGCTTCCGCCCCCGGGCCGAGGCTCGTAGCGCACGTCCCCTCCCTGCTCCGTGGCCAGACGCCGCGCGATGGCCAGCCCCAGCCCCGCGCCACCGATGTCTGGCGGCGCGCCGGGGGCACGATAGAATGGCTCGAAGATCCGTTCGCGTTCCGCAGGTGGGACCCCGGGCCCGCGATCAGCGACCGTGAATCGCAGATCCCGCCCTGCCCGATCGACGCTGAGCTCGATCGGCTCTCGCGACGGACTGTACTTCGCCGCGTTCTGAATCAGGTTGACGAGCGCCCGCAGCGCCTGGACGAAATCGAAGCGCCCAACGAGCACGGCGGCCTCCTTGCGGGAACCTAACGACACGTCCGACCGCGCCACCACGATCGATCGGTCGCCCAGCGTTCCTCTCACCTGTCGTACCGCCGCGCCGATGAGGTCCTCGGCCGCGTTCAGCTCGAGACGCATCGGCATCGCACCCGCGTTCAGCCGCGACAGATCGAGCAGGTCGGCCACGAGACGATTGAGTCGATCAGCCTCTTCCTCGATCACGGCCGCTTCCTGGGTGCCGCGCTCGCTGAGCGCATGAGCGACCGCCTTGATGCTCGTGAGCGGCGTCCGGAGGTCATGCGAGAGCCCCGCGATCAGCGCCGATTTGAGGGTGTCGGCCTGACGGAATGCCTCGGCGCGCTCCGCGTCCGCCACGAGCTCCACCCTCTCCACGGCGAGCGCGGCGTAGTACGACAGCGCGCTCAGAAACTGCTCCCGGTTCGGGTCGAGCGCGAACGGCGTCGTGTGCGACACGCGGAGTACGCCCACTGTCCGCTCCCGCACGAGGAGTGGAACGAGCAGGGTGCGGATCTCGGCGCCCACCGGCGGCCAGTGCAGCCGCTCCTCCGCGTGGTCACCGGTGCCGATCCACTTCGTCCCGTCGGCGCGCTCGGCCGCCACTTCCCGTTTCTCCGCGACCCACGCGGCGAGGCTCCACGGGCTCGCGTCCGATCCCCCTCCCTCCCCGTCGGGCGGCGAACCAGCCCGGGCGAGACAGACGAGCCGGGGCGGCGTCCCCTCCGGTACGAGCAGCTCACAGGAGGCTACACCGATGGCCGACCGGATGACCTCCGCGATCGCGATCAGAGCATCCCCAGCTCGCCCGGCGTTCAGCGTCTCCGCGCCTAACGCCGCAAGACGCTCCACCTCGACCGCGCGCTGGCGAGCCGCCTCGGCGCGCTCCTGCGCCCGGTTCAGGAGCTGGGCCGCCACCACGCCCGTGATCAGAAACGCGGCGAGCACGAGCCAGTCAAACGGGTTTGCGATGACGAACGTGTGAAACGGTGGGATGAAGAGGAAGTTGAATAGCAGGAACGCAAGCACGGCGAGCGTCAGGCCGAGGGCACGGCCCCCGGCAGCACTCCCGCCGAGCACCACGATGAGGAACGCGAGGGCGACGTGGGCTTTGTCGAGACGCGGTCGGATCACGAGCATGAGTGCCGTCGCGCCGAGCAGGATGACCAGCCAGATCACCCACGTGCTGATGGGTGTCCGTCGCGGACTCGGTGACGCGCCGCCGTATGGCGATACGCTGGGGCGCGATGCCACGCGGTCGTTTTCAGCCATCCCGCTCGAATCGATAGCCCACACCGGGCTCCGTCACGATGTGGCGCGGGGTGTATGGATCCGTCTCTATCTTCCGTCGCAGGTGGGCGATGTAGACACGCAGGTACTGCTGCGCGTCGCCATGCGCGGCGCCCCACACCGCGCGAAACAATTGCTGGTGCGTTACGGTGCGCCCAGCCTTCGTCACCAGCGCAGACAGGAGTCCCCATTCGGTCGGCGTCAGGTGGACTGTCGTCTCGTTTCGAGTGACGGTGCGACGCGCGACGTCGATGACGAGATCGCCGATGCGCAGAGGCACGTCACCGCCGGGGAGCCGCGCCAGTCGTGAGCGCCTCAAGTGCGCGCGCACACGGGCGCGCAATTCGCCTGGAGCGAACGGCTTCGTCACGTAGTCGTCTGCGCCGGCATCGAGTAGTGTCGTCTTCTCGTCCTCGGAATGCCGCGCCGAGAGCACGAGGATCGGCACCGTGGTCCAGCCGCGAAGCTGCCGGCACACCTCGATGCCATCCATGTCGGGCAATCCGAGGTCGAGGACGATCAGGTCGGGTCGCTCGGTAGCCGCGAGTGACAACCCGACCTTCCCCGACGCGGCTTCGAGCACGGTGTCGACGTCCTCCCGCAGCGCAGCCGTCACGACTCGGCGAATGCTGCCCTCGTCCTCGATGACGAGGACGCTCCGCGTTTCGGCGTCGAGCGGCTGGGACTCGGTGTGCGCGCCGGGCATCACGATCGTAAGGTACGCGAGTCCCGGGACGAGTGCCCGGGCTACGTTCGACCGTCGGGCAGCGTCGGCGGTTTTAATGAACTTTTTATGGCGATCCGTGCCGGCGTGACTTGTTGCTGTATATCGGACCGCGTAGGCTGCGATTCGGACCCGCCGCAATGACCACGACGCAACCCGCCCCGGCCGAAGCGCACGTCGAGCCCCCCGCTCACGGCCTGCACCACCCACCGGCCCACCCCACCGGCCGCCGCCTCGCGATCCTGACGCTCACGGCGCTCGGCGTCGTCTACGGCGACATCGGAACGAGCCCGCTCTACACGCTCCGTGAGACCTTCAGTGCGGAGCACAGGCTCACGCCTAACGTCGAGACCGTGTACGGGATCATGTCGCTCGTGTGCTGGTCCTTGATTCTCGTCGTGGCCGTGAAGTACCTCGTCTTCATCCTTCGAGCCGACAACCGCGGCGAGGGCGGTGTGCTCGCCCTGCTCGCGCTCGCGCTCCAGCGGCAGCAACGCGGTGCGGAACTGAAACGGCGAACGATCTATATCGTCCTTGGCATTTTCGGCACCGCACTCCTGTACGGCGACGGCGTGATTACCCCCGCCATCTCCGTGCTCGGTGCCGTCGAGGGGCTCGAGATCGTAACGCCCGCCCTCAAGCCCTTTGTGGTGGGCATTACGGTCATCATCCTCCTCGCCCTCTTCATGGTTCAGAAGCGGGGCACCGCGCGTGTAGGAAAGCTGTTCGGCCCCATTACGCTGATCTGGTTCCTGACCATCGGCCTTCTCGGATTGGTCGAGGTCGCGCGACATCCACAGATCCTCGCCGCCGTGAACCCGTGGTTCGCGGCGCGGTTCTTCGCCGACCACGGGTTCATTGGGTTCGCCGCGCTCGGCGCCGTATTCCTTGCCGTGACGGGAGCTGAGGCGCTGTACGCCGACATTGGACACTTCGGCAAGACGCCGATTCGCGTCGCCTTCTTCTGGCTCGTGCTCCCGGCGCTGCTGCTGAACTACTTCGGTCAGGGCGCGCTGCTGATCCGCACGCCGCAGGCCATCGAGAACCCGTTCTACCTCCTCGCCCCACGCTGGTTTCTCTACCCGCTGCTCGTGATCGCGACGCTCGCGGCGATCGTTGCCTCGCAGGCGCTGATCTCGGGCGCTTTCTCACTCGCGCAGCAGTCCATCCAGCTCGGCTACAGCCCGCGCCTCACGATCGTGCACACCTCCGAGAAGGAACACGGACAGATCTACGTGCCCGAGGTGAACAAGGCGCTGATGGTTGGGACGCTGCTCATCGTGCTCGGGTTCAGGTCCTCGGGGGCGTTAGGCGCGGCTTACGGCATCGCGGTGACGGGGACGATGGCCATCACGACCCTGTTGTTCGGCGTCGTGGCCCGCACGCGCTGGCACTGGCCGCTCGCGCGGGTCGTCGCCCTGTCCGCGTTCTTCCTCACGTTCGACCTCGCGTTCCTCGGCGCCAACGCGCTCAAGATCGAGCGTGGCGGATGGGTTCCGCTGGCGATCGGCGCGGCCATTCTGACGCTCATGATGACGTGGAAGCGCGGCCGTGAGATTCTGGCCGACATCATGCGACGCTCGAGCATGCCGCTCGACCTGCTCCTCACGGACATCGGCCGGCGGCGCCTGCATCGCGTGCCGGGCACAGCGGTGTTCCTGACGTCCGACCCGGAAGGTGCGCCGGTCGTCCTCCTCCATCACCTCAAGCACAACAAGGTGCTGCATCAGCAGGTCGTGCTGCTCTCGGTGCTGTCGGCCGACGTGCCCGAGGTCGACGACGATGAGAGGCTGGAAGTGATCCCGCTCGAGCATGGGTTCTTCCGCGTCACGGCGACGTACGGGTTCATGGAGACGCCTAACGTGCCCCGCATCCTCGCCATGAGCGTGCGACATGGTGTGCGGGCGCGGCCTGGCGACACGAGCTATTACCTGGGGCGCGAGCGGCTGCTCTCGACGGGCCCGTCGCGCATGGTCCGTTGGCGGAAGAAGCTGTTCGGCTTCATGTCACGCAATGCACGGTCGGCCACCGAGTTCTTCGGGATTCCGCCCAATCGCGTGGTCGAGCTCGGGGCGCAGATCGAGTTTTAGCGGACCGTCGTCGTCCCACCGCGGCTGTCACCAGCGGCGGCCATTTGTGCGTGAGCGGCGGCCGCTGCGATCGGCTTCCGTTCGCGCGCGAGCTGCAAGGCGTCGTCGTCCGTGAGGTCGAGCCGGAGTGGCGTGAGCGAGACCAGCCCCTGCCGGACCGCCCACCGGTCAGTGCCTTCTTCGACTTCCTCGACCGGCTTGACGGTGACCCAGTAATGCGTGCGGCCGGCCGGATCCTCGCCCGGCACCACCCGAGCGTCGTAGTGGCGCACGGATTGGCGCGCCCAACACAGTCCCGTCGGCTCCGATGGCAGGTTCACGTTGACGAGGCAAAGCGACTTCTCCGGTACGAGGAGATCGAGCACGCGATCGACGTACGCGGCGAGCCGGTCGAAGTCTGGCTCCCCGCCACGCGTCGGCGTGCTGAAGGCGATCCCGCGACGGCCGAGTAGCGCACCCTGCTTGGCGGCCGCCACCGTACCCGAGTGCCAGACGCTATTCCCGAGGTTGTAGCCGAGGTTGATGCCGGACAGCACGACGTCCACGCCTTCCCACAGGTCCAGTCCGAGCGTGACACAGTCGGCCGGCGTTCCGTTGACGCGGTATGCTTCGAAGTCGTCGATCGGCGTGCGCTTGACAGTGAGCGGTCGCGAGTGCGTGATCGCGTGGCTCATCGACGACTGCTCGACATCGGGCGCGACCATGCGCACGTCGCCGAACCTCGTGGCCGCCCGTGCGAGCGCGAGGATCCCGGGACTGTAGATCCCGTCATCGTTGGCCACGAGGATGCGCATGGAAGGACGCCGGCTGGCGAGACGTCGGGGGAATAGTGAATGGCGCAACAATCGCGCCCACAAGCCCCGTTCTTGCGGAACACAGGCTCAGCCGATACGCGAGCGCCGATGGACCTAACGTTGATCCACAATCCTGAAGCGGGCGCGGGACATCCAACGCGCGACGACCTGATCGCACTCGCGCGCGACGCGGGCTATCGCGTGCGGTATTTCGACACCGACGGGAACGCGTACGTGCGCGCGCTGGACGAACCGGGCGACCTCGTGCTTGTCGCCGGTGGTGACGGCACGGTGGCAGAGGTCGCGAAGGCACTGGTCAGGCGTGACGTCCCGCTTGCGATCGCACCCCTCGGCACCGCGAACAACATCGCATTCACACTCGGCGTACGCGGGTCGCCGAAGGAGATCATCGAGGGACTGCGCGACGCCTCGCTGACGCCACTGGACGTGGGTCGCGCGACCGCTCCCTGGGGGGAAGGGTGTTTCATCGAGTCCGCCGGCATCGGCTTCTTCGGGAGTCTGCTTCGCCGATTGCGTGACGGCGCAGACCGCGTATCGGACCAGGGGACGTCACCCGTTGCGAGGGCGGCGCGCAACTTCCTGCGAGCGCTTCAGTCGTATCGACCCACGCGTCATCATGTGCTGGCCGACGGCGAGGATCTCTCCGGCACGTACTTGCTGGTCGAAGCCATGAACATCCGCTCGATCGGCCCCCGTATGGTGCTCGCTCCAGAGGCCGATCCAGGCGATGGTCATCTCGAGCTCGTTCGCGTCCGCGATACCGATCGCCGCGTGTTTGCCGAATACCTCGAGGCCCTCGCGGGCGGAGCCGCTGAAGCACCGCCGGTCGAGAGCAGGCGCGTACAGCGCGTGAGCCTGGTCTGGGATGCTGCCCATGGGCATCTGGACGACGAGGCCTGGCCCGAAGGTGGACACGGTCCTCCCGGTGCGGACGTACGCTTGGCCCCGACGGTAGACATCGAGATCGTCGCGCCACCCGTTCAGGTGCTCACGATTCGCCGAGCGCCGTCGCCAGTTGCTCCATCTCCGTGAAGAACCGCGCGGCATCAGGTGTGAGCCATCGCGCGGCGAACTGCGCGAACGACTCGGTCCATTCCGCGTGGAGTGACTCCGCAAGCGACACGAGGCCCGGGCCGATCTCGTCAGGCGGGTCCACCATGGCCTGACCGTTGGTGATCTCGACGCCACGATTGTGCGCCGCCGGCGGCCACACTGTCGTCCGGATGCGGGCCATCATGTAGCGGGCCGCGACGCGTGATCCTCCTTCGATCAGCGCATCACCCACCACCGCCAACGCTTCGAGGCTTCCGAGAGCGTCGCGTAACTCTCGTGCCGTCTCCGCGACCTCTCCCACGCCACCGTGCGATCTCACGGGCTCGAGAAGGTAAACGACGTGATCGGCGGCGCGTCGAATGCGTCGGAGGGTGCGGTGATCGTCGTCCGCGCGGATGCCACCGACCGCCAGACGGAGTTTCTCGGCCGCCGCCAACAGCTGCCGGCCCGTGAGCGCCCCGAACGAGGGCGAAAGCGTCATGTCATCGAGGCGGATTGCCGTAGTGTAGACACCCAGTCGTTTCGCGAGCCGCCGGAATTGGCGTGGGCCTTCGTGCGACTGTTCCAGCTGCAGCCGCAACTTGGCCCGTCGGCGTGTGAGCCGCTCGCAAACCCACTCCGCCGCGAGCGCGCTCGGTGAAATGAGCAAGCCGCGTACGCCAACCGCGTCACGGAGCTCGACGGTGTGTCCGATTCCGTTCTCGCTTTGCTCGGGTTTGATCGATCGCGCCAACCACGCGAGTTGATCGTCGATGTGGTGAAGGCGCGTCGCGATTCTCGCGAGCGTGCGGAGACGGCGACAGGCGCGCCGGGGAAGGTTCGTGCCGAGGACGTCGCCATACAGGGCGATAGATGCACGAAGCCGATGCAGGGCAGCGGTGTAGGCTTCGTTTCGCTTGGGCGTGCCGTTCGTCGCGCCCACGGCCTCGAACGGCGGGGCGTGCAGCGACAGTTGCTCGAGCAGCGAGAGCACCAGAAGCCGCGCTGCGCCTTCGGCGGGCATGTCGATGAGCAGTTGCGCCACGGGTCGCGAAATAGAGGTCGCTCGCCGTCTGGGAATATGGCGACGTCAACAATGGAGTAAAGCCCGCCAATTGCCAACAGGGGCGCGGCGTTTGGGCCGGTGTCCGCAGGCGGCAATCGCGTATCCCATGCGTATGCGACGGCTCGGGACGGCGTTCATGGCGCTCGGCACCTTCGTGGGAGTTGCGACGGGATTGGCCGTCCCGGCGGAGGAGCGGCGGGGTCGCACTGGAGTTTCATCTCGGCACGACCGACGCTGCCTAACGACAGGCAATTTCGTGCGGGCGCGCACCGGTCAGTCGGACCCGCCTCCGCCTCCTCCATCGCCGCCACCGCAGTCACCGCCGCCTGCGCTCGACGCGTCGCAATCCGTGGTCCCGTCCGTACTCGTCCACAGATGGGCGTCGGACCAACCGTGCCCGTCAGCGCGTGCTGCCCGTCGCTGATGCACCGACGCGCGGGCCGCGAGGGCGATGCTGACCAGCAACACCAAGGCCGTGATCGCCATGAGACCAACTATGATCAACGCCATCATTACGCTCGTCAGAACAAGGGTGCGACGGCGTTCGCCATCGCTGCCCACACAACGGCTCTGCCCCGGTCGCGGTTCCGCCGAACCCCAGCGCCCGTGTCACCAGCAGGTAACAGATCGTAATCGGCAACGTGCTCGCCGCCGCGTCGAGAGCCGCGTGACGACTCTGTGGCCGATGCGTGACTTGGTGGATGCGACGTAGTGGCGCAGGGTTGCCACCCTTCCGTCATTCGTTGAGGATCGGAGTGCAGGCCATGGAGCAGGACGACGTCGCCCGTGAGACGCCCGGGCTCGATGGAACGGACCCGAAGCCGTACGTGCCAACCGAGAACGTACGCAGCGCGGCAGAATACGCGGACGTGATCGATCTCGATTGGGATCGACTCGATGTCGGCGATGATGTACTGGACTTCGGTCGCCACTAGTGCTCGGCGGTGATGCGCCCGCTGGCGGAGGACCAATTCGCACGGCCCACCCTCGTCCGGTGAGCGAACCTCGCCGACGTCGATCCTCCGGCCCGGTGTGTTCACCGCGTTACACGGTTGCCACGGTTCCGAGACACATTTCTTGACTTGGCGGAGCCATCCTGTCAGGCGATGGAAGGCGTATCCCTGGGTCGCTCCCCGCTCGCGCCAGTAGCGAGCAGGCTCCTCAACGCTCGCTCCTCGGCGTGTTCCTGGCAGGTGACACTCCGCTGGATCGCGCATGGAGTCTCCTCGCAAGAGTCCAAGCGTGGTTCGGCGTACACGAGTGGCGCGAGGTTCAGCGCCGCGCTCGGGTGCTCGACACCCGTGACCGGACCGCCGCACTCGTCCGGCTGACCGAGGTGATGGCGCGTCACTCTCGAAGCCAGGCGATCCGTGTGCTCATGAGCGCCGCCCGCGCGGCTCCCGGGCGACCGCTGAGCCGCGAGGCTCGCGATGAGACCGGCCGAGTGCTCGAACAGACCGTCCTGGCGATCGCGCTGGCGTCGGAGGTCGACCCCGACGACGTCGCGCTGCTCGGCGTACCAGTGTTGAGCGTCGTGCGGGATATCAGCGCACGGTTCGATCCCAAGGAACGAGCACAGACCCTCGCACCGCGACGTTAGGCGGACATCCGTGGACGCTCACCGGGGCTAGCGGGACGGCCGCTGGTGGGCGTAGCGTAGAAGGCCGCATTACCTCGCCCTCAGCAAAGGATGACTGCGGTGAGAGTCGGACTCGCGATCGCATTCGCCTGGATGTGGGGCGCGGCGTGCGCCGGCAGGCCGTCACCGCCGAGCGCCGCGCCGGCCACGAAGGGCGCTGCCGTGCCCACGATCCCGGTCACACCGGGTGTGCTCATCATCGGGCACCGCGGGGCGTCAGGATACGCGCCGGAGCATACGCTCGCGTCGTACGATCGCGCGCTGGCGCTTGGCGCCAGTTACATCGAGCAGGACCTCCAGCTTACAAAGGACGGCGTGCTCGTCGCGCTTCACGATCCCACCCTTGATCGGACCGCGCGCGGCTCGATGGAAAACTGCCGTGGGCTCGTGATCGAGAAGACGCTCGCGCAGATCAAGACCTGCGATGTCGGGTCCTGGTTCACCGATGCCTTGCCGCGTTATGCGCGGCCCGAGTACGTCGGCTTGCGAATCCCAACGCTGGAAGAGGTGTTCCAGCGGTATGGAGAGCGAGCCAACTACTACATCGAGACAAAGAACCCGGAGGAGGCGCCGGGTATGGAGGAGGCGCTGCTCACCCTCCTCACGCGCTACGGTCTTCGCGGTGTCTCGTCGCCTCCACGTGTCCTGATTCAGTCGTTCAGCGCCGCGAGCTTGAAAAAGCTGCACGCGCTGGATCCGAACCTTCCTCTCGTCCTGCTGCACGGCGGCGAGGGCGCCGCGCTCCGCCAGCTGCTGGACGACGTGAAGACCTACGCCGTCGGGATCGGCCCGTCGAAGCCACTCGTCGACTCGGCGCTCGTCGCGGCGGCGCACGAGCGGTGTCTCGAAGTGCACCCGTATACGGTGAACGACACGACCGAGATGCGCGTGCTCGTGACGCTCGGGGTGGACGGCATGTTCTCGGACGTCCCGGACCGACTGGCCGCCGTGCTGGCCTCGGCCGACCCCGCACTGTCGCATCGCATCCGCGAGCGGCGCCTGAAGTGCGCCTAATTGGGGTCAGACCCCAATTACCCTTTGACTGCTGAGGGATGGATTCCGACGCCCACTCCACGCGCACAACACCGGACCAGCTCTCGCTCGCTCTCGAAGCGGTCATTACCAGGTTTGCCGGAATGGTCCGGCAAGTTGGGTGGCGGCACCGGCTGTCGGACACCGACATCGAGGAGGTCATGCAGGAGGTCCGCATACGGCTCTGGCGAGCTCACCAGACGGCCGACGCGGCGAGTGAGCAGATCGCCAAGGCCCCTGCGTCCTACGTATATCGGACCGCGCTCTCCGCGGCCCTCGACCTTCTGCGTCGCCGGCGGGCCCGCCGGACCGATCACATGGTGGAACTCGATGAACGACTGAGCGCGGCATCATCGGACGAGCCGGAGAACCGACTCGAAGCCACTGAGCTAGCGGCGCACGTGGCGCGCGCGATCGACATGATCCCGGCGTCCCGACGCCCCGTGGTCCGCATGTACCTTGCCGGATACCCGAGAGAGGAGATCGCTGCGCTCATGGGTTGGTCCGAGGGGAAGACGCGCAACCTCCTGTATCGCGGGCTCGCCGACCTGAGGGAGCGACTCACCGAGATGGGCATCGGATGGGAGGCAACGTGACCGGCGAACGCGTCGACGAGAAACGCCTGCGCGACCTATACGACCGCATGCTGGACACACGCGATGCGACCGATCGCATGCGTTGCTCATCCCCGGAGTCGCTGCTCGCCGTGGTCCGCCGCGACGGTCCCGAGGGCGAACGGCTCGCGACGCTCGATCACGTGATGGCCTGCGGCGATTGCGCTCGGGAGCTCGAGCTGCTCCGCGCCATCGAGGACGCGGGGGCACGAACCGTCCGCGCGGCGCCGTGGCGCCGCTACGCTCCCTTTGCCCTCGCGGCATCCGTGCTCCTCGCAGTGGGCATCGGCGTGCTGCGACGCGACACGCAACCCGGCAACGACGATGTCGTGCGCGGGTCGTCGGGGGTAACGCTCGTCGCGCCGCATAACGACGCCCGTATGGGCGCAGGCAGTGTCCTGTTCGCCTGGCGCCCCGTCGCAGGCGCGGTACGCTACGAGCTGGAGGTGCTGGACACGACCGGCGCGGTGAGATTCGCGGCCACCACCCCCGACACGTCAGTCGCACTGACCGACGTGAACCGGCTTCCGGCCGGCGTCGAGTATCGATGGTGGGTGCGGGCGATCGACGCCGCCGGCGCTCAGCGCGTGTCGGCGATACGCCCGCTGCGCGTGCGCCGCGAGTAGACGGCAATCACGGCGAACGCCGCGACCATCACCGCTGCGACGGCCATGGCCCACCATCGCCACGCCGCAGTGGGCGGGCGCAACGGCACCGAGACGAGCGGGTCGCCCACGAGCGTGAACGCCGCCCACTCGCGGGGCGAGGCACCGCGCCGAATCGCGTCGAGCTTCGCCGCACGCAACGCCTCACTCACGGGTTGGCCGTTCGCGAGGTTCCGGTAGAACGTTTCGACGAGTTGAACGGTGTGGCGATCACTGATACTCCACCCGGTCGCGATCACCGCCCGCGCGCCCGCCTGGAGCAAGGGCGCCGTGAGCCCCTGCACGCCTTCGCCCTCCACGATCTTGCCTCGCGCGGTCCTGCACCCCGACAGCACCACCAGGTCGGCGCCGAGGGCGAGCGCCGCGAGGTCGCCGGCGCCGACGAAGCCGCTCTCCCCACCGCCCGGCGCGAGCGCGAGCGCCGTCCGCGCCACCGAGCGCTCATCCACCAGGGCGTGCGTGGCGAGGTGGATGACGCGATAGCCGGCAAGCGGCGCCGTCTTGAGAAACGCGGCGCTCGCCTCGTCGCGCAGCCTGACCTCGCCGTGCTCCGCGTAACGCGCGACGCGCCGAGCTTCCTCGGCCGATCCGCGAAGCCGCGGCAGCCCGCCCGCGGAATCGAACGCCAACTCGTACGTCTCGGCCGCCGCACTTGGTGCGCCTTCACCGTCGTCCGCCCGCTCGTTCGGAAACGCCGGGTCGCCAATCGCCAGCAAACGAACCGCCTCCGGGCCTCGCGACGGCGTGTTTCGCGCTCGCCGCCAGAGGGTGGCGACAACGTCCGCCGACGGCACGACGCTCACGGCAAACCCTTCAACCAGGAGGCGCCCGTCGGGGACCCGGAGTGCATCCCACGGCACGTAGTGCAGTGCCCGATCGGGTACGATGATGAGCCGGGTTACGCCCGGCGGGAGCTCGGCCAACGCCGGGCCGAGCAGCGCTGTGCCTAACGACTTCGCCAGCGGGGTGGCGTCGCTTCCCGCCTCGAGCATGGCGGCGAAGCGCGCCACGCGTTGGCCGATCGAGTCGCCCACCGCAAGCGCGTGGGCCCGGAGCCCCGCACGTTGGACGACGAACAACGTGATTGGCGCCCCGCCCACCCCGCCGACGAACTCGAGGAAAGCGGTTTGGTCGTCTGGCAGTTGGGCAGCGAGCTCCTTCGCAGTGATTGATGCTCGGTTCCGGCCGCTATCCGCGGCGGTGTGCTGTTGCACGGGGTGCGCGCGACCTGGGTCCGCGCGGAATCCTTCGGCCCGCATGAGCCGATCCCTCAACTCTCGCGCACGGCGTCGCTCCGCCAGAGCGAACGCGACCTCGGCGCGGCCGCCCGCCGCGAGCGCGGCCAGCACACGCGCTACCCGCGCGTCCTGCTCGACAGGATCCGCGGCCCGCGCGTGTTGTGATGGGGAGACCTGGAACGCGAGAACGCGGAGCTCGGCGTCACCCAGTGTCGCACGCCACCGGTCGAGGTCGTCCGATGCGGTGACGAGCGCGCGCTCGGCGCCGGGGAAGTCGCCGCGGGCAGCATAGATGTCGGCAAGCCTAACGTGGACGTCGAAGCGATCGCCAGGCGACCCGGGGTCCACATTCGATCCTGCCAGAAAACCCGTGAACGAGCGCTCCGCCGCGCCGAGGTCGCCGCGGGCGTGCGCGAGCCGGCCCTCGTGGTGGAGCAGCCAGAGCCGGCGGTTCTCTCCCGGAATGCGATTGATGACGTCGCGGGCCTCCGCGAGCGAACGCTCCGCGCTGACCCAATCGCGCTCGCGCATCGCGAGCTCCGCCAGCATCACGTGCGCCTCGTACTGGACCGTCAGCTCCTCCATGCGCTGCGCGAACGCCAGTTGCGCGAGCGTGAGCCGGCGAGCCTCGGCGACGTCACCGGCGGCGAGGGCGACGTCCGCGAGAAACTTCCGGGTGGTCATGACGCCGAGGGAGTCGCCCGTCTCTCGCGAGATAGCTGCCGCCCGTTTCAGATTGGCGGCGGCGGCCGCGAAGTCACCCATCATCACGCCGATCGCGCCTAACGACCGATAGGCGGTGGCGACGGCCGACGGGTTGTTCGATGTCTGACCCTCGGCGAGGGCGAGCCGCATCGCCTCGCGCATCTCGCCGTACCGCCCCAGGTTGCCCAGCGCCTGCGCGCGCCAGACCAGGCTGGCCGCGAGGGCGCTCCGGTCGCGCGCTCGCCGGAAGAGACTCTCGGCATGGCGCAGCACGACAAGCGCCGAGTCGAACTGCTGGCGGTACACGAGTACCTGGCCGAGTACCCGAAAGGCGTCGGCCTCGGCGCGGACGTCGTCGGCGCGGCGCGCAAGCGCGATGCTGGAGTCGGCCTCGCTTAACGCCTCGGCCCGACCACGGAGTGAATGCAGGATCGCGCGCCGGTAGTGAAGCTGGGAGCGCAGGGAGAGCACGGTGTCGGGAATGAGCCGCCCGGCCGTGTCGAGGAGCGCCTCGCCGACCGTGACGCCTTCCGTTCGCGCCCGGATGAACGCAAGGGGGAGCAGGAGCTCGCCTTCCGTGACCGCATCGCCGACCGCGCGCGCTTCCTCGCGCGCGCGTGCGAAGTGTGGTCGCGCTTGCACGCTGAAGCCGCGCCCCTCGAGCTGCCGCGCCAAGCCGAGCCGCGCAACGGGTGCATAACGATCGGGACGGAGCGAATCCGCGAGCAGCTTCCGGTAGAGCCGCTCGGCCAGCGGGTAGTCGTACGTGAGGCGCGCGAGTGTCGCGAGGCCGAGCGCGGCCGCTCGGTCCGCCGAATCACGCGCCAACCGCGAGGCCCATCGCGCACGGAGCGCGGCCGCGCTGTCTCCCTGTACCGCGCGCGCCGCAGCACGTATCACGGCCCTCGGCTCGTCGTCGCGGACGCCGACCGGGGTTGTCTGACTGATAGTGAGAAGAAGTACGCAGGGAACGGCGATACGGCTCAGCATGGGAGACGTGGGCGCGGCACCCGACTATAGGCGCCTGCTACGGGCACGGCAAGGCGCGGTGAGAAGCAGCTCGACGTCTCGTGACGAGCGCTACGCGATTCCGGCGCGTTGCTTAGCCCGCGCGATGATCGCCGCCATCACGTCGCGGTGCTGCGTGAACGTGTCGTCCACCACCTGCAGCGTGGGAATGGCGTTAGGCGAGAGCGATAACGTCTCGGGATTGAACCGCCCGAACCCCGCTTCGTGCACGCCGCTCGACCCGCGGCCCGGTGCCGGCGCACTCAGGTGCTGGAAGAACCGCGAGTAGTTCTGCCAGCGGGGGCCGCCGCCGGCGTGATACATGGGAATGAAGCCGTGCAGTGCGTCGTACGGCATCTCGCCCACGCACTGGACCTTCGGGTACTTCTCCTTGAGGTCCAGCACGAGCCGCCGCGTTCCTTCGTGCATGTCGCCCGTGGTGCTGTTCACATGCCCGCCGATGATGTCGAGGAAATACGCGTCGACTCCGTAGCGCTCGATCGCGTCGGCGATGCGCCCCGTCATGTGGTTCCGCCACGCATCGGCGCCGAGGTTCATGTACGTGAGCCAACCGTCCTGGTGGCGGTCGTTGTTCCAATCCACCCAGTTCAGGTCGTAGCGATCGCCCTCGATCTTGTGTGTGGAGCCACTCGAGATCCGCGCCCACGACGCCTGTCGCCGGTTCGCCGCGTTCGCGCCGAACATCGGCATCATCTTGAAGCCGAGCTTCTGGCCTTCGCCGATGAGCCGCTTGAATCCCGCCTCGCCACCCATGCGTGCAGGCGCCACGTAGTTCGGGTAGTCCCAGTAGTAGCGTCCATCCCACGCCGAGATGAACGCGAGCACACGCTCGGGCGGGATCTGCGTCGCCATCCAGCGCAGGATCTCGAGCATGCGCGCGTAGTCGTTGAACATGAATCCCGTGTAGTGCATGCCGTGCAGCGTCGTCGCGAGGGCGATCTGCCGGAGCCACGGCTGCATGTCGGTCCGCGTCTCCCACGCGGGCAAAGCGTATGCGCGCTCCACGTGGGCCATGTGCGGTGCTACGGCGTCGTCGAGTGACGTCGCGCGCCCGACTCGCCACCTCGGCACCGTGATGCGACGGTCGTTCCGCCAGGCGTCGTGCTCGTACACGAGCTCCACGCGATAGGCGCGCTCGCCGGGCTGGAAGTAGAACCGCTTCGGCCTGACCCGCTCGTCGAGCGACGACAGATAGAAGAAGTCCTGGTCGCCCGCCTGCACTACGGCGAGCGGGGTGGTCATCCCCGCCGCGGCACCGGGGCCGTGGAGGTCACCCGCCCCGAACGTGTAGCCACCGAGGATCTCGTTGTCGCGCGTTTCGAACGGCGCGCCGCCGCCGAGCGAGATGTTCCCACGGGGAACGTCTCGGATGATAGTCGAGACAGTCTTTACCGGCCGCTGCATCTCGACGACGGCGCCCCACTCGATCGTGGACCCGCTGCGCCGGAACGTGGCGACGAGCGAGCCGGGCGCTTTCTCCTGGCCTCCGGCCCAGACGAAGCCCGAGCACGCGAGGCGCAGGCCGTCGTCCGTCGCTTCAGCCGTCGTGTGCGCCGCGTCCAGCCCGTAGGTGTTCTCGTCGCTGAAGACGAGGAAGCTGAACCGCAGGCCGCCGAAGGCCACCGACGGTTCAGGGAAGTCGAAGCTGAACTTCATGAACGCACGTCCCCGCGGCGGGACGAACACGTCGCTCGTGGAGGTGAGCGGAAGAATCTCCGCCGCTCGCAGCGGTGGGCCTGCGTTAGGCGCGGCGGCGGTTGCCATGGGCGCGGCGACATCGACTGCACCGGACACGAGGCTGGCCGTTCCTGCCAGGCCGACCACCTTGAGCCAGTCGCGTCGTGTGACGTCGTGAGTCATCCGAGTGCTCGCTAGTAATTGGGGTCAGACCCCAATTAACCCGCGTGGCTGCACTGTGACAGTCCCCAGCTTGGGGTGCGGGCGCCCCGGTGGTACTTTCTCCCTCCCCGCGGCCCCAAGCCGCTCGAGACGCACCGACTCCACCCGCAGACGCCGCATGCTGACGCACACCCGTTCCGGCTTCGCCAGCCTGGTCACGCTGTTCTTCTCGTTCGCCTGCACCAGGCCTGACGCGGTCGCCCCCGTCGCGCCGCCAACCCCCCGCTTCGACGTGTCCATCGCGGCGGTGCCGACGGTCTACATCAGCGAGATCCATTACGACAACACCGGCACCGACGCCGACGAGCGGATCGAGATCAACGGGCCCGCCGGGATGAACGTCACTGGCTGGCAGATCGTGCTCTACAACGGGAACGGCGGCGCGAGCTACAACACGACGACGCTGAACGGCACGATCCCCACGACGTGCACGACGCGCGGCGTGCTCGTGGTGACGTACCCAGTGAACGGAATTCAGAACGGCGACCCGGACGGCGTGGCACTCGTGAACGCTTCCGGGACCGTCGTCGAGTTTCTCTCCTACGAGGGCACCTTCGCGGCCACGAACGGTCCGGCGTCGGGAATGACGTCCACCGACATCGGCATCCGCGAGGCCGGTACCGAACCTCTCGGCCAGTCGCTGCAGCGGACGAGCGCCGATGCCTGGAATGGCCCCGCCGCACACACGTTCGGGGCGTGCAACGACGACGGCGCGCAGCCGCCGCCAACCAATCCACCCACCGAGCTCCCCGCGACACGCCTGAGCGAGCTGCATTACGACAACGTCGGGACCGATGTGCTCGAGTCCGTGGAGATCGAAGGACCGGCCGGCACAAACCTCACCGGCTGGAGCGTCGTGCTGTACAACGGCAACGGTGGCGCGTCGTACGACACGCGTGCGTTGAGCGGCACCATCCCGGCAACGTGCGGAGCTCGCGGAGTCGTGTTGCTGCGCTACCCGCAGGACGGCGTGCAGAACGGGAGCCCGGACGGAGTCGCCCTCGTGAACGCGGCCGGTGAGGTCGTCGAGTTCGCGTCGTACGAAGGGACATTCGCCGCGACGAACGGCCCCGCGTCAGGCAAGACGTCGGTCGATATCGGCGTCGCGGAAGTCGGAACCACGCCCATCGGACAGTCGTTGCAGCGGAACGCCGAGGGCACGTGGCAGCCGCCCGCCGCATCCAGCTTTGGAGGCTGCAACGCGAACGGGCCGATCCCCGTCGGCAACACCATCACCTTCACCGGCCGCACGGCGAGTGACGTTCCCCTCCCGGTTGGGTTCCAGGACCAGATCTTCGCGACCGTGCGCGACCCGGGCGGCGTGGTGATTCCACTGAACGTGACGTGGTCGAGCGACACGCCCGGCATTGCGAGCATCGATGCGACCGGCGTGTTCACCGCGTTGGCGCCGGGGACCGCGGTGTTCCGCGCCACCACCGTCGACGGACTCGCGACCGCAACGTACGCGTTGCCCACGCGCGTAGCCGTCGCGAGCACGACCGCGCAGTACGCCGGCAACGCCGAGTTCGGCGAGCCCGCGGATGGCAACGCCGTCGACGACTTCATCGTTCGGTACGCGCAGTACACGGCGTCGTACAACCCTGCGCGCGGTACGCCGAACTGGGTGAGCTACAACCTCGAAGCCACCCACTTCGGCGCCGAGGATCGGTGCGACTGCTTCACCTTCGACCCGTCGCTCCCGACCGCCTTCCCGCGTTTCACGACGGCGGACTACACGGGCGCCGGCGCGTTCGCCGGCTTCGGCATTGACCGCGGCCACCTCGCACGCTCGTTCGACCGCACGTCGGCGAGTCTCGAC
>Ga0075431_100002191_pt1 | contig 18691 bp, 15 predicted proteins | sample RhiMetdeltSRZDD5_FD_75297 | JGI IMG/M metagenome (GOLD analysis project Ga0075431, IMG submission 75297) | Populus rhizosphere microbial communities from Tennessee, USA - Rhizosphere MetaG P. deltoides SRZDD5 | ecosystem: Host-associated > Plants > Roots > Rhizosphere > Soil | place: USA... | reverse complement strand
GCGCCTCGTACGACGTGATGTCGTGACAGGTGTTCGTGTTCGGCAGCGGCGAGTACGGCGTACCCGACGGGTGCATGCAGCCGGCCGGCTGCTGAGCGCACGGCAGGGTGTTCTGGAGCCCGTTGAACGCGCCCGTGTCCGCGTCGGTGAAGATCCGCGGCTGACTGACTATGGACGCCGTCCCAGGGGCGGCCAGCGGCACCCTGATCACGTCGATCCGCCACTGCGTCGGGTTACCGGTCGTGACCGGGGCCTGAGTCAGCGCGGCGTTCTCACAACCGGCCAGCTCCGCCGCCGGCCGCACGCCGGAGGTCCCGGAGTTGTAGATGTAGAGGTTGTTGGGGTCGTCGGGGTCGGTGACGATGCTGTGCGTGTGCGAGCCGCGACAGGTCTGGACGCCGGGCAACTGCACGATCTCGTCCATGTCGCTGATGTCGAAGATCCGAACGCCGCGGAAGCGCTCGAGGTTCACCGCACCAGGAGCACCCTGAGTGCCGCAGTCGATGCGGCCGCGGGTCTCCTCGACCGACATGAAGAGCAGGTCGCCGTAGACCGAGAGGTCGCCTTGCCCGCCCGGACACACGTACGACGTATGCAGCACGGGGTCGGTCGGGTCGGAGATGTCGTAGACCTGGAACCCGTTGAAACTGCCGACGAACGCGAAGTCCCCCTGGAGGGCCAGGTCGGAGTTGACGAAGCCGAAGTTGCCCGGTGGCGCGTCGAACGGCGCCACCCGCGGGTCGTTGTTGATGTGGTCGATGTTGCTGGCCACCTCGTGCCACGGGAAGTACCCGGGTGCGATTCCGACCCGCGGATCATCGGGATCCGGGGGGTCCGCCGATGTCGCCGACGGCGCCAGTGTCACGGCGAGGACGGCCGCGGCTCCCGCAGCCAGCACGGCGCGCCGCCGGGAGAATGTCCGATGGGTCATCCGGCCGAAACGCCGGCCGATGTCACGAAAGGTCAACTGCACGATCAGCCTCCACGCTCTCCGGTGGTCCTCCCGAGGCACGACGTCAGCGATCATTCTGTGCAGGACCTAGGATCAAACTGACCTTAGGTTATTCAGATCACCGGCCGCCAGAGGGCAATACGGGGCCGAACGGATAAAGCCGAAGGAACGTACTGATGGGTTACCGCTGGATGAGCGATTCGGCTCGCGCGTTGACGTGGATCGTCATACTCGGGCTGGCGGCCGCGGCGACAGCGTGTTCGTCGGACGAGGACGAGCCAGAGCCCGACAGCCCCCGAGTCGTCCAGCTGGGCGGCCCTGGCGAGACCGGCCGAGAGCTCTCGGAGGACGAGATCGCCGAGCTCGACGACGAGCCGTCCTACACGGCGGCAGATGTCGCCTTTGTCCAGAACATGATCACGCACCACGAGCAGGCCTTCGAGATGATCGCGCTGATCGACCAACGCAGTCGCAGCCGCGACCTGCCGAAGCTGGCCGAGCGGATGGAGATCTCACAACGCGACGAGATCAAGCTGCTCGAGGGTTGGCTGACGCAACGTGACGAGCAGTTGCCGGGCGGCCAGCACCAGCACGGCACCCACCACAACCAGCTGATGCCCGGCATGATGATCGACGCCGAAATGGAGCAGCTCGCCGGCGCCAGCGGCCCGGCCTTCGACCGGCTCTTCCTCCAGTACATGATCCGCCACCACCAGGGCGCCGTGATCATGGTCGAGGAGCTGCTGGCCGGCGGTAACGCTCAGGAGCCGAACGTCTTCCAGCTGGCCCAGCACATCGAGTCCGACCAGCAGGTCGAGATCGCCCGGATGCGGCAGATGCTCACCCAGCTCTGAGCCACGGACGCGAACGTGTCGAAGCGGCGCCCCTTGCTCTCGTCCGACGACGAAGTCATCGGATGGCTGGAGTACGGGCGGCTACTCCCTGTTCTGGCCGGCCGGCTGGCGAGGTACGGGGTCCGCATCGTGCCCTACGTTCTCCCTCATCGCCCCCGGCCGTACCCGCGTCCGCTACCGACGACACCGGCGACAGCGTGGATCGACGAGGCCTAGCGGATCCTCGATCATGACGTCGCGATGACGCCGGTGTGGCGCGCCGCTGCCGGGGCGGAAAACCTAGCCGGACGGATCAGGCGGCTGGCTGGCCGTCCTCGTAGAGCCGTGACACCCGGTGATTGGCCAGGAACACCGCATCGGGGTCGACGGCGGAGCGGATCCCCGCCAGCTTCAGCCACGTGTCGCCGGAGTACGCCGTCCGCGGGTCGACCGGGTTCTCCGCGAAGTTGAGGTAGCAGCGGCCGTTCGTCCACGGCGCCAGCGCCGAGGTGAGGTGGAAAGCGTCCGCATGCCCCTGCGCCGCCATCTCCGGCGTCGCCGCGATCGCCGCGGCGAAGCCGGCGTACTGCGCGTCGAGCTTCGACACTGCGCCGCCGCCCTCGTGCGGACGAGCCAGCGCCCCGCCGAGCTGACGCAGCTCGGCGATCAGCAGCGTGGACTGCGCGTCCGGGCCCACCGCCGAGAGGAACGCATCGACGGCGGCGTCCGGAAGTGCGTCGAGCATGCAGTTGTCCGACACCGCCGGAGTCGGGCCCTCGGGGTCCATGTGCAGGCGGGACAGGGCCGGCGCCGGCACCCGGTCGAAGGTGTCGATCTCCGGCTGCAGGCCGCGCAACCCCGCGAGCAGCTCGCGACCTCGATCGTTCGAGGCGAGTACGGCGCCGTCGATCATGACCAGGTTGCGGCCGCGTACGACCTCTGGAATCTCGGGAAGCGGGGGGAGCCGCAGGATGCGGAACGACGTCGTCACCTCGTCCGGGGCGTCCAGCGCCCACCCGGCCCAGGCGCGCAGCACCTTCTCCGCGTCGGCGATGTCCCAGACCAGCATGCCGGCGTAAACCGTGTCGATCGGGTAGAGGCCGAACTCCATGGCGGTCACGACACCGAAGTTGCCGCCGCCACCCCGGAGGGCCCAGAACAGTGCGTCCTCGTTGTCGGCGTCCGCGCGTACGACGGTCCCGTCGCCGATGACCACCTCGACCGCCGTCAGGCTGTTGCAGGCCAAGCCGTGCTGGCGGGCGTACCAGCCGGTGCCGCCGCCGAGGGAGTAGCCCGCGATGCCCACGTCCGGCGACGACCCATGCAGCGCCGCGAGGCCATGCACACCGGCCGCCTCGACGGCCGGTCCCCACATCGCGCCGCCATCGGCCCGGGCGGACCGGCGGGCTGGGTCGATGGTGACGTTGACCATCTCCGACGTACGAACGATGACGGTGTCGTCAAGGCCATGAGCCGCGAGCGGACCGGCGTTGTGACCGGTGCTTTGCGGTGCCACGGTGAGCCCGTTCTCGGCGGCGGCGCTGACGAGTGCGGAGACCTCGGCCGCGGTCTGCGGCAGGGCGACGGCCGCTGGTCGCTGGTCGACAGCGACATTCCAGGGAATCCGTACCTCGTCGTACCTCGGGTCGCCCGGGAGGAAGACCCGTCCGTCTGCGAGGTCGCGCAAGGCTGCGGCGGCCGGGTTTGCGGCGGATTCGATGGTCATATGGGTCCCCTCTTGATCTCGGTGCCACGATCCTCAGCGGGGAGTGACGATCGTCGGCAAGAGATCGACGCACTTCCCTTCACGAGGAGCGACGAGCCCTACCGCTTGATACCGACCTGCGATGACTGCCTCTGGCAGCAATCCGATTCGAGGGGTTTCGACGTACTAGGAGTAGCTCGTCAGCCTGCCCCATGGAGGTGGAGACCAACACCACCACGTTCCCCGGCTTCGTCGGCCACTTCGTGGGCAAGCGCCGTGACGCGGTCGCGACCGGCACGGTCGTCCTCGACGGCAGGCAGTTCGTGAAGGGCTCCACCGAGGAGGCCCAGATCGAGACGCTGGAGGACACCAACATCAGCACGCCCTCCTGACATCCGGCCGTGCCTCAGGTCGGCCCCTGGGCCAGGTAGGTGTAGTAGTTCGACGCGGCGAAGAAGCTGCCGTCCTGGTCCGATCGGGTTTGGAAGGCTCGCCAGCGCTGAACGTCCTCCGGCGGGAGCAGACCAGAACGCTCGAGCAACTCTCCGTACGACTCGGCGGCACTGAGCCAGAAGCGGCTGGCGCCGATGTTCGCGTAGACGACTCCGTCGGCCTCGACGAGTCGCAGCCCGGCCTGTCCCAGCAGGCGTGGCATGTCCCGCATCACTCGGGGGTTGGCGACGAGGAGCTGCATGAGCTTGTCCTCGACGGTTCGAGCCAGCGTCGGGTCGGGACAGCCGAAAGTGAGTGACGCGTAGTCGCCGTCGAAGATGGCAACGGTTCCGCCGGGCCGGACGACACGACCGGCCTCCCGGAGCAGCCGCAGTGGGTCGTCGGCGTGACTGGCCAGCGTGTGCAGGGTAACGACGTCGAACGCGCCGGCGCCGTACGCCAGCTGGTGAGCGTCTCCGATCTCATAAGTCACGTTGTCGGAGAGCCCTTCGTCCGCGGTGCGGCGCCGGGCCGTCTCGATCAGTGCCGGGCTGTGGTCGAGGCCGACGATGGCGGTCCCCGGTCCGGCCAAGCGACGGAGGGCACGGACCTCGACACCGGTGCCGCAGCCGAGAGCCAGAATCCGATGCGTGTCGGAGAGGGGCAGCCGCCCGAGATAGGCCTGCGACAGCGCGACGTAACCGTCGTCGGTCGCGCGGAACTCCAGCCGGGCCGCGATGGCGTCCAGCACGGTCGCGTCCATGGTCGGGGCCAGGCGGAAGATGTCGCGGTCCGTCCGACCAGCCGATGCCGCTTTCGGAGTGGGTTCCGCATCCGTTCGTCGCGTATCGCTGACCACCGTGGCCGCCTTCCTGCGGTGAGGGTCACCGGTTGGGCCGGCGTCGGCAAGGGACATGTTCACGTTGTACGGCGTAGGCCGCCCGCCGCACATCCGCGGCTCCTACGTAGATCGCGCCGTCCGGTACCTAGATCGGGGCGTCCAGCAGCCCGAGGTCCGCGGCTCGGTCGGAGGCCTCGCGCCGGGTGTGGGCGCCGAGCTTGGCGAAGATCGCGGCGACGTGGGTGTCGACGGTGCGTTCGGACAGCACGAGCCGATCGGCGATCTCTCGGTTCGTCTCGCCGGTGGCGATCAGCCGCATGACCTCGAGTTGGCGATGGGTGAGGCCGCCAGGGTTGCTGCGGGTGCTCGGGAGCGGACCGCGCGGCAGATGCGTGACGCCGAGCGACCGCAGCCGAGCGCGGACGACGCCGGCGAGCGGCACCGCGCCGATGTCGTTCAACCCGGTGAGAGCCGTCAGGAGGTCGTCTGGATCCGGGCTCTCCGCAAGCGCCAGGGCGCGCTCGTACGGGCAGCCCTCTCGCTCCCACACGGCGGCCGCGTCGCGCCATCGACCCGATGTCAGCAAGGCGTACGGGTGATCGCCGGCCGAATGCTCGACAGCCTGTCCGGCCTTCTCCAGCCAGTAGCCGAGCTCCGCCTCCCACGCACGGACCTGACGCCGCCGGGCCTCGTCAAAGGCCGGCCGCGCATGCCCGACGACGGCGGCGGTGTCGCCGCGCAGCCACGCGGCCTCGGCCATTGCGGCAGCCACCGGGGCGGTGCCTTGCAGCTCGAGAAGCTGCTCTGCGGTCTCCCACGCGTCCGCAAGCAACGTCATCGCCTCGGGTGCGCCGCGCCGGAGCCGCGACCGCGCGAGAACGATCAAGGCACGCAGCCGGATCGGCGCCTGCGGGCTGCCGATCGCGAACTCGACCTCACCGGCGGCCTCGTCCCAGGCGCCCTTGGCCAGGCTGAGCCGCGCGTGCTCGAGGGCGAGGAAGTTGCGGGCGGTCATCCGCTGGGTTCCTTCGCACCGGGCCAAACCGTCCGTCAGGTACCGCTCCGCCTCGGTGACCCGGAAGAAGTCGAGCAGGCTGGACGAGATGTTGACATAGGCGCGCGCCGCGGGCTCGGTCTCCCCCGCCGTCAGGGCCACGCGCAACGCCTCGTCCATCGTGGGCAGGCCTTCCGGATCGCCCTGGTCCCATAGCGCGATGCCGACGTTGGTCAGGGCATGCGAGACGGTGACGGCATCCCCCGCCTCCCGGGCGAGCGCGACTGCTCGCCGGCCGAGCTCGATGCTCGAATCGCTGCGGTTGGCCAGCGCGTGCAACTGGGACTGGTTGCTCAAGGCCAGCGCGAGCAGTCGATCGTCGCCGACGACCTCGAGCACCGCGATCGCCTCCACGGCGGCTTGCTCGGCCGCCGGTCGATCGCCGCTCCACCAATGCACCCGCGACAGCCACCGCAAGGCGTCCCCGAGTTCGCGCGGATCGCCGAGCGTACGGCGCAACCTGACGGCGTCCAGCTGCGCCTCCACCGTGGCCTGCACGTCACCGACTGTGTAGCACTCGGCGGAGTACAGCTGCATCAGGTCGGCCCGCTCCGTCGGCGGAAGTCGGTCGCGGTGCTCGAGCGTCGCCGCCAGATGCTCGACGGCCTGGCGATGGGCGCCCGCGCCGATGGCGTCCCGAGCCGCCGCTGGCCCGTATCGCACAACGGCATCAGCCTCACCGGCGCCGGCCGCGTGGTGCATGAGGCGGGCCAGATCGGCCGCCGGGTCGCGGGCGAGCGTGCCGAGCACGCGGCGGTTCAACTCGATCCGCCGCGCCGACGGCAGCGAGTCGACGACGGCGCGTCGGGTCAGCTCGTGGCGGAACGCCACGCTCCGCGGCGTGACCGACAACAGCCCGCAGGACTCCGCCGCTGCCAGCTCGGCGTCGGCACCCGGAACCAGCGTGTCGACCAACGAGCGGTCCGCAACGGCCGGAATCACGGCCAGTTGCTCCACGACTTCCTGGCTCCGGGTGTCGAGCCGACGGACCCGCGCGCGCACCGCGTCGACCACTGTCGCCGGCACCGGATGATCTCCGCCCGCGGCCAAGACCTCCTGGACGAAGAACGGGTTGCCCGCGGTCACCTCGAACACGTGCGCCGGCTCCACGTCGCGACCGGCACTCAACTGCTCGACCGCGGCCGCCGACAACCGAGGCAGCGGCAGACGATGCACTCGCTTCGCCGCGGCGACGTCGCCCAGCAGGAGCTGGAACGGATGCTCCGGCGTCAGCTCCTCTTCCCGGTACGTCAGCACCAGCACCGCCGGGATCGCGTCGATCCGGCGTACCAGGAATCGCAACGCATCGAGGGTGGCGTCGTCCGCCCAGTGCACGTCCTCGACGACCAGCACCGTGGGCCGGCCGCCCCGATCCAGCTCGGCACGCAGTTCGGTCAGCACTGCGTCGTGTGCGGCGTCGCGCGGCAGGACCGCCGAGAGCCGCGGCCCGACGCTGCCCACGAGATCACGGAACGGCCCCAACGTCCGCGGAGTGCTCAGGTCGTCGCAGTGGCCGACCAGCATCCGACCCTCGGCCGGCAGACCAGGCCACACGGCCGTCACCAGCGTGGACTTGCCGATGCCCGCCTCGCCGTACCAGGACGACCGAGCCGGCGCCACCAGCGGCGTCCCGGGCCGCGGCCGCCAGCACGGACACCTCGCGTTCTCGCTCCATGATCTGCCCGCCCATGCCCTCATCATCCGCCTGGTCGGACGCGGCCTCGAAGTGCCCGGTCAGGTCGGCCTTGGCATGATTGGCACGGAGGTGTGCGGCGTGGATGCTGATCTGACGCGGCCAGAGACCGCGAGGCCGGCGCCCCACCATGTGGTCGACTGCGCGGTCTACGTCGACGGTCGGCGGCTTCCCGCTGAGTGGACGCACACCGAGGCGATGGCCGAACTGCGCCGGCGCGGCGAGGGCTTCATCTGGATCGGGCTGCACGAGCCCGACGCAGGCGACCTTCTCACCCTGGCCGAGACATTCGGCCTGCACGAGCTGGCGGTCGAGGACGCCATCACGGCGCATCAGCGGCCGAAGCTGCAACGCTTCGACGACATGCTGTTCACCGTCCTCAAGACGGTCAAGTACGTCGAGCACGAGTCGCCGAGCACGGCCAACGAGATCGTCGAGTCCGGCGAGATCATGGCGTTTCTCGGCAATGACTTCATCATCACGGTCCGGCACGGGCAACACGCGTCACTGCGCGACCTGCGCAAGGAGCTCGAGGCCGATCCCGAGCGGCTCCGGGCCGGCCCGGCCGCCGTCCTGCACGCCATCGCCGACCGGATCGTCGACAACTATCTCAGCGTGACCGAGGCGTTCGAGGACGACATCGACGAGATCGAGCGGCTCGTGTTCGCTCCGCGCAGCCCGATCAGCCCGGAGCAGATGTACCTGATGAAACGCGAGGTGCTCGAGCTGCGGCGCGCCGTGATGCCGCTGGCCACACCAATGCACCAGCTCGTCGAGGAGGACACCCCGCTGATCCCGCCGCAGGTGCGGTCGTACTTCCGTGATGTCGAGGACCACCTGTCCACCGTGGCCGAGGAGGTCGCCGGCTTCGACAGCCTGCTCACCACCCTCGTCGACGCGACGCTCGCCAAGGTGACGCTGCAGCAGAGCACCGACATGCGCAAGATCACCGCCTGGGCGGCCATCATCGCCGTTCCCACGATGGTCGTCGGCGTCTACGGCATGAACTTCGACCACATGCCCGAACTGCACTGGCGCTTCGGCTATCCGCTCGTCATGGTGGTGATCGTCGGCGCCTGCCTCGTACTCCACCGGATCTTCGTCCGCAACAAGTGGCTGTAGGCACTGCCGCCGGCGAGTGGTATCGCAAGTATCGTCACCGGGCCAGACGTCGCAGCTGTTCGTCCCAGTCCGGCCGGTCCAGACCGAGCCGATCCGAGCGGGTGGTCGTGAAGATGAAGGGGTACGTCCGCAGGATCCGATCGTGGAACGGCGGCTCGTCCGCGCAGCAGTCTTCGACCAGCGCGACCAGATAGCCGAGCTGCGTCGCCGTCGCCGCGGTCAACAGCACGCAGGTCGACGTCACCAGGCCCGCGATCAACACGAACCGCTTGCCCATGCCGCGCAGCAACTCGTCGAGTTCGGTGCCGAGGAAGGCGTCGAACGACTGCTTCACCACGATCGGCTCCCCCGGCCGCGGAGCCGCGACCGGAAGCGGTTCTGCCCCCTCGGTCCCCGCCACGCACGGAATCCAGCCGCGCAGCCGATAGCGCGCAATCCAGTCGCTGCCGTCCTCCTTGAACCGCGCATGGACGTGGACGATGTCGATCCCCTGCTCGCGGCACGTACTCAACAGGGACTCGACCCCGTCGGGGAACCCCGATGCCTGCGAGGCGACGCCCTCGGACCAGAAGTCCTCCTGGACGTCCACCAGTATCAACGCATAGTCGTCCCACGCCGAGGAACTGTCCTGCACCGAGGGTGTCTGCACTACCGACGTCATGATGACGAACGCTATCGAAACGAACCGACGATCCGCCTCCAGTCGGGCCGGCTACGAGACATCCGCACTCCGGGTCGTGATCTCGGCGAACGGCAACGGGCAGCAGTCGCTGGTGGCGCAGACGTGGATGTCGTCGCAGCCGGCCGCGATGGCGGCCACCAGGTCGGCGCGGATCGTCTCCAGATCGGCGATGCGGGCCTCGACCTCGGCGAGCTTGGCCTGGGCCCGCCTCTGGAGTCCCGAGTCGCGGCCGCGCCGTCGGCCGGCCTGGATCAGGTCCGCGATCTCGTCGAGGCTGAAACCAAGGCGTTGGGCGGCCTTGATGGTCCGGAGAGTCTGGACGGCTCGGTCGCCGTAGAGCCGGTGTCCGCCAGGGCTGCGGTCGGGCTTGTCCAGAAGGCCGCGACGTTCGTAGTAGCGCAGGGTCTCCCGGTTGACCCCGGCCGCCTGCGCCACCTCGTTGATTCGCAGGCTCACCGAGCCAGCTCCCGGGCTCGGGCGGCCAGCGCCTCCAGGATCTCCTGCCGGGCCGGTGGCACCGCGATGTCCAGCGTCAGGTCCAGGTCGGTGCCGGCGACGCCGAACGTGAAGAACGAGCAGCACTGCGTCTCTCGCTCGGTCAGGTCGCGAACCCGGTCCGCGAGGCCCGGCTCGCCGCGAAGGTGCAGGCGTATGTCTCGGCCCCGCTGCTCGACCCGGCGCACGGCCGCGGCGAACAGGGCGTCGAACTCGGCCGACCGCAGTGGCCGCTCGGCAGTCGGCAAGGTGCACGCATCCGTCGCCAGCAAGGGCTCCATGCCGTCCACGGTAAACCCGTACCGAGGTACAGCTTTCAAGTCAGCGGAAGTCGGGCAGGGTCTGACGAGTCTGGAGCATGGCCTGGAACGGATCACCCCGCTCGGCGAGCCGGTCGAGCACGGTCCGCATGGTGAAGGAGTCCGGCCGGAGATCCGGGTCGTCGAGCTCGTCCCACTTAATCGGCGTCGACACCGGCGCTCCGGCGGCCGCTCGCGGGCTGTACGGCGCGACGAGAGTCTTGTTGATCGCGTTCTGCGTGTAGTCGAGCCGGCTGCGCCCGCCGCGATCACCGACGCCCCACTTCCAACTCACCAGATCCGGCTGCACCCGCCCGATCGTCTTGGACAGCTTCTCGACCCAGGCGCGGGTCTCGTCGAAGCCCGGGCCGCGTTCGATCGGCACCCACACCTGGATGCCACGCCGCCCGGTGACCTTGGGGAAGGCGGCGACGCCCAGCGTCTCGAAGGCGGTCCGGTGCAGGCGGGCGAGGGCGAGGACGTCGTCCCAGCTCGTGTCCTCCCCCGGGTCGATGTCGATCAGGGCGTACGTCGGACGGCGCGGCTGGTCGGCCAGAGACGTCCAGGCATGCCACTCCAGCGCGCCGTAGTTCGCCGCCCATACCAAGGCGGCCGCCTCGTCGATCACCAGGTAGGTCGTGGTCTCGCCCGAGTCGGCGTCGGGATTGTCCCACCGGGGCACCCACTCCGGCGCGTGCGACGGCAACTGTTTGTGCCAGAAGCCCTTGCTGTCGGCGCCGTTGGGGAAGCGGTGCATGTTCAGGGGGCGTCCGGACAGGTACGGCAGGATCGTCGGCGCGATCCGGGCGGCGTACGAGATCAGTCCCCGCTTGGTCACCGGCCGCTCCCGCTTGCGGGCGGCGGGGAACATCACCTTGTCGAGATTCGTCAGCTTCAGCGCGCGTCCGAAGACCTGCCAGGTGCCGCCGTCGCCGAGGTCGTCGAGGGCGGCGAGCTCCGCGTCGGTCAGCTCCGGGGTGCGTACCGAGATCGCGGCGCGGGCGGCCGGCAGGTCCGAGCGCCACAGCCGGTCGGGGTCTTGGCGGACCTCCTCGTTCGTCCGCCCGGAGAGCACCGACTGTGGATGCTCCTCCGGATCCCAGCCGGCGACGGCATCGTCGTCGTTCTTGTGCAGCAGCAGCCACTGGTCCTTGTCGCTGCCGCTGTCGCGACCGCGGCGAACCAGCACCAGCCGGCCCCGCAGCTTGCTGCCGAACATGTCCGCGTGGAACTCCCCGCTTGCCACGGCCGCCGCCGGATCGTCGGTGTCGTGCGGCTCCCACGTGCCGATGTCCCACACGATGACGTCGCCGCCGCCGTACTCACTGGACGGAATCACGCCCTCGAAGTCGAGGTACTCGATCGGGTGGTCCTCGACGTGGACCGCCATCCGCCGGGCCTTGGGGTCGAGGGTCGGCCCCTTCGGCACCGCCCAGCTGACCAGGACCCCGTCGATCTCGAACCGCAGATCGTAGTGCAGCCGCCGGGCCCGATGCCGCTGGACGACGAACCGTGGCTTGTCTCCAGCAGGCGGCGTGACGCTCCCCGCAGGTTCGGGCGTACGCGCGAAGTCGCGTTTGCGGTGGTACTCGGCCAGCTGCTCGCCGCCGCGTCGATCGCCGTTGTCGCTGCCACGCTTCCGGGAGGGCATCGTCGCCTCCCTTCGGCCGCGTCGCGCCAGTGCCCGCGACGGCTATTTTCGCCGCAATCCGGCGACGGAAGCGAGGCGGCCTGTGCGGCGGCCGCCTCGCTGTCGTCGCTCAGCCGAAGATGGCCGGGTTAACGCTGCCGACCGCGATGCGGTGGTTGCTGCGGTAGCGCTTCACCGAACGCGGCACACCGGGCTTGTGGCGCGGGCCGAGGTTGAGGCGGCTCGAGCAGCTCGGCCAGGCGCCCCAGCCCTGCCGGTCGAGCACCCGCTCAGCGATGATGACCTGCTCGACCCGGCGAGCCCGATGCGCCTTGCGGGCGAACTTGCGGCCGCCGTACGCCCGCCACGTCGAGGGCGAGAACTGCAGGCCACCGTAGTAGCCGTTACCGGTGTTGATGTGCCACCGCTTGCTGGACTCGCAGTTGGCCAGCCGGTTCCACGTCCGGTCCTTCGACGCGTCAGCGGGTCCGGAGATGATGAGCGGAGCCGTCAGGGCCATGGCCGTGACGGCGGCGGCGACAGCGCCGCGAGTGACTTGGCGCGCACGTGTGCGCGCAGGGCGAAACGCCATGATGTGTCCCTTCCTGCCGCCTGTGGGGTTAGCTGTCGGGTTCGGGCTGGAAGGTGCCCGGCCGCATGTCTGCGCGGCTTCACCCCAAGAGGGCTGCGATCCCGGTGATCGACCGGGCTTGGCGTGCCCTCGGATGTGGTTTCCCCACTCCCGCTCCGAGCACCCGAAGGTGCTTGCTGTCCATGGGCGAGCGGGACTCGGCGTACCCAGATGAAGATGTCGGGAGCACGCTACGTGGCTGTTACTCGGCCGCCAAACGACGCCACTGACGTCTTGCTCGGGATTGATACGACTTGTTCACCGGTGGTGACGACAGTCACATCGCGGCACTGAGTGGCGGTACGTACCCGAAGGTGCTGCTCGCGTCACTGCCGCCATTCCACATGCAAGGTCGGTGCGTTCGCGGCCGAACCGTCGAAGGCGACGCCCGTCCGGGTGCCGGTCCCCGTGATCAGGAACGCCACAGCGTTGCCCGATGCCCAGCCCGGACGGGACACCACTTGCTGCAGGGGCGCGACGAGGTCGGACGTGCGCTGGCCGACGTCTCGCTGACCGACAGTCGGCCATCCTGGCGGGGTCCACGAGACCGTGGCGGCGGTCCGTGGCCGGCTCGAGAGGTTGCCGCTGCTGTTGACGAAGGCCGGCGCGGTGTCCGTCGCCTGGGCCGCGATGGTCAAGGTGGTGGCCCCGGTCGTCACCTCGTCGGTCGAGAACTGGATCCAGGCCCGGACGATCGTGGCACCGGCCGGTACGGCGAGCGCCGGGAAGCGCATGCCCACGGTCTGCACCGTGGAGCCGTCCGAGACCAGCTCGAGGTCGCTGCTGGTCAGGTTCACCGACCCGCTCGTCGACTGTTCGGCATCGTCACTGCTGGCCGACACACGGGACTCTGTCACGGTGACGGTCCCGCCTCCTCCGGGCGCAGCCACCGTGACGTTGACGGTGTCACTGGCGCTGAGCTCTCCATCGGACCCGGTCAGCCGGAGCACGTAGTCACCGGCCATCGAGAAAGAGGCCGACGTACTCGCGGCGGTGGCGTCGGCGAAGGTGACCGGGCCGGGCCCACCGACCACGCTCCACAGCGCGGTCGGCGTACTTCCGGCGGGCAATCCGTCGTCGGAGACCGACCCGGCCAGGCCGGCCTGCGCCGGAAGCGTGATCGACCGGTCCGGACCGGCGTCGACCAGCGGCGGTGTGTTCGTCGGGCCGCCACCGCTCGTGGAGTAGGTGATCGCCAGCGTCGGCGCTGGTCCGTCCTCGAAGGCATCGGCGGTGCGCCGTCCCGTCCCGGTGAGGACAAGCGTCATCGCGTTGCCGGACGTCCAGCCGGCGCGGTTTATCACCTCTTGGACGACCGGCGCGAGATTCGGTGTTCGCTGAGCGTCGGCGCGAGCTCCCACGGCGGACCAGGCAGGCGGGTTCCACGTCACCGCGGCAGTGGTCCGCTGGCGTGCCGACACGTTACGGGTAGCGGTGGTGAACGTCCCCGCATTGTCCGCCGCCTGCCCACGGATCGTGATGGCGGCAGCATCGGTGGAGACCTCGTCGGTCTGGAACTGGACGGCCGCGGCGGTCACCTGCGCGCCCCGCGGCACCTGGACCCCGGTGAAGCGGAGGCCCACGGTCTGCACCGACGAGCCGTCGGTGACGAGCTCGAGGTCACTGCTGCTCAGGCTCACCGAGCCACTCGGTGACTCCTCGGCGTCGTCGCTGCCAGCCGAGACGGAGGACTGGATCGTGGTGGTCGTCCCGCCACCGCCACCTGCGGCGTTGACGGCGACCGCCACGGTGTCACTGGCGCTGAGCTCGCCGTCGGTGGCGGTCAGCCGCAGGGAGTAGTCGCCCGCCGTGGAGAACGACGCCGTCGTGTTCGTGGCGTTCGCGTCGGCGAAGGTGACCGTTCCCGGCCCGCTGACCACACTCCACAGCGCTGTCAGCGTGCTTCCGGCTGGCATTCCGTCGTCGGAGACCGTCCCGGCCAGCGCGGCCGGTTCCGGCTGAGTGACCGAGAGATCCGGGCCGGCGTTGACGACCGGTGGTCGGTTGCTCTGGCCCGAACCGCTGGACTCGACGGCCCCACGGTCGGGCGCGGTGCCCGCGAAGTCGCTCACCGAAACCGCCAGCTCGCCGCTGGGAAGCGTGTACGTCGACGTGCCGGCGTCCACCACCGGGCTCCCCGGAAGCGGTGCGTACGACGGGTCGAGCATGGAATCACCGGTGAACGACGTCGCGGCGTCGATGTTGCTGCTGACGTTCGAAGCGCCGTTGGCGAAGAACTGGGTGTAGGCGACCCGGGAAGCTCCGTCGACGTTCTTCAACGCCGGACCGACCTGGTGAGCGAAGACGTTGTTCACCGCGACGAGGTTGTCGCCTCCGGTAAGCCCGTGGTTGTTGCCATCGATGGTGTTGTTCGTGACGAGGATCCGCTCGACCAGGCTGGCCCCGCGATAGTCCTCCGACGTCTGGGCCCCGTCCATCAGCCCGATGCCGGCTTGGCGGGACCCGGCGATCACGTTGCGGTCGATGGTGACCAGGGTCGCCGACCCGGAAGCGGTCGTGATCGGGTCGTCGTCGATGAGCTGGATCCCGTCCTGCCTGCTCTGCAGGATCCGGTTGCCCCGGACGATCACGTCTCGCAGGGGGGCGGTGTGGTTGGTGAGGCGGGCCTCGATGCCGTCACCGGCGTTGCCCTCCATCAGGTTGTCGGTGACCACGACGGTCGACTGGTCGAGGTCGACCCCGTCGTCCCCGTTCTGACGCATCACGTTGTCGTGCACCAGTCCAGCGCTTCCCTTGGGGAAGTCCACCGCGTCCGAACCGGACACGATCACATTGCTCTCGAGTACGGCCGACCCGGCGACCTCGATGCCGTCCTTGCCGTCCCGGACGGTGAGCCCGACCACGTGGGTGTCCGGACCTGCCGCGGCGGACACGAAGACCGTGTCAGTTCCCGAGGCGGGACCGGAGATGACGGTGCTGTCGACGAGCGACGGGTTGCCGGTCGTGTAGTACGTCGAGGCGAGCGTGAGCGTGCGCGGTATGACGACGTTCTCGCGGTAGGTACCCGGAGACACCAGCACCAGCCCGTGCAACGGTGCGGCGTTGAGAGCGGCCTGAATCGTGGGAAAGTCCGCCGGGACGCGGAGCATGCTGGTGGCCGCCTCGCGCACCGTGATCGTGACCTGGTCGGTCGCCGTCCCGGTGCCGTCGCTCACCGCGAGCCGTAGCACGTAGCTTCCGGCAGCACTGAACGTCGCCGACGTGTGGGCCTCGTCGCTCCGCGCGATCGCCACCGTTCCCGGCCCGCTGACGACGCTCCAGTCGATCACCAGCCTCGAGGGTTCGGGTGACCCGTCGTCGCTGACCACTCCGCTCAGGAACGCACGGTCGGCCACGGTGAGGATCTGGTCCGCGCCCGCGTTGACAGTCGGCACGGCGCCGGTGGCTGCCCCAGCACCCAGAATCTCTGCGGTTCCGGCAACGACGACGGCCACCAGCGCCGCGGCTGCTGTTCGACGGACAACACGGAGGAACGGCGTCCTCATGAACCCAGGGTCACGCGATGTGGTCGCCACGGCATCGGTCGATCGGCGTAGGAATCCCGGCCACGACGGGTCAGTACGGATGAACGCGCGCGCCGGGCCTGGAACAATCAGTACATGGCTCATCGACCGGCGATACGAGGGTCAGGACCCATACGTGCGGTGTTGCTTGTCCTGATTGCGGCCGTGGTCGGCCAGCTGGTCGCCAAGCGGATGACGAAAGGCGACGAGGACTCCGATGAATTTCGGCTTGCCGCAATCGTCGGGGGCAAGGAGTTCAAAAGCCGCGCGACCGCACTGCGATCCGCGTCGGCCCTGGCAGTGGTCGGCGGGCTCGACATCGACCTGCGGGGCGCCACGCTCGACCCCGCGGGCGCGACACTCGACGTCACCGCCGTCATGGGCGGCGCCCAGGTCACGCTACCGCCCGGTTGGGTGGTTGACCTGGAGACCCGTGGGAGCCTGGGCGGGGTCGACACGCGTCTGAACGAGTCGGCCGATCATCCCGAAGGTGCCCCGACGCTCCACGTGACGACCAACACCTGGTTCGGTGGAGTTCAGATCAGCGAGTAGCCGAATCGGTGCCGAGCAGCCGCTGAACTGCAGTCCGTACCGACTGAGGAGTGGGTTCGGTGAGCACCGCGGCGACGTGCCCGTCCGGCCGGATCAGCCATGCCTCACGCGGTCGCGCGGCCAGCGCGGATTCGACCGCTCCGTGGACGTCGATGTCGGCGAATCGTATGACCCGGTACGGCGCGGCAGTGGACTCGCCGACGACAGCAGACACGGCGCTGGGATCGAGTCCCTCGGTGACGAGGATGAGCAGCCCGTCGCGGACCAGCTGACGCAGCCTGCTCACCTCGGGCCACTGGGGCACCGACACCGGCGCGTCGGGGACGAGTACGCCCGGGACCGTCGGCGGCATCTCCCCTTTGGCCGGCCGACCAGCGAATGTACGGGTGGGATCAGGCGTCGTGAGCGGCGAGTCGACGTACCAGAACGGCTCGGCGAACCGGCCCGAGTCGACCCGGGCCTGCGCTCCCGGGTCGGTCGCCGCCGCCTCGAGTACCTCGCGACGGATCTGCCACTCGCTGTCGCTCTGCGGCACGAGGAATCGCATCGTGGCGCTGGTGATCTCCACGTTCTCCAGCGCGGCCGCCATCCGCTCCTGGTCGTAGCTGTCGAGCAGCGAGTCCGGTGCCCAGCCGTGCAGTACGAACGCCAGCTTCCATGCGGCGTTCTCCGCGTCCGGCACGCCGGAGTTGAGGCCGCGGGCACCGAACGGCGCGACCAGGTGCGCACAGTCCCCCGCCAGCAGTACCCTCCCGACCCGCATCCGGTCGGCGTGGCGGGTCTGGAACTGATACACCGACCGCCACACGATCTCGTACGGCCGGTTCCCCACGATCCTCCGGATCCGCTTGTCCAGATCGCCGCTGGCCGCCTCGGCCTCGATGTCGAAGTCGGCCGGCACCTGCCAGTCGATCCGGTAGGTCGAGTCCGGGCAGGGATGGATGAGGACCTGCCGGTCCGGGTTCCAGTCCGGGTCGAAGTAGAAACGCCGTTCGGTCTCCCACCCCGGCAGGTCTGCGCGAATGTCGCAGATGAGGAACCGGTCGTCGAACGACTGGCCGTGGAACTCGACCCCGAGCTGGCGTCGGAGCCGGTCGCCTCGGCCGCCGGCGGCCGCGATGGCGTACGCAGCTCGTAACTCGGTCTCGCCGCCGGTCGTGGCGCAGGACAGCGTCACGCCGCTGCCGTCGTCGACGATGCCGGTCACGTCGTGTCCCCACCGCACGTCCACCAACGGCTGAGCGGTGATCGCCTCGTCGAGGATCTGCTCGGTCCGGGACTGGGAGATGTTCACGAACGGCGGCAGCGGCGAGCGGCCACGGTCGACGAACGACCAGGCGAACAGCTCGTGCTCGCGGTAGAACGTGCGAGCCGTCGTCCACGTGACGCCTTCGTCGGCGATCCGACCAGCTCCGACGGCGTCCCACACGTCCAGTACGTCCCGCTGCTGGCAGATCGATCTCGACCCGATCGCCGTCCGTCCCGGCCGCTGCTCGAGCAGCACGGTCGGGACGCCCCAGTGAGCCAGGAGCAGCGCGGCGGTCTGCCCGACCGGGCCGCCGCCGATCACCGCGACCGGCGGGCCGTCGTACCGAGGAATCGCCGGCATCTCATTCGCCTTGCAGCTGGTCCCAGACCTCGCGATCGCGTTGGGCGGTCCAGATCCGGGGCCAGTCGATCCCGTCGAGCTCGTCCCACAGCCGCGAGACGTTGAACGGCATGCAGTGTTCGAAGATCGGCCACCGGCCGTACGTCGGCGCCAGCGCCTCGTGAGCGGACTCGAACGCGTCCTTCAGCGCGCCGCCGCGAGCGTGTACGGCACCGACCTTGTCCCGCATCACGACGAGGAAGTCGCGAGTCTGGTCGATTGCGGCGACCACCGCCTCGCGACCTTCGGACACCGCACCCCGACCGCCGATCAGGGTCTCGGCGTCGAACGTTCGTACTCGATCCAGCGTGGACGTGGACCAGTCGGCATGGAACGCGTCTCCGGTGTAGAGCGCGGCCTGCGCCTCCACCAGGTCCCCGGCGAACAGGATGCGCTGCCGCGGCAGCCAGGCCACGATGTCGCCAGCGGTGTGCCCGCGACCGCAGTACTGCAGGACGAGCGGTCCGCGATCTCCGCCAAGGTCGATCGTGAGCCGGTCGGAGAAGGTCACGTCGGGCCAGGTGAGTCCGGGGATCGACTCCGGCTGCCGGAACAGCCGCGGCATCCGGCCGTACTCGCTGTCCCAGTCGTCCTTGCC
>Ga0075431_100002188_pt1 | contig 18698 bp, 18 predicted proteins | sample RhiMetdeltSRZDD5_FD_75297 | JGI IMG/M metagenome (GOLD analysis project Ga0075431, IMG submission 75297) | Populus rhizosphere microbial communities from Tennessee, USA - Rhizosphere MetaG P. deltoides SRZDD5 | ecosystem: Host-associated > Plants > Roots > Rhizosphere > Soil | place: USA... | reverse complement strand
TGCTCGCCCGCGGCGACGAGGTGACCGTCCTGGACGACCTCTCGACGGGCAAGCAGGTCAACCTCGAGCAGGCGGCGGGCCAGGCGGAGCTCGTCGAGCTCGACGTCCGCGACGCGAACGAGGTCGCGCGGCAGGTGGGGCAGGCGGCCCCGGACGTGATCTTCCACCTCGCAGCCCAGATCGACGTGCGCAAGTCGGTGGCGGATCCCGGGCACGACTCGCGCATCAACGTCGGGGGCACGATCAACGTGCTCAACGCCGCGCTCGAGCACGGCGTCGGCCGCGTGATCAACACCTCGACCGGCGGAGCCATCTACGGCACAGCCGACACGATCCCCACCCCAGAGTCGCACTGGCCGGCGCCCGAGGCCCCCTACGGCCTGTCGAAGTTCTGCGCCGAGCAGTACTGCGAGCTCTTCACCCGCCTGCACGGGCTCAACACCGTGTCGCTGCGGTACGGGAACGTCTACGGCCCACGCCAGGACCCCCACGGAGAGGCCGGCGTGGTGGCGATCTTCTGCGGCAAGCTGCTCGAGGGCGGCCGGCCGGTGATCTTCGGCGACGGCCGCCAGACGCGCGACTACGTGTACGTCGACGACGTGGTCGAGGCGAACCTGCGGGCCGCGGACAACCCGGACGTCGGCGGCCCGGTGAACATCGGCACCGGCGTCGGGAGGAGCGTGCTCGACATCGTGAGCGTGCTCGCGAGCCATTCCGAGAACGGCTTCGAGCCCGAGCACCAGCCCGAGCGGCCGGGCGAGCTCGAGCGCTCCACCCTCGACGTCTCGCGCGCGCGAGCCGAGCTCGACTGGGAGGCGCAGGTCGATCTCGACGACGGGCTCGAGCGCACGCTCGCCTCGTTCAGATGACCACCGTCGCGCCGCCCGTCCTGCTCGGCCCGGGCGAGGGCGAGAGCACCCACGAGCGCTTCCACATCAAGGCCGGGCTCGACCAGCTCGTGGTCACGGAGTTCAACCACGACGGCTCCGACGAGTTCGCCACGCCGCCCCACGTCCACCACCGGCACGCCGACGCCTTCTACATGCTCGAGGGCAAGATGAGATTCCACTTTGTGGACTCGGAGCGCGTCCTCGGTCCCGGCGACTTCATCTTCGCCCCGCCCGACCTCGTGCACGGCTTCCGCAGTGGCGGCCTCGGCCCGGTGCGCATGCTCAACTTCCACGCGCCCGGCATGGGCTTCGCCAAGCGGCTGCTCGGCGACGGGTCGTTCGAGTTCGACCAGTACGACCCGCCGGACGACGGCGGCCGGCCGCGTGAGGACGGCCGGGTCGGCCGCTCCACCGCGGAGCGCCTCCAGCTAGGCGAGGCCGAGGCGCTGATCTTCTTCGGCGGCGACGACGGGATCGGCTCCATGACACTCACCGAGCTGAGCCTGCCGCCCGGCTACGACGGCCCGCTGCCGCACGTCCACGATGAGATGGTGGACAGCGTCTACGTGCTCGAGGGCGAGATCGAGCTGCTGCTCGGGGACGAGACGCACAAGGCGTCCCCCGGGGGCTACGCGCTCGTCCCGCCCGGCAACGTGCACACGTTCGGCAACCCCGGGGACGCGCCGGCGCGGGTGCTCAACATCCAGTCGCCCGGCGGGCTCGAGGGCTACCTGCGCGAGGTCGCGCACGCGGGGCCCGAGGCCGCGAACCCCGAGGCGATGGCGGAAATAGCGTCGAAATACGACTTCCGACCAGCTTAAGAGACCACAACATCTTGCGATCGTGCTCGCCCTCGACCACAAGAGGTAGTAGAATCTCAGAGGTGCGCTGCGCCCTCTGCGGATCCCCATCGACCCAGGTCGTCGACACCCGGCCGGCCGCCGACGGCGTGCGCCGGCGGCGCGAGTGCGAGTCCTGCGGCGAGCGCTTCACCACCTACGAGCACGCGGAGGAACCGCGCGTGACCGTGGTCAAGCGCGACGGCAGCAGGGAGCGCTTCGACCGCCAGAAGCTCGTGCGCGGGCTCGCCCGCGCGGCGGGCGGGCGGCCGGTGACCCAGGAGCAGCTCGAGGCGATCGCCGAGTGGGTGGCGCGCGAGGTTCGGCGCGGCGGCGGGGCCGACGTGCCCGCCGAGCAGGTGGGCGACCTCGCCGAGCGCGGGCTCGCCCGCGTCGACCCCGTGAGCGCGATCCAGTTCGCCTCCGTCTACCGCAACTTGGCGGACCTCGACGAGCTCGAGGCGGTCGTCAAGCGCTTCAAGGACGAGCCCCTGCCGGGCGCCGATCAGCTGGCGCTGAACGCCGAGACCGTTCCATCCGACCCGCGGAGCAGTATCGATCTTTCCCCCTTGGGGGAGTCCGAATCAGTCGCCCATACGAGGAGAGGTCATGTCCCACAGCCGTAGCGCCGCAGCCCCCGCGATCACCGCAGCCGGTGCCGGGGTCAGTGTTCCGCGGCGTTTCACGGAGGCGGGCACGCACCCCTTCGACTGCGTCGAGTGGGAGATCCGCGACGCTCTGATCGGCGATCCCGAGAGCCCCGCGTTCGAGCAGAAGGGCGTGGAGTTCCCGGTCGGCTGGTCGCAAAACGCGACCAACATCGTGTCCCAGAAGTACTTCCGCGGGCGCGCGGACTCGCCGGAGCGCGAGTCGTCGGTCAAGCAGATGATCGGCCGCGTGGCGGGCACGATCGCCGCCTGGGGTCGTCAGGGCGGCTACTTCGCCACGGACGAGGACGCTCAGACCTTCGAGGACGAGCTCACCCACATCCTGCTCCACCAGATGGCGGCGTTCAACTCGCCGGTCTGGTTCAACGTGGGCTTCGAGGAGCATCCTCAGTGCTCGGCCTGCTTCATCCTCTCGGTCGAGGACGAGCTCGAGTCGATCCTCGACTGGAACACCAAGGAGGGCAAGATCTTCCGCGGCGGGTCGGGCTCGGGGATCAACCTGTCGCGCATCCGGGCCTCGAAGGAGCACCTGTCGAAGGGCGGGTTCGCGTCCGGGCCGGTGTCGTTCATGCGGGGCGCGGACGCCTGGGCGGGCACGATCAAGTCGGGCGGCAAGACGCGCCGGGCGGCCAAGATGGTCGTGCTCGACGTCGATCACCCGGACGTCGTCGAGTTCATCTGGTGCAAGGCGCGTGAGGAGGAGAAGGCGGCCGCGCTGCGCGACGCCGGCTTCGACATGCGCCTCGACTCGGAGCACTTCGCCTCGATCCAGTACCAGAACGCGAACAACTCGGTGCGCGTCACGGACGAGTTCATGCAGCGCGCCGAGCACGGCGAGGAGTGGGAGCTGACCGCGCGCGTGGACGGCGCCCCGCTCGACCGCGTGAACGCGAAGGAGCTGCTCAGCCAGATCGCCGACGCGGCCTGGCGCTGCGCCGACCCGGGCGTGCAGTACGACACCACGATCAACGAGTGGCACACCTGCCCGAACTCGGGCCGGATCAACGCGTCGAACCCGTGCTCCGAGTACATGCACGTCGACGACTCGGCCTGCAACCTCGCCTCGCTCAACCTGATGCGCTTCCGGCGCCCGGACGGCACGTTCGACGTCGAGTCGTTCGAGCACGCCGTCGACGTCGTGATCCTTGCGCAGGAGATCGTCGTCGGCCCGTCGAGCTACCCGACCGAGGAGATCGGCGTGAACGCGCGCGCGTTCCGCCAGCTCGGCCTGGGCTACGCCAACCTCGGCGCGCTGCTGATGGCGAACGGGCTCGCCTACGACTCCGACGGCGGCCGCGCCCTGTGCGGCGCGATCACCGCGCTGATGACCGGCCGCGCCTACCGCACCTCGGCCGAGGTGGCGGGCGCGCTCGGCCCGTACGAGCGCTACGAGAAGAACTCGGATCCGCACATGCACGTGATGCGCAAGCACCGGCACGCGGCGTACGAGATCGATGACGCGCTCTGCACGGACTCCGAGCTGCTCGCGGCGGCGCGGCGGGCGTGGGACGAGGCCGTCGACGTGGGCGCTCACAACGGCTTCCGCAACGCGCAGGCGACCGTGCTCGCCCCCACCGGAACGATCTCGTTCCTGATGGACTGCGACACCACGGGCATCGAGCCGGACTTCTCGCTCGTGAAGTACAAGGAGCTGGTGGGCGGCGGGCTGATGACGATCGTCAACCGCACCGTGCCGGCCGCGCTCCAGACGCTCGGCTACCAGCCCGAGCAGGTCGAGGCGATCGAGGCGCACCTGGCCGAGAGCGGCACGATCGTCGGCGCCCCGGGCCTGCGCGACGAGCACCTCGAGGTGTTCGACGTGGCCGTGGGCGAGCGCGCGATCTCGGCACTCGGCCACGTGCGGATGATGGCCGCGGCGCAGCCGTTCATCTCGGGCGCGATCTCGAAGACGGTGAACATGCCCGAGGCGGTGACCGTCGACGACATCGCGGGGATCTACACCGAGGGCTGGAAGCTCGGGCTGAAGGCGCTCGCGATCTACCGCGACGGCTCGAAGACCGCCCAGGCGCTGAAGACCGACGCCGGCGAGAAGAAGGAAGAGGTCGACGAGGCGGCGGCGGCGCTCGAGCCGGCGCGGCCGGTGCGGCGGCGGATGCCGCGCGAGCGCCAGTCGCTCACGCACAAGTTCTCGATCGCCGGCCACGAGGGCTACATCACCGCGGGCGAGTACGAGGACGGCACGCTCGGCGAGGTGTTCCTCACCGACGTGGGCAAGGAGGGCTCGACGATCAAGGGCCTGATGAACGCGTTCGCCACGGCGGTCTCGATCGGCCTCCAGTACGGAGTGCCGCTCGACACGCTGGTGCGCAAGTTCGCCTACATGCGCTTCGAGCCCGAGGGCTACACGGGCAACCCGGAGATCCCGTTCGCAAAGTCGATGCCCGACTACATCATGCGCTGGCTCGCCTCCCGCTACGGCGACGCCGACTTGCACGAGGAGCTCGGCATCCTCACCCCGGAGATGCGCGCGCGCAAGGCCTCCCAGGAGGCGATCATGCGCGGCGACACCGCAGGGCCGGAGCCGGCCAACGGAGAGGCGAACGGCGGGAACGGGGGCGGCGGCGCAACGGCTGCGAAGCCGGCGGCCTCGGCCCTGACCGACGAGCCCCCGGCGCTCCCGGCCAAGCTCCAGGGACTCGAGCTCGGCCCGGCATGCGCGATGTGCGGCGGCATGATGCAGCGCACGGGCTCGTGCTACACGTGCTCGAGCTGCGGGAACAACACGGGCTGCGGCTGAGCGAAGGCGCGCTGAGCGGTGGCGCGCTACTGGCGGTATTCGCGCATGCCGTCGCCGTCCGGCAGCAGCTCGTGCACGGCGCGGCAGACCAGCCCGAACGCGATGAAGATGAGCAGGGCCTGGAAGGCGCCGGTCGAGTAGCCGGAGGCGAGGGCGAACACCGCGGCCGCAAGGACCCAGCGCCAGAGCCGCCAGTTGGGCTCCCAGGGCCTGCGCTCGTCGCCGGGGTCGGGGTCCGGCTCGTGAGCGTGGATGTATGCCAGGAAGGGCATGGCCGCTCCCCTTCAGGGTACCGGGGCGGGTTGTCGCGAACAGCCAGGAACGAGGCTCCCTCGGTGCTCAGCACCTGGTCGGAGCCGCCGCCGCGGCGGGCCACGACGCGGGCCGCCCCTCGGCGCGCCCGCTGCTAGTCCAGGTCGAGGCCGTCGAGCGCCACTGTGGCGTCGCCGTACTCGTCCGGCGGCACGCGCAGGGCGATGTCGCCGCGGCGGAAGTCGTCGAGCGGCTCGTCGGCGGTGAGCTCGGCCTTGAAGCCGAACTCGCGCACTCGGTCGCGGAAGGCGTGGGCCGTCTCGAGGTCCTCGAAGTCCTCGATCACCTCCCAGTCGTCGAAGCGCGCGTCGCCCACGTGGAGGAGCGGGCCCCGCGAGCGGCGGCGGAACAGCCTCACGCGACGCGCCTCGGGCGCGCCACCAGCTCGCCCTGGCAGTTTGGGCAGATCCCGTCCATCGCCTGGGCGCAGTCCCGGCAGAACGTGCACTCGTAGCTGCAGATGGTGGCCTCGCCGTCAGGCGGGAGCGCGGCCTCGCAGCGCTCGCAGACAGGTCGCATCTCGAGGGCCATGAGCTCAGGAAGTATCGCGCGCCCGCTCGCCGCGGCTCGTGAGGTAGGCCCCGGCGAGCACGAGCACGGTGCCGAACAGTGCCGCCAGGTACACGGTCTCGTCGCGCAGGAGCGCCCCCAGCGCGATCGCGACGAGCGGGATGAAGTAGACCGCGAGCGATCCGCGCGTGGGGCCCACGCGGCCGATCAGCGTGGTGAACCAGACGAACGCGAGCGCGGTGCCCACCGCCCCGAGCGCGACCATGGCGGCCAGGCTTGACACGGCGAACTCGGAGCCGGCCGCCCCCACCGCGCCCACGGGCGCGAGGACCACGAGCGCCACGAGCTGCGCGCGCCAGATCACGGGGAGCGCGCCGTTGCGGCGCTGGAGCGGGCTGGCGATGTTGAAGGCGAAGCCGTAGAGGATGCACGCCGCCAGCACGAGCAGCACCCCGAGCGTGGTGGACTCGCCCTCGCCGAGCGAGGGCGCGCTCACCGCCACCACCCCGAGGAAGCCGATCACGAGGCCGGCGATCTGCACCCGGCCGGGCACCCGATGGGAGGCGGAGGCGGCGATCAGCGCCGCGAACAGCGGCACGCCTCCGTTGATCATCCCGGCGAGCGAGGAGTCGATCCACTGCTGGGCGACGGAGAACAGCACGAACGGACCCGCCATCCAGACGAGCCCCAGCAGCGCCACCAGCGGCAGGTCCGAGCGGAGCACGCCGCGGCGCGCCGCCGGAACGAGCGCCAGCGTGATCGCGCCGAACAGCACCCGCAGGAAGGCCACCAAGCCGGGCTCGAAGTGCACGAGGCCGATCTCGATGAACAGGAAGGACGCTCCCCATCCGAACGCGACTCCCGCCACAAGCGCCCAGTCGAGTGCCCCGAACGCCTCCGAGCTCGGCGCGCGGGTCGGCTGGGTGTGGGTCGTCACCCGCACGAGACTAGGGACGGGCCTCGGCTAGCCTCGAACGCCCGCAATGGCCGAGCGCTCCGACATCCGCAACGTGGCGATCATCGCCCACGTCGACCACGGCAAGACCACCCTTGTCGACGCGATGCTGCGCCAGTCCGGCGTGTTCGCCGCGCACGAGCGCCTCACCGACCGGGTGCTCGACTCGCTCGACCAGGAGCGCGAGCGCGGCATCACGATCCTGGCCAAGAACGCCGCGGTGCGCTACGGCGAGCTCAAGCTGAACCTCGTGGACACCCCCGGCCACGCGGACTTCGGCGGCGAGGTGGAGCGCGGGCTCACGATGGTCGACGGCGTGATGCTCCTGGTGGACGCGTCGGAGGGACCGCTGCCGCAGACGCGCTTCGTGCTGCGCAAGGCACTCGAGGCCGGGCTGCCCGTGGTCCTGTGCGTGAACAAGGTCGACCGCCCGGACGCGCGCATCGGCGAGGTGGTGAACGAGGTCTACGAGCTCTTCCTCGACCTGGACGCCGACGACTCGCAGATCGAGTTCCCGATCGTGTACACGAACGCCAAGGCGGGCCGGGCCTCCGTCGAGGAGGGCGTGGAGGGCGAGGACCTGCGCCCGCTCTTCGACCTGCTGGCCGACACGATCCCTGCGCCGGAGCACGACCCGGCGCATCCGCTCCAGGCGCGCGTGACGAACCTCGACGCCGATCCCTACGTGGGCAGGCTCGCGCTCTGCCGGATCCACCACGGCACGGTGCGGCGGGGAGAGACGGTGGCGTGGTGCCGGCGCGACGGGTCCGTCGAGAACGTGAAGGTGGCCGAGCTCTACGTGAACGAGGGGCTCACCCGCCAGCCGGCCGACGAGGCCGCCGCCGGCGAGATCATCGCCGTCGCGGGCATTCCCGAGATCACGATCGGCGAGACGATCGCCGCCGCCGCCGACCCGCGGCCGCTGCCGGTGATCGCCGTCGAGGAGCCGGCGCTCGGGGTGACGATCGGGGTGAACGGCTCGCCGCTCGCGGGCAAGTCCGGCTCGCGGCTCACGGCGCGGATGGTCAAGGACCGGCTCGACCAGGAGCTGGTGGGCAACGTGGCGCTGCGCGTGCTCGACACCGACCGGCGGGACACCTGGGAGGTGCAGGGCCGCGGCGAGCTCCAGCTCGCGGTGCTCGTCGAGGCGATGCGCCGCGAGGGCTTCGAGCTGACCGTGGGCAAGCCGCAGGTGATCACGCGCGAACTCGACGGGCGTCTCTGCGAGCCGATCGAGCGGCTCGCGATCGACGCGCCCGACGACTACCTGGGCGTGATCACGCAGATGCTGGCGCTCCGCAAGGGGCGGATGGAGAACATGGTGAACCACGGCACCGGCTGGGTGCGCCTGGAGTTCCTTGTGCCCACGCGCGGGCTGATCGGCTTTCGCACCGAGTTCCTGACCGAGACTCGCGGCTCCGGGATCGTGCACTCGGTCTTTGAACGCTACGAGCCGTGGCAGGGTGAGATCCGCACGCGGCCGACCGGGTCGCTCGTGGCCGACCGCCGCGGCCCGACGGCCAGCTTCGCGCTGCTCAAGCTGCAGGAGCGCGGCCAGCTGTTCGTGGGCCCGGGCGAGGAGGTCTACGAGGGCATGGTCGTGGGCGAGAACGCCCGGCCGGACGACCTGGACGTGAACGCCGTGCGCGAGAAGAAGCTCACCAACATGCGCGCGGCCGGCTCGGACGAGACCGTGAAGCTCGTGCCGGCGCACCGGCTCTCACTCGATCAGGCGCTCGAGTTCATCCGCGACGACGAGTGCGTGGAGGTCACGCCCGACGCGGTGCGGCTGCGCAAGCTCGTGCTCGACGCGGTGGAGCGCCACAAGGCCGCTCGGCGGCGCGGGCGCGAGCCGGAGCCGAGCGCGCTCAGGTGAGGAGCACGATCAGCAGGATGATCAGCGCGATGCCGATGCCCGCGCCCGCGATGCTCGCCGGCGCGCGGCCGTGCCAGAACTCCGGCTTCGCGCGGTCGCGGGAGATGCGTCCCTCGGGCGGCTCGCCGGTCCAGTCGTCGTCGTCCCAGGCGCCCATGCGCTCACGGTACCCGGCCCGCGCTTGAGCACGCTCCCCGCGGGGTACGGATTCGGCATGGCCGAGTCCGCGCACCCCGACACCGGGCGCGACGAGAGCGAGAAGGAACGGGTCGACCGCAACCTCCAGGAGCTGCTCGGCGAGCTGCGCGTCGCGCTCCCCGGCGTTCAGGTGCTGTTCGCGTTCCTGCTCGTGGTGCCGTTCAACCAGCGCTTCCCGACCATCACCGACTTCCAGCAGACCACCTACTTCGTGACCCTGCTGCTCGCCACCGCCGCAAGCGTGTTCCTGATCGCGCCGACGGTGCATCACCGCATCCAGTTCCGCCAGCAGGACAAGAAGCGGATCGTGATCGGGGCGAACCGCTTCGCGATCGCCGGGCTCACGTTCCTCGCGCTCGCGATGACCGGCGCCATCACCCTCATCACCGATCTGCTCTACCGCTCCACCACCGTGGCGATCGTGGCCGGGTCGGTGGCGCTCCTGTTCCTGCTCGTCTGGTACGCCGTGCCGCTGCGGCGGCTCGCGGTCAACGACTGAGGCGGCGTCAGCGCAGCGAGCGCGCGATCTCAACGGCCCGCTCGCGGTCAAAGTCGGCCTCGAGCCGTACGAGCACGTCGCCGCGCTCGAGCAGCAGCACGTTTCGGGCGAGCCGCAGCGGGCGCTCTTCCAGGGCGCCGTCCGGCGAGCGGTAGAAGAAGAAGTGCGGCGCGCCCTCGATCCAGATCGCCGGCTCGCCGTCGACGGTGAGCTGCTCGATCCGCGTGGTCTGGCCGCCGATCTTGCCCACGTACTCGGGCAGCAGGTCCCCGCGGAACTCGGAGACCAGCAGGCCGATGCCCGTCGCCGCCGCCGGCGGCAGACCGGGGCGCCGGCGGTACACGAGCGACAGTTCGCCGCCGGGCACGCGGCGCACGTAGGCGGCGTCGGGGCGACCGGGGGCGGCGGGCACGAGCGGCTCGAAGGCGAGCGCGCGGGGCGCGTCGGCCAGGGGCACCTGGCGGCCGAGGTCGAGCGTGCGCGTGCCGGGCAGGCGCGGGAGCTGCTCTCGCCGCTCCACGGTGGCGCCCTGGAGGCCGAGGAACTCGAGCACGGCATCGCGCACGCCGGGCGCCGCCGCCAACGCCGCGCCGGCCAAGAGCAGCAGCGCCACGAGCGCGACGGCGAGGCTGCGCCGCCAGGCGAGCCGATCGCGCAGGCGCGCGCCGCGCGGCTCCGCCGCTACCCGCGCCGCCACGCGCGGCGCCAGCTCGGGCGTGGGCGGATAGTCGAGCTCGCCGCCGAGCCGGGTGAGCATCCCCTCGAGCTCAGGCATCGCTTGCCTCCCGTGCCGGCTCGAGCTGCTCGCGCAGCCGCGCGAGCGCCCGCGAGAGCCGTGACTTGACCGTGCCGCGCGCGCAGCCGAGCGCCGCGGCGCACTCCTCCTCGGAGAGCTCGAGGAAGTAGCGGCAGGCGATCGCCTGACGGTCGATCTCCGAGAGCCGGGCGAGTGCGGCCAGCAGCTCGGCGCGCTGCTCGGAGTCGAGGAGCGCCGCCTCGGGCGGCGGGACCGCGCCGTCCGGGCGGCGCTCCTCGGCCACGCGCAGCGCGAGTGCCTCGCGCCGGCCGGCGGACCGCACGCGGTTGCGCGCCTCGTTGGCCACGATCGTGAGCAGCCAGGGCCGCAGCGGCGCGCCCTCGCGGAAGCGGCCGAGGGCGCGGTGGGCCTTCACGAACCCGTCCTGTGCCGCCTCCTCGGCGTCGGCCGCCGACCCGGTGATCACCCAGGCCGTGCGGAATGCGATCGTCTCGTACCGTCTCACGATCTCCTCGTAGGCGCTCGCGTCGCCTCGCGTGGCCCGCGTCACGAGCTCCGCGTCGCTGGGTGGCCGGTCCTCCACCGTGCACGTACTACAACGGCCGGCGCCGGCCGGTTCCAGCCCGGCCGAGCCACTCCTCGAACGCCTCGGCGTCGAGGTCCGGCACCACGCGGCGCGGAAGCATGAGGGGGTCGGCCTCCGTAAGGACGCCCGGCGAGGTGGTGACCGCCATCGAGAAGCCCGCGGCGCGCACGCGGGCCGCCACGCCCTCGTCCACGTCGGCGCCGGGCGCGCCGAACGGGTACGAGAAGGCGGTGGGCTGCTGTCCGAGCCATCCGGCCAGGTCGTCGCGGCTGCCGGCGATCTCGGCCTCCTGGGCGGCGGGGTCGGCGTGGCGAAGCGAGCGGTGCGAGCGCGTGTGTGCGCCGGCACTCAGGCCCGGATGGCCCACGAAGGCGCGCAGCCCGTCGGGGGTCATAGCGCGATCGGGCTCCGGCACCGGAGCGTGCCCGGCCTCCCCCGCCCAGGCGCGGAGCGCCCGCAGCGCTTCGTCGATCTCGTCGGGGGCGAGCGGCTGGAGCCATGCGTGCAGGTGCTTGCGCGCGATGCGCCGCTCGTCCTCGCTCCCGAGCCGGAACGCGCGGCGCTGCCCGCGCAGCTCGAGCCCCAGGCTCGGCGCGGCGTGGGCGGGGGCGGCGAGCAGGATCTGCTCGAGCTCGTCCCACCAGAAGCTGCCGGCGTCGGCCACGTGTCCGGTCGAGACGAACAGCGTGGCGGGCACGCCCGCGGCGGTGAGCGCGGGCGCCGCGTGCTCGAGGTTGTCGATGTAGCCGTCGTCGAAGGTGAGCGCAACCGCGCCCGGCGGCGCCTCGTCCGACATCTCGGCCAGCGGCAGCGGCTCGCGGGCGGCCTTCAGGACCTCGAGCTGGCCGGCGAAGTTGGCGGGCGACACGCACATGCCGAGCGGGTCCGAGGCGCGATCGGTCACGCGGTGGTAGAGCAGGATCTCGGGGCCCTGCCGCTCGCGCGAGCGCCGGGGCAGCCGGCGGCGTTTGGCCCGCGGCGGCGGGGGTGGCACGCTGGCGCGGAACTGCGTCTCGCGCGCCACCGGCTGCAGGTCGGCCCGGGCGAGCGGGCCCGCCATCAGCGCGCCGGCGCTCTCAGCCACCCGGGTGGCGCGCTCCATCGCCACCCGCGGCCGGCCACGCACGATCGCGAGCGGCGTGCCGGCGGCGCTCGACGCGAGCTGCCGAATCGCGGCCGGCGCGCTGACCTCCCGCCCGATCAGCGCCTCGCGGGCGCCGTAGCGGAGCCGCCTGCGCAGCACGTCGCGGCGGCTCGGGCGCGTGTCCACCACCCGCACGGCGCTCGCCTGGGCCACGTAGGTCGCGTGCCAGCCCGCCCGCGCGAGCTCGCGCTGGGCCTCGTGCTCCTCGCTGAACCAGTCGCGCCCGTCGCGGTGGCCCCGCGAGGGCCAGAAGCCGCCCACGGCGCGCAGCGCGCTCGCGCGAAAGGAGACGTTGCCGCCGTGGAACGTCTGCTCGAGCGGGTTGACCGCCATCGGCTCCGTGCCCAGGTCGACGGTGGCGAGCGCGTCGAGCAGGTCGTCGGAGAGCCACTCCGGCCGGCCGCCGGGGAAGCTCGCCCGCAGCGGGCCGCCGGCGCACGCGAGCGCCTCGTCGGCGTCGCCCCAGGCGCCGATCAGCGCCGCGAGCCAGCCGGGCTCCACCACCACGTCGTCCTCGACGAGCGCGAGCACCTCCGCGTCGCAGGCCGCGAGCGCCCGGTTGCGCGCCATCGCCGCGCCGTCGGCGCCGATCCGCACCACCGCCGGTCCGTCGGCGCCGGCGCGCTCGAGGCCCTCGAGGCAGGCGCCGAGGTCGGCCTCGGGCCGCGCGATCACGGCGACGGCCGGGACCATCTAGGCCGTCCGCTTGACCGCGCGGATCGTCATCAGGAGCTCGTAGGCCGGGTCGTGAGCGGCCAACTCGGCATCGTCGAGCTCCTCGGCCGCGAACCCGTACAGGAAGCAGGCGGACGCCAGCACGTTGCCGTGCGCCTCCACCTCCACGTTCTCCTCCCCGTACACGTCCCCGAACAGGCGCCGGGCGGAGTCGGTGGTGAAGCGCCACCAGTCGCCCCAGTCGGCCCGGCCATCCGAGCTGATCTGGCTGATGCCCGGCACGGTGGCGAGCAGCACTCCGTCCGCCGCCAGCAGGTCGCGCGTGCCGCGCACGGCGGCCTCGACGTCGTAGATCACGTGCAGCGTCTGGGTCATCACGAAGCAGTCGAAGGCCTCGGCCGGGATGCCCTTGCCCGTACTGAGATCGCCGACGATGGTGGCTTCAGGATTCCCGGGGGCGGCGTGCAGCACGTCGGAGCTCTTGACCTCGCCGTCCCCGTACCACTCCGTGTAGGTGGTCTCCGCCACCTCGAGAACGCGCCCGCGCACATCGGCGCGGTTCGCGGCGAGGAAGCGCTCGATGTACCAGCGGTCGACCGGCTTGCCGCGATCGGCGCCGTAGAGCCGGCTGACCGGCTCGAGCCGGGTGAGTCCGAGCGCCTCTCGCTCGGATGGGGGCGTGCGTCGCCACGGCCGCCTCATGCCAGCAGGCGCTCGGTCCCGAACACCTCGATGTCGAGCAACAGGTCGTGCACGATCCGCGGGTACACCCGCGAGGCGCGGAACGCCTCGGCCTTTCGCCGCCCGCGGATCCGCACCCGCCGGTGCAGGTCGGGGTACTGGTGGATCTGGTGGACCGCGCGCCGCAGGTCCTCCGGATGGCGGACCTCGAGGAAGTCGATGCCCGCCTCCAGCCCGTGCGTTGGGCTGAGCGGCTCGCTGATCACCAGGTTGGCGGCAGCGAGGTGGAGCGACACGCGGTTCTCGAACGAGGGGTAGGGCTCGTTGTGGAGGTTGATCGCCACGTCGGTGTCGCGCAGCAGCTGGAGCAGGCGCTCGCCGAACACCCCGTGCGCCACGTGCAGGATGTCGAAGCTGTGCTTCACGTCCATGAGGTAGCTCTCGCGGTGCACGGTCGAGCGCCCGACGAACGACACGCGCGGTGGCACCGCCGAGCGCTTGACCGGTGCGAAGAAGCGATCGTCCACGGGCAGCGGCACCGAGCGCCAGACGGGAGCCAGCGGGTCGGCGGCCTCCACGAACAGCGGGTCAAACGACACGATGCGGTCGAAGTTCGAGCGGTCGATGAGGCGGGTGTCGCGCAGGCGCCACGCGAGGTCGGGGTGGGGCTTGCCGTCGCCGCGCGGCAGCGGCTCGGTGAGGAAGCCGAGCGTGGGCATGCGCAACGAGACGAAGCGGCCCGCGGGGATGGTCTCGGGCCGGAACACGATCACCACGTCGGGGGCGAAGCCCTCGATCGCCGACATCATCTGATCCGGGTCGCCGCCGGAGCGAAACTCGACGAACAGCGGCGTGATCTCCGGGGTCGGCGTGGTGAGCGCCGCCGCGCGGAAGTAGGTCTCCTGCCCCACGAAGGCGATGCGCACCGGGGCGGCCGGCGGCGGGGCGAGGTAGGGGCCGACGCGCCGGCCGCGTCCGAGCGAGAAGCGGTTTAGGGGAGCCGTCTGGGCCACGGCGCCAGTACGATAGCCCGCTCCTTGAAGGTCGCGTTCCTGTTGCAAGACCTGCAGCTCTCCGGCGGGGTGGGTGTCGTCGTCGAGCACGCGAGCCAGCTCGCGGCCCGCCACCGGTTCGACGTCACCCTCGTCATCACCCGCGAGCAGGAGGAGCCCGACTGGAGCTTCCGCGGGCTCGAGCGCCTGCACGTGGTCCCGATCGAGCGCGCGCGCAGGGAGCGCTACGACGTGGCGGTGGCCACCTGGTGGGAGACCACCACCCACCTGTTCGACCTCGACGCCCGGCGGCACGCCTACTTCGTGCAGAGCCTCGAGGACCGCTTCTACGGGAGCTGGGACTCCACCCGGGTAGGCGCCGCGCTCACGCACGCGCTGCCCGTGGCCTTCATCACCGAGGCGCGCTGGATCGCCGAGACGCTCGAGGAGCTGCAGCCGGGGGCGCAGGTGTTCTACGTGCGCAACGGGGTCGACAAGTCCGTGTTCGCGCCGGGGCGCTCCGTGGAGCCGAGGCTCGGGGGCCCGCTGCGAGTGCTGGTCGAGGGGTACCGCAGCAGTGAGTTCAAGGGGGTCGACGAGGCGGTGGCCACGGCCGGCTCGATGACGGAGCCGCACCACCTGACCGCCGTGATCCCGGACCGCGAGGCGATGGGCGGCGTGGAGGCCGACACCCTGCTGGGCCCGGTGAGCCAGGCGGAGCTGGCGCGCCTGTACGCCGGCAGCGACGTGGTGCTCAAGCTGTCGCGCATCGAGGGGATGTTCGGCCCGCCGCTCGAGGGCTTCCACTGCGGCGCCACCTGCGTGGTGACGCCGGTCACCGGTCACGACGAGTACGTGTCCCACGGCTGGAACGGCCTGGTGACCGAGTGGGACGACGTGCGCGGCACCGCCCGCCTGCTCGACCTGCTCGCGCGCGACCGCCGCTACCTGCACTTCCTGCGTGCCAACGCGCTCGAGACCGCCCGCGCGTGGCCGTCGTGGGAGCAGTCGTCGGCCTTCATGGCCGCCGCCCTGCGCGCGATCGACCGGCTGCCCCCGCCGGCGCCGCGCGGCCCCGGGATCGCGCTCGCGGCGGAGGCGCAGGCGGCCTCCGCCGCGATGGGCCACGAGGTCGGAGCGCTGAAGCGCGAGCTGACCGAGTACCGCTGGCTCCAGCGCCGGGGCTCGTTCCGGGCCCTCCAGCGCACGGTGGCGCTGAGGCACCGGCGCCCGATCCGCTGGCTCCTGTGGCCGCTGCGGATGCTCCGCGGAAGGCCTCGCTGACTCTCCGCCGCGCCCGGGTGCGCCGCTACCGTTCCCGCGAGCATGACCGACGCTGAAATCCCGGCGATCGTCGTCGACGACGTGGTCAAGCGCTTCCAGGTTCCCGGGGAGCGCGTGATGACGCTCAAGGAGCGCGCGCTCCACCCTCTGCGCAAGACCTCGCGGCACGAGTTGACCGCGGTCGATCATGTCTCCTTCTCGGTGACGCCCGGCGAGTTCTTCGGGGTCGTGGGGCGCAACGGGTCCGGCAAGAGCACGCTGCTCAAGTGCCTCGCCGGCATCTACGCGGTGGACGGCGGGCGCATGTTCGCGAACGGCCGCATGTCGACCTTCATCGAGCTCGGGGTGGGCTTCAACATGGAGCTGCCGGCGCGTGAGAACGTGATCATCAACGCGACGATGCTGGGCCTCTCGCCGCGGCGAGCGCGCGAGCGGCTCGACGCCGTGCTCGAGTTCGCGGAGCTCGAGGAGTTCGCCGACCTGCGGCTCAAGAACTACTCGTCCGGGATGCTCGTGCGGCTCGCCTTCGCCGTGATGATCCAGGTGGACGCCGACATCCTGCTGATCGACGAGGTGCTGGCGGTCGGGGACGCCGCCTTCCAGCAGAAATGCTACGACGAGTTCGCCCGGCTGCGCCAGGAGGGCCGCACGGTGATTCTCGTGACGCACGACATGGCCGCCGTCGAGCGCTTCTGCGACCGCGCCCTGCTGCTCGAGCACGGCCGGCCCGTGATGCTGGGCGACCCGCACGAGGTGGGGCTGCGCTACATGGAGCTGAACTTCGCGCGCGAGGGCGATGACGCCGAGCAGGAGGCACGCCGCGAGTCGGACCGCTTCGGCGACGGTCGAGCGGAGATCCTCGAGGCCTGGTTCGAGGACGCCGACGGGGAGCGCGTCGCGGCACTGCCGAGCCGGGCACGCTGCTCGTTCGTGGCCCGGGCGCGCTTCAGCGAGGACGTGCAGGACCCGATCCTCGGCTTCGCGCTCCAGAACGCCGACCAGCAGACCGTGCTGGCCGCCTCCACGCTCTCGCTCGGCCCCGAGCTCGGCTCGTTCCGGGCCGGCGAGGAGGTGACGTTGCGGATCGCCTTCGACAACGTGTTCCGGCCCGACCGCTACTTCGCCACCCCGGCGATCGCCCACGCCGGCACCGGCTTCGCCTGGATCGACCGGCGCGAGCGCCTCGTCGATCTGGTGGTCACCGGCAGCTCGCGCACCGACGCGATCATCGACCTGCCCTGCGACGTGACGATCGCCCGCGAGGCGCTCGACCGTCCGCCGAGCGAGGTACCGGGATGAGCGCGACGGACGCGACCCGGTCCCAGCCGCTCGGCCGCCCGATCCGCGGGCCCTCGGCCGTTGGCGGCGACTGGCGCCGGCTGCTCCACCTCACGCGGCTGCTCGCCGTCACGGACTTCAAGCTGCGCTTCTTCGGCTCGGTGCTGGGCTACGTGTGGCAGGTCATGCACCCGCTGCTCCTGTTCGGCGTGCTCTACGTCGTGTTCACGGAGGTGGTGCCGCTCGGCGAGGACGTGCGCTTCTACCCCGTCGCGCTGCTGTCCGGGCTGGTGATGTTCGTGTTCCTGTCGGAGTCGACGAGCCAGTCGGTCCAGAGCCTCGTGGAGCGCGAGCCGATCGTGCGCAAGATCCAGTTCCCGCGGCTCGCCGTGCCGCTGTCGATCGTGCTCACCGCCCTGTTCCGGATGGGGCTGAACCTGCTGGTGGTGTTCGCCTTCCTGTTCGCCTCGGGCGGGCAGGTCATGCTGTCCTGGCTCGAGCTGCCCCTGATCCTAGGGCTCCTGATCGTGCTGGCCGCCGGGCTGGCGGCGCTGCTGTCGGCGCTGTTCGTGCACTTCCGCGACGTCAAGCCGATCTGGGACGTGCTGCTCCAGGTGATCTTCTACGCCTCGCCGATCTTCTATCCGATCACGATCGTCACGAACGACCAGCTGCGGGCCATCCTGATGTGCAACCCGTTCGCGGCTCTCATCCAGCAGTTCCGCCACGCCGTGATCGACCCGAGCCACCCGAGCGCCGCCGAGGCCATCGGCGGCGCGCCGCGCCTGATCATCCCGCTCGGCCTGATCGTGCTGATCGCCGTGGTGGGCTTCACCTACTTCGACCGCAAGGCACCCCGAATCGCGGAGGAGCTCTAGTTTGGCGGGCGTGGATTGGGAGGAGCGAATCAGCCGGGAGACGAACCCGGCGATCCGGATCGAGCACGAGACGCGCTACCGCATGGCGGCGCCCGCGATCCGCGCGGCGCCCGTGTGGTGCGACCTCGGCTGCGGCAACGGAATCGCGGCCGCGGCGGCGCTCGGCGAGCCGTTCGCCGGGCGCGCGGTGCTCGTGGATCTGGACGAGGACGCGCTGCGCCAGGCCGAGCGCGAGATCAAGGCGGACGAGACGGTGGCGCTCACGGCCGACCTCAGCGTCGAGGAGGACCTGCGTCGCGTGCGGGACGCGCTGCTCGACGGGAGCCCCGGCGGCGGCTGCATCACCTGCTTCGAGGTGGTGGAGCACCTGGCCAACTTCGTTCCGCTGGTCGAGCTGTTCGTGGAGCTGGCGGAGCAGCACGAGTTCACCGTGGTGATCAGCGTGCCCAACGACGCCTTCTGGGCGCTCGAGAACCCGTTCCACCACACGATGTGGGGCGAGGGCGCCTTCGAGGAGCTGCGACGGCTGCTTCCGGACGATCACGTGGTGGCGCGCCAGGTGGCGCTGCAGGGCTCGTTGACGCTCGTGGACGGCGCGGACGGGGAAGCCGCCCACAGCGTCGAGGTCGCGGCCGGCCACCTCGCCGTGCCCACGCACTTCCTGCTGGGGCTCGGCCCGAACGCGTCGCGGCTCGCGGCCGCGGCTGCCGTCGGAGAGGCGGATCTCATCGAGCGACGGCGCTGGGAGCGCCAGCGCGAGAACGACCTGGCCTTTCTCAGCGCGCTCGAGGTGGAGCGCGACGAGTGGCGCAAGTACATCCACGAGCTCGAGGGGCGCCTGGGGCTTCCGCTGTCCGGCAGCGACGAAAACCCGGCGTGATCCGCGAGCTCGCCCGACGGGTCGCGCATCCGCTCGGG
>Ga0075431_100002183_pt1 | contig 18708 bp, 20 predicted proteins | sample RhiMetdeltSRZDD5_FD_75297 | JGI IMG/M metagenome (GOLD analysis project Ga0075431, IMG submission 75297) | Populus rhizosphere microbial communities from Tennessee, USA - Rhizosphere MetaG P. deltoides SRZDD5 | ecosystem: Host-associated > Plants > Roots > Rhizosphere > Soil | place: USA... | reverse complement strand
CGAGGCCACGATGCGGGCGATCGCGGTACAAGCCCGTCGCGGACTCACGTATATGCTGCCGGGCGAGGACGCCCTCTGGGTCGCCGAGGAGCTGGCTCGCCGCTTCGGCCTCCCGTATTGGCAGTTCGCGCTCAGCGCGACCGATGCCAACCGCTTCGCCATTCGCCTCGCCCGCCACATCACCTGTCGCCCGCGAATTCTGGTGTTCAACTGGTGCTATCACGGCACGGTCGATGAAACGTTCGTCACGCTGGGGCCCACTGGACCGGTGCCGCGTCCCGGCAACACGGGCCCCGCGGTGAACCCCGCTGAGACGACGCGCGTCGTGGAATTCAACGACGTTCCCGCCCTCGAGCGGGCCCTCGCGAGCCGGGACGTGGCGTGCGTGTTGGCCGAGCCGGCGATGACCAATATCGGGATCATTCTTCCCAACCCGGGATTTCACGACGCGCTGCGCGATCTGACGACCGCAAGCGGCACGCTCCTGATCATCGACGAGACCCACACCATCTGCACCGGGCCTGGAGGGTATACGGCCGCGCACGCGCTCGCGCCTGACATGGTGACCATCGGCAAACCGATTGGTGGCGGGGTGCCGGGCGCGGCCTACGGCATGTCGACCGCGGTGGCGGAGCGCGTGCGCGAGACGATTCGTACCGAGGAGGCGGACACGGGCGGGATCGGCGGTACACTGGCGGGAAATGCGTTGAGCCTTGCCGCCATGCGGGCCACGCTGGATCACGTGCTCACGGCGTCCGCCTTCGCTCGGGCGATTCCTTTGGCCGAACGATGGGCCAGCGGTGTGCACCAGGTCATAACCGAGCTCGGCCTGCCGTGGATCGTGCAACGGCTCGGTTGCCGCGCCGAGTACTGGTTTCGGGCGACAGCGCCGAAGAACGGCGGGGAAGCGGCGGCGGCGGCCGATCCCCTCCTGGATCGCTACATGCACCTCGCCGCGTTGAATCGCGGAATCCTGCTGACGCCGTTCCACAACATGGCGCTGATCGCACCGGAGGTGACCGAGGCGGACATCGACCGGCATACGCTGGTGTTTCGGGAGAGCGTACAGGCACTTCTGGGATAGGATCACTCTCCTGCGGGTCGGTGGATGGCCTCGTACCCCGCCTGCGCCGCGAGGCGCGCTGCTGGATCGCCGAAGATTTTCTCCCCGTCGAACCGTCCGTTTTCGATGAAGATCTCCGAGATCTTGTTGCCGGCGATGACGCTCCCGGCCACGTAGATGCCCGGCACCGAGGTTTCCAGCGATTGCGGATCGATCTGCGGCCGTGCGGTCACGCCATCGAACGCGATGGCCAAACGACGGAACAGCTCGGTGTCGGCGTGAAAGCCGGTCAGGGCATAGACCCGGTCCGCCGCGATGGTTTCGGGTTGTCCGTCGCTGCGACGAATCGCGACCGCGGTGGCCGTAATGCGCTCGACGGTTGCCCCGAGCCGTGCGGCGATCTCACCGGCCTTCACCCGATTCTCGAAATCCGGCTTGAGCCAGTATTTCACGCTCGCCGGCAGCTGGGTGCCTCGATAAACCAGTGTCACCCGCGCGCCGGCGCGGAACAGCTGCAGGGCCGCCTCGACCGCGGAGTTCTTGCCGCCGATCACCACCACATCCAACCCGAAACTGCGATGCGCTTCGTCGAAATAATGACTGACGTGGGGCAGGTCCTCGCCCGGGACCTCGAGCCGGTTCGGGTGGTCGAAATACCCGGTCGCCAGAACGACCCGGTCGGTGGAGAGGCGCGCCGGCCCGAGTCGGGTGCCGAGCTCGAGCTCGCTGCGGCCGTCGCGGCGTGTTGCGCCGACGAGCCGCGTGTAGGTGCGGACGCGCAGCCGCTCTGTCCGGGCGACGCCACGGTAATACTTCAATGCTTCTTCGCGGGTCGGCTTGCCGCCCGCCGATACGAGGGGATGCTCGCCGATCTCGAGCCGCTCGGGGGTGGTGAAAAACACCATCCCGACGGGGTAGCGCACAATCGATTCGGCGATCGCGCCGGCGTCGATCACGAGCGGGTCGACTCCGTGCCGCCGGGCCGAAATCGCGCACGCGAGACCGATCGGCCCGGCGCCGACGATCACCGCGGCTTCGTGGGGAAGAGTGCTCACCGCGTGAGAATCTAATGTCGCGGCCGTGTGGCCAACCGGCCTTGGGCGCACCATCTTTTCGGCTATGACTGCCCCGGCGGAACCACCCCGCTCGAGCGGCGCGACCCAGCCGCGGCCGGCGTCGACCGATGTCGACATGTTCGGGATGACCGACCGCGGACAGGTCCGGCGCGAAAACCAGGACCAGTTCCTGATCGCGACCCTGCACAAGCTGTTGCGCGTGCATCAGGCGAGTCTTCCGGCGGACGACATCACCCCGTTGATCAGCGACTCCCGCGGCTACCTCTTCCTCGTGGCCGACGGGGTGGGGGGACGTCCCGACGGTCAGGCTGCCAGCGGCACGGCGGTGCGCTCCATCGCCCATTACGTCACGCATCTGACCGACTTGTATCGGCGCCTCGATCCGGACAAGGAGAGCGCCTTCCTGACGGAGCTGGAAGCCTCGGTCCGGAAGACGCACGAGATTCTCCGCGTCGAAAGCGAAAAGGAATACGCCGGCAAGGGCGGAGCGACGACGTTGACGATGGTCGCCGTTTTGTGGCCGAGGGCCTATCTGGTGCAGGTCGGCGACAGCCGGTGCTACCGGTTGCGCGAGGACAAGCTGGAGCTGATGTCGAAGGATCAGACGGTGGCGCAGGCGCTGGTCGACTCCGGCGCGATATCCCAGACCGAGGCTCGGCGCTCCCCGTTGTCGGGAGTGCTCGCGAGCGCCTTGGGTGGCAGCGAGGCATCACCGCAGACGCGCACGGTGGAAATCCGCTGGGGCGACGTGATGTTGTTGTGTACGGATGGTCTGACCAAACATGTGACTGATGCCGAAATCGAAGCCGAGCTGCGCGAGATCCGCTCGGCCGAAGAATCATGCAGACGGCTGTTGCATCTGGCGCTGGAGCGCGGCGGCACGGACAACGTGACGGTGGTGATCTCGCGCTTGAAGAATCGCTCAGCGTAGGTCTTTCTCCTTACGTCGTTCTGGTTTTAATCTCTCAAATACCCCCACGTATGGAGCCGGTCGAAATCCTCGAACCACCGGTCCCCGATATCCTTCCGGTAGAACATGTTGGGAATCATGATGTTTTCGATCCGGTTGTAGACCTGTTTTTGCGCCGCTTTCATCGTCGGTCCCAGGCCCACGACGATCAGCACCACGCCTGACGTTCCCGTCACCAGCCATTCGTTGTCGACCGTCTTCACGTCCTCGATGTGCACGCCATCCCGCGTGGGCTTCTTGAAGATGATCACCGCGTCTTTCGAGCTGGTCTCGAACGTTTCGGGATCGCGGAACGGAAACGGCGGTACGACGATGCGCACGCCAACCTGAAAGCCGCTGCGCGGCTTGAACCGCGTGATCGAGCCTTCAGCGAGCCTGTGCAGGAACTCCCCGATCGGGGTCAACATGCCCTCGGCTTGAATGCTGATCGTCGGATAGCCGAACCGTGCCGTGAATTCGAGCGGGTAGATGCCGTTCGAGTTCACGATACAATTCACGTCGATGTAGCCCGTGTACCGCTCTTCTTTCAGCTTCGGCTCCATCTTCTTCAGGGTCGCGTTGAAGATCCGGTTCGGCTCGCTCCAGAACATCGTAGTGCCCATCTCGCCGGTGGACGGTCCGATGTCGCCCGGAAACAGCTTCTTGTGCTCGAAGTTGACGTTGATCGGCGCGACGAACTCCTTGCCGTTGAAGAAGGCCCCGGTCGCCACCTCCACCCCGACGATGCGCCGCTGCAGCTGAAATTCCTTGATCCGCGCCGCCCAGGCCCGTTTGTAGTCCTCCAGAACCTGGATCACGTCCTTCCCATCCTCGTCTTCGCCCACGAACAGCAGCTGCTTGAGGTTCTGCGCCTCGCCGGACGGTTTGATCACGTAGCGGTTGGGATTGGCCTGGACGAACGCGATGGCGTCGTCGAACGACGTGAAGTTGTCCTGCGAGATGATCGGGACCCCGGCGGCTTTCAGCTCCTGCTGTCCGAACGCCCGGTCGTCTTCCAGCCGGTCGGTGTAGGGAGTCCCTCCTACAACCAGGCGCCCGGCCTCGCGCAGCCGTTGCGCGTTGGCCCCCTGGCCGAGCACGTCGTCGAACACGATCACGTCGGCCCAGTCCACCTCGCGCTCCCAATCGTCGGTCTTGGGGACAAAGCCGTTGCCGATCTCCTTTTCGCTCGCGGAATCGATGGAGAGCTGTACCTCGTGACCCTCCTTCACCACCTGCCAGGCGATATCGGCGATCAGCCCGTCCAGCGACACGAACAGGAACTTCTTCCGGTCCACCACGGCCTCTCACGGTCAGGGCTGGAACAACGTAGCGGCTTGATTGGCTCTTGACGACCCGTGGCGAGCCTCGAGGAGCGCCGGATGATCCGGTGCACTCGCGAAAAGGAGTCGTCCATGCCCCCGTTCCGTTCCCCGACCCGCGTCGTGCTCGCCTTGCTGACCGCGCTGGGCGCGTGCCGCGACGCAGGTCTCACGCCGTCCCAGCCATCGCTCGCCCCCCAATTCGCGCGCGACCTCCCCGGTGGCGGCGGACGCGGCATCACCGTCATGACCCGCAACCTGTACGTGGGCGCCAATGTGGATCTCGTGATCCAGGCGGCCAACACTGATCCGAATTCCGTGCCGTTGGCGGTCGCCACCGCGTTTCAGGAGCTGCAGCACACAGACTTCCACGTGCGCGCCGAAGGGATTGCCGATGAGATCGCGCGCAATCGGCCGCATGTGGTCGGCCTGCAGGAGCTGTCGTTGATCAGGATCCAGACCCCGGGCGATTTCCAGCCGTTCAACGCGGTCGACACGGTCATCGACTTCCTCAGCGTGCTCCAGGCGGCGCTGGAGGCACGTGGACTCCAGTACAGTGCCTTGACCGTTCCCGAAACCGACGTCGAGCTCCCCATGCTGACCGGCTTCGCTCCCAACACGGGTCCGACCTTCTCCGATATCCGGCTCAACGACTACGATGCCCTGCTGATCCGGTCGGACCTCCCGGTAGCCAATGTGGCCAGTGCGAACTACGCCAACCTGGCCCCGTTGTTCAGGCCGTTACCGCTGTTGCGCGGCTGGATCGCGGCCGACGTGACCGTGAATGAGACCACCTTCCGGGTGTTGTCCACGCACCTCGAGGCCTCCAACCCGGCCTTCAGCGGGCCGCAGGCCGGCGAGCTCGTCTCGATGTTTCAAGGGGTTCGCTCGCCGATTGTGTTGCTGGGAGATTTCAATTCCGGGCCGGGCGACGATCTCACGGCGTATCAGACCCTCACCGGAGCCGGGTTCGTCGACGTGTGGACGGCCGGACGTTTCCTCGGCCCGGGGCTGACGTGTTGCAGTCCCTCGGATCTCTCCAACCCGGTCACGCAAGGCACGTACGACAAACGGATCGATCTGGTCCTGGTCCGCGACCAGGCTCACCGTGGACGGTCCGATGGAGCTGACCTGCTGGCGGATGCACAGGTCGCGGTCGTGGGCGAGGAACCAAGTGAACGGCTGCCGACGGCCGGCGGGTACCGGCTCTGGCCATCCGATCATGCCGGTGTAGTCGCGACGCTGCGGCTCCCGTAGCTTATGCGGGGTACGTAACAGCGTCTCTCGTCTGGAGCTTAGTGATGCGTCGTTCTTTTGCTCCCCTGTGTGCTGTCGCCGTGTTCTTCGCCGGCTGCGCCACCAATCCAGCCACAGGGGAGAAGCAGTTTAGCCTGATCAGTGAAGGCCAGGAGATCCAGATGGGTCTCGAGGCCGATCCGTCCATCGTGGCCAGCATGGGACTCGACCCCGACAGCGGCCGGCAACGGTACGTCCGCGACCTGGGGATGAAGCTGGCCCGGGTATCCGAGCGTCCCAATCTGCCGTGGACGTTCCGCGTGATCGATGATCCGGTCGTGAACGCGTTCGCCATTCCCGGGGGGCACATCTACGTCACGCGCGGCATTCTGGCGCACCTGAACAGCGAAGCCGAGCTGGCGTCGGTGTTGGGCCACGAAATCGGCCACGTCACCGCCCGGCACTCGGTCACTCAGATGAGCCGCCAGCAGCTGGCCCAGTTCGGGCTCGTGGTCGGTACCGTGCTGAAGCCTGGGTTGTCGCGGTACGCCGGCATCGCGTCACAGGGACTGGGGGTGCTGTTCCTCAAGTACAGCCGTGACGACGAGAGCCAGGCGGATCAGCTGGGTCTGCGGTACATGCGACGGGGCGGCTATGACGCCCACCGCATGCCGGAGGTGTTCGCGCTGCTCGACCGCGTGAGCCAGACGTCGGGCGGAGGGCGGGTACCGGAATGGCTGGCGACCCACCCCAACCCCGGGAACCGTCGCGAGTCCATCGAGCGACAGATCGCCACCCTCCCGGCCGAGTCGATCGGCACCGTGGTCAATCGCGACGGCTACCTGCGCCACATCGACGGCGTCGTCTTCGGGGAGAACCCACGGGACGGCTTTTTCAAGGGAACGGAGTTCTTCCAACCGGAGCTGAAGTTCCGGATCACCTTCCCGGCGGGGTGGAAGACCCAGAACCAGCGCCAGGCCGTGGTGGGTGTGAGCGAGCAGCAGGACGCGATCGAAGCGCTCTCGCTGTCGGATCAGGCGACCCCCGAAGCGGCGGCCCAGGCGTTCTTCTCCAAGCAGGGGATCCGCGGTTCGGCGAACCGGGGCTCGATCCACGGTCTTGCCGCGACCGGTGGCAACTTCAGCGCAGTCACCGAAGACAGTACCGCCCTGGCCGGGAGAGTCGTCTTCGTGGCGTACGACGGCCGGGTGTACCAGCTGCTCGCCTATTCGCCTGAGGCGCGGTGGGCGGCTTACGCCGGCGCACTCGTCCAATCGATGGGCAGCTTCGACCGTCTCACCGATCCCACGCTGCTGGCTGTGCAACCCTGGCACGTCCAAGTGGTCCCGATCCCACAGGCGATGACGATCGAGGCGTTCGTGCAGCGGTACCCCGGCCCCACCCCGCCTGCGACGATCGCGCTGGTGAACAATGTCGATGCGGGGACCCGGTTCGCGTCGGGCACGCTATTGAAGCGTATCGCCGGCCAGCCGATGCCGTGAGCGGCATCGCGGGCAAACTCGCGCTCGTGACGGGCGCGAGCGCCGGCATCGGGCTGGCCTGCGCCCACTGCTTCGCCGCGGACGGCGCGAACCTAGTGCTGTGGGCTCGGCGCGGTGAGCGCCTGGAGCAGGAGGCCGAAGCCTTACGGCGGGCCCACGGTGCCTCCGTGCGCACCGCTGTCGTCGATGTGCGCCGGCGGGCGGCAGTGGAGGAGGCCGTGCAGCAGCTCGTCGACGCGGGATCGGTCCCCGATATCCTGCTCAATAACGCCGGCCTCGCGGCCGGCTTGGACAAGCTGCAGGACGGCGATCCCGAAGACTGGGACCGCATGATCGATACGAATGTGAAAGGATTGTTGTACGTGACACGGGCGCTGCTCCCGCACATGGTGCGGCTGGGCCGCGGGCACGTGGTGAACCTGGGCAGCCTCGCCGGTCACCAGACCTACCCCAAGGGCAACGTCTATTCAGCGACCAAGTACGCCGTGCGAGCGCTGACCGAGGGCATGCATCTCGACCTGGTCGGCACGCCCGTCCGGGTGTCGAGCATCGATCCGGGGCTCGTGGAGACGGAGTTCTCGGTGGTGCGGTTTCACGGGGACGCCGAGCGGGCCAAGTCCGTATATCAGGGCATGCGGCCGCTCACGGCGGCGGATGTGGCGGAGGTGGTGCGGTACGTCGTCAACCTTCCCGAGCACGTCAACGTGCTCGATCTGGTCTTGATGCCCACCGCCCAACGCAGCACGCAGGTCGTGCACCGGCAGAACTGAGTCTCACTTCGCGCGGTCGAGGTACTCCCCGGTGTTGGGGTTCACCCGCACCTTCTCGCCGCTCTGCAGGAATTCGGGCACGTTCACCGTGACACCGTTCGACAATTTGGCCGGCTTCGTGGAAGCCGTCTTGGTGGCGCTGCGCATTACCGGGGAAGTTTCAATGATTTCAAACACCACCTCGTTGGGCAGCTCGACCCCGATCGGCCGGCCCTCGAAGTACTCAGCGATTACTTCCATCCCATCAGTCATCCACTGCGCGTAGTCGCCCAGCGCCTCCTCGTCCATCTCGTATTGATCGTATGTCGTCTTGTTCATGAAATGGTACGAGTGGCCGTCGTGATAGAGGTATTGCAGCTCGTGCGTCTCGAGCTGGGCTTCCTCGACGCTGTCCGATGCCCGGAATCGATGCTCGATCGTCACCCCGGTCTTGAGCTTGCGGAGCTTGGCGTGCACCATGGCCCGCAGGTTGCCCGGCGTGTGGTGATGGAACTCAATCACCCGGCATGGCTCACCTTCGAACATGATGGCCATGCCCCGGCGAATATTGGTCGCGGTAATCGGCATAGGGCGGTCAATCTACTATGGGCGGGAAGGGGTCGCCCGTTGAAACGCTCGGCTCCATTGAGCCACACCGCAAGCTGAAACGTGCCCGGAACCTCGTTTCATGGGCGGGTAGAGAAAACGACCGGAGGGCAAGCCTCCGTGGCTGTTCCTTCCGGGCGTATCCCCCCACTCCAAGGAGAGACCCATGAACTGGGATCGGATGGCGGGCAATTGGCCTGAAAACAAGAACACGGTGCGGAAGCGCTGGAGCAAGCTGACCGACGACGACCTGCGCCGCATCAACGGCAAACGCGACCAGCTGGTCAGCGTCCTCATCGAGCGTTACGCCCTGCCGAAGGACCAGATCGAGCTGCAGATCAAGGAGTTCGAGCGCAGCGCGGAAGCTGAGGTCAGCACGGCGCCGAGCGTTAAGGCGTCCGGCAAGGCCGGCCAGTCGGGCCAGCGGCAAGGTGACTGGAAGCGGAGCACGTCAGAGGAAGAAGAGGAAGAAGGATCGCATCATCGGTCCGGGGCCTGATCCGGACCCGCAATTCCTGGTGTCGTGGCAGAGCCCAAGGGGGGCTTGCCCGACATCGGGGAGGCGGCGCGTGACGCGAGTGGCCGGGATCGGGTGTAGGTTCGAAGCCCATGACCCCCACTCCGTCCCGCGTTGGCCGCATTCTCTGGCTCGTCATCCTGGTGGCGACCTGTAAGCAGGCGCCGGCACACCCTTCACCACATTCTCCCGCCATTACGGCGACGCTACCCGCCGCGCCGCTGCTGCCTGGCATGCCGCGGCCCCTCGACGCCCGCAACGTTTACGCGGGCGCCGGCCTCGGAATGATCGACTCCGTCGCGCGGGCCGATCTGCCTCTCGTCTACGTCCCCCTCGGGGGCTCGGCGAGCGTGGCTGTGCTCGACCCGTCGACCTATCGCGTCCAGCGAACCTTCACCACGGCGACGTTGCCGCAGCATGTCGTCCCTTCGTACGACCTGCGCACGCTTTGGGTCGCCAACGATCGCGGCAACAGCCTTACGCCGATCGATCCCGTGACGGGCAGGGAAGGGAAGAGCATTTCCGTCGAAGATCCGTACAATCTCTATTTTACGCCTGATGGTCGGTACGCCGTGGTCGTGGCGGAGCGTGCGCAGCGGCTCGATTTCCGTGACGCGCACACGATGGTGCTCCACGATTCCGTGCCGGTGAATTGCAGAGGGGTGGATCACCTGGATTTCACCGCTGATGGACGCTTCGCCGTGGCGACCTGCGAATTCTCCGGCAAGCTGCTCAAGCTCGATGTGACGACCCACCACGTAGTGGAGTACGCCGACGTCGACTCCGGCCGTCCTTCCATGCCACAGGACATTCGCCTCTCACCGGACGGGCGCGAATTCTTTGTCGCGGACATGATGGCGGACGGCGTGTTCGTCGTTGACGCCGGCAGCCTCAAGCGCCTGGCGTTCATCCCCACCGGCACGGGAGCGCACGGGATCTACCCCAGCCGAGACGGCACCCGGTTTTATGTCTCCAACCGGGGCTGGCACATTCTGAGAGGGCGGCCACATGGACCTGGGAGCGTCAGCGTGCTCGATCCCATGGCTCGCCGCGTCACGGCGACCTGGACCATCCCCGGCGGCGGCAGTCCCGACATGGGGAACGTCTCGGCCGATGGGAGAGAGCTATGGCTCTCCGGCCGGTACGATCACGAGGTGTACGTTTTCGATACCGAACACGGGCGTCTCGAGCATCGCATCCCGGTTGGTCGAGATCCGCATGGACTGACCGTGTGGCCGCAGCCGGGTCGGTACTCACTGGGGCATACCGGCAACATGCGGTGAAGTCAGCTGGGGAGTCGAAGCTCGGGGAGATCGCGGAACTGATCCAGCGACTCCGGGTTCGCCAGCGCCTCGACGTTCTTCACCGGCTGGCCATGCACCACTGCCCGCACTGCCAGCTCGCTGATCTTTCCGCTGATAGTCCTCGGCAGATCGGTCACCTGAACGATTCGCTGCGGCACGTGATGCACGCTCGCATGAGCACGCAGCTGCGCCCGGATCGCCGCCTGGAGTGCCTCGTCCAGACGCACGCCATCCCGTAATCGCACGAACAGTACGATCCGCACGTCGCCGGCCACCGTGTCCTGAGCGATGGCCAGGCTCTCGATGACCTCCGGGATCTGCTCGACCTGACGGTAGATCTCCGCCGTGCCGATCCGGATCCCGCCGGGATTCAACGTGGCATCGCTGCGGCCGAAGATGACCAGCCCCTCGTGAGGCGTCAGCTCGGCCCAGTCTCCGTGGCGCCAGACGCCGGGAAAATGCGAGAAGTACGCGGCGCGATACTTGGCACCGTCCGGATCGTTCCAGAACGCGACCGGCATGGAGGGAAAAGGAGCCCTGCACACGAGCTCGCCCGGGCAGTCGCGCACCGGGCGCCCCTGGGTGTCGAAGATTTCCACGGCCATGCCGAGGCCTCGCCCCTGAAGCTCTCCCCTCCAGACCGGCTCCGTCGGAACCCCCAAGGCGAAGCAGGAGATCAACTCGGTCCCGCCGCTGATGTTGCTGAGGTGCAAATCGCGCATGATGCTCCGGTAGACATAGTCGTAGCTGTGTGAAGCAAGCGGGCTGCCGGTCGACAGCAGCGTGCGTAGCGCGCTGAGATCGTGCGTGCGCCCCGGTTCCAAGCCTTCCTTCTGCGCCAGGGCCAGGTACTTGGCGCTCGTTCCGAAGACAGTGATCCGCTCCTGCTGGACGAGATCCCACAGGGCACGCGGCGGCACCAGTGGGGCCCCGTCGTACAGGACGATCGACGCCCCGGTGGCGAGCGCGCTCGCCTGCCAGTTCCACATCATCCAGCCGGTCGTCGTGTAGTAGCAGAGTCGGTCCGTTGCCGTGAGATCGCAATGCAGCACGTGCTCCTTCTGATGCTGGAGCAGGGTGCCTCCGGCGCCGTGCACCATGCACTTCGGCAGACCGGTAGTGCCCGACGAATAGAGGACATACAAGGGGTGATCGAAGGGCAGGTGGGCGAAATCGCTTTCCTGGTCGGAGTCGGCGATCCACTCGTCCCACAGGATGGCTCCGGCAATTCCGGAGACATCGGGCCGGGCCACGAGGTGCGGGATGATGACGACCCGCTCCAGTGACGGGATCTGCCGCACCACGGCGGCGGTGCGGCCCAGCAGGTCGATCCGTTTGCCGGCATACTGGTACCCGTCGACCGCGAGCAGCAGTCGGGGAGCGATCTGGCCAAACCGGTCGACCACGCCCGCGACTCCGAAATCGGGAGAGCAGCTGGACCAGATGATGCCGCGGCTCGCCGCGCCGAGCATCGCGATCAAGGCTTCCGGGATGTTGGGAATGAAAGCGGCGACGCGGTCGCCGGGCCTGATTCCTTGAGCGGTCAACGCGGCCGCCACGTGGGCAGCTCCCCGCCGGATTTCTGCGTGGCTCAGCTCGCGTCGCGCGCGGCTCTCGCTTACGGCGATGACCGCCGGGCGCTCGTCGTCCCATCGCAACAGGTTTTCGGCGAAGTTGAGGCGGGCGCCGGGGAACCACTGCGGCCCGGCCTCCGGATCGGGTGGTGCCATGCGATCCAGTCCGATCCCCACGGCATCCCATGGGTCCCGCCCGGGGCGCTTGCTGGCGCGGATGTCGCAAAACCGCCACACTGCCGGCCAGAAGAATGCGGGGTGCTCGATGGACCAGCGATACAGCTCGGCATAGGACGAGATTGCAGGTTCGTGCAGCGTGGCGATGAACGAGGTCAGGTTGGCGCGGGCGACCCGATCGGGGTCCGGCGTCCACAGCGGGGCGTCGCGTCGAGCGTCGGTCACGAGGCCACCCAATATACGGGGCTTGACACCAGCATCGAGCTTGCTAACATGCGCGCAGGGAGTCGCGTCCCGCTGTTCGTTGACCTGAGCCATTGGTGGCAGAGGGAAAGAACGGTCGGTGAGGCGGCTTTTTCATTTTGTGGGAGTGGATACAGACGTGGAGTCGAACGGGAAGATGCCGGGGTTGATGACACAGAAACGTTCAAGTACCGCCGTCCGCCGGCCGGGTTTCGATCCCGGGACGGCGTCACGGGGGTTCCCGATCGATTCGGGGTATCACGACACAGGCGCGGAGCGGGCGGGCTAGCGTAGGCGACCCAACTCCCGAGAGGTGCGAGCCGATCGCCCCGCCTGTGTTGCAGACGGGGCGATCGGCGTTTTACAGGATGGCAGGTTCACGATTTGCCCGGCCGGGCCGGCTGCGAGGCTCGCACGGCGTGGATCACGCGACTCCCCGCAGTCCGGGTCGAGCGGTCCGGTGCCGGCCGGCATTCACCACCACACGGAGGAGACCATGGAACGCTCTCGGCCGGACGCACTGGGCGATTTCTTCGTGGTATCGACCGAGTGGGATACCTGGTGCGTCAGCACGGAAATGGCGCGCCATATCGACGCCTGTCTCGAGACCGATCCGTTGCCTCGTTGGCTCACCTTCGTCGACGTGACGGGGGCGCGGGTGCGGCTGCGGGCCGACAGCGTCGAATCGTTGACGCAGCGCAGTATCGAGCAGCGCGCCGTGGGCCGCCGCTTCGAGCGGCAGGCCCGGGATGAACGGCGCATGGATGGTCTGGTAGCGGAGGAAGAGTAAGGATCGCAGGTCCAGCCGGGGCAGCCCCGCGGGGCCCGCCCCCCTGTCCCGGCTGAGGAAAGAGCGCACATCGATGACGAAGGTCTTCGGAACCCACGAGCCCAACACGCTGGCACAGCTCCAGGACGTGGCCTCCCGCGCCCAGCGGGCCGCCTTGATGGCGGACGGCCATCTGGGGTACGTGATGCCGATCGGCGGGGTCGCCGCCTACTCGAACCGGGTGTCGATCGTCGGTGTCGGATTCGATATCGCCTGTGGCAATGCCGCCATCCGCACCGATCAGACGGTGGCCGACCTCGGCGGGACGCCCGGGGCCCGGCAAGCCGCGTTGATCGGGTTGGCGGAGGAGATTCATCATTCGATCAGCTTCGGCGTGGGACGGAAAAACCGCGCCGACGATGCGCCGCTCGACCACCCGCTGTTCGAGGACGCGGCGTGGGACGCGGCCCCGGCGCGGCATCGCCAGGCGCTGCGGCAGAAGGCGCGTGCCCAGCTCGGGACGGTGGGCAGCGGCAACCACTACGTCGATGTTTTTGCCGACGAAGGCGACACGCTGTGGGTCGGCGTGCATTTCGGCAGCCGGGGTTTCGGCTTTGGCGTGGCCTACGGCTTCCTGGCCCTGAGCCAGGGCCAGGACTGGACGGTCAAGGTCCCAGAGCGTGAAGTGCTGCTCGATCTGAGCCAGCCGCTGGGGCAGGACTATTGGGCGCTGATGTCGCTGGCGGGCCGGTACGCGTACGCCGGGCGGGAGTGGGTGGCCCGTAAAGTCGTCGCTATCATGGGCGCGCGAGAGCTGGAGCTGGTCCACAACCACCACAACTTCGCCTGGAAGGAAACCCACGACGGCGAGGAATTGGTCGTGGTGCGGAAGGGCGCGACCCCCGCGTTCCCGGCCCAAAAGGGATTCGTCGGCGGGTCCATGGGCGATGATGCGGTCATCGTGCAAGGGGCGACGGTCGATGCTTCACAGTCGCCGGACCGGGCGCGGGCGCAGCGTGAAGCGCTCTACTCCACCGTGCACGGTGCCGGTCGCGTCATGTCCCGGACCCGGGCGGCCGGCAAGCGTCATCGGCGCACGGGCAAGGTCTTGAAGCCGGGCGAGATCAGCCGCGACATGATGGAAGCCTGGGTGAAGCGGAAGGGTGTGGTGTTGCGCGGTGGCGGAACCGATGAGAGCCCGCACGTCTACCGGCGGCTGACGGAAGTCCTCGCGGCGCAGGAGGGAACCATCGACGTGTTGCACACGCTGCGGCCCCTCATCGTGGTGATGGCCGGCGAAGACGAGTTCGATCCCTACAAGGATTAGCGCTTCGGACCGATCTCCGTGACTCGCGCCACGAGGTCGCGCGGGCGCAGGGCTTCGAGCGGGAGCGCGAAGAGGCGCTCCACCAGGGCCGCGATGCTGTCGCGCGAGCGCCGGAACGCTTGCAGCTGTTCGTCCTCGGTGCCGTCCACGTCCATCGGGTCCGGCAAATCCCAGTGCACGACCGCCGGGGATCCCGTGAACACCGGACACGCCTGCTTGGCGGCGTCGCACACGGTGATCACGAGATCCCACGGCTCGCGATCCAACCCGTCCAGGCCTCGCGGCGTGTGGCCGGACCAATCGATGCCGAGCTCTGCCAACGCGGTCACCGCTCGCCGGCTGACGCGTCCCGCGGGGATCGCTCCAGCGCTCGCGGCCGCAAAGCGCCCGCCGCCCAGATTGCCGAGCAGCGCTTCGGCCATCTGACTGCGCGCCGAGTTGGCGGTACACACGAACAGCACGCGAAACGGCATCGCGTTCAGCGCTTCCGTGCCCGGATGAATGCCCCCATGAAGCAGCCGTCGATTTCCCGCGCCAGAACCGTGCCATCCAGACCGGCGGCCGTCAACATCGGCTCGGCGTCTGCGAACTCGTAGATTCGCGTCGGCTCGATCTCGACTTCCTGGAATCCGGCTTCGGCCAACAGTCTCCGGAATTCCGCTTCTTCGAGCGCGCCCGCCACGCATCCCACCCACAACTCCATATTGCGCCGGATCGGTTCCGGGATCGTGCCCCGGGCTACGATGTCCGAGACGGCAAACCGACCGCCCGGTTTCAACACGCGGTACGCCTCGGCGAGCACGGTCTTCTTGTCGGCCGACAGGTTGATGACGCAGTTCGAGATGATCACGTCCACCGAACGGTCGGGCAAGGGGATGTGCTCGATGTCGCCTTTCAGGAACTCCACGTTCGTGGCACCGGCGGCCCGCTGGTTGTCGCGGGCCAGGGACAACATCTCGTCGGTCATGTCGAGGCCGTACGCCTTCCCGGTCGGTCCCACCCGCCTGGCCGACAACAACACATCGATCCCGCCTCCGGAGCCCAGGTCGAGGACCACCTCACCAGCCTTGAGCTCGGCGAGCGCCGTGGGGTTGCCGCACCCCAACGAGGCGAGCACCGCAGCCTCGGGAAGGCCTGCGGTTTCCTGCGGCGCGTACAGGTGCGCCGAAATCGCGTCCTTGCCCGTGTTCCCACCGCAGCAGGACGTGTCGCAACACGAGCTCGCGTCGCCGGCGCGGGCCTGCCGGGCGGCGGCTGCGTATTTCTCGCGCACCGTAGTCTTCAAGTCTACCGCGCTCATCGGGCTTCTCCTTGTATCAAGAATCGTTGATGAATTAGACAAAAAAACTCAGCAACACGCCTTTTCTCGGCCCACGGGGGCGCGCGGCTCGAGCAGTCGCAAAGCATCGCTCAGCTCCTCGCGGGCGTCCGGGGCAATTGAGTAGTAGTTCCAACGTCCCTCGCGGCGATCGATCACGATCCCGGCGTCCTTGAGCGCCTTCAAATGGAACGACAGCCGTGACTGAGCGGCATCCACCGCATCCATCAATTCACACACGCACCGTTCGCCTCCACGCAACCGCGCGAGAATCCGGAGCCGCGTTTCGTCCGACAGCGCATGGAACAGGCGGGCGGTCCGCCCGAGATTAGGTGTGCTCATGAGGGCCATAGACGTGGGCAAAACATATCAATTATTCTTGATATGTCAAGTCTCTGCCGATAGCTGATAGCCGACAGCTCTATTTATCGATATTGGCCCTGCGAATCGAATCGTCGAGCGCCAACGCCCGTCGCGGCTGCCACTTGTAGTGCAGCTGCAAACACGCTCCCGTCCCCACACCGCGACGACCCAGGCAGGATTGGATCTGCTGCTGGTGGTCCGCCCCACGACTGTTCCACAGGGAGTCGTCGGCCGCCCGCGCCCGATCCTCTTCCCAACCGTACCGCGTGATGAGGCAGTCCTGCAGGTCGACCAGCACCCGGTCACACGCGTGGACTTCTTCACCATGCTCGCTATCCGCGCGAGCGGTAATGGCGCCGATCTGGGCCTGAATGCTGTCCAGCTCGTGGGCTCGGATGATGCCGGCCGACTCCGCGGCCGCTGCCCGCCAGCCGCCCTGGCTCCGGAGGCATTGGGCGATGGCCGTGACGCTCGTCCGGGTCGCGCTGCAGGCCTCCACGTCCGCGGCCTTCTGCTCCGCCGATTTGCCACAGGCCAGCAGACCAATCGCGAGCAGTGCGGATCCACACTTGGAGCATCGCATGGGGCGAATATACAACGCCACCTACTGGTCGTTCGTAAGAATTTCGACACCCACCGAGTTCCTTGTGAAGACAATACTATTGATGACGATCATTGTGACGTGCACCGGGCTGGCAGGATGCCGCTCGAAAGACCGGGGATCGTTCGACGCCTTGCAGCGTCGGGGAGACGCGGTCATGGGCGTGGACCAATACACGTCGGCCCACCGGTTCGAGCCTCTCTCCGACGGTGGGCGCATCGAGCTGCAACGCGAGGTGGATGATTCAGCGGGAGTGGTGGAGATCCGCGGTCACTTGCGGGGTATCGCGCAGGCATTTGCCGCGGGCCAATTCGACGAGCCGATGCTGGTGCATGCCAGGGACGTGCCAGGCACCGCGGTCATGGCGGAGCGCCGGAGCGTGATCACTTACGCGTATCGCGACCTGCCGCGTGGCGGTGAAGTGCGCATCTCCTCACGCGACTCGATCGCCATTGTGGCCATTCACGAGTTTCTGGCGTTCCAGCGTTCGGAGCACCACGCGGGAATGTGACTTTGCTGAAGCTGATAGCTGATAGCTGATAGCGTCTTCTGCTATCTCAGCAACAGGAACACATCATACAGCGCATGCGTCCAGGCGGTGATCCCGAAGCCGCGCAACAGGAACAGCGCGCTGAAGGCGAGCCCGGCGATCGCGCGGAACACGAACGAGTAGACCTGGAACTCGTCCCCGTACTGACCCACATAGTGGAACATCGAGAAGACCACCGCACCGATCATCGCTGCCGCGAGCCCGGCCACAAGCGGCCGCCACCCGAGGAGTCGGCGTCCCACCCAGGCCAGCGTTCCCACCACGAGCACCCGGAACAGCAGCTCTTCATAGAGCCCGGCGCCGAGCGAGAGCATGAGCCGGTCGCCAGTGCCGAGATTGGCGACCGCCGCCTGGACGATGAGCGCCGTTGGGCGGACCAGCCCGGACGTCACGGCGGTCACGGCGACTCCAAACACCACGGCCAGGACCACGGTCTCGGCCAGCATCAGGCCGAACACGATGATCCGGATGTCCCGGTGGGCGCGGAGGTCCCGGAACACGAGCCACAGTCCGACGCCGGTGATAACCGCGAGCAGAATCAGCGGCCCACGGGGGCCCGCGATGCGCGTCGCCAATTCCTGGAGAATGACGTCGGCCCCGTTGCGCACACTCCCTTCGGGGCCGGGCGGCGACAGCACCGCGAGCGACTGATATGTAAGGAACAGGGGCAACGCGAACAGCAGGCTGTATCGAGGCGCGCGACTGTCCCGCCAATACGTGTTCAGGTGAGGCCGAGGCGCTTCTCGAGGTGTGTCCGGACGCTCGCGGTGATCACCCCACGTTGGGACAGTCCTTCGATCGCCGCCTTCACCATGGAGCGGTCCGCGTCGAGTCCCCGCTCCCGCAGCTCCTGAATGGCCCGGGCGAGCCGCTGATCGTACTCGCCGTGGCGCAGGGTCCCGGCGTCCATTTCGACTTTGAGTTTTTCGAGCGCCTGCACAAACCGCTCGATGGAAACCGGATTCGTCATCGCTCCCTCAGGGGTTGGGGGGTGATCCGACGTGCCTGCTTCAAGATATCGGGCCGACGAGTGCCCGGCGAGCGGCTTCGGTCACCCCGACGCGGCGGCCGCGAAGCGACGAACCACGTCCCCCGCCGGGAGGATCTCGTGAATCCCGGACACGCTCTTGCCGGCCTGCCAGTAGTCCGTCGAGGATGCCCCATCCAGCAAAGACCGCTTCAGCTTCCACACGGAACGGACCGCGTACAGCGTGCGAATCCACCGCTTGGTGCGCCGATGGCGGAACATCCACCGGGCGATCGGCCCGACCCGCGTCCCCACGCGCTCCACGAATGGGGTACGGATGACGGCCAACGGGACGCCCGTGACGCGCTCGGTGAGGACGATGTCGGTATCCTTGGCGTCCACGATCGCCTGTTTGTAGGCCGGTGAGGCCCGGCACTCATCAGTGGCGATGAAGCGAGTCCCGAGCTGGACGCCGGCGTAGCCCATTCGCAGGGC
>Ga0075431_100002182_pt1 | contig 18708 bp, 16 predicted proteins | sample RhiMetdeltSRZDD5_FD_75297 | JGI IMG/M metagenome (GOLD analysis project Ga0075431, IMG submission 75297) | Populus rhizosphere microbial communities from Tennessee, USA - Rhizosphere MetaG P. deltoides SRZDD5 | ecosystem: Host-associated > Plants > Roots > Rhizosphere > Soil | place: USA... | reverse complement strand
GCATCCCGGTGCTTGGGATCGAGCCGGCGGCAAACATCGCCGAGCTTGCGGTCAAGACCAAAGGGATACCGACGCTGGTCGAATTTTTTGACGAGAAGCTCGGGCGACGGCTCGCCGCCGAAGGACATTCGGCCGACGTCGTCCACGCCCACAACGTCTTCGCGCATGTTCCGGATCCCAACGGCTTCGTCGCCGGGCTCAGGCACGTGCTCAAGCCCGGCGGCGTCGCGGTGATCGAGGTGCCCTATGTGCGCGACCTGGTTGCCCGGCTCGAGTTCGACACCATCTACCACGAGCACTTCAGTTACTATTCGCTGAGCGCCGTCGACGCGTTGTGCCGCCGCCACGGGCTGATGGTCTGCGATGTCGAGCTGTTGCCGATCCACGGCGGCTCGCTCCGCCTGTTCGTCGCCCGTGGTGGCGCACCGGCATCGGCGCGGGTCGCCGATCTGCTGGCGGAAGAGAAGACCGCCGGGCTGCTGGCGCTCGACTATTACCGCGATTTCAGCGCGCGCGTCGCCGCCTTGAGGCAGCAACTGCTCGCGCTGCTGCGCCGGCTCAAAGGGGAGGGGCGGCGCATCGCCGCCTACGGGGCCTCCGCCAAGGGCAGCACGCTGATGAATGCGTTCGGGATCGACGGGAGGCTCGTGGAGTTCGTCGTAGACCGCAGCGATCTCAAGCAGGGCCGGTACACGCCGGGCAACCATCTACCGATCATGCCGCCGCAGGCATTGCTCGAGCGCCGGCCGGACTATGTGCTGCTGTTAACCTGGAACTTCGCCGATGAAATTCTGGGCCAGCAGGACCAATTCCGCCGCAGTGGGGGGAGATTCATCATTCCGGTCCCCGAGGTGACGGTGGTCTGACCGGCCGTCGGCCGCATTTTCCGGCCCCTGGTGGCGCCGCCGGTCAAGTCATGGCATAAGCGAGCATACCCTCCCCCGAAACGAGATGTCTGCAAGTGACGCACGAGGATTTCAAACGCAAAGAAGAGATCAAGGCCGGATCGGACCGCGGCTTCGGTCTGGTGATGGCTGCTTTCTTTCTGGTCGTCGCCTGCTGGCCTCTGATCCACGGGGAACGGGTGCGATGGTGGGCGCTCGGGGTGGCGGCGGTCTTTGGCGCGTTGGCGCTCACGTGGACGGCAGTGCTCGCTCCGCTCAACAGGTGGTGGCTCAAGCTCGGTCTTTTGCTTTACAAGGTCGTCAACCCGATCGTGTTGGGGCTTTTGTTCTACGCGACCGTGACCCCGATCTCGCTGCTGATGCGCGTCCTGGGCAAGGACCCGTTGCGATTGCGCCGCGATCCCGATGCCGCCAGCTACTGGATCGAGCGCATCCCGCCCGGGCCCGCGCCTGAATCGATGAAAAACCAGTTCTGAGAGTCGCCATGCTGTCGTTCCTGAGCGAATTTTGGTCGTTTCTGCGCGTCCGAAAGAAATATTGGCTGATGCCGATCTTCATCATGATGGTCATCTTCGGCGGCCTGATCGTGCTCACCAAGGGCTCCGCGATCGCGCCATTCATCTACACGATCTTCTAGGCCGCAAGAGCCGGGCGAATGCGAATTCTTGGATTGTCCGCGTTCTATCACGACAGTGCTGCGGCACTGGTCGTCGACGGACAGGTTGTCGCCGCCGCCCAGGAGGAGCGCTTCACCCGCAAGAAGCACGATTCCGGTTTCCCGCATCACGCCGTCGCCTATTGCCTGGCCGAGGCCGGCGTCCGCCTCGCCGACATCGATCATGTCGCGTTCTACGACAAGCCGTTCCTCAAATTCGAACGGCTGCTCGAAACCTATCTTGCATTCGCCCCCCGGGGCTTCCGTTCGTTTCGCATGGCGATCCCGCTTTGGCTGAAGGAGAAGCTGTTCCAGAAGCAGCTCCTGCGCGACGAGCTGTCCGCCTTCGATCCCGACTTCGATTGGCAGAGCAAGCTCCTGTTCACGGAGCACCACCAGAGTCACGCTGCGTCCGCGTTCTTCCCGTCGCTGTTCGAAGAGGCGGTCATCCTCACCATGGATGGAGTCGGCGAATGGGCGACCACGTCGGTCGGCTTCGGACGCGGCAACCATCTGGAGATGCGCAAGGAGCTGCACTTCCCGCATTCGCTCGGGTTGCTTTACTCGGCCTTCACCTACTACACCGGCTTCAAGGTCAATTCCGGCGAGTACAAGGTGATGGGGCTTGCGCCCTACGGCGATCCGAAATATGCGGGAGTGATCCTCGACAACCTGATCGACCTCAAGCCCGACGGCACGTTCCGCGTGGATCAATCCTATTTCGACTATTGCACGGGCCTGCGCATGACCAGCGACAAGTTCGATGCGCTGTTCGGCGGACCGGCCCGCAGGCCGGAGGAATGGCTCAATCAGCGTCACATGGATCTCGCAGCCTCGATCCAGGCGGTGACCGAGGAAGTCGTTTTGCGGCTCACGCGCTCGATCGCAGCTGAGACCGGCGCCGAGAACCTCTGCATGGCCGGCGGTGTGGCGCTCAACTGCGTGGCGAACGGCAAGGTGCTGCGCGACGGCAAGTTCAGGCGGATCTGGATCCAGCCGGCGGCTGGCGACGCCGGCGGCGCGCTCGGCGCTGCGCTGGCCGCCTACCACCTGCACAAGGCCGGTCCGCGCCGCCTCGACAACCAGCTCGACGGGATGAACGGAGCTTATCTTGGGCCGTCCTACGACGACGGCGAATGCAGCCGGCGGCTCGAAGCTGCGGGCGCCCGTTTTGAGAGGCTCGACGACGACAACCTGATCGGACGCACCGCCGGCGACCTCGCGGACGGCAAAGGGCTCGGCTGGTTTCAGGGCCGCATGGAATTCGGGCCGCGCGCCCTCGGCAACCGCTCCATCATCGCGGACGCGCGCTCAGCCAGCATGCAATCGGCGCTCAATTTGAAGGTCAAATACCGCGAATCGTTCCGCCCATTCGCCCCGGCCGTGCTGCGCGAGGACGTCTCCGACTGGTTCGAGCTCGACACCGACAGCCCCTACATGCTGCTGGTGGCCGACGTGGTGAGGCGGCGGCGCCGGCAGATGACGGCGCAGGAGCAGGCGCTGTTCGGCATCGACAAGCTCAACGTGCCGCGCTCGGACATTCCGGCAGTGACGCATGTCGATTATTCGGCGCGCGTGCAGACCGTTCATGCCCAGACCAACCCGCGGTTCCACGCCCTGCTGTCGACGTTCAAACGCAAGACCGGCTGCCCGGTCCTGGTCAACACCAGCTTCAATGTGCGCGGCGAGCCGATCGTGCGCACTCCCGAGGACGCTTTCCGCTGCTTCATGGGCACCGAGCTCGACGTGCTCGCAGTCGGCAATCTCTATCTGAAAAAAAGCGATCAGAACTCGGCGCTCAAGCGCGACTACAAGAATGCATTCGAACTCGACTAGAGTGATCGCCGTTTCGGAGGTCCGAGCCGTGGGCTTTGGCGTTTGAAATGACACGCACCGTGGCCGTCGATCCGCCGGATGGTCTGGGCTGGATGGTCAGGATTCGACGATCGCTCGCATCGCTGCTTGCAAAGTTTGGGACGCCACCATGTTACATCATTGCCTATGGCGTCACCCTCACCTGCTTTGTGATCGTTTGGTTCAGGCATCGGACGCTGCTTTACATGGGCCGCGATGCTCAGCTGAGCCTCTGGCTTCATAAAGCCTATCTCGATTGGGCGCATTCCTTCGACGTGACTGCAATGAATCCGATGCAGGGCATGACCAGCATGCTCGTGGCAATGAACCCTTATTTCAATCCAGGGGCCTGGATCTTTCAGACCGAACTGCCGGAAATGCTGAAGCTGGTAGCCTCTTTTGTCGTCTATTTTCTGGAAGTCACATTGTCCACGGTCGCGCTAGGTGTGGCGCTGGGATTCTCACGTCCGTTCTCGTTTGTTGCTTCGCTATGGCTGGCTTTCCTGCTCTTTCCCCCGTTCAATTTCGTGTACGGGCTGCAAGGATGGCTCGCAACGAGCCCGACCTACGGCCATACGCTGACACTCAGCAACCTGATCATTATCGCTTTTCTCAAGATCGGCGATACGTCACCTGGAAATTCGGGATTCGTGGGCCTTCTGGCACGCAATTGGCTGCTGGCGACCTGTATCTTTCTTCTTGTAATTCTGATTGTCCTCGCCGCGCCCTTTTACAATGGCGGATTGCTGATCGGAACGTTTTTGCTCGGCGGCGCGATTTTTCTGGCATCGACGTCGTATCGGGCAGCCTTCTGGCGCTTGGGCGCCGGCGTCTATGTGCTGTCGTGTTGCGCGGCGTTGCATTTTTTCGAGTTTTTCGCAGGCGCCAGGGCATATTCCGCCCGCTTTTCCGCAGCCGAGATCTCAGTTCTGCAACTTCTTGCGGCAGGCGATTCTTCGTCTAGCTTGATTACAAACGCCCGCAATTTGTTGTGTGGGTGGGGGATATTTTGCGATCGTCTTGCCGCCTGGCCGGGAGCACTGACGGGATCGTATTGGCTGCAGGTGAGCATCATTCTTGGTGGAATTGCTGTTGCATTGCGGATGCCCACGCCGCTCGCGCGCATTGGTGCAGTGTTCACCACGTTGTGGGTCGTCCTGTTGCTTGTTTGGATCGGCGCGAGCCTCGGACTCATCGTTCAACCTCCGTTCGCGCCAATATATTTTTATCTGATGATGTATCCCTTCTGGGCTTTTTTCAGCTTGTACGCTGGGGTGACGCTCATCGATTTGATCAAAGTGCGGGTCGCTCCGAGAGCGCCTCCTGTCCGTCACCAGTGGATGCCCGCCGGTCTTTGTGTCGGGGCGCTGGCACTGCTTCCTCTATTTCACGCGTCGCCGTCTCACGTTCTCAGGTGGCATAGCCCTTCCGTCCGCATCGAAACGCCCCTCATTGAGATCCTTCGGAAAGAAATTTCGCTTCGTCCCGGTCAAGCGTACCGCGGTTCGGTCGCCACTCTCCTCGGCTCGGCAGGAAGTCCGTTAAGAAAGCTGTTGCTCGAAAACGACCAGCAACCGCTCAAGCCGTTCGATTTCGAAAAGTTTTTTCGTAAGCTGATACTCGATACCGGCAGCACTCATGATCTTCTCGACTTATGGTGGCAAGATATCCCCACCTTATCGGAATACGGCCAAGGTCGCTCAAAGGCCCTCATGTTCTATGTTTGGAACATCTTCAATGCGCCAACCGACCCAAAGGACTACAACTTTGCGTTTCCTCGCGTTGCCAATATCGACATCCTGAGAGCCCTGGGAGTTCGGTTCATCATCACCGACCTCGAGCTGCCTTCGAACAACACGCGCGTCAGGCGCATCGTGCCTTTGAAGGACGACATCAATTTGTATCTCTATGAGTTGTCCGGCCCTAATTTAGGTGGGTTTTCGCCGCGAAAGGTGTCAGTGCAAATCAGCCCTTCCGAATTGTTGGAGCGAATTCGCCTTGGTCCGGCTCTATTGGAATCCGAAGCGTTTGCAAGCTCTTCCGTCGCGGAAAAACTGGTATCTGCAGAGCGAGCTCAAATGATATTTGAGCGGGGCGCGGTACATGTGACAGCAAGCAGCCCGGGGACTTCCGCACTGTTGTTGCCGGTGCAGTTCTCCCACTGCTTCCGCTTGGAGCCAGCCCAGGGCGTCAGGATGCTGCGAGCCAATCTAATCCACACGCTCCTGATCTTCAGCGGTGAGCTCGATGTTCGTCTGAAATGGGAGTTCAGCTTCTGGCGAAACAGCGACTGTCGTCGGCAGGACGCCGACGATGCACGCGCCTTGGGACTATCCTAGCATGAGTCAGCGGCCAGCAGCCGGCCGTTGTTTATGGCAGTGCCCGAAAAACAGACATGGGTCAACGAGTGCCCAAGGCGGGGGGCGAATGACCCGATGCGGTCATTGACGGCCATTAAACCGTGCTTCAATACTTGGCTCGATCGTTTGTTTTCCACTGGTCGGTTCCTATGGAAAGACGGCGTGAGATTGTTTTTGGCCTCGTGACCGTTGGGCTGACTATCAGCTTAGCGGCCCTTGCCGCCGAGGTAACGCTTCGATTATTGCCGGTTGCTACAGGTATGCGCACTCTGCCTGTGACTTTCGAAAATTCGGTATTTCGGTTTACTCCCAATAGCGATTTCCTGTATTCGCGGGACTGGGACATGGCGCTGGCTAATAGAGGCCATGTGAACAATGCTGGTTTCGTCAACGACCAGAACTATCACGCCACCCACGGCCTTCCGCTCCTCGCTGTGATCGGTGATTCGATGATTGAGGCGCCGATGGTTCCCTTTCGGGACACGCTCTCCGGCCGTCTTGCCGCTGGATTGTCCGGCGAAGCCCGGGTCTACAGCTTTGCCGCGTCAGGTGCCCCTCTAAGCCAGTATTTGATCTGGGCTCGCCATGCTGTTCGTGAGTACGGGGCGCGTGCGCTGCTCATCAACGTCGTCGGCAACGACTTTGATGAAAGCCATTCGCATTACAAAACCGCCGTCGGGTTTTGGCATTATGTGCCGGATGAGAACGGCCAGCTTCATCTTCGCTTGTTCGAGTACCATCCAGGGCGGTTACGTGGCTTAGTGCTGACGAGCGCCGTCGCGCGGTACGTCGTGTTCAATCTTCAGTTTGGAGCGCGCTGGCTGGAGCTTAAGGGCTTATTCTTACGCGGTACCGATGGCCCTCGCCCCCGCTACGCAGGAAATACAGAAGCCGACGCTAATCCTAATCGAATCCGCGATTCGGTCGCGGTTCTAGACGCTTTTTTTCGCGACCTCCCTCAATATACTGGGCTGCCCCCGTCGCGAATCATAATTGTCGTTGATGGCTTCCGCTATCCCGAGATAGCCAAAGCGGCCACAGGAACATACTTCGACGTGATGAGAAAAGAGACCCTGAGCAGAGCCGCATCACTTGGTTACAATGTCATCGATCTGGATGTCTTCTTCTTTGAACATTTCCCTCGCTTCGGTGAACGTTTCGAATTTGCTCGCGATGGACATTGGAATTCCACGGGTCACCAAGTGGCATCGGATGCGGTGATCAGGCTTCATCGTGTCAAAAGTATCCTCACTCACGATTAGAAATTCGTGGTGCTTTGATCTTGCGATGTGGTTGATTATTTTCGTGGTCGGGCTGTTAAGAAGGTCCTCGTCGCCGATAGCGTGGAGGTATTGCGGATGAGGGCTATGCGGCGGTCACGGCCGGGTCCTTCAGCACTGCAAGCCGTGGATAGCGCAAGCAGCCCGGGGACTTCCACGCTGTTGTTGCCAGTGCAGTTCTCCCACTGTTTCCGCTTGGTCGGAGATCCAACCCAGGATGTCAGGATGCTGCGAGCGAATCTGATCCACACGCTCCTGATCTTCCGCGGAGAGCTCGATGTTCGTCTAAAATGGGAGTTCAGCTTCTGGCGAAACAGTCACTGTCGTTGGGAAGACGCCGAAGATGCCCGCACCCTGGGACTGCCCTAGCTGACTCTGCTGGCACCGCAAGCCGCGGGTAGAGTCGTTCCACTGCGCCTACATTCTCCGATAAATCTCACGGGCATAATACTTCATGCCGGCATGGGATGGATGGAGATCGCCGGGGTGAAGGGTCAAGGCAGTCGCCGAGTCGCCCATCGGTTCAGCTGGCGTCAAATCGATCTGGTGGTCAACTACTTCTCCAAGGCTCGCCAGTAACGAGTTTTCTTGCGGGGTCAGCTTTTTCTGAGCAGTTTGCAGCTCGGGTAGGTAGGGCAAGTAGACCAGCCAAATTGGAATGCCGCTCTCGCGGATGACAGCGATATTCTCTCGAAAGCGCAAATCGTCTTGAAAGCGTAGCAGCGTATGCGGTGGGAGATCTCGGTTTGCGAGGGTTGCGGCGACGCGTGAGCGTGAGACGCGAAGGAGGGCGTTGCAAATATAGCAATCGGTCAGGCTGAGTAGCCGTATGCCGAAGACTTCCTCGTCTTGTCGAAGCGTCGCTGCAAACGCGGCTTCTAGGCGTTTCGTGGTTTCATCAGGGCGACCGGAAGCACGTGCTTCTTCACACCAGGACCGAGTGACGTTTGGGTCGACGAACACCGTGCGGTAGTGCGTTTCGGGCCGAACGTCCGTCGATGGTTCGGTGCTCGTGAAAACCTCTGTTCGCCCATTTCGTTCGCGCGTCATTCGCCACATTCGTGGCCTGACCAGATCACCTCCGATAATTGCGACAATAATTGCCTGCGGACGATACCCGGCGCGCACAAGCGTGGCCGCTTGATCGAACATCTGCAGCACGCTGAAACCGTCTCGCGCAAGGTTGAGAATTGAATCGCCGCGATCGGAACCGTCCCTAAGCAACCTGCCAAGGATGTCCGGCCATGTTTCCTCTTGGTCCACCTGGGCCGTAAAGCTGTCGCCCAGCACGATGAACCGGGCGCTTGTCGGTTCGCCTCGATTGATGCCTTTGCCGGGCGATCCTTCGACACCAGTGACGAATGTTCCACACCAGCGAACCGTCCCGCCCGCGAGGAATGCCACATCCATGCGCGCATGCGCTCTGTAGCGATAACCGACTGACGGGTCGAATTCCCAAACCGACGTTGAGTAGGCAGAAAAGGCCCGAGGTGTTCGCCATTTGATCGTTTCGCGCCACTCGAGTACAGCGCGATAGCCGATCTCACAAACGACAAAACCGATCGACACCGATGCGGCGATCAGAAGAATGTTAACCAGTCGGTCCCCCGCTCGAGACATCGAAGCAATAGTAACATTGGAAACGCGGCCTGCCTAGTGATCGTCGAATGGCCGAGAAGGCCACAACCAGACTCGACTCTGGCTCGGCCCGATCCTATCTTTTGCGCATGTTGCGTAAACGTAAATCTGTCACTTCCCGCCTGCTTGATGTGCCGGTCTTCGCGCGCAACCGCGCCTTGGACTACGTGGCGAACAGCCGCAGGTACAAGCTGAGCGATGAACTTCGCTACCAACTAACCCAGGTTGTTAAAGGCTACACCGGGCACCGCGATGAAGACGCGGCCCGAGCGGGCATGGAGTGGATGCGCGCGCAGGGGGTGTCGGGCCTAAAGGACATGATCCGCCATGCCGCCGCTCTTGCGGGCTACCGCATTGAGCGCAATCCGGCAACCGAACATCTGCCGACCTACGAACACGATAACCTGACCGTCCACTACAAATATGTTCCCTTCCTCGACGATCCGAAGTTCAGAGCAGCCTACGCTGCGGGAAGCGCGACCGAACCATTATTGCAGATCGAATGGCGCGTCGCAGTGATTTGTTGGGCTGCGCAGCACGGAACGAAGCTTGAGGGCGACTTCGTCGAGTGCGGCGTGAACAGAGGCTTTTTCTCACGGGCGGTTTGCGAATACGTCGAGTTCAACGCGCTAGACAAGAAGTTTTACCTTTTTGACACGTTCGAAGGCATTCCTACTGAGCAAATGTCAGATGCCGAGAGTCTGAAGCGAAGCGGGCAGAACGCCAAAAATTATCCGGTGTATCCGGAGTGCTACGAGCAAACGCGCGCGACGTTTGCTCGATTTCGGCACGCAATCCTTGTTCGCGGTAAGGTCCCTGAGGCACTGTCGAGCGTCCCGATCGAAAAGGTCGCCTATCTCTCGATCGACATGAACATCGCCTATCCTGAACGCAAGGCGATTGAGTATTTTTGGCCGAAGCTCAGTTCTGGAGCTTTCGTCGTGCTCGACGACTACGGCTGGCGCGGCTATGAGGAACAGCGTGCCGCTATGGATGAATTTGCCAGGTCAGCCGGCGTCGAGATTTTGGCGCTTCCGACTGCACAGGGGCTGCTGATTAAACCGTGACCGCTGCCCACGCATCATCGGTGCAGCTTTTGTTTCTCCGCGGCGAATTCCTGCTCTGAATGTTCGCGACCAGGCGAGCATTAGGCTGCCGAATCTTCTGGTGGGGAGCTTTCCCCACACGGCGCACCGCGGCAGTGACAGCACCCCCCGCCCTGCGCCGCCTCCATAATTGTTTCACCGATCGCCGAGCGGAGGCAGTCACTTAGTCAGCTTCGAGCTATGGAGACCGCTTGTACGAGCAAATTTCCTTGCCACCTCCCTTGCGCGCAGCGTTGTGCCGGCTTGCCAGAACTGAGGCGCGGCACGAGATTGCGCTGCGTGCGCGCCGGTGGCAAAGCGTCGACGGGTAGGTTAGCATCGGACTTCTCCTGAGCCTTCCCAGCCGCCAAGCCAGTCGGACAGGTTTTGATGACAAAATCGAGGACTCAATCGATCACGCAAGACGGAATGCCCGTATTCAAGCCAGCGATCGACCAGCAAGAGCTTGATGCCGCGCGGGAGGCGCTCGAATTAGGCTGGCTCGGCATGGGTGCCTATGTGGGGGCGTTCGAGCAGAAGCTCGAGACCTTACTGGGAGTGAGCGACCGGCGAGTCGTTGCCGTCAGCACCGGACATGCGGCGCTGCATTTGGGACTTCTGCTCGCTGGAGTTGGTCCAGGCGACGAGGTTATCACACCATCGTTCAACAACGCGGCAGATTTTCAAGCCATCCTCGCCACTGGGGCCGAGCCGGTGTTTTGTGACATCGACGACGACTCACTTTGCATCGACTTGGCTTCCGCCGAGCGTCTGGTGTCGCCGCGCACCAAGGTAGTTATCGCGATGGATTACGACTGCATACTCTGCGATCACGATGGTGTGGCCGAGTTTGCAAGGGCTCACCGCCTGCGTGTCATCCACGATGCTGCACATTCGTTCGGGTCGAAGTACAAGGGAAAAATGGTTGGCAGCTTTTCCGACATGACAATGTTCAGCTTTGACCCGGTGAAGACCGTCACTTGCATCGACGGTGGCGCCCTGGTTGTCCAGACGGCGGAGGAGGTAAGCAGACTGCACGAAATGCGCCTGATCGGCATGATGCAGCCGGCGAAAGTGATGTACAGCAATGCTCGCGCTTGGACTTATGACATGAGGACGCTCGGGTTCCGCTATCACATGCCGAACCTACATGCTGCCATCGGACTGGCTCAGCTTGCGAAGATCGATGCGATCATCCAAACGCGTCGTGCGTCCTGCCGTTATTACAACCATCATCTCGGACAAATCCCTGAGATCGCCGTCCCCAAGACTGACTTCGAAGACATTACGCCGTTCCTCTATTATGTCCGCGTTCCCGCCGACCGGCGCGACGCTTTCCGGCATTTTCTCGGAGAGCAGGGCATCGATACCGGTATCCATTGGCAGCCTGGCCACTGGTTCACGCTTTTGAAGAATTGCCGCCGCGATGATCTTCCAGTGACCGAACGGGTCGGCCATGAGATCGTGTCGCTTCCACTCCACTCCTTCATGAGTATGGAAATGCATGAACGTGTGGTCGATGGCGTGACCGCGTTCTTTCTGAGGAACAGATGAAGCCGAGCGTCATATTGCTGGGCGCCAAGCCCGGATCGCTCGTCGCCCTCTCGGTGATGCTCGAACGCGGATGGAACGTTCGCCATGTCGTAGCGTCCCACAAATTCGACTATCCATGGTTTCCAAACGCCTCGCTGCGGACGTTTGCGATCGAACGGGGTTTGTCCGTGTTGGAATCGCAGAAGGATTTGCCACGCGAGCCAGTCGATTTCGTCATCAGCTACATGTTTCGCTATCTGGTAAGGCCGGAAACGCTTGCTCTTGCCCGCCGTGGAGCGCTCAACTTCCACGCAGCGCCGCTCCCCGAATTCGCCGGCTGGGCCTTCTACAACCTCGCGATCCTGGAGAATGCGCCCGAATATGGCTGCTCATGTCATTTCATGGACGAGGGTTTTGATACGGGGCCGCTGGTGAAAGTCAGACGCTTCCGCATCGATGCTGCGTCGGAGACGGCCTATAGCCTGGAGGCGAGGGCGCAGAAGGAGATGGTTAGGCTGTTCTGCGAATTTTGCCGGATGGCAGAATCCGGCGACGAGCTCCCGCGCGAGGCCCAGGATCCCGCGCGGATGCGCTATTTGAGGCTCGAGCAGCTGGAGGCTTTGAAGGAAGTGCCGCCAGACGCCGACGACGAGACCGTGCAGCGCCACGCCCGCGCCTTTTGGTATCCACCTTACGAAGGCGCGTATCTACGGCTCGGCGCGTCGAAGGTCGAGATCGTTCCTCGGCTCGTGAAGGAGCACCTGGGCACCTTGCTCCATTCGGCCGACCTCAACGCATTGCAGCAGGTCGCGCGTGACTGTTGGCCCGACTGAGGTGCGGCAATTATGATCACTTTCGACGGAGAAAAAGTCATTGTCACAGAAGGCGATCGGCGCGAGGAACATGGAATCGGAACCCCGGAGGCATTCAAAATCATTAGCGGCCTTTGGTTACGTTCAGGCTGGGATAACAAATACGTCTACTCCTTCACATGGCTGGGTAGACCGATCATTCAGTTGCCCGACGATATGTTCAGGCTTCAGGAGGTGATCTATGCCGTCCGTCCGGAGGTCATTATCGAAACTGGAGTAGCGCACGGCGGGTCTCTCATTTTTCACGCCGGCTTGTGCAAGGCTATGGGTCGAGGTCGCGTGATCGGCGTCGATATCGAAATCAGACCGCATAATCGCGTAGCGATCGAGGCCCACGAGTTATTTCCTCTGATCACCCTCATTGAGGGCAGCTCTATTGCGCCGGAGACGATCGCGCAGGTGCAAGCCCACGTTCGAAAAGGCGAAAAGGTGTTGGTGCTGCTCGACTCGTGCCACAGCAAGGACCATGTCGTCGCAGAGCTACGGGCTTATTCCCAATTCGTTCCAGTGGGCTCTTATATCGTAGCGATGGATGGAATAATGGAGCAGCTCGTCGGCGCTCCGCGCACGCAACCCGACTGGAGCTGGAACAATCCGAAGCAGGCGGCGCTTCAGTTTGTCACCGAGAATTCCGATTTTAAGATAGAGGAGCCTGAATTCGGCTTCAATGAAGGGACAATCAAGGACCGCGTGACTTATTGGCCGTGCGCCTACGTCAGGCGTGTAAGATAGGCTGCTACGTCGTTGAATTGATGCAGGATCGAAGTCTTTCTTTCGTCTTTTCGTGCAATGACGCGCAAGATTACGCAGACATTGCAAGGAGGATGTTTCGTACGGATTTGGATTTTTCGCGTTGCAGAAGCAGCAAGGACCTGCATTAGGCAACGCGCTCGCACTGGCAGCGTCGCGGTCATGGGGACGCAAAAGGAGGCATCATCCATGGTGCGCACAGCATGACATCTTTCTCGCGTCCGCGCTATACGCTGCTCGTTCCGACCTACAATCGGCCAGCGTATTTGCGCAGCTTGCTGGGCTACCTGGCGGCGCGCCACTTCGAATATCCAATTCAAATTCTCGACTCGAGTGGTGAGCAGGCGTTGTCCGAGAACCGGGAAACGATCAGTCGGGTCGAGATCAACGTAATTCACCAAATCTACGAGCCCGCAACCGATGTTCATGACAAGTTTGCGCGCGGAGCGCAATCGGTAGAAACGCCTTATTGCTCATTTTGCGCTGACGACGACGTACTGTTCACACGCAATCTCGACGAACTTCTAGATTTCTTGGATGCAAATTCCGAGTTTGTCGCCGCTCATGGTTACTACGTCAATTTCAAGGCCGATAGCGACTTCACCATCGCAGATACCTTCTATTCGGCTCCTTCCGTTATTGGCGGTGACGCCCTTGAGCGTATCGTCAGGCAAATGAGGCGATATCAGGCTGTGTTTTACGCAGTTTATCGCACCAATGTCATGCAATTCGCCCTATCGCAGCGCGGGCGTGTGCAGTCCTTGTTGGCGAGGGAGTTGCTGGCCTCATCGCTCACTATGGTGGCAGGCAGCGTGCACAGAATGCAGAAGTTTTACATGGGACGGAACATCGATCCGTCAATCGCGACCGTAGGATGGCATCCGCAACAGTTCTTGGCGACCGATCCAAAATCGCTTTTTACGGAGTATGCTGCTTACCGCAAGGTCGTCTTGGAGGAATTGAAGGCCGACGCGCGTTGTCGGGCGAGGTATCAACAGGGTCGGATCAAGAGGATTCTAGACCTTGCGCACCTGGATTACTTACTGCCCATGCTCTCGCCGCGCTTCATCGACTATGTACTTGGCGAGGCCCTTCGGGCGGATCGTGAGGCGCACGATGTCGTTTCGCATGTTTGGAACAAGTTCGTGAATCCACCAAGTGATAGGGCGGCAGGTACGCTTGCACATCTTAAGCGCGCGCTGTCGAGCCCCGGCTATGCAGTCAAGATTTTCAACTATTTGAAGCACTTCTTTATTCTCTTCAACGCTCTTAGATTGCGAAAACACAACCTAGGTGTCTCCTTCGATCGAGGTCTTGATAGGATGTGGGTGGAACGCACAACCCGGCGAGGTGATCAGCGTCGATACGCGTTGCGCCGGGAGTTCCTGAATCATGAATTGCTTGGCGGACGGCGAGCCGCAGCGTCCGATATCGACTATATTCTGGAGCATCTCGACGACTACGTTTGACGTGGGTTGGCGATCAGATCTTGAGCGGCTGCGATGACATCCCTACCCAATCATCGAAACATCCCGTCCGCGTCCGCGCCAAGGGATGCGATGTCGTTGCTGGCGAACATCGACTTCTCCTATCAGCATTACGCGCTCGGCGACCTCCTTACGACACAGGTCGAACTGGCCACGATCGCGATCGAGCAGCGACTCCAGCACGTCGACGTCGTGGCCATGGTCAATCCCGACATGCCGGCGGCCTCTTTCCAGAGTTTCGTGACGCCGAACAACTACATCACGTATTTCGACAATGTCATCTCGCTGTTCGAATGCAATCCCATGCTGCGGTCATTGCAGCTCGTCCGCGACGTCGAAACGTTCGATTTCCTCGTCTTGTCGCGGCATCGGAGCGGCTTGCCGATGTGGCCGCACTTCAACAACCACCTCAAGATGCGCCAAAGCTATCCGCTCGGGCACGCCCGCCTGAACGCCTTTCACGCGCGGCACGGCTATCTGCCGCGGCTTGGTGCGCCCCGTGGCTACGGGAGCTGGTCGCGGCGCTTCCACCAGGGCGAACTGGAAGCTCGGCCACTCGTCGTCGTCAATCCGCGCCAGAGCGCGCTCACGCACAATCCGGCCGCGGTCCATCGCGATGCGCCGCTGGAGATCTGGTACGGCTTCATCGATGCGGTAGCAACGCGGCGGCCGGAAGTCTTGTTCGTCGCGGTCGGCGGCTATTCGGAGTGGGAGCATCGTCTGCTGCACCGGTCCAACGTCTTCATTCCCCGCGCCTTTGGCCTGGGCCTCGCGCACGAGCTCGCGCTCATGAGGATTGCTCGCCTGTTCATGGGCACATCGAGCGGATTTGCGACCTTTGCAACCTTCGCCGACATACCCTACGCCATCGTCAACCTCGAGCACCGGTTTGCACCGCATGCTGGAATGACCCCTGGCGATCGGCATTATCCGTTCGGACGCGCCGACCAAGTCGTTACCTGGCGGCTCGAGACCACCGAAGAATTGCTCGCGTTGTTCGACGAGCTCTACGGCTCGCGCGACCGCGGGACCAAGGCGCCTTGACGATGTTCGCCAAGATCGCTCAGCACCTGCAAGCCCGCGCCGATCGGCTGCAAAGGCATCCCGATCGGCTCGCCCGCCGCACGGCGCAGCTGGTGATCCTGGGCTTGATGGCGAGCGGCTTGACCGATGGCGGCCGCCCAGTAGGCGGCGCGCACGGACTGCAGCCACGGCTTCTCAGCCATCCTTCCTTCCTGGCGGGCGTGCGCCGCTACCTCCAGTCCCCGGGCTTGCTGCGGCCCTGGCTCGGGTCTATGGCGCGACGGCTGGTGCTGCGGGAGTCCGTAAGTGCGAGAAGGCGACAGCTCGCGCAGTCGGACCGCCTGAGCTTCGTATGGCACGTGGACGGGCGCATCGATCAACAGACCCTGCGCAATCTGCTGATCTGGCAGAACCACGTCCTGGAATCCTCTTCGGCGTCGAATGACAGCGACACCGTCGACATCATGCTGAAGCTGTCCGCGTCGGCGAACGATGAGCCCCGGCTGTTCGAGTTGATCTCGGCGGCCTTGATGCTCGAGCGAATCCGAAATCTTGCGATCTTCTGGGGCGACGAAGGCTTGGAGGCGGCGGCGCCGGTCTATATGTCCAACGTGGAGCTGGCGTGCTGGTTTGAGACGAGAGCAGCGGATGATCTGCGGCAAATGCCGCGCCCGGTCACCGAGCGGGTCGAACGTTCCGGCACTCGTGGAGGCGTGAGGCTCCTGCCGGACGGTCGCAAGCGCGTGCAGGACTTCTTCAAGGCGGCGATGCCGGGTCAGGTCATCGTGGCCGTGGGGTTGCGGGAAGGCCCGGATGGCGCAGTCGATCCCGACGAGCTCGGCCGCTGGCTCTCCCTCCTCGATGCGGCGGCTGCCCGCCATCGGCGGGTGAGCTTCGTCGTCCTCAACCGAGTGGCGCCGTCGCAATGGCGGGCGTGGCCGGCCCACCTGCGGTTCGCTCGCCACCAGGGCCTGTCGATGCAGGATGCCCTCTGCCTGGCGCAGATCGCCGACGGTTATGCCGGCGTCCTCGACATCTTCGGCCTCACCGCCAACGCGGCGGCGCGGCCGGGCGTTTATGTCCCGTTGACCGATGGCGATGGCCTGTTCCCGCCGCGGGACGGATCGGCGCAAACATCTGGGGCCGTCCAGATCATGCTGAGCACCCGCGATCCGGCGCATATCGAGGCGGCGCTGGAGCGCGTTGTGTCGGCCTTGCCGCGCGCCACCATTGGCTCATTGGGCGGTTGACAGAGCGTGGTAGGCGTCGATCGCCTCGTCGACGCTGCCGTTGACCACGACACGTCCCTGGTCCAGCAGGATGGCGCGGTTGCACCACTCCCGCAGCAATGTCATCGAGTGCGTCGCCAGCACCACGATGTTGGAGCCGCCGATGAAATCCCCCAGCCGCCGGTGCGCTCTTTCCAGAAACCGCTCGTCGACTGCGGAGAGCCATTCGTCCATGATCAGGACCTCCGGCCGGATGCAGGTCGAGACCGCGATCGCGAGCCTGATCGCCATGCCCGCCGAATAAGTGCGGACCGGCATGTCGAGATGGGGGCCGAGCCCGGCGAATGCGACGATCTCATCCACGTGCGCGCGCATCTCGCGCGGATGCACGTCCATATACATGCCGCGCAAGATGATGTTCTCGCGGCCGGTGGCTTCCGGATTGAGGCCGACCTTGACGTCGAGCAAAGACGAGATTTTTCCACTCGAATGGACTTGCCCGCCCGTCGGCGCGTAGATTCCGGCGAGGACCTTCAGCAGTGTGGTCTTGCCGGCGCCGTTGGGCCCGATCAGGCCGACGCGGTCGCCTTCCTCCATGTCGAGAGTCAAATCGGTCAACGCCTGCACGTGGATGCGATCGGAGTCTTCGCGCGCACGATCTCCCTGCAGCGAGAACGCGAGCACCAGTTTTTTCAGGGACCGGTAGGTGGCCTGGTAGATCGGAAATTCGACCGAGACGTTGCGCAAGCGGAAGGAGGCCATGCTAGACCCAGTATGCGATGCGAGACCGGAACTTGACGAAGAGCGCGAACGTGCCGGCACAGCCGAGCACGGTCACGACCAATAACACCGACCACGAGTATGGTAGCGGCGCGGCGCCCAGGAGCGGAGCGCGCACGACATCGATTGCGGCGAACAGCGGATTGAGGACGAGGTAGGGGGTCCAATGCCCCAGCGCCTCGGGCGGCCAGAACACCGGCGTGATGAAGAACGCGACCTGCACGAAGTTCATCACGATGGGCGGAACGTCGCGATACCGTGCGCTCAGCATCCCCACAAGAATACTCACCCAGACGCCGTTGATGGTGAGGATGGCGAGGGCGGGAATGATCGTCAGCACGTTCCAGCCGATCGACACGCCGAAGATCACGAGAACGAATGGAACGATCACGGCGTTGTGCGCGAGCACGATCAAATTGCGGCAGACGATGCGCCAAACATGGACCGAGAACGGCAGGCATACCTGCGAGATTACGTGCTGCGCTGACAGAAAGGTCTGGCATCCGTCGGTGATCAGCGAGGAGACGAATTGCCAGATCACCAGGCCGATGGTGAGGAACAGCAGGTAGCGACCTGTCTCCTGGTTGAAGAGGCGCGCGTAGATCAGACCGATGGCGACAATCATCACGACCATGGAGATGGTCAGCCAGAACGGTCCGAGGACCGACCCGCGATAGCGCAGCTTGATGTCCTGCATGGCCATCGACGACCACATCCAGCTTCTGGCCGTGCCTTCCACCAAATCCGCCCAAGCCGCCGCCGTGGGCGAAGGGGAAGGCGGCAATTCGAGGTCGGCACTGCGTGGGGCTTGTTGGTCGAGCATCGCGATCCCTGGCAAACGATTTTCAGCCATCGCGGCCCCACCGCCGACGGCCGGCTCGCAAGGCTGACCCCGGCAGTGATGAAGGGCGGCAGCCTACACAAGGGCCGCATTACATGAGCAAAAAGGTCCGATTTGTCAAAGGCGTAAGTCACGGGGTGCCGCTCGGGAGCCTCGGCAGCGGCGGGCGCCCTCATCCGCCGGCGCCAGATCGCCGGTGGGAAAGCGGCCGCAGAGTTCGATACTCCCCCGAGCGGTGGGGGGGCTTCCGCCGATCGGACGTCAACCATCGACGATGCTATTCCGGCGTCGGACATTTGCGGCCTTCTGACATCGAGCCCGAAAGACTAGAGGATAGGTCGTTCTTTGCGCCAGTGGAGCGTGTCGTTCATACCGCTCAACACAATGGGAACTTGTCCTGCTTGATGTTGAACTAG